>Ga0160442_100243_pt1 | contig 37993 bp, 33 predicted proteins | sample HID1971M_E1MG_FD_108252 | JGI IMG/M metagenome (GOLD analysis project Ga0160442, IMG submission 108252) | Enriched millipede-associated microbial communities from UW Madison campus, WI, USA - HID1971M_E1 MG | ecosystem: Host-associated > Arthropoda: Insects > Digestive system > Unclassified ... | reverse complement strand
TGCGTCGGCGCCGTCGTCGTCCTGGTGCACGACGGCCCGGCCAGGCCGTGGCTGTCCCCGCTGACCGGGCTCGACGGGTTCACTCTCGTCGGCACGCTCGGCGCGGTCTCGGTGGCGGCCCTCGCGTTCCTGGGTTTCGACGCGATCGCCACGTTCGCCGAGGAGAGCACCGGATCCCCGCGGCAGATCGGCCGGGCCCTGATCTTCTGCCTCGTCCTCGCCGGGGCGCTCTTCGTGCTCCAGACCTACCTGGGCGCGCTCCTGACGACGGCGACGCCCCAGGAGCTGGCCGCGAACCCCGACGAGCAGGGCACGATCTTCTACACGACGATCAGCGATCAGATGGGGGCGTGGCTCGGCACGACCGTCACGACGGCGAGGGCGATCGGTCCGGTGCTCTCCGCGCTCGTCGCGCAGGCCGCGGTGAGCCGCCTCATGTACGGGATGGCGCGCGACGGACAGCTGCCGGCACGGCTCGGCTCCGTGAGCCGCCGGACCGGCGTGCCCCGCCTGGCGACCCTGGTCTCGGCGGTCGCGACGCTCCTCATCGCCGTCGCGGCCGCGATCAGGCCCGACGGGCTCGACCTGCTGTCCTCGATGGTCACCGTCGGCGCCCTGACCGCGTTCGTCTTCCTGCACGTCGCGGTGATCGGGTACTACGTGGTCGGCGGGCGCACCGACCGCCCCGTGCTGCACACGGTCGTCCCCGTCGTCGGCCTGGCGATCGTCGTCACCGTGCTCGTCCTGGCCAGCCATCTGGCCCTGGAGGTCGCGGCCGGATGGCTCGTCCTGGGCCTGGTCATCATGCTCGTGCGGGGCAGGCGGCGCGGCGCGTCCGCCGTCGGCGAACCCGGAAATTGAGTCGGTGCGGCTCAAGTTGAACCGGTCAGCAGCAACTCACCTGGAGGAGGACAACATGACCACCACCCTGACCCGCACCCCGTTCGCCGACGCCTGGCTCCGCGACCTGTGGACCCCGCGCCTCGCGGACCCGGCACGGAACGAAGGCCCCGTGCCCGCCGCGGACGTGTACCGCGACGGCGAGGACCTCGTCGCCCGCCTCGACCTGCCGGGCGTGAACCCGGCCGAGGACGTCACCGTCGAGGTCGAGGGCCGCAAGCTCGTCGTGCGCGGCGAGCGCAAGGACCAGCGCTCGGAGGAGTCCGAGGGCCGACGCATCTCGGAGGTCCGCTTCGGCGCCTTCCGCCGCGTCGTCACCCTGCCGAAGGCCGTGGACGGCGACGCCGTCACCGCGTCCTACGACGCGGGCGTCCTGACGGTCACCGTCGCCGGCGTCTTCGCCGGCACGACGCCGCAGCGTATCGAGGTCACCAGCGCCTGATCCCAGGCACCGCCCGACGGCGCCCGGTCGCACCCGCGACCGGGCGCCGTCGTCGTCTGCGGCCACGGTGCCGTCACATCCGCACCCCGGGTCTCGTCGTCACGGTGAGCAACAGACGAGGGACGGACCGAGGAGACGAGATGTCCGACAAGACGCAGGTCGTGGTGGTGGGCGGCGGGTACGCCGGGGTGATGGCGGCGAACCGGCTGACGAAGCGGGACGACGTGACCGTGACGCTGGTGAACGCCCGCCCCACGTTCGTGGAGCGGATCCGGCTGCACCAGCGGGTCGCCGGGTCGCACGACGCGGTCGTGGGCTACGGCGACGTCCTGGCCGACGCCGTGCGGCTCGAGGTCGCCACCGTGGAGCGGATCGACGCGGCCGGGCGGCAGCTGGTGCTCGCCGACGGCGGCACGCTGGGCTACGACTACCTGGTGTACGCCGTGGGCAGCACCAGCGCCGCCCCGGTCGTGCCGGGGGCGGCGGAGCACGCCTACGCCCTGGCGAGCCTCGAGGAGGCGGACCGGCTGGTCCCGGCGCTGGCCGCGGCCGGGCCGGGGGCACGGGTGACCGTGGTGGGCGCGGGCCCCTCCGGCATCGAGACGGCGTCGGAGCTGGCGGAGCAGGGGCGCACCGTGACGCTCGTCGCGGGCGACCTGGCCGGCCCGTACCTGCACCCGAAGGGCCGGCAGGCCGTGCTCGCGCAGCTGGGCCGCCTCGGTGCGACGGTCGTGCAGGGCCCCGCCGCCGTGGTGACGGCCGTGACGACCGACGCGGTACAGCTCGCGGACGGCCGCGACCTCCCCAGCGACGTGACGATCTGGACGGCGGGCTTCGCCGTCCCGGACCTCGCCGCCCGCAGCGAGCTGAGCACGGACGCCGAGGGCCGCCTGCGCACCGACGAGACGCTGACGAGCGTGGACGACGAGCGGATCGTCGCCGCCGGCGACGCGGCCGCGCCGTCGGACCTGCCGTTCCGGATGAGCTGCCAGGCCGCCGGGCAGCTGGGCGGCGCCGCGGCGGACACCGTCCTCGCCCGGCTGGCGGGCTCCGCGCCCGCGCCGGCCGCCGTCGGCTTCCTGGGCCAGTGCCTGAGCCTCGGCCGCGGGGCGGGCCTGTTCCAGTTCGCGAACCGTGGCGACGTCCCGGTCCGCGCGTTCCTCGGCGGCCGGCTGGGTGGGCGCGCCGGGGCCTGGCTCAAGGAGCTCGTGTGCCGGAGCACCGTGCAGCAGCTGACCTGGGAGGCGCGGCGGCCCGGCGCCCTCCGGTACCCGTCGTTCGTCGCCGACCCGCGGCGCCGCGCGGCGCTGCGCGCTCGGCAGCAGGAGGCCGAGGCGCCCGACGTCGTCGCGGTGGCCTAGGACGGCGCGACACAGGAACGACGACGCGGCCGGGGCCGCATCGGGGATCTCCCGGTGCGGCCCCGGCCGTGTGCGCGGGTGTCAGCTGACGCGGCGGCGGTACGCGACGTTCGCGAAGACGTAGGCGACGACGAAGATGCCGACCAGCCAGGCGAGCGCGATCCAGATGTCGTTGCCGACGGGCTGCTCGGCGAACAGGGCCCGGATCGAGTTGACGATGGACGTCACGGGCTGGTTCTCGGCGAACCAGGCGACCGGGGCGGGCATCGTGTCGGTGGGCACGAACGCCGAGCTGATGAACGGCAGGAAGATCAGCGGGTAGCTGAAGGCGCTCGCACCGTCGACGGTCTTCGCCGAGAGGCCGGCGATCACGGCGAGCCAGGTGAGGGCGAGGGTGAACAGGGCGAGGATGCCGGCGACGGCGAGCCAGGCCCCGAAGGACGCCCCGGTGCGGAAGCCCATGAGGAACGCGACGCCGATGACGATCGCGACCGAGACGAGGTTCGACACGAGCGACGTGAGCACGTGGCCCCACAGCACGCTCGACCGTGCGATCGGCATCGACTGGAAGCGCTCGAAGATGCCGCCCTGCATGTCGAGGAACAGCCGGTAGGCGGTGTACGCGATGCCGGACGCCACGGTGATCAGCAGGATGCCGGGCAGCATGTAGTTGATGTACGAGTCGCCGGAGCCCGTGTCGATCGCCCCGCCGAAGACGTAGACGAAGATGAGCATCAGCGCGATCGGCGTGACGGCCGTGGTGATGATGGTGTCCGGGCTCCGCACGATGTGGCGCAGCGACCGACCGGTCAGGGTGCCGGTGTCGGCAAGGGCATGGGTGGTCATCAGGAATCCTTCTCGGTACCGGTCGCGCCGACGAGCGAGAGGAAGACGTCCTCGAGGGACGGCTGCTTCTCGACGTACTCGACCTTGGCGGGCGGGAGGAGCTGCTTGAGCTCGGCGAGGGTGCCGTTCTGGATGATCGTTCCCTGGTGCAGGATGGCGATCCGGTCGGCCAGCTGCTCGGCCTCGTCGAGGTACTGCGTGGTGAGCAGCACGGTGGTGCCGCCCTGGGCCAGCTTCTTGACGGTGTCCCACACCTCGATCCGCGCCTGCGGGTCGAGGCCCGTGGTGGGCTCGTCGAGGAAGATGATCGGCGGGTCGCCGATCAGGCTCATCGCGATGTCGAGACGACGCCGCATGCCGCCGGAGTAGGTCCCCGCGCGCCGACCGCCGGCCTCCGTGAGCGAGAAGCGGTCGAGCAGCTCGTCCGCGATGGCGCCCGGGTTCTTCAGGTGGCGCAGCCGGGCGACGAGGACGAGGTTCTCGCGGCCGGTGAGGATCTCGTCGACCGCGGCGAACTGGCCGGTGAGGCTGATCGACTCGCGCACGTCGCCGGCCTTCGCCGCGACGTCGAAACCGTGCACGACGGCGGCACCCGCGTCGGCCTTGAGCAGCGTGGACAGGATGCGCACGAGGGTGGTCTTGCCGGCGCCGTTGGAGCCGAGCAGGGCGAAGATGCTCCCGGCGGCGACGTCGAAGTCGACCCCGCGCAGCACGTGCAGCTCGCCGAACGACTTCTCGATGCCTTGCACGTGGATCGCGGGCCCGCGGGCCGCACCGTCGGACTGGGCGGTGGTCATGTCCGGTTCTCCGATTCCTGAGGTGAGTGGATCAGGGCCGGCGGACGACGACGTCGCCGAAGCCGGTGCTGGCGTGGATCTCTGCGGTGGCCTCGTCCTCGACCGGCCCCTCGGTAGGGGTCAGCTGGTTGCGGACGGAACCGTTCTCGGACGAGACGTCGAGGTAGGCGGCGGTGCCCTCGGGCACCCCGACCTCGATCGACCCGAAGGAGGACGTGAGGGTGACGGCGCCGGACTCGAGGGTGCTGACCCGGATGCTGGCGTGCGCCGACTTCGCGGTGAGGGTGCCGCGCACGCGGCTCACGGCGATGTCGCCGTGCGCGCCGAGCACGTCGAGGGTGCCGGTCACGGAGCCGACGGTCGTGGTGCCGTTGCTGGCGCGGATCGTGCCGTCCCCGAGGACCTCGTCCACGAAGACGGACCCGGCGCTCACCTTGACGTCGAGGGAGCCGGTGACGCGGCCCGCGGTGGCGGACCCGGCGGAGAGCTTGAGGTCGAGCCGCTCGACGTCGTCCACGCGGGCGTTCCCGGCCGACAGCGTCATGTCGACGGCGGCGAGCGTGCCCTCGGCGTAGAGCGAGCCGACCTTGCCGCTCAGCGACGACCCCTCGGGGAGCTCGACGGTGATGTCGGCGGTGCCGGACGCGAAGGGCAGCACGTACTGCTTCCACGAGCCGGGGTAGGTGATCGAGACGGCGTCGCCGTCGCGGTCGACGCGCACCGACTCGGCGGCGCGCACGCTGCCGGACTTGGCGTTGGTGGGCAGCACGGTGACGACGACGTCGTCACGGTCCCCGGCGACGACGTGCACGTTGGCGAACGGCACGTCGATGAGGACGGGGACGGGCTGGGGGGCGGGGAAAGTGGGCATGACGGGGCTCCAACGGTGGTGTCGGTGTGGTGTCAGGGAGGACGAGGGCGGTGCGGTGCGGGGCCGGACGAAGGGATCAGCGCACCCAGCCGGTGACGCGGCCGGAGCCGCGCTGCTGCGGACGGGCCTGGGCGGCCGGGCGTCCGGTGGACTGCTCGAGCGCGGCGGCGACCGCGCGCACGAGCCACGTGTTGACGGAGATGCCGTCGCGGGCGGCGGCGGTCTCGGCCTGCGTCTTGAGGTGGTCGGGCAGGCGCAGGGTGGTGCGGGTGGTGGCGCCGCTCTCGGCCTCCACGCTCGGCGCCGCCTGCGCGACCCGGGCCTCCTCGGGGGCGGCGGGCGCGTCGGGGCCGGCCGGCCGGGCGGGCACCGCGACGACGAACTCGGGCGAGCCGCCGCGGAGGCGGATGTCGACCGAGCCGGGCGCCAGCTCCGCGGAGATCTCCCCCGCGGCGTCGGACAGCGCCTCGAGCAGCACCAGCCGGGCGGCGGCGTCGAGCGGGGCGGTCAGGCGGGTGGCCAGCTCCCGCGCCTCGTCCCCGCCGGCGGCGGCTGCTGTACCGAGCTGCTGCTGCAGCTCGTCGACGTATCTCGTGAGGTCCATGGCTCCACTATGACACCATCGTGGTGTCATAGCAAGCGTTTTGACGTCATTCCTGGTGTCAGCCTGATGTCTCGTGGTGTCGCAGGAGGCACCGGCCGGCGTCGTCGCAGGTCAGGGGCGATGCGCGCGCAGGATCCGCACCGCCTTCGGCCCCACGCCGTGCAGGGCGAGAAGCTCGGCATCGGTCCGCGCGGCGACGTCGGCCAGGGTGGTGACACCAGCGCCGGCGAGCGCCCTCGTGGCCGGGCGCCCGATGGCGGCGGGCAGGTCGCCCACCTCCCCGGGCTCCGCCGCGTCGGCGGAGGCGACCGCCGCGGCGAGCCGTCGCGGCGCGCGGGCGGACCACGCCCGCCGGACCCAGTGGTTGAGCTGCTGCCCGTCCAGGGCGGCGAGCGGGAGCCGCGCCCCGAGCAGCGTCGCGCCGCGGGTCAGCGGCTCCGCCCCGGGGACGCCGGCCATGGCCGCGTCGACGTCCTCCGGCGCGAGGTGCAGCTGGACGACGTCGTCCCGCGTGACCGACGCGAAACCCTTGTCGCGCACGGTGAAGGCGACCATGCCGAAGCGGGTGCCCTCCGCCGTCTCCGGCAGGGCGAGGGCGGCCTGGCGCAGCTGGGCGACCGTCGTCATCCCGCCACCCTGCCACGGAGCTAGCGTGGCGTCGTGAACAGACACCCGCACGGCCCCGACGCCGCCGCCCGCGGCGTGCGCCTGTTCGACGACGTCCGCCCGGACGAGACGGACCGCGCCTACCTGCCCGGCATGAGCAGCGCGTGGAAGATGCCCTGGTACGACGTGCAGAGCTGGTGGCGGCGCGCCGGGCGGCTGCACCGCCGCACCGTGGAGCTCGCCGGCGTCGCCCCCCGGCAGCAGGTCCTCGACGTCGGCTGTGGCACCGGCAACCTCTCTCTCGCCGTGCTGCGCGCGGTGCCGGACGCCGCGGTGACCGGCCTCGACCCGGACGGCGCCGCGCTGCGCCGCGCGGCGCGCAAGGCCCGACGGCGTGGGGTGGGGCGGCGCGGCTCGCTCACGCTCGTGCGGGGCTTCGCCGACCGGCTGCCCGCCGCCGACGCGGGCGTCGACCACGTGCTCTCCTCCCTCGCCCTGCACCACGTGCCGATGGACGAGAAGCGCCGGTTCGCCGCCGAGCTCGTGCGCGTGCTGCGCCCCGGCGGCACGGTCACGATCGCGGACCTCGACGCACCCGGGCACGGGCACGACGACGGGCACCACGACGGGCACCACGACGGGCACCACGACGGGCACGGTCACGGAAGCGGCCACGGCGGCCACCGGCACGGCGGGCACCACGAGATCGGCGCGAACCAGCACCGGGAGGACAACGCCGACGGCGGCATCCAGCGCCTGCTGACGGACGCCGGGCTGGTGGACGCGCGGGAGGTCGGGCGCGCGACGTTCATGGACACGCCCGTGATGTGGGTGCAGGCGCGCCGCCCCTGACTCTCCTGCGGGCCCGCGCCCGGGCTCAGGACCGCCCGGCGTCGGCCTCGGCGGCGACGAACTCCGGCGGCGGGGCGAACTGCGAGAGCACGAGGTCGGCGCCGAACGGGTCGCGGATCGTCGCCTCCCGGGTCCACTCGGTGTCCTGGGACGCGTGCACGACCGCGCCGCCCCGCTCGGCGGCCTCGGCGGCGGCGTCGCGGTCGGCCACCGCGAACACGACCGACCAGTGCGCCGGCCCGTCCGCGGGCAGCACCCCCGCGACGACGTCCGAGAACCCCGGCGGGACGAACTCCTGCCGCTCGTGGATCCCGGGGTCCACGGTGCGGGCCAGGTGGTCGCCGTACCCCGGCACGCGCGCCATGCCGGCGCCCAGGTCGTCGCTGCGTTCCCAGCCGAGCAGCGGACCGTAGAACCGCAACGCGGCGTCGACGTCGGGGGTGAGCAGGTTGCTGAAGTTCCAGGTGCCGGGCTCGTTCACGCGCTGCGCCCAGGCGCGGGTGCCGGCCTGCCAGAGCCGGCCGGGCGCGCCCTCCGGGTCGACGATCCGCGCCATCCAGCCCGCGGGCTGCCCGGGCGGGCCCACCTGCTGCGGGCGCGAGCTCACCACCCCGCCCAGCTCCTCGACGCGGGTCGCCGCGGCCTCGATGTCGTCCACGGCGAGGTACGTGTGCCACATCGGCTCGCCGTCGTACCCCGGGTCGGGCGTGGCGACGGCGGCGATCGCCGTCGCGTCGGTGCCGTCCCAGGACGCCACCGCGTACCTCCCCGGCGCGCCCGGCGGCAGCTTCTCGGTGAACCGCCAGCCGAACAGCGCGCCGTAGAACGCGAGCGCCGCGTCGACGTCGGCGACCTCCAGGTCGATCCAGCTGGGGACCCCGTGCGGATACGTGTGCACCATGGACCCACCCTGCACAGGCCCTCCGACATCCCGCCCGGCGACGCCCGTCGCGCGGGGCGGCGACATCAGCGCGGTCAGGACGGCACGGTCAGGACGGCACGGTCAGGACGGCACGGGGGGCAGCTCGTCGTCGGCCGACGGGTAGGAGGCCTGCGCGCCCGGCGAGCGCACGGCGTACGCCCCGACGCGGGCCGCCGTCCGGGCGGCGTCGACGAGCCCGTCGCCCCGCGCCAGCCCGTGGGCGAGCGCGCCGACGAACGCGTCGCCGGCTCCCGTGGTGTCGACGGCGCGGACCCGCGGCGCGGGGACCGCCGTCACGTCGCCGCCCTGCCCGACCAGCGCCCCGCGCGGCCCGAGCGTCAGCACGACCGACCGCACCCCGCGCGCGAGCAACCCCCGCACCAGCGGCTCGTCGCCGTCACCCGCCGGGACGTCCAGCGCGGCGGCGACCAGCCGCGCCTCGTGCTCGTTGAGGACCAGCGGATCGGCGCGCAGCAGCACGTCCTCGTCGACGTCGAGCACCGGGGCGAGGTTGACCACGAGCCGGCCCCGCGTGGTGCGCGCCGCCGCCTCGATCGCCGCCCGGGGGATCTCGCCCTGCAGCACGACGGTCGCGGCACCCGTGACGAGCCCGGCGTGCGCGCCCACGAGGGCCTCGTCGACGGCCGCGTTGGCGCCGGGGACGACGACGATGGAGTTCTCGCCGTCGTCGCTCACGGTGACGATCGCGATGCCGGTGCGGTGCCCGGGCGCGACCGCCAGGGCCGCGAGGTCGACCCCGGCGGACCGGAGCCCCGCGAGCGCGGCGTCGGCGAACTCGTCGTCGCCCACCGCGCCCACGAACGCGACGTCCGCGCCGAGCCTGGCGGCCGCGACGGCCTGGTTGGCGCCCTTGCCGCCCGACATCACCCGCATGCCGTGCCCGAGGACCGTCTCGCCCGGCACCGGGTGCGTCGCCACGCCGACGAGCAGGTCCGCGTTGGTGGAGCCGACCACCACCACGCCGCCGGTCGGGGACGTCACCGAAACCATTCCCGTCACCTCCTGCGACGTCGTGCGCCGTCGTGTCCCGTACGTCCGGGACACGATGACACACGGAGCGCCCGCCCTCACCCCGCGGCCGACGTTCACGAGCCGTTGAGGCGCGCGTCACCGACCGGCGCTAGCGTCGCCCGGGTGACCACGCCCACCATGCGACGACGCACCCTCACCGCCGCCACGGCGCTCGCCGTGGCCCTCCCCACCGCCCTCCTTCCCCTCGCCGCGAGCGCCCACGACGGCGGGCACGGTGGCGGGCACGGCGGCGGGCACGGGCCCGACCGCTCGCTGCGCGTGGCGACGTACAACCTGTCGCTGAACCGCGCGGCGGAGGGCGAGCTGCAGGCCGACCTGGCCACGGGCGACGACCCGCAGGCCCGCACGGTCGCGGAGGTGATCCAGCGCGCCGACCCGGACGTCGTCCTGCTCAACGAGTTCGACTTCGACGCGGCCCACGAGAGCGTGGACGAGTTCCGCGAGAACTACCTCGAGGTGTCGCAGGGCGGCGCCGACCCCGTGCGCTACCGCTACGCGTACACCGCGCCGTCGAACACCGGGACCCCCAGCGGCGTCGACCTCAACAACGACGGCCGGGTGGGCGGCGGGGACGACGCCTTCGGGTTCGGCGAGTTCGAGGGCCAGTACGGCATGGTCGTGCTGTCGAAGTACCCGATCGACACCCGGAACGTGCGCACGTTCCAGCACTTCCTGTGGAAGGACATGCCGGGCGCCCTGCTGCCCGACGACCCGGCCACCCCCGGGCCGGCGGACTGGTTCTCGCCCGAGGAGCTCGACGTCGTGCGGCTGTCCAGCAAGTCCCACTGGGACGTGCCGGTCCGCGTGGGCCGCGAGTCGGTGCACGTGCTCGCCGCGCACCCCACGCCGCCGACGTTCGACGGCCCGGAGGACCGCAACGGCCGCCGCAACCACGACGAGATCCGGTTCTGGGCCGACTACGTGACGCCCGGCAAGGCGTCGCGGTACGTGTACGACGACGAGGGACGACGCGGCGGGCTGGAGCCCGGTGCGCGGTTCGCGATCCTGGGCGACCAGAACGCCGACCCGCTGGACGGCGACTCCGTGGACGCGGCGATCGACCAGCTCCTCGAGCACCCCCGCGTCACCGACCCGCAGCCCACCTCGGACGGCGCCGTCGAGGCGGCCGCCCTGCAGGGCGGCGCCAACGCCGCGCACAGCGGCGACCCGGTCCTCGACACGGCCGACTTCGCCGACACCGCGCCGGGCAACCTGCGGGCCGACTACGTGCTGCCGTCGAAGGGCCTGCGCGTGCGTGACGCCGGGGTGTTCTGGCCGACGCAGGCCGATCCGCTGTCGCGGCTCACGGGCGTCTACCCGTTCCCCTCCAGCGACCACCGGCTCGTCTGGGTGGACGTCGCGACCCGCTGACGATCGCCCGCGTCGACGGTCGCAGGCCGCTGACCTGGGCATCCATCGCGTTTCTCACCCGCTCGAGCCGGGTCCGCGTGTGGCGACCGCCCCCGGACCGGGTGCAGTGTGGTGAGTGCTGTGCTCACCGCCGAGCGTGACGTGCTCACCGAGGACAGCCGTGACCGTCCGGCACGGAGCCGGTCGCCCCGCACCGCCTCCCCCGGCGCGCGCCACCGTCGACGTCCTCGTCGGCCCGCAGTCCCCGAGCCCGACCCGCCGACGCGCGTCCCGCGTGCCACGCCAGGAGCCGGGCGACACCCTGGAGCACCCATGAGACGCGTCACCACCGCGGTGGCCGCAGCGACGACAGCACTGCTGCTCGCCGCGAGCCCCGCCCTCGCCCACGGTGGCAAGCCCACCCCGAAGCCCCCGACCGTCACCGACGTGGCGACCGGCCTCGTCAGTCCCCTCAGCGCCGCGGTCGGCGCCCGGGGCACCTCCTACGTCACCCAGAACTTCGCCGGCATGCTCACCGAGGTGGACAGGCGTGGCCGCACGTCCGTGCTGCACACGTCCGCGAACGGCGAGGAGGTCGGCGGCGTGTCCTACCGCGACCGGACGCTCACCTTCACCGAGACCCTCATCGACGAGGAGGCGGGCCCGGTGGCGTCGAGCGTCAAGACCCTCCGGCTGGACCGGTGGGGCGACCCGACCGGCAAGGCGCGCACCCTCGCCGACCTCCGCGCGTACGAGAACCGGAAGAACCCGGACGGCAAGGTCACCTACGGCCTGCGGTACGCCCCGAAGTCGTGCCTGGACCAGTTCCCGGCGGACATGCCGGGGAAGTACCAGGGCATCCAGGACTCGCACCCGTACGCCACCACGACGAAGCACGGCACGACCTACGTGGCGGACGCCGGCATGAACGCGATCGTGTCGGTGAGCGAGCGCGGCAAGGTCCGCACGGTGGCGGTGCTGCCTGCGCAGCCCACTCGGGTCACCGCGGCGGCCGCCGAGGCGGCCGGTCTCCCCGACTGCGCGGTCGGCCGGACGTACTGGTTCGAGCCCGTGCCCACGGACGTCGAGGTCGGCCCGCGCGGCCAGCTCTACGTGACCACGCTGCCGGGCGGGCCCGAGGACCCGAGCCTCGGAGCACGGGGCGCCGTCTACACGGTGAACCCGTGGTGGGGCTCGACGCGCCAGGTCGCCAAGGGCTTCCTGGGCGCCACCAACCTCGCCGTCTCGCCGCACGGCGACGTCTACGTCGCCGAGATGTTCGGCGGCGAGATCTCGAAGGTCAGGCACGGCGGCGGTCGCACCGTCGTCGAGCTCGCCGCGCCGGGCGCCGTCGAGTGGTCCGGCAAGGGCCTCCTCGCCACGGCGAACGCCGTCGACCCGACGGCTGGGCCGACGGACCCGCCGCAGGGCCGCCTCGTCAGCATCGACCTGCACGCGAAGCACCACCACGGGCATCGCTGACGCCGACGCCCGCGGCCACGCGGTCGAGCCTGTCGAGACCTCGCGAGGTCTCGACAGGCTCGACGGCGTCAGGGGGTGAGCACCCGCGCCTGCTGCTGGGCGAGGACGCTGAGCTCGGCGGCCTTGAACGCGTGCTCCTGCGTCATCGCGTTCTCGGTGCGCTCCAGGCAGTCGAGGATGAGCTGCCCGAAGTAGGGGAACCCGACCTGGCCGTCCGCGACCAGGTGGTGCTCGCCCTCGCCGTCGACGAGGAACACGTGCCCGCCGCCCTCGCCGGTGCCGACGTTGACGTACTTGCGCAGCTCGATGTACCCCTCGGTGCCGAGGATGATCGTGCGGCCGTCGCCCCACGTGCTCAGGCCGTCCGGCGTGAACCAGTCCACCCGGACGTACCCGGTGGCCCCGTTGTCCATGACGATGCCGGCCTCGCCGAAGTCGTCCAGCTCGGGGTGGTCCGGGTGGTGGTAGTTCGCGATGGCGGCGTGGCTGATCTCCGCGTCCTTCGCGCCCGCGTAGTGCAGCATCTGGTCGAAGTTGTGGCTCCCGATGTCGCACAGGATGCCGCCGTACTTCTCCTTCTCGAAGAACCAGTCCGGTCGGCCGGTGCCGAGGCGGTGCGGGCCGAGGCCCATCACCTGGAGCACGCGGCCGATCGCCCCGCGGTCGATCAGCTGCTCGGCCAGCACGGCGGCCTCGACGTGGATCCGCTCGGAGTAGTAGACGGCGTACTTCTGGCCGGTGCGGGCCGTGGCCTCGCGCGCCGCGGCGAGCTGGTCGAGCGTCGTCAGCGGCGCCTTGTCCGTGAAGTAGTCCTTGCCCGCCTCGATGACCCGCAGGCCGAGCGGCGCCCGCTCGGACGTCACCGCGGCGCCCGCGACGAGCCGCACCTCGGCGTCGTCGAGGATCTCGGCCTCGCTGCGCGCCACCCGCACGTCGGGGAACTTGCTGCGCATGTTCTCGACCTTGGCCGGGTCGGGGTCGTAGACCCACTTGAGCGTGCCGCCGGCCCCCGCGAGCCCTTCGCACATGCCGAAGACGTGGCCGTGGTCGAGGCTGGTCGCGGCGAACACGAACTCGCCCGGCTCGACCACGGGCGCGGGCACGGGGTTCGGCGCGTACGCGGCCCCGCTCGCGGCGCTCATGCCTTCGCCCCCACCGTGATCGCGCCCGGCAGCTCGCCCACCGAGGCCGTCTTCTCGAAGAACCGCGGCGCCCGCTCCACGAGGGTGCCGGTGCGGTAGAACGGGTCGTCGGGCGACAGCGGCAGGTCCACGGTGCGGCGCTCGATGCCCGCCTCGTAGATCGCGGTGACCAGCTCGATGGCGCGGCGGCCGTCCTCGCCGTCGACAGCGGGACGACGGCGCTCGCGCACGGCGTCGAGCATGTCGGCGATCTGCCCGGCGTGGCCGGTGTGCTCCAGCGGCCGGTGCGCCGCCGCGACGGCCTCGATCTGCGCGACCCGCTCCACGTCGTCCTCGGCGGCGGGGAAGCCGTTCGGGTTGGGCAGGTTCGCCTCGACCTTCCACGGCTGCGAGACGCGGGCGTCGCGACCCTGCACGACGATGGCCTGCTCCTCGCCGTGGCTCACCACGGAGGCGGTCACCTCGGCGAGCGCCCGGTCGTACTGCAGCACGCTCACGGACAGGTCCTCCACCTCGGCGTTCTCGTGCGCGGCGTTGGTGAGCACCGACGTCACGGCCTTCGGGGATCCCAGCATCCACAGCGTCATGTCGAGGTGGTGGATGGCGTGGTTGAGCGTGCAGCCGCCGCCCTCGCGCTCCCACGTGCCGCGCCACCACAGGTCGTAGTACTCGGTGCCGCGCCACCAGGCGGAGCTGACCTGGGCGTGCGTGACCGGCCCGGCGAGGCCCGAGTCGAGCACCTCCTTGAGCGTCGCGATGTCGTCGCGGAAGCGGTTCTGCGCGACGACGGACAGGAGGCGCCCGTTGTCCTTCGCGGCGGCGATCATCGCGTCGCACTCCTCGAGCGACGGCGCCATGGGCTTCTCGACGAGCACGTCGACGCCGGCCTCCAAGGCCTGGATCGACAGGGCGGCGTGGGTGGACGGCGGCGTCGCGACGCTGACGAGGTCGAGGCGCTGCTCGGCGGCGAGCATCTCGGCGGCGTCGGTGTAGACACGGGCGCCGTCGAGCCCGAGCTCCGCGCGCAGCGCCTCGGCGCGGCCGGGGGCGGGGTCGCACAGCGCGACGATCTCGCACTCCTCCCCGAAGCGCTGGTAGCCGTCGATGTGCGCCCGGGCGATCCCGCCCGTGCCGACGATCCCGATGGTGAGCATGGTTCCTCCGATGGAACGAGCAGGCTGGCGGTCCGGCATGATACGTATCATGCGACGGTGATCAGGGTGGCCGGAGGGCCGCGGCCCTGTCAAGGCGAGACGTGAGGGAGGTCATACTGTGGCGATGTCCCACCCGCCCACCAGCCGCGACGTCGCACGCCTCGCCGGGGTGTCGCAGGCGACGGTCTCCTACGCGCTCACCGGCCGCGGCACCATCGCGGCGGCCACCCGCGAGCGGGTGTTCCAGGTGGCCGAGTCCATCGGCTACCGGCCCAACCTCGCCGCGCGGTCCATGCGCACGCGGCGCTCCGGCCGACTGGCCGTCGTCACCGGCGCGACCCTGGACCACCAGCTCCGGCTGCTCGCCGGAGCCGGGGAGGTCGCCGAGGCCGCTGGCTACGTCATGGAGACCCACACCCTCGACGGCACCCTCGAGGAACGCACCGCCCGCGTGCGGGACCTCGCCGCGGGAGCCCAGTACGAGGGCGTCCTCACCCTGGTGCCCGTGCTGCCCGACGCCCTGACCGACCCGTCGGGCACCGGGGACGGACAGGGCGACGGTGCGACCCCCGTCGTCGCCGAGGCGACGTTCGACGAGCAGATGCGCACCCTCGGCGACCTCGCCGACGCGAGCACCGTCGGCGTGTTCGTCGCCGCCCTCGTCGCCGCGGGCTTCCGCCGGTTCGTGCACGTCGGCGGCCCCGAGCACTACGCCTCCGCCCGGGCGCGGCGCGACGTCTACCTCGCCTCGGTCGCTCGCGCGGCCACCGACCCCGCCACGAGCGACGTCGTCTCCCTCGGCGTCGTCGGCGGCTCGTGGTCGGGCGACGACGCGCGCCGCGCGGTCGCCGAGCTCCCCGACGCCGCGACGCCGCTGGCCGTGATCGCCGCGAACGACCACCTCGCCGCCGGCGTGGTCCGCGGCGCCGCCGAGCGCGGCTGGTCGGTGCCCGGGGACCTCGTCGTCACCGGCTGGGACAACTTCGAGATGGGGGCGCTGATGATGCCGTCCCTCACCACCGTCGACGTCGACTTCCCCGAGGCCGGCCGCACCGCGATGCGCCGGCTGGTCGCGACCGTGCGGGGCGAGCCCCGCCCCGGGCCCGGCGCGCCGATCCACCGCATCGTGTGGCGCGAGTCCACCGGCGAGGTCACCGGGCCGGCCGACCCGCCTACCCTGGGCGCGTGACCGAGCCCCGCACCCTCCCGCCGTTCGCCTCCGACAACTACGCGCCCGCGCACCCGGACGTCCTCGCCGCCGTCGCCGCGGCGAACGACGGGTACGCCGTCGCGTACGGCGACGACCCGTGGACCGCGCGACTCGACGCCCGCGTGCGCGAGGTGTTCGGCGCGGGCGCGCTCGCGTTCCCCGTGCTCAACGGCACGGGCGCGAACGTCGTGTCGCTCACCGCGCTCTCGCCGCGCTGGGGCGGCGTCGTGGTGTCCGACGTCGCGCACGTCAACACCGACGAGAACGGCGCCCCCGAGCGGGTCGGCGGCCTCAAGCTGCTCGCCTGCCCGTCGGTGGACGGCCGGATCACGCCCGACGACGTCGCGCGGTGGGCCGGGCAGCGCGACGACGTGCACCGCGCCCATCCCGCGGTGCTGTCCCTCACGCAGTCCACCGAGCTCGGCACGGTGTACCCGCTGGAGGACCTGCGCGCGCTGTCGCACGTCGCCCACGACCTGGGCATGGCGGTGCACGTGGACGGCTCGCGGCTGGCGAACGCCGCCGCGGCGCTCGGCTGCTCGCTGCGGGCGCTCACCACCGACGCCGGGGTCGACGTCGTCTCCCTCGGTGCCGCGAAGAACGGCGGGATGCTCGGCGAGGCCGTCCTGGTCCTCGGGCCCGACGACGCCCCGGACGCCGCGTCGGCCCGCGCCCGGGAGGCGGCCGCGGCCGCCGTGCCGTTCCTCCGCAAGGCGACGATGCAGCTCGCGTCCAAGACGCGGTTCGTCTCCGCGCAGCTCCTGGCCCTGCTCGGGGAGGCGGGCGACCCGGCGGGTGACGCGGAACCGCTGTGGCACCGCAACGCCGCGCACGCGAACGCGATGGCCGCCCGGCTGCGCGCCGGGCTGTCGGAGCTGGCGCCGGCGGCGCGGGTCACCCGCCCCACGGAGGCGAACGCCGTCTTCGCCACGCTCCCGCGTGCCGCCGCCGACCGGCTGCGCGCCGTCGCCCGCTTCTACGACTGGGCCGACGGCGAGACGCCCGACCGGGTCGAGGTGCGGCTCATGTGCGCCTGGGACACCGCGCCGGACACGGTCGACGCGTTCGTCGCCGCGGCCGCCGACGCCCTCGCCTGAGATCGGTCGTCCGTTGCGAGATCGGTCCAGATCCCGACCGATCTCGCAACGGATGACCGATCTCAGTGCAGCACGGGGGTCCGGGCGCCGAAGTCCTCGAGGTTCCGCAGCCGGCGCACGGGGCTGAGGCCCACGATCGCGGGTCCGAGCAGCAGCACGAACGCGGACCCGAGCAGCACGGCCCGGCTCCCCACGTGCGCCGCGAGCACGCCGGCGGCGAGCGAGCCGAGGGGGATCATGCTCCAGGAGACGAACCGCACGGTCGCCATCACCCGCGAGAGGAGCTCCGGCGGGCTGGCCACCTGCCGGTAGGTGCGCGTCACGACGCTCCCCGGCACCACCGACGCCCCGAACACCATCGTGCCGACGGCGAAGCAGAGCCACCCGGCGGCGCCGGCGCCCAGCGGGATCAGCAGCGCGCCCGCGAACCCGACCAGCCCGTCGAGCAGCAGCACCCGCGCGGACCCGAAGCGCCGCACGAGCCACGGCGTGGCGGCCGCCGCGAGCAGCGAGCCGACGCCGTCGGCGGCGAGCAGCACGCCCACCATGGCGGGCGGGGCGTCGAGGTTGCGCACCAGGTAGAGCGCGAACAGCCCGGCCTGCACGCCGCACACCAGGTTGACGACGCAGGCCCACCAGGTGGCGGGCGCGATCACCGGGTGCCGCACCACGAACCGCCAGCCCTCCGCGATCATCTGCCCCATCCCGGGCCGCGTCTCCCCGTCCCCGAGGGCGGGCTCGCGACGCTCGGGCAGCCGCCGCAGCAGCAGGGCCGACACGACGTACGACGCGGCGTCGACCAGCAGCGCGGGCACGGCGCCGACCGCCTGCACCAGCAGGCCCGCCACCGACGGCCCGCCGAGCTGCGTGGCGGCCTGCGTGCCCGAGACGAGGCTGTTGCGGCTGGTCAGCTCGTGCTTCGGCACGACCGTCGGCAGGAAGGTCGTGTTGGCGGTGAAGAAGAACACCTCGGCCACGTTCACCGCGAGCGCCGCCAGCACCAGGTGGGTCAAGGAGAGCTCCCCCCACCACCAGACGAGCGGGACGGCGAGGATCGCGACGGCGCGCACCAGGTCGGCCGCCACCTGCGTGGCGCGCAGCGGCAGCCGGTGCACGATCGCGCCGGCGGGCAGGCCCAGCACCACCCAGGCGAGGTAGGACGACGCGGCCAGCACGCCCGTCTCGACCGGGCCGGCGTCGAGCACGGTCACCGCCGCCAGCGGCAGCGCGACGGTCGTGACGGCGGTGCCGACGCCGCTCGCGGTGCTCGCGGCCCAGTAGGTCCAGAACGGCCGTGCACTCGTGGCCACCGGGCCACCTCCTCGCTGATGAGACTCCGCAGCGACGCCACCGGGAACAGGCGGCGGCGCGTCGTCGTTGGTAAGTTCCAGATTGGAACTTACCCCACGGCGCGGGATGGACGCACACCCCGGCCCGGCGAGAGGATGACCCCCATGCGCCGCGAGGACCTTGCCGACAGCTCGTGCGGCATCGCCCAGTCGCTCGGCGTCGTCGGCGACTGGCAGAGCCTGCTGATCGTGCGCGAGGCGGCCGCCGGCGTCACCCGGTTCGAGGGCTTCGCCCGCGAGCTCGGGCTGTCGCGACGCGCGCTCACCGAGCGCCTCGGCGGGCTCGTCGAGCACGGCGTCCTGGAGAAGGTGCCGTACTCCGAGCGCCCGCCGCGTCACGACTACCGGCTCACCGCCCGGGGCGAGGGGCTCCTGCCGGTGCTGCTCGCGCTGCAGGAGTGGGGCACGCGGTTCGTCCTCGGCGACGGCGAGGTCAGCGGGGCGCTGGGCGACGGCGACCTCGTGCGGGCCCGCGCGCTCGAGGGCACGCCGGTGCCCGACGTCGCGCTCACGGCGCACGACGGCTCCACGGTGCGGCTCGTGGACCCCGACCGGTGGACCGCGCTGTTCTTCTTCCCCGGCGCGTACGCGCCCGGCACCCACGGCTACCCGCCGCGCTGGGGCGACGTGCCCGGCACGGCCGGCTGCACGCTCGAGTGCGTCACCTACGGTCGCCGGCACGCCGACCTCGAGGCCGCGGGCGCGCGCGTGCTCGGCGTGAGCACGCAGCACCCCGAGCAGCAGGCCGCGTTCGCCGCGCACGCCGACCTGCCGTACCTGCTCGCGTCGGACCAGGACGGGCTCGCCGCGTCCGCGCTGCGGCTGCCCGTGTTCCGCGCCGGCGGCTCCGACCGGCTCAAGCGCGTCACGCTCCTGGTGGACCCGTCCGGCGTCGTGCGCCACGTGCAGGCGCCGGTCATCGACCCCGCGCAGTCGGTCGACGACGTGCTCGACCTCGTGCGCGAGCTCGCGGCCGCCACACCGGCGGCGACGGTGGCGGGGTCAGCGGCAGGGAAGGCCCGGCGTTAGGGTCGGAACGAACCGGAGCCGGCGGAAGGAACCCCCACGATGACCAGCCCGACCAGCCCCACCAGCACGCCCGAGCACCGCTACCCGCACGTCGCCGAGGCGTCCGTCCACGTGACCCAGCCGCCGGAGCGCGTGTGGGCCGAGCTCATGCACCCCGGCGCGCGCTGGATGCTGGGCGCGAACATCGAGACGGACTTCCGGCCGGGCAGCCCGATCACGTTCGAGGGCCACTTCTTCGGCCGCCAGTTCGCCGACAAGGGCGTGGTGATCGCCGTCGACCGCCCGCGCCTGCTGCACTTCACCCACTTCTCGCCCCTGGCCGAGCTCGCGGACGTCGAGGACAACTACCACGAGATTCGCATTGCTCTCGAACCGGACGAGACGGGTACGGTCGTGTCCGTGAGGCAGGAGAACATCGACACGGCCCAGCACGCGACGAACTCGCAGGCGCACTGGCAGGACGCGCTCGCGACCCTCGCCCACCGCGACGGTGCCCCTGCCCGACGCGCGTGACCCGCCGCCGGTCCGCCCGGGCCGCCGCCACCGCGCTCACCGCGACGCTCGCCGTCGTCCTGCTCGCCGCGTGCTCCGGCGCGGGCAGCGAGCCGTCGCCCGGACCGGCGTCGTCCGCCGCGCAGGGTTCGCCGTCGCCGTCGCCGTCCCCGAGCCCCTCGGGCGCGTCGCCGAGCCCCACGCCGAGCCCGACGACGTCCCCCGCCCCCGAGCCCACCGGCGGCCCGGAGCAGCCCGACGACGTGCTCGCGGGCTGGAGCCTCGAGCAGAAGGTGGGCCAGCTGCTCATGGTCGGCGTGTCGGTGAGCGACCCGGCCGCCGTGAGCGCCGAGTCGGTCCGTGACGAGCACGTGGGCAACGTGTTCCTGCACGGCCGCAGCGAGGCCGGGGTGGACGCGACCCGCGAGCTGGTCGACGAGTACACCTCGCTCGTGTCCCGGCGCTCGACGCACGGCACGCCGCTGCTCGTGGCCACCGACCAGGAGGGCGGCCTCGTCCAGGTGCTGCGGGGCCCCGGCTTCTCCGAGATCCCGAAGGCCACCGAGCAGGCCACGTGGGAGCCCGCCACGCTGCAGCAGCGCGCGCAGGGCTGGGGCGACGAGCTCGCCGCCGCCGGCGTCAACCTCAACCTGGCGCCCGTGATGGACCTGGTCGACGGGGACGCCGCCGCCGACAACCCGCCCATCGGCTACTTCGGCCGGAACTACGGCGACACGCCGAGGTCCGTGGTGCGTTCGGCGAACGCGTTCGCCGCCGGGCAGCGCGCGGCCGGCGTCGAACCGGTCATCAAGCACTTCCCGGGCCTCGGCCGCGTCACGGAGAACACCGACACCGACGCCCGGGTGACGGACGACGTCACCACCCGCGACGACGCGTCCGTGCGCGTCTTCGCCCGGGGGATCGAGGCGGGCGCGCGCTACGTGATGATGTCGAGCGCTGTGTACGACCGCATCGACCCGGACGCGCCCGCGGTGTTCTCCCCCGTCGTCGTGGAGGACGTCCTGCGCGGCGACCTGGGGTTCGACGGCGTCGTCATGACGGACGACGTCTCGGCCGCCGCCCAGGTGCAGGACCGGTCGCCCGGCGAGCGTGCCGTGGACGCCGTCGCCGCCGGGGTGGACCTGGTGCTCGCGTCGGCCGACCCGTCCGTCGCGCCCGCGATGGCGGACGCCCTGGTCGCCGAGGCCCGCCAGGACCCGTCGTTCGCGGAGCGGGTCGACGAGTCCGCGCGCCGGGTGCTGGCCGCCAAGGCGGACCTCGCCGGCTGACGCCCGGTGCCGAGGTAGTTCACAACCCGGCGAGGTAGTCCGAAGTCCCGCGAGGTAGTTCATCTCCTGCCGAGGTAGTTCCGATCCTGCCGAGGTAGTGGTCCGGACCACTACCTCGCGGGGTTCTGAACTACCTCGCCGGTCCTCGGACTACCTCGGCGGGCTCCGCCGATGGCGAACCTCGTTGACCGGGGCAGCCGCGCAGGTCTTGGCTGACCGCATGAGCAGCACGCCCTCGCTCGACCCGGAAGAGCTCCGCAAGGTCGCGTCGTCGTTCGGCGTCGACGCCGCCGCCTACGACCGCGCCCGCCCGCGCTACCCCGACGCCCTGATCGCCGCTGTCGCGGACACCGCGCGCGACGGCGCCGCCGGCCCGACGCCGCGCGTGCTCGACGTCGGCGTGGGCACGGGGATCGTGGCGCGGCAGCTGCGCGCGGCCGGTTGCGACGTGCTCGGGGTGGACGTCGACGCGCGCATGGCGGAGGTCGCGCGGCGCGACGGGCTCGACGTCGAGGTGGCGCGGTTCGAGGAGTGGGACCCGGCGGGCCGGACCTTCGACGCCGTCACCGCGGGCCAGACCTGGCACTGGGTGGACCCGGAGGCGGGCGCCGCCCGCGCCGCCGACGTCCTGCGCCCGGGCGGCACGCTCACGGTGTTCTGGAACGCGGGCGACCCGCCGGCCGACCTGGCGGCCGCGTTCGCCGCGGTGTACCGCGACGTGCTCCCCGGCTCGCCGTTCGCCGCCACGAGCACGGCGTCGGCGGAGACCGCGTACCGGCAGATGGTGGAGACCGCGGCCGACGGCATCCGGCGCTCCGGCCGGTTCACCGAGCCGCGTGAGCGCCGCGACACCTGGGAGCGCACCTACACACGCGACGAGTGGCTGGCCCTGGTGCCCACCACGGGCGTCGCCACCCGGCTCCCGGCCGCGCAGCTCGACGCCCTGCTCGCGGGGCTCGGCGCCGCGATCGACGCGGCCGGCGGCAGCTTCGTGCAGCAGGGGTTCACGCTCTCGGTCGGCGCCGCACGCGTCTGACCTCGCGCGGCGGGAGCCCGGACGGCGGGCGAGGATCGAGCATGGCCCGCACCGCCGGTGACGTCCTCGCCGCCGCGATCCGCACCCACGCGGAGACGATCCTGCGCGGGCACGACGACGTGCGGGCGTCCGCGGCGCGGGTACCGAGCGCGCCCGACGCCGCGCCGGACGCGGTGCACGACGCCCGCGTGGCGGTGCGGCGGCTGCGTGCCACGCTGCGGGTCTTCCGGGACTGCACGGCCCCGGAGCCGGGCACGGTCGAGGCCCTCACCTGGTGGGTGCGCACCCTCGGCGCGGCGCGCGACGCCGAGGTGCGTCGCTCCGGCCTGGCGGCGCTCGCCGCGGACCTCGAGCGGCCGGCGCCGGACGTGCTCGCGGGGCTGATAGTGCTCGACGGCGCGCTGGTCGCGGCCGACGCCGCCGCGAGGGCGGAGGTGGCGGCTGCGCTCGCGTCGGCCCGCTGCCGGGACCTCACGGCGCGGCTCGACGCGCTCGCCGCCGCGCCGCCGCTGACCGACGAGTCCGGGGAGGCTGCCGCGACGGCCCTGCGACCCGCCGTCGAGGGCGAGCTGGCCCGCGTCGAACGCCGCGCCGGGCCGGTGGTCGCGTGGCGGGGCCCCGGGGCGGGCGACCGGCCGGAGCCCGGCGTCGTGCACCGGCTCCGCAAGGCGGCTCGCCGGGCGCGCTACGCCGCCGAGGTGCTGGCCGGCTCCGGCGACCGTGCCACCGACCGGTGGGCGGACGACGTCGTCGCGCACCACCGCGAGCTGCAGGACCTGCTGGGCACCGTGCACGACGCGGACGTGCTGCGCGCGACCCTCCTCGACCTGTCCGGGCCGCGGACCGCCGCGGCCGTCGCCGCCTGCGTGCGGCTGGGCGACGAGCGCGCGGCCGAGGCGCTGGCCGCTGTCCGCTGAGGCGGCCCCGAACCCTTCGAGCACGCGATCCGTACCGCCGGACGGAGGGTCGGCGATACGGATCGCGTGCTCGAAGGTGACGGTCAGTGGCCGCCGGAGACCAGGAAGACCAGGCCGAAGGCGATGGCCCCGACCACGACGCCCATGCAGGCGATGGCGCCCGCGAGGCGGGCCGGCGACGGGCGCGGGATGGCGACGACGCGCGATGTCGGGGCGTCGTTCGCGTCGGCCCCGCGCGCAGCGGACGGCGGCGCCGCCGGCACGTCGGCCGATGTCGTGCCGGCCAGCAGCCGCAGCCCGAGCGCGAAGAGCGCGGGGATGCCGGCACCCACGATCAGGCCGGCCACGAGGACCTGGCCGAGGGCGCCCCACTCGATGAAGCTCATGCTCCCACCTTCGGGTTGGACGGTGCGCTGACGGTGCCCACGGCGCCGACGGCCGGCGCGACGGACGAGGCGGTGGCCACGGCGGGCACGGGCCCGACGCGCTCGCCGCCGGCCTCGCCGGTGGTGGCGGCGACGGGCTCGACGGACGCGCCCTTCTCCTCGTCCCACGCCTCGTTGACGTTGGTGTGGTCGACGGGCTTGCGCCGCGACGCGACCCAGATGCCCGCGGAGACGACGATCAGCAGCAGGAAGACGGCGATCGTGCCGGCGGCGCCGCCGATCGACGACTCCAGCCAGTGGCACAGCGCGCCGACCAGGCCCGCCGCGGGGAGCGTGACCATCCAGGCCACGAACATGCGGCCCGCGACGCTCCACCGGACCTTCGCGCCCGGCATGCCGACGCCCGAGCCGAGCACGGAGCCGGTGGCGACGTGCGTCGTCGAGAGCGAGAAGCCGAAGTGGCTGGACAGCAGGATGACGGCGGCGGACGACGTCTCGGCGGCCATGCCCTGGCGGGTGTCGATCTCGACGAGCCCCTTGCCGAGGGTGCGGATGACGCGCCAGCCGCCCAGGTACGTGCCGATCGCCATCGCGAGGGCGCAGGACAGGATGACCCAGAACGGCACGCCGGAGTCGGCCGGCACGGCGCCGCCCGCGATGAGGGCGAGCAGGATGATGCCCATCGACTTCTGCGCGTCGTTGGTGCCGTGCGCCAGGGAGACGAGCGACGCGGAGCCGATCTGGCCCCAGCGGAAGCCGCGGTTCGTCACGTCCTGCGGCACGCCGCGGGTCAGCCGGGCCACGAGCCACGTGCCCACGCCGGCCACCGCGATGGCGACCACCGGGGCGATGAGCGCGGGCACGAGCACCTTGGCGATCACGCCCTCCCACAGCACGCCCGACGTGCCGACGGCGGCGAGCACGGCGCCCACCATGCCGCCGACGAGGGCGTGCGAGGAGCTGGACGGGATGCCGAACAGCCAGGTGATGAGGTTCCAGACGATGCCGCCGACCAGGCCGGCGAGCACGACGGGCAGGGTGATCACCCCGGCGTCGACGATGCCCTTGGCGATCGTGGCGGCGACGGCGAGGGAGAGGAAGGCGCCGACGAGGTTGAGGACGGCGGACAGCGCGACGGCGGTCCGGGGCTTGAGGGCTCGGGTGGCGATGGAGGTGGCCATCGCGTTGCCCGTGTCGTGGAACCCGTTCGTGAAGTCGAACGCGAGGGCCGTCACGACGACGAGCGCGAGCAGAAGCGTCTCGGTCACGGCACCCATCGTGGGGGGTGAACCTGGGGGTTTTCGACCGCCGGTGGGCCGTTCGGTGAACTGTTCCGGGACTGTTCACCTGTTGTTCATCTGACGACGGCGTGTCGCGGTTCGCGTGGCGCGGTGCGGCCGCGGCGGGGGCGTCGCGAGGTCAGGCGCGGGGCCGCAGGAGCGGCGGGTCGATCACGGCGCGGGCGAGGGCGGGCCCGTCGTCGGCGCCCGCGTCGCGGCCGGCCGACGTGGCCGCGGCGGCCCGGTAGAGCGCCGCGGGTCGCCCGGCACCGCCGGAGGTGGAGCGACCCGTCTCCTCGAGGAGGCCGGGCGTGCCGGTAGCCTTGCGCGAGAAGTTCCGCGGGTCGAGGCGCACGCCCCAGACCGCCTCGTAGACGCGGCGGAGCTCCGCGACGGTGAACTCGGGCCCGCAGAACGCGGTGGCGAGCGGGGAGTACTCGAGCTTGGACCGGGCGCGCTCGACGCCGTCGGCCAGGATGCGCGCGTGGTCGAACGCGAGCGTCGCGCCGTCGAGCACCTCCGTCACCGGGTGCCAGGCGACGGCGCCGGCGTCGGAGCCGGGGCGCACGACCCCGAAGTCCGGCGCGAGGAGCAGGTGCGCCACGGACAGCACGGGCCCTCGCGGGTCGCGGCCCAGCGGCCCGTAGGTGCCGAGCTGCTCCAGGTGCCCGGGCGGCACGACGCCGGTCTCCTCGGCGAGCTCACGCGTCGCGGCGGCGGTGAGCCCCTCCCCCGGCAGCACGAAGCCGCCGGGCAGGGCGAGCGTCCCGCGGAAGGGCGCGACCCCGCGCTCGACGAGGAGCACCTGCAGCGCGTCGTCGCGCACGGTGAGCGCGACGACGTCCACCGTCACGGGCAGGAGCGCCGCGTCCGGGGGCACGCCCTGCGCGTCGCCGTCCGTCCGCGCCGCTTCGTCCGCCGTCCCGTCCGCTCGCTCCACCCGGCCACCCTACCCGCCTTGTCGTCAGGTTGACGAGAATCGCGGACAGCGGTTATCGTCAACCTGACATCAATTAATCGTCATCGTGACGAGAACCGGAGGGCATCATGGCCACCGTCCGCAGCTACCCCTGGACCCGGCACTTCCTCGGCAGCCCGACCGGGCACGTCGTGCACCTGCGCCGCGGCCGCGTCGCGCACCAGGGCGTCGGCCAGGCGTTCTGGTTCCGCCCCACCACCTCGGTGCTCAGCGAGGTCCCCGTCGACGACCAGGAGCTGCCCGTCTTCTTCCACGCCGTCACGACCGACCACCAGGACGTCACCGTCCAGGCCAACGTCACCTACCGCTTCGCCGACCCGGTGACCGCGTCGCAGCGGCTCGACTTCGCCGTCGACCCGCACGACGGCAGCACCAGCACCGACGGCCGCGACCAGGTCACGACCATCGTCGGCCAGCTCGCGCAGAGCCACGCCACCGACGCGCTCGCCGGGATGACCCTCGCCGAGGCCATGTCGGCGGGCGTGCCGACCGTCCGCACGCTCCTCGCCCAGGTGCTGCCCGCCGACCCGCGGCTGGTCGCGACGGGCATCGCCGTCGTCGGCGTCCAGGTCCTCGCCGTCCGGCCCGAGAAGGACGTCGAGCGCGCGCTGCAGACCCCGGCCCGCGAGCAGATCCAGGCCGAGGCCGACCGCGCCACGTACGAGCGCCGCGCGCTCGCCGTCGAGCGGGAGCGGGCCATCGCCGAGAACGAGCTGGCGAGCAAGATCGAGCTGGCCACCCGCCGCGAGCGCCTCGTCGCCCAGGACGGCGCCAACGCGCGCCGGGAGGCCGAGGAGCAGGCGGCCGCGGCGATGGTCGAGGCCCGGGCGCGCGCCGAGCGCTCCACCCTGGAGACCGACGCGCGGGCCGAGCAGGTGCGCGCCGTCGGCGAGGCGGAGGCCGCGGCCGAGCAGGCGCGGATGGCCGTGTACGCCGACGCGGGCCAGGGCACGCTGGTGGCGCTCGCCCTGCGCGACGCCGCCCGCTCGCTGCCGGACGTGCAGCACCTCACCATCACGCCCGACCTGCTCACCGGGGCGCTGGGCGGCCTGGTGCAGGGCGCGCTGGGCGGCGGCGCCCCGGCCGGGAAGGCGGCCTGACCGTGCTGCGCCGACGGGCGGTCGTCGTGCACCGCCGCACCGAGCTCGACGAGCTGCTCGACCGGCACGGCACGCGCGGGCAGGCCGAGTTCTTCCTCCGCACCCGGGGCCGCACGCTCGCCGACGTGCAGCGGCGGCACGACACGCTGGCCGCCGCGCGCGACGCCGTCGTGGCCGCGCTGCCCGCGGGCTGGGCGCGGGCGGACGTGGAGCGCGCAGACCTGTCGCGGTTCCTCGTCGCGCCGGAGGACGTCGTCGTGGTGGTGGGCCAGGACGGGCTGGTGGCGAACGTCGCCAAGTACCTGCACGGCCAGCCGGTGGTCGGCGTCGACCCCGAGCCCGGCGCCAACGCCGGGGTGCTGGTGCGGCACTCGGTCGCGGCGGCCGCGCGGCTGCTCGGGGGGCTGGACACCGCACCGCCCACCGGCACCGCCGCCCCGGACCGCGTCGCCCTGCTGCCGGTCGACGCGCTCACGACCGTGCGCGCCGAGCTCGACGACGGGCAGCGACTCACCGCCCTCAACGAGGTGTTCGTGGGCCACCCGTCCCACCAGAGCGCGCGCTACGCGCTGCGGTGCGCGGCCGGCGAGGAGCGGCAGTCGTCGTCGGGGCTGCTGGTGGCCACCGGCACGGGCGCCACCGGCTGGTGGGCGTCGCTCGCGCACGACCGCGGCGGGCGGACCGCCCCCGGACGGTCGGACGACCGGCTCGGGTGGTTCGTCCGCGAGGCGTGGCCCTCCCCCGGCACCGGCACGTCGCTCACCGAGGGCACGGTGGAGCCCGGCGACGCCGTGGCCCTCACGGTCGCCTCCGACCGGCTCGTCGTCTTCGGCGACGGCATGGAGGACGACCGCCTGGTGGCGACCTGGGGACAGACCGTCAGCGTCCGCGCCGGCGAGGAGCCGCTACGCCTCGTGCGTCCCTGAGCCTCGGGCCGCCGCCGGGGCCGGGCCGGTGCCGCCGTAGTGCGCGGCCAGGCGCCGCAGCCCCTCGTCGACGCTCACGGCCGGGACCCAGCGCAGGTCCCTGTGCGTGGCGCGCTGGTCGAACCAGTGGGCGGTGGAGAGCTGCTCGGCGAGGAAGCGCGTCATCGGCGGCTCGTCGGCGCCGGGCCGCACCCGCCACAGGGCCTCGACGAGCCCGCCGGCGGACCGCGCCAGGCCCGCGGGCACCCGCCAGGCGGGCGGCCGGACGCCCGCCGCCCGGCAGATGCCCGACAGCAGGTCGGCCACGGTGCGCGGCTCACCGTTGGTCAGCACGTACGCGCGGCCGCCGACGACGTCGGGCGCGTCGGCGAGGCGGTCGAGGCCGGCAAGGATGCCGTCGGCGGCGTTGTCCACGTAGAGCGTGTCGATGAGCGCCGCGCCGTGGCCCAGCAGCGGCAGGCGGCCGCCGGCGGCGCGGTCGACGACGCGCTCCACGAGCTGCGTGTCCCCCGGGCCCCAGACGAGGTGCGGGCGGACGGCGACGACGCGCAGCCCGCCACGACCGGCCCCGCCGCCGTCGGTGTCCCGCCCCAGCGCGAGCACCTCGGCCGCGGCCTTGGTGCGCGCGTACTCGCCGCGCGCGCCCTCCGGGTCGGCGGGGGTGGCCGGGGCCCCGACCAGCGACGTCCCCAGGTGCGCGACCGACGGCGACGACACCTGCACGAACCGGCGCACGCCCGCGCGCTCGGCCGCGTCCAGCAGGGTCCGCGTGCCGCCCACGTTCACCTCGTGGAACTCCGCCGGCGCCCCCGCCAGGGACACCTTGGCCGCGAGGTGCACGACGGCGTCGGCTCCCTCGACGGCCCGCGCGACGACGTCCGCGTCGGTGACGGAGCCGAGCACGTCGGCCGCGCCGTCGACGCCGGACGGGCGGCGCTGCAGGGTGCGCACGTCGTCCCCGCGGGCCACCAGGGCGCGGGCCACCGCGCCGCCGAGCAGCCCCGACGCCCCCGTCACCAGCACCGTCGGCCGGCCGGCGAGGGCGGTCACGGCCGCCCCACCCGCCCGCCGGTGAGCACCCGGTCGGCCCAGGCCGCGAGCCGGGCGCGGTCGATCTTGGAGTTGTGCCGCACGTCGGTGGGCATGCGCGGCACCACCAGCACGGCGGCGAGCCGCACGGGCGACGCGGCCCGCACGTCGGCCGCGAGGTCGTCCGGCGCGAGGCCGGGGCGGCGCGTGGCGCTGGTGGTCTCGACGACGGCGACCGGCTGGTGCACCCCCGCGGGCCCGACGCCGACGACGGCGGCCCGGCGCACCGCGGGCACGCGCTCCGCGTGCTGCTCCGGCCCGACGGGCGCCAGCGGGCCGTCGGCCGTGCGCAGCACGTGCGCGAGCCGCCCCTCGATCCACAGCCGCCCCTCGTCGTCCAGGTGCCCGACGTCGCCCGTGCGGTGCCAACGGCCCGGCGGGGTGTCGCGCTCGGCGGCCACGTCGGTGAGCCACAGCCGGTCGTAGCGCTCCTTGAGGTGGCCGGCGCGCACCAGCACCTCGCCCAGCACGCCGGGGGTCGCGGACGGCGTGCCGGTCGCGGCGCCCTCGCCGTCGAGCGCGCTGACCAGGACCTCGCCGCCGCCGACGGGCCGGCCCACGCAGACGCCGTCGTCCGGCGCCGTGGCCGCGTCCCGGATCCCCTCGAGCGTGACGTCCGTGACGAGCAGGCACTCCGTCATCCCGTACGGCGTGTGCGGCGTCGCGGCCGGCATGAGTGCCGCCGCCGAGCCGAGCAGCTCGGCGGAGATCGGCGCGCCCGTGGAGAGGAACGTCTGCACCCGGGCGAGGGCCGCGCGGTCGGCGTCGTCCAGGGCGTCGGCGGTGGCGACGACGTTGAGGATCGCCGCCGGGGACAGGAAGACGATGCGCGCGTCCGACGCCCGCACGGCGTCGGCGACGGCCCGCGCGGTGAGCGTGGCGGGGGACGACACGTCCATCACGGGGGTGACGGAGCGCGTGCCCAGGGCCGGACCCAGGAGGGCGAACGGTGCGAAGCCGGTGACCAGGCCCGTGTCCGGGCCGACGTCGAAGTGCGCGGCGAGCGCGTCGCGCAGCGCGGACAGCTCGGCGTGCCGGTAGACGACGCCCTTGGCCGGACCGGTCGAGCCGGACGTGAACAGCACGGCGGCCTCGTCCCGCGGGCCCGGCTCGGGCGGGAGCGGGCGCCCCTCGCCCGCCCGCGCGACGTCGACCAGCTCGTGCGTCACGCCCAGCGCCCGCCGCACCGCCGGAGCGAGCGGCTCGGCCGAGATCCGCACCCCGGGCCAGCCCAGCGCACGCGCCGCGGCCAGGCCCTTGCGCTGCGCGACGACGAACCGCGGCCACGCCCCGCGCTGCGCACGGGTCAGCCCGCGCACGCCCAGCCCGGCGTCGGCCACCACCACGACGGCGCCGATCCGCAGGCACGCGTACACCAGCGCCGTCAGCGTCGGGCCCGGCTCCACCAGCAGCGACACCCGGTCGCCCGGGCGCACGCCGATCCCGTGCAGCCCCGCGGCGATGCGCCGCACCTGTCGGTCCAGCGCCCGCCAGCTCGCCGTGAACGGCCGCCCGCCCGCACCCTCGGTCGTCATGTCCAGCACGGCCGGCGCGTCACCGCCCGCCCGCGCGTCCAGCGCCGACCACAGCGGGACGAATGCCGGCGAGGTGTCAGGCACGGCAGAGGGGTCGGGCGCCTCGGCCGACGGCACCCCGGCGAGAAAGCCCAGGACGGCAGGCGTCCAGTCCGCGTCCTCGGCGATCAGGTGCCCGGCGTCCGCGAACCGGTGCACGCGCGCGTGCGGCAGCCGGCGGACGAGGTCGTCGAGGTACCGGTCGGAGAAGATCGGGTCGTGCGGCCCCCACAGCAGGACGGCGGGCACGGTGAGCCGGGCGACGCCGGCGGCGATGCGGTCCAGCTCGGCGGCGCTGGGGTGGGCGGAGCCGACGGGGATGTCGGCGACGAAGCCCTCGATGCCGTCGCGCTCGTCGGCGGCGAGGTAGGGCAGGCGGTAGGCGGCGGCGACGTCGGCGGCCAGCCGCGGGCGGGCGAGGGCGAGCGTGGTCTCCAGGAAGGCGCGGGTGGTGCGCGTCCCGACACGGTGCACGGGCCCGGCGAGGGCGAGGCGCAGCGGCGCGGGGATCGGCGCGTCGTCGGGCTGGTGCACGGCGGTGTTGAGCAGCGCGACGCCGGCGAGCAGCTCGGGGTGGTCGACCGCCCAGCCGAGCGAGACGACGCCGCCCCAGTCGTGGCCGAGCGTCACGACCGGGCCCGTCAGGCCGAGCGCGTCGGTGAACGCGCCGAGGTCGGCGACGCGGCGGGCGAGCGGCCGGTGCTCGCCGGTGCGCTCGGACAGGCCCATCTCGAGCTGGTCGACGGCGACGACGCGCCAGGCCGGCGCGCCGCGCTCCGCGGCGTCCAGCGCGTCGGCGACCAGCCGCCGCCACAGGTACGACCAGGTCGGGTTGCCGTGCACGGCGAGCACGGTGCCGACCGGCTCGTGCCCGCGCGCCGCCAGGTCGGGCCCGTTGTCGAGGTAGTGCCACGACGCGCCGCGTGCGTCGGTGAGCACGTGGCTGTGCCGCGGGTCGAGGCCGGGCAGGCCCGGGGGCGCGGTGTCGGCGGGTCGGACGGTCTCGGTACGGGTCGTGCCCGTCACCACGCGAGCTCCAGCATCGCCGTGTTGATGCCGGAGCCGACGCCCATGAGCAGCACCCGGTCGCCGGCGCCGAGCGAGTGCTGCTGCTCCACCAGGGTGATCGGCACGGACGCGGGCCCGACGTTCCCCAGCCGCTCGTACGTGGTGGGCACCTTGGCGCGGTCCAGGCCGACGGCCTCGACGATGGCGTCGGTGTGCACGCGCGACACCTGGTGGGTGACGTAGCGGTCCATGCGCGCCCAGTCCCAGTCGGCGACGGCGTCCTTCCAGGCGTCGACGACGAGCTCGAGGCCGCCGTCGAGCAGCGCCTTCGCGTCGGTGAACATTCCCTCGGTGCTGCCCACGCACAGGTCGTGGAACTTCGTCGCGGCGCGCGTGACGCCGCCGAGGACGCGGTGGCCCTCGGGATGCTCGTCCGTGCGGCCCAGCACGGCCGCGGCGGAGCCGGAGCCGAGGGTGAGCGACGCGAACTCCTGCATGAAGTCGTCGCGGCTGCGGTCCTCGCGCAGCAGGCGCTCGATGGTGCGGTCGTGGATGACGTCGGCGTCCTCGCCGTCCACGACGACGGCGTACCGGACCTGGCCGGACTCGATCATCCCGGCGGCGAGGCTCATGCCGTTGATGAAGCCGAGGCAGGCGTTCGCGACGTCGAAGTTCACGGCCGACGACGGCAGGCCCAGCCCGTGGTGCAGGCGCACCGCGACGGACGGCTCGAGGTGCCGGCGCGTCACGGACGTGTTGATGAGGAGGCCGACGTCGGCGGCCTCGACGCCGGCGACGGCGAGCGCCTCGCGGCCGGCGGCGACGGTCGCGTCGTCGACGTCCTCGTCGGCGGCCCAGGCGCGCCGCTCCCGCACGCCGGCGACGCGCTCCAGCAGCGTGGTGGGGAGCCGCAGGCGCCGCAGCGCGGGGGCGAGCCTCTGCTGCACGGCGGCCGAGGTCCGCACCCCGGCCGGGATCCTGCTGGTGACGGCCAGCAGCGAGACCCCTGCGAACCTGGTGGTGGCGTTTCCTGACACACGAGCTCCAGACGGCCGGTCGTGCGTGCCGCACGGAGCCGGCTCAGCGACGAGATGGCGGGGCCCGCACGACCCCGGCCCCGCGACGTTACGACGTCCGGGGCGCGCCCGCCGTTCCAACCTCGCGATGTGGGATCGGCCACGCAGGGTTCACCCGCGTCGCTCACCGGTCCCCCGGACGCCCCTCACGCCGCGCCGAGGACGTCGAGCGTCCACGCGTGCTCGAACGCGATCTCCTCCCAGCGCGCGTACCGCCCCGAGACTCCCCCGTGCCCGGCGGACATCTCGATCTTCAGCAGCGCCGGGGCGCCGGCGGCCCGCAGCCGCGCGACCCACTTGGCGGGCTCCACGTAGAGCACGCGCGTGTCGTGCAGGGAGGTCGTCGCGAGGACCCGCGGGTACGCGGACGCGTCGTCGGGCACGTTCTCGTACGGCGCGTACCCCTTCATGCGGGCGTACACCTCGGGGTCGTGCAGGGGGTCGCCCCACTCGTCCCACTCGACCACGGTGAGCGGCAGGGTCGGGTCGAGCATCGAGGTGAGCGCGTCGACGAACGGCACGCCGGCGAGCACGCCCACGAACAGGTCGGGTGCCAGGTTGAGCGCCGCTCCCACGGTGAGCCCGCCCGCGCTGGCACCGTCGGCCACCATCCGCCCGGGCGACGTCCAGCCCGTCGCCACGAGGTGGCGCCCGCACGCGACGAGGTCGGTGAACGTGTGCTCCTTGGCCGCGAGCTTGCCGTCGTCGTACCAGCGCCGCCCCAGCTCGCCGCCGCCGCGCACGTGCGCGACGGCGAACACGACGCCACGGTCGAGCAGGCTGAGGCGCGGGACGGAGAAGTACGGGTCGATGCTCGTCTCGTACGCGCCGTACGAGTACAGGAGCAGCGGGGCGGGCTCGGCGCGCGTGCCGGAGCCGTCGAGCGTCACCGCGTCGCGCCGCCACACCAGGCTGATCGGCACGCGCGTGCCGTCCTCGGCCGTCGCCCACTCACGGTGCTGCGCGTAGTCGGCCGGGTCGTACCCGCCCAGCACCGGCTGCCGCTTGCGCACGTGCCGCTCGCCGGTGGCGAGGTCGACGTCCACCACCGTGGCGGGCGTGACGAACGACGTGTGCTGCACCCGCAGCAGCGGCTGCTCCCACGTGGGGTTCGCGTCGAGGGCCACGGAGAACAGCGGCTCGTCGACGTCGATCTCCCGCGCCGTCCACGGCTGGTCCGCCGTCGTGCGCGCCAGGTCGACGACGGCGACGCGCGGCAGCGCCTCGCGCCGCAGGCTCAGCACCACGTGGTGGGCGAAGGCGTCCACGCCCTCGAGGCGCACGTCCGGGTCGTGGGGCACGACGACGCGCGCGGCCGCCGGGTCCAGGGCTCCGGCGCCGTCCTCGTCGGCGCGGGCAGGGACGTCCGTGACGACGAGCTCGAAGTTCTCCGCGCCGTTGTTGTGCAGGACGAGCAGCGCGTCGCGCGCCTCGCCGCCGTCGTCGAGCACGGCGTGCTCCACCGTGTACTCGACGTCGTCCCGCCGCTCCCAGACGACGCGGAACTCGCCCGTCGGGTCGTCCGCCTCCAGGACGCGCGCCTCGCTGGTCGTCTTGGAGCCGGCCTCGATCACCAGGTAGCGGCGCGAGCGCGTGAGCCCGACGCCGATCCAGAACCGCTCGTCGGGCTCCTCGAGCACCAGCACGTCGTCCGACGACGGCGTGCCGACCTCGTGCCGCCAGATCCGGTATGGCCGCCACGCGTCGTCGACGGTGGGGTAGAAGACGTACCGGCCGTCGGGCGTGAGCACGGCGCCCGGGAACGTGTCCTCGACGACGTCGGGCAGGTCCGCGCCCGTCGTCAGGTCGCGCACGCGCAGCGTGAACCGCTCGTCGCCCTGGGTGTCGACGGCGTAGGCCAGCCGCGCGCCGTCCTCGGACACGTCGAACGAGCCGAGGGAGAAGAAGTCGTGCCCCGCGGCCGCGACGTTCTGGTCGAGCAGCACCTGCTCGCCGGGCGGCACGGCGCCCGCCTCGATCTGCGGGGGAGCCCACTCCCCCGCCGCGGGCACGCGCGCGTGGATCGGGTACTGGCGGCCCTCCTCGGTGCGCGTGTAGTACCAGGACCCGCCCATCCGCACGGGCACCGACAGGTCGGACTCCAGCGTGCGCGCCTTGATCTCGTCGAAGACCGCCTGCCGCAACGGCGCCAGGTGCTCCAGCTGCGCCTGCGTCCACGCGTTCTCCGCCTCCAGGTGCGCGAGCACCTCGGGCGCGGACTTGTCGCGCAGCCACTCGTAGTCGTCGGCGAACTCGTCGCCGTGGTGCCGGCGGACGGTGGGGCGGCGCTCCGCGACCGGGGCATGCTCGGGCACCTGCTCGGGAGCGGCATCGTCGTCCTGGCTGGTGGCGGTGGCGGGCTCTGCGGGAGCGGTCAGGTCGTCGGGCACCCGGCCAGCCTAGGTCCGCAGGGCCGGAGCCCGGATTCCGCCCGCGCGATGCAGGACTGTGACCTAGATCTGTCATCTGCGTCACATCGGGCTCGCTACACTCGCGGCACGCTCGCGAAACTCCGCGGATACATGGGGCCTTTAGTGTCCCTGCATCGACGGGGTGAGCGGGTTGACCCGGGCTCGCCCGGGGAACGACACCGACCTACGGAGGACCCGGCCGATGACGACGGACCGACCGAACAGGGGGATCGCGGCGCGCCGTATCGTGGCAGCGCTCGCGATCGCCCTCGCACCTGCGGTGCTCGCCTCGCCACCAGCGCAGGCGACCCCGGGTGCGGACACGGCGCACACCCACAGCGCCGCCACGAGCGCCAGCTCCAGTCCCGCCGGCACGAGGATCGCGACCACCGTCGCGACCGACTGCACGCCCGACGACTCGACCGCCTGCGTCGCCGTCGTCGTCATGAACGACGCGGGCGACCGGATCGCCGACGCCGAGGTGACCATCACCGGGCCCGGCGGCTTCGACGAGACCGTCACCACCACGGCCGACGCCCCCGCGTCGGTGGCGGTGCCCGAGGTCGGCCGGTACATCCTCACCCTCGACCCCGCGTCCCTGCCCGCGGGCGAGCAGCTGCCGGAGGGCGCGTCGAACGAGCTCCAGGTCACCGCCCAGACCGGCGGCACGGGGCGGGCCGCGTTCCGGACCGGCGGCGAGGCCGTGGCCTCCGAGAGCCCCAGCGCCGAGGCCACCACGACCGCCCCGGGCGGCGACGACGGTGCCGACACCGGGACCGACGCCGGGACCGGCACCACCGAGGGCGGCGAGGTCGCGACGGCACCGGAGGGCGACGCCTCCGAGCGGGCGTTCTCCTGGGGCCAGGTGTGGCAGCAGTTCGGCTCCGGCATCCGCTTCGGCCTGCTGCTCGCCCTCGCGTCCATCGGGCTCAACCTCGTCTTCGGCACCACCGGGATGTCGAACTTCGCCCACGGCGAGCAGTTCGCCCTCGGCGCCGCGCTCGGCTTCATCGCCATCAACCAGATGGGGATGTCGATCTGGGTCGGAGGCCTGCTGACCATCGCCGTCTGCGCCCTCTCGGGCGTCGCGCAGGACGCGGCCATCTGGCGCCCGCTGCGCCGCAGAGGCACCCCCGTGATGCAGCTGATGATCGTCTCGATCGGGTTGTCGATCACGCTGCAGTACGTGATCCAGCTGCTCATCGGCGGCGGGTCGGAGCGCATCCTGTCGGCCAACCCGCGGCCGCTGACGCTGCTCGGGATCACCCTCAGCACCACGTCGTGGATCTCGATGGCGGTCGCGCTGGTGTGCCTGATCGGCTTCGCGCTCTTCCTCACCCGCACCCGGCTGGGACGAGCCACCCGCGCCGTGTCCGACAACCCGGCCCTGGCCTCGGCCACCGGCATCGACCCCGACAAGGTGGTCCGCGTCGTGTGGATCCTCGCCACCGCGTTCGCCGCGCTGGCCGGGCTCATGTGGGGCATCTCGTTCGGGTCGTTCAACTGGCAGCTCGGCGTGCAGCTGCTGCTGCTCATGTTCGCGGCCGTGACCCTCGGCGGGCTCGGCACCGCGTTCGGCGCCCTCGTCGGGTCGATCCTCATCGGGCTCGTCGTCGAGCTGTCCAACCTCGTGATCCAGAGCGACCTGCGGTACGCGTCGGCGCTCGTGATCCTCATCCTCGTGCTCCTGATCAGGCCGCAGGGCATCCTGGGCCGCCGCGAGCGGATCGGCTGAAGGGAGACCGACCATGGACGAGTTCCTCAGAATCCTCACCCAGTCGCTCGCCGAGCTCATCGCCCCGACGACGGCGGCGTACGCCATCGCGGCGATCGGCCTCAACCTGCACTTCGGGTACACGGGCCTGCTCAACATGGGCCAGGCGGGCTTCATGCTGCTGGGCGCGTACGGCTTCGGCATCGCGACCATCGCCGGGGCGCCGTTCTTCCTCGCGCTGCTCGTCGCCCTGGTTGCGGGGCTGTTGTTCGCGCTGGTCCTCGGCATCCCGACGCTGCAGCTGCGCGGCGACTACCTGGCGATCGTCACCATCTCCGCGGCGGAGATCATCCGCTGGATCGGGCGGTCCACCTGGCTGCAGGAGTGGACGGGCGGGGCCTCGGGCCTCCAGGGCCGCAACTACAAGGGCACCTTCCAGGACCTGTCGCCCCTGCCCGACGGCCGCACGGTCATCGGACCGCTGGAGTACATCAACACCGGGTCCGACTCGTGGTGGACGCGCATCTTCGCGTGGGGCGTCGTCGCCCTGGCCCTGCTGTTCGTCTGGCTCGTCACCCGCAGCCCGTGGGGGCGCGTCCTCAAGGGCATCCGCGAGGACGAGGACGCCGTGCGGGCGCTCGGCAAGAACGTGTACTCGTACAAGCTGCAGTCGCTGGTGCTGGGCGGCATGCTCGGCGCCCTCGGCGGCGTCCTCTACGTGCTGCCGATCACCATCGCCCCCGACGCGATGGGCCGCACCATGACGTTCTTCGTGTGGACCGTGCTGCTGCTCGGCGGGGCCGCGACCGTCTTCGGCCCCGTGCTCGGCGCGATGATCTTCTTCGGCGCCTACATGTTCATGCGCACCGGGATGCGCGCCCTGTCCGAGAACACCGGGGTGGGAGACATCATCAGCACCACCAACGTGGAGCAGATCGGCGGCATGCTGGTAGGGATCACCCTCATGCTCCTCGTGATCTTCAGGCCGCAGGGCATCCTCGGGAACAAGAAGGAGCTGGCCTTCAATGTCCGCTGACATGTCCGAAGAGACCACGGCCGGCGACCAGCCGGAGTCCGTCGTCGACGCGGCCGCCGCGGCAGCCGTCGCCCCCACCTCGGCCGTCGCCACCGAGGCGCGCGACGACCTCGCGCAGGTCGAGCCCGTCGTGGGGGCACCCAAGCCGGACGCCATCCTCGTGGCCGACGACGTCGTGCGCCGCTTCGGCGGCATGACGGCGGTCGACGTCGACCACCTCGAGGTGCAGCGCGGCGCCATCACGGCGCTCATCGGCCCCAACGGCGCCGGCAAGACGACGTTCTTCAACCTGCTCACCGGCTTCGACACCCCCGAGAGCGGGCGCTGGAGCTTCGAGGGGAAGTCGCTCGCCGGCAAGAGCGGGGCGCGCGTCGCCCAGTCGGGGATGGTGCGCACGTTCCAGCTCACCAAGGCCCTGTCGCGGCTCACGGTGCTGCAGAACATGCTGCTCGCGTCCCCGAAGAACCCCGGCGAGCGCTTCTGGCTCTCCTGGCTGCCGTTCACCTGGCAGGGGCACGAGAAGGCGGCCACCGAGAAGGCGATGGAGATCCTCGCCCGGTTCAAGCTCGACGCGAAGGCCGACGACTTCGCCGGGTCGCTGTCCGGCGGGCAG
>Ga0160442_100241_pt1 | contig 38403 bp, 38 predicted proteins | sample HID1971M_E1MG_FD_108252 | JGI IMG/M metagenome (GOLD analysis project Ga0160442, IMG submission 108252) | Enriched millipede-associated microbial communities from UW Madison campus, WI, USA - HID1971M_E1 MG | ecosystem: Host-associated > Arthropoda: Insects > Digestive system > Unclassified ... | reverse complement strand
GGCGGTCTCAACGGGTCATCGCAACACCGGTTGGTCAGGTGGTCGAGAGTAGCTCGGCGAGTTTCTCGGCGGGGGTGGCCCAGTCGAGGGTTTGTCGGGGTCGGGTGTTGAGGGCCTCGGCGACGTCGTCGAGGTCGGTGGCGGGGTGGACCGACAGGTCGGTGCCCTTGGGGTAGTACTGGCGCAGCAGCCCGTTGGTGTTCTCGTTCGTGCCGCGTTGCCAGGGCGAGTGCGGGTCGCAGAAGTACAGGTCGACCGGGTCGGTGAACCCGATATCGGTGCCGAGGTTCGGGGTCATCTCTCGGCCTTGGTCCCACGTCAGGGTGCGGCGTAGATGGGTGGGCAGGTCGCGGATCTTGGTCCGCATCGCGTCTGCGACCTGCTCGGCGGCGTACCCGTTCGGCAGGTGCAGCAGCATCACGAACCGGGTGGTGCGTTCGACCAGGGTCCCGATCGCGGACCTGTTCGCGGTGCCGATGATCAAGTCGCCTTCCCAGTGGCCGGGCACGGCCCGGTCGGTGACCTCGGCCGGGCGTTCGCTGATCAAGACCTCGGGCGGCACGAGGCGGCATCCTTGCTGGTTCGCTCTCGCCTGCGCGCGGGGGCGACGGCGGGCGCGCCCGGTGCGCAACGCCGCGTGCAGCTCCTTGCGCAGCCCGCCCCGCCCCTGGACGTAGAGCGCCTGGTAGATCGTCTCGTGACTGACCTGCATCGACTCATCATCCGGGAAGTCGACCTTGAGCCGGTTGGAGATCTGTTGCGGGCTCCACGCCCATGCACGAGGGCTGTCAGGGCGCACCCGCCCGTCCAACCGTTCCTCGACGTAGGCGATCAGCCGCGGGTTGCCCAACAGCTTGCGCTGCTGCGCTTTCGGGCGGGCCGCCGCCCGGTCCCGGTGCGCCTGCGCGACCGAGGGAACATACCGACCATCGGACGCACGCCGCCCCGGATCCGCCAACTCACGACTGATCGTCGAGGCCGAACGCCCTAACCGGCGGGCGGTCTCACGCACCCCCACGCCGGCCGCGTGCAATAGACCGATCTGCTCACGCTCGACGAACGACAAGAACCGCCTCGTGGGCGCGACGAGATCCACATCCGGCACGCCGCCACTGTGCGCGATCCAGTCCTGCGCCGTGCGCTTCGACACCCCGGCCACCACGGCAGCCGCGCCAACATCCCCGCCATCAAGCAACGACCGCCAAAACACCCGCCGCCACACCCGCGGCACCGCGACCCCACCACGCACCATCACGAACACCCCTCACGATCAAGGTGTTGCGATGACCGGTTGAGACCGCCGTACTACCTCGGCGGGGCTCGTCCTGCCTCGGGTCAGTCGACGATCTCGCAGATGGCGGCGCCGGCGGTGACGCCGTCGCCGGGTGCGGCGGACAGCGAGCGCACGGTGCCGGCCTTGTGCGCCAGGAGCGGCTGCTCCATCTTCATGGCCTCGAGCACGACGACGAGGTCGCCCTCGGCCACCTGGGCGCCGTCCTCGACGGCGACCTTGACGATCGTGCCCTGCATGGGCGACGCGAGGGTCGCTCCGCTCGCCGCGGAGGACGCGCGGCCGTTGCCGCGGCGGGCGGGACGGCGGGCAGCGTTGGCGCGGCGCGCACGCCCGGCGGCCACGCCCAGTCCGGCGGGCAGCACGACCTCGAGGCGGCGGCCGCCGACCTCGACGACGACGCGCTCGGCCAGCTCCTCGACCGGCTCCTCGGCGTCGGGCACCGGAGCCGGGGCGGCCGGCGCGAGCCTGCCCAGCTCGTCCGCGAAGTCCGTCTCGATCCAGCGGGTGTGCACCCGGAAGGCGGAGTCGTCGGTGGGGACGAAGTCCGCGGCCTCCATCACCGCGCGGTGGAACGGCACGACGGTGGGGATGCCCGCGACCTCGAGCTCGCGCAGCGCGCGGCGGGCGCGCTGGGCGGCCTGCTCCCGGGTGGCGCCCGTGACGATGAGCTTGGCGATCATCGAGTCGAAGGCGCCCGAGACCGTGTCGCCCTCGACGACACCCGTGTCGACGCGCACGCCCGGCCCCGACGGCCAGCGCAGCGTGGAGACGGTGCCGGGGGAGGGCAGGAAGCCGGCGGCCGGGTCCTCGCCGTTGATGCGGAACTCGAAGGAGTGGCCGCGCACCGTGGTGGAGTCGTAGCCCAGCGGCTCGCCGGCGGCGATGCGCAGCTGCTCGCGCACCAGGTCGATGCCGGTGACCTCCTCGGTGACGGGGTGCTCCACCTGCAGTCGCGTGTTGACCTCGAGGAACGACAGCGTGCCGTCCGTCCCGACGAGGAACTCGCACGTGCCGGCGCCGACGTAGCCGGCCTCCGAGAGGATGGCCCGCGACGCGCGGTCGAGCTCGGCCTCCTGCTCCGGGGTGAGGAACGGCGCGGGCGCCTCCTCGACGAGCTTCTGGTGGCGGCGCTGGAGCGAGCAGTCGCGGGTCGAGACCACCACGACGTTCCCGTGCGCGTCGGCCAGGCACTGCGTCTCGACGTGCCGCGGCCGGTCGAGGTACCGCTCGACGAAGCACTCGCCACGGCCGAAGGCGGCGACCGCCTCGCGCACGGCGGACTCGTACAGCTCGTCGATCTCGTCGGCGGTGCGGGCGACCTTGAGGCCGCGGCCGCCGCCGCCGAACGCCGCCTTGATGGCGATGGGCAGCCCGTGCTCGGCCGCGAAGGCGTGCACCTCGTCCGCGCCCTGGACCGGGTCGGAGGTGCCGGGGACCAGCGGCGCGCCCGCAGCCTGCGCGATGTGCCGTGCGCTCACCTTGTCGCCGAGGGACTCGATGGCGGCGGGCGGCGGCCCGATCCACACCAGCCCGGCGTCCAGCACCGCCTGGGCGAACTGCGCGTTCTCCGACAGGAAGCCGTAGCCGGGGTGCACCGCGTCCGCACCGGAGCGGCGCGCGACGTCGAGCAGCTTCTCCACGTCGAGGTAGGTGTCCGCGGCGCGCTGGCCCTGCAGCGCGAACGCCTCGTCGGCGAGCCGCACGTGCAGCGCGTCGCGGTCGGAGTCGGCGTAGACGGCGACGGAGGCGATCCCGGCGTCGGTGCAGGCACGGGCGATGCGGACGGCGATCTCGCCGCGGTTCGCGACGAGGACCTTGCTGATGGTGGGCACGGCTCACGGTAACGCGTGCGCCGCCGTCCTCCGGCACCCGCGGGACGCCTGCGCCGAAGTCTGTGCCGGGTACCAACGACGATCCGGGCCGTTTGGAGGGATCCCACATGGACCCGGGCGGTAGGTGGTGCCGGATGCTCCCGAAGTTGGTGGTTTCGGCAGGCTCAGCGGGGGTCGCGGAGCGATCGCCAGGGGATCTCCAGCTCGCCCAGCAGCTCCCGCAGCAGCGGCAGGCTCAGCCCGACGACGCCGTGGTGGTCGCCCTCGATCCGGTCCACGTACGGGCCGCCGAGCCCGTCGATCGTGAAGGCGCCCGCCACGTGCAGGGGCTCGCCCGTCGCGACGTAGGCGTCGATCTCCTCGTCGTCGACGTCGGCGAAGTGCACGGTCGTCGCCGACGAGGCGCCGAGCGTGCCCCCGGTGCCGCCGTCCTCGCCGTCGCGGGCGTCCACGAGCCAGTGGCCCGTGTGCAGCACCGCCGCACGCCCGCGCATCGCGCGCCAGCGGCGGCGGGCGTCCTCGGCGTCGGCCGGCTTGCCCAGCACCTCGCCGTCCAGCTCGAGCATCGAGTCGCAGCCGAGCACGAGGGCGGACGCCTCCGCCTCGGCGTCGTCCTCGAGGCGGGCGCTGACCTCCTCCGCCTTGGCCTGGGCCAGGACGAGGACGGCGTCGGCGGGGTCGAGGTCGCCGCCGAACCCGGCGCGCGCGGCGTCGAGCACGGCGGGCTCGTCGACGTCGGAGACGACGACGCGCGGCGTGACGCCGGCCGCGGCGAGCGTGGCCAGGCGGGCGGGGGACTGGGAGGCGAGGACGAGGCTCACGGAGGGCACGGGTCGCACCCTACCGACCGGGGCGCCGTCCGGGACCGGCTCAGCCCGTGTGCAGCAGCACGGACGACACCAGCAGGACGACCGGCGACGCGACGGTCGTGACCAGGATCGTGTCGCGCGCCAGCAGCTCGCCGGTCCGGAAGCGTGCCGCGTAGTTGTACACGTTCTGCGCCACGGGCAGCGCGGCGAGCGTCACGGCCGTGGCGACCTGCGTGGCGTCCAGCCCGAACGCGTACCGGGCGAGGACGAACGCGACCGCCGGCATCACCGCCGCCTTGAGCACGGACGCCACGACGACGGCCGTCCGCCCGCCGGGCTGCTGGAACGGGCGCGACCCGTGCAGCGACATCCCGAACGCGAGCAGGATCATCGGCACGGCCGCGCCGCCCAGGATCTCCAGCGGCGCGAGCACCGGCGCCGGGACGCTCCAGCCGGTCAGCGAGACGACGGCGCCCGCGAGCGAGCCGAGGATGATCGGGTTGCGCACCGGCTGGGCCAGCACGAACCCGACCGACACCCGGCCCGACGTCTGGGCGTCGAGCACCAGCAGCGTCACGGGGGCGAGGATCAGCAGCTGCAGCAGGATCACCGGCACGACGACGGCCGGGTCGCCCAGCACGTACACGGCCACGGGCAGGCCGATGTTGTTGGCGTTCACGTAGCCGGCCGAGACCGCGCCGATCGTCGCCTCCGTGGCCGGGCGGCGAAGCCAGAGCAGGTTGACGACGACGAACACCGCCGCGACCGCCACCGCGGCGATCGCCTGCACCAGCAGGGGCGCCTGGAAGAGCTCGCCGACGTCGGCGTCCGCGATGACCGTGAACAGCAGCGCGGGGCTCGCGACGAAGAACCCGATGCGGTTGAGCGCGGTGCGGGCGTCCGGCCCGCCGAGGCGCAGCCGTGCCGCGACGTACCCGACGGCGATGACCACGCCGATGATCGCGAAGCCGGTGAGGATGCCTTCCATGCGGGGCGGGGGGCGCCGCGTCAGCGCGCGTCGCGCAGGGCGCCCGTCAGCACGTCGAGGCCGACCGAGCCGAGGCTGAGCGCCGTGGCGTGGAACGCCCGCAGGTCGAACTCCTCGCCGCGCGCCTGCGCCGCCGTCCGGGCGTCGTCGCGCGCCTGCTCCCACAGCCGCTGGCCCACCTTGTACGACGGCGCCTGCCCGGGCCAGCCCAGGTAGCGGTTGAGCTCGAACCGCACGAACGACTCGGGCATGTTGACGTTCGCCCGGAGGAACGGCCACGCCTTCTCGGCGTCCCAGGTCCCGCCGCCCCACCGCTCGGGTGCCGGCTTGCCGAGGTGCACGCCGATGTCGAGCACCACGCGCGCCGCGCGCATCCGCTGCGCGTCGAGCATGCCGAAGCGGTCGCCCGGGTCGTCGAGGTGGCCGAGGTCGGCCATGAGCCGCTCGGCGTACAGGGCCCAGCCCTCGCCGTGCCCGGAGACCCAGCACATGAGGCGGCGCCAGGAGTTGAGGGTGTCGCGGGCGACGACGGCGGCCGCGCACTGCAGGTGGTGGCCCGGCACGCCCTCGTGGTAGACGGTCGTCTTCTCGCGCCAGGTGTTGAACTCCGTGACGTCGGCGGGCACGGACCACCACATGCGACCGGGCCGGGAGAAGTCGTCGCTCGGGGGCGTGTAGTAGATGCCGCCCGTCTGCGTCGGCGCGATGCGGCACTCGATCGTGCGCACCGGGCCCTCGATGTCGAAGTGCGTGCCCGCGAGGTCCTCGATGGCCGCGTCGGCGGTCTCCTGCATCCACCGGCGCAGCGCGTCCGTGCCGTGCAGGGTGCGGGCAGGATCCGCGTCGAGCGCGGCGACGGCGTCCTCGACGCTCGCCCCCGGGCCCGCGATCTGCCGGGCCACGGCCTCCTGCTCGGCCACGATGCGGGCGAGCTCGTCGAGGCCCCACGCGTACGTCTCGTCGAGGTCCACCTCGGCACCGAGGAACTCGCGGGAGAAGCGCGCGTAGCGGTCGCGGCCCACGGCGTCGCGCTCCGGAGCCTGGGGCGCGAGGTCGCGCTCGAGGAACTCGGCGAGGCGCGCGTAGGCGTCGCGGGCGGCCCTCGCGCCGCGCTCCAGCTCGGCGCGCACGAGGCTGCACGCGCTCGACTCGTCCAGGACGGCGGCGGCGTCGTCGCTCCGCACGAGGCCGTCGAAGAAGGACGCGTGCCCGTCGAGGCCCGCGAGCTCGCGCGACTGGGACACGCCCTCGCGCACCTGCCGGATCGCGGCGACCTGGCCGCGCCGCGCCGCCTCGGTGAGCGACGCGACGTAGCCGTCGATCGCGTCGGGCACGGCGTTCAGCCGGGCCGCCACGTTCTCCCAGGCCTCGACCGAGCCGGTGGGCATGAGGTCGAAGACGTCGCGCAGCTGCTGCACGGGCGACTCGATGTTGTTGAGGCTCGCCAGCGGCTCGCCCGCGTCGTGCAGCTCCAGGGCCAGGCCCACGCGCTCGCGCATCGCGGCCAGGGTGACGCGGTCGACGGCGTCCAGCGGGCCGCCGCCGCGCTCGGCCGCGTCCAGCTCGCGCAGCACGGCGCGATCGGAGTCGGCCCGCGCCTCGTGCCCGGCGGGGGACAGGTCGGTCATGCGGTGGTCGTGACCCGGCAGCCCGATCGCGGTGGCGAGCAGCGGGTCGAGCTCGGCGGACCGGGCGACGTACGCGTCGGCGACGGCGTCGACCGCGGAAGGGGTGCGGGGCGGGGTGGGGGTGCTCGAGGTCACAGCAGGCACCCTATCGACCCGCCCCGAGACGGCGCGCCGTCATTCCGGCCCGCCGGGTACGGTCTGTGCCCGTGCACGAAGACGTGAATGCCACCACCGCCCACCCGCCGCTCCGCGTCGTGGTCGCCCCCGACTCGTTCAAGGGCAGCGCCACGGCGACGCAGGTGGCCGCGGCGCTCGCGGCCGGGGCCCGCGCCGCCCTGGGCGGCGACGCCGAGGTGCGCCCCGTGCCGTTCGCCGACGGCGGCGAGGGCACCCTGGACGCGATCCTCGGGGCGTGGGGCACCGAGCCGCGCACCTGCGCCACGACCGACGCGCTGGGCCGCCCGACCACGGCGCGCTACGGCGTCTCGCCCGACGGCCGCACCCTCGCGGTCGAGGCCGCCGAGGCGTACGGACTGCCGAAGGTGTCGGACGTCGCGCTGCGCCCGCTGGACGCGACCAGCCACGGCGTCGGCACCGTGGTGCTCGCCGCGCTCGACGCCGCCCCGGACGCCGAGGAGGTCGTGCTGTTCGTCGGCGGCTCCGCCACGACCGACGGCGGCGCCGGCGTGCTCGAGGCGCTGGGCGCGGCGCTGCTCGACGCGGCCGGCTCGGCGGTGGCGCCCGGCGGCGGTGGCCTGCGCTCGCTCGCGCGGATCGACCTGGACCGTCTCGACGCTCGCGCCCGGGCGCTGCGGTGGCGCATCGCGTGCGACGTCGACAACCCGCTGCTCGGTCCGCGCGGCGCGGCCGCCGTCTTCGGGCCGCAGAAGGGCGCGACGCCGCAGGACGTCGCGGTGCTCGACGACGGGCTCGCGCACCTCGCCGACGCGCTCGCCGCCGCGACCGGTCACGATGCCCGCGACCTGCCCGGCGCCGGTGCCTCCGGCGGGCTGCCGGTCGGCCTGTCCGCCGCGCTCGGCGCGGAGCTGGTGCCCGGCGGGGAGCTCGTCGCCGAGGCGGTGGGCCTGGCCCAGGCGCTGGCGGGGGCCGACCTCGTGCTCACCGGGGAGGGCCGCCTGGACGAGCAGTCGCTGCACGGCAAGGTGGTGGACACCGTGGTGCGGCTCGTGGCCGGGCGCGCGGCGGTCGTCGTCGTGGCGGGCGGCGTGGAGCTCACGCCCGCGCAGGTCGCGGAGGCCGGGATCGCGGCGGCGTTCTCCCTCGCGCCGGGGCCGCGCACGCTCGCCGAGCTCTCCCGCGACGCCGTGGTCGAGCTGGAGCGCACCGCCGCGCACGCGTGCCGGTTGTTCGCGGCGGGGCGCGCGTCGCGCTGACGCGTCAGCGCTCGCGGGTGCGGCGGCGGACGGCGTCGGCCCAGTCGCGGTGGTACCGCACCACGACCGTCTCGGTGCCCGGCGCCCACCAGACGGCCACCGGGTCGCCGTCGCGCGGCGGCGGGTACCGCTCCTCGTCGTCCCGGCGCACCAGGTACGAGTAGGGGTTGTCGGCGGTGCCGTCGTCCGTCGGGTAGGACACGACGCCGCTGAGCAGGAGCCCGGAGCTCGTGCGGCGCTCGTTCACCGAGACCGACCCCGTGGCCGACCGCGGGTCCGCGCCGAACGCCCCGGCGTCGCGCCCCTCGGCGGCCCGGCGCTGGTCGTCCCGGTAGCGGACCAGCGCGGCGACGGCGGTGACCATGAGCCCGGCGAGCATGCCCATGAACAGCCAGAGCTCGAGCTCGCCGGACGGGTCCTCGATCGTGCGCCGCAGCACGTAGAGGCCCGCGGTCACCACCAGGGCGGGCGCCCACAGCCACCGCCGCAGCCAGCCCGGGCGTGGGGGAGCGGGCAGCTCCGCCAGCGGCGCGTCGACGTCGTCGGGGCCCTCGACCTGCTGCCAGACGACGCTCACGAGTGCAGGCTCCAGCGCCAGGCGTCGGCGTTGTGCCGGCCCCAGCGACCGCCGAAGCTCTTCGCGGTCACGCCCGCGCCGTTGCCGCGCACCGTGCGGGCGCGGTTGGTCCACTCCTCGACGGGGGCCTCGTCGTCGGGCAGGCCGCTCGCCGACGCGACCGCCGCGAGCCCGGCCACCAGGGCGGCGACCTCGACGTCGTCGGGCCGCCCGCGCACCACGCGCACCTCGTTGCTCATCGCGCACCCCCGAGCGGGTCGTCGCCGTCCTCGTCGTCCAGCTTGTCGTCCAGCTCGTCGTCCAGCTCGTCGTCCAGCTCGTCGTCGAGGTCGTCGTCGCCGAACTCCACCGCCGCGCCGCGCGACGTCGCCCACTCCGCGACCTCATAGCCGCCGTCGAAGAGGCGCTGTGCGACGTCGCCGCCGGCCTCGTCGAGCAGCTCGACGACTCCGTCCAGCGTGCCGGGCGAGCCGGGCGCCGGGTCGGCCACGACGAAGCCGAGGTAGAACACCTCGGCCGGCACGGCGCCCTCGGGGGCGTCGTGCGCGTGCTCGGGCTCCTCGTCGTCGCCCTCCCACACCGAGCTCGTGAGGTCGGGGTGCATGCCGAGGCCGTCGTGCAGCGCGTCGAAGACGGCGGCGTTGAGGGTGCCCACCCGGCTCTCCAGCGCGAGCACCCGCGGGTCCTCGTCCGCCTCGGAGGCGCCGAACTCGGCGCGCACGCCGACGGCGGTCTGCACGTACTCGTGCAGCGCGGCCGCCAGCGCGTCGACGGCGCGGTGCATCGGTTCGGGGTCGACCGACCCCAGCGGGGCGGGTCCGTGCGTGGCGTCCTCGTGGCTCATCTGCTCATTCTTCCCGGTTTCGACGGCGTTCAACCACCGACGGCGTCACAGGGGGATGTTGCCGTGCTTCTTGGGCGGCAGGCTCGCGCGCTTGGTGCGCAGGGCGCGCAGCGCACGCACGACCTGCACGCGCGTCTCCGACGGGCGGATGACGGCGTCCACGTAGCCACGCTCCGCCGCGTCCCACGGGTTGACGATCGCCTCGGTGTACTCGTCGGTGAGGCGCTGGCGCTCCGCCTCGACGTCGCCGCCGGACTCGGCGACCTCCTTGAGCGCCGAGCGCTGCAGGATGTTCACCGCGCCGGACGCGCCCATCACCGCGACCTGCGCCGTCGGCCAGGCGAGGTTGACGTCGGCGCCGAGCTGCTTGGAGCCCATGACGATGTACGCGCCGCCGTAGGCCTTGCGCGTGATGACCGTGACCAGCGGGACCGTCGCCTCGGCGTAGGCGTAGATGAGCTTCGCGCCGCGGCGGATGATGCCCTGGTGCTCCTGGCCGACGCCGGGCAGGAAGCCGGGGACGTCGACGAACGTCAGCACGGGCAGGTTGAACGCGTCGCACGTGCGCACGAACCGCGCGGCCTTCTCGGCGGCGTCGATGTCGAGGGTGCCGGCCATGGACAGCGGCTGGTTGGCGATGATGCCCACCGACTGCCCCTCGACGTGGCCGAAGCCGATCAGCACGTTCTGCGCGAACAGCGGCTGCACCTCGAGGAACGACTCGGGGTCGAGGACCGTCTCGACGACGGCGCGCATGTCGTAGGGCTGGTTGTCGCTGTCGGGGACGATGACGTCGAGCGCCTCGTCGTCCTCGGTGACCTCCAGCGGCGTCTCGTCCTCGGGCGGGAACGACGGCGCGTCGCCCAGGTTGTTCTGCGGCAGGTAGCCCACGAGGTGGCGCACGTAGTCGATCGCGTCGTCCTCGTCCGCGCCCAGGTAGTGCGCCACGCCCGACGTCGCGTTGTGCGTGCGGCCGCCGCCCAGGGTCTCGAAGTCGACGTCCTCGCCCGTCACCGTGCGGATCACGTCCGGGCCGGTGATGAACATGTTCGACGTGCCGTCCGCCATGACGATGAAGTCCGTCAGTGCGGGGGAGTAGACGGCGCCGCCCGCGCTGGGGCCGAGGATGAGCGAGATCTGCGGGATCACGCCCGAGGCCGCGACGTTGCGCCGGAACATCTCGGCGAACTGCGTGAGCGCGGCCACGCCCTCCTGGATGCGCGCGCCGCCGCCGTCCGAGATACCGATGATCGGCACGCCCGTGCGCAGCGCGAGGTCCTGCACCTTGGCGATCTTCTCGCCGTGCACCTCGCCGAGCGAGCCGCCGAAGACGGTGAAGTCCTGGCTGAACACGCACACCTGGCGCCCGTCGACCGTGCCGTGGCCGGTCACGACCCCGTCGCCCGCGACCCGCCGCCTGTCGAGGCCGAAGTTGCGGCTGCGGTGCATGGCCAGGGCGTCGAGCTCGACGAAGCTGCCCTCGTCCAGCAGCGCCTCGATGCGCTCGCGCGCCGTCTTCTTGCCGCGCGGGTGCTGCCGCGCCTTCGCCTTCTCCTCGGCGTCGGTCACGGCCTCCGCCCGGCGGCGCTCCAGGTCGGCGAGCTTGGCGGCGGTGCCGGAGGCGGCGGGCGGCTCGATGTCGGTCGAGGAGGTGGCGTCGTTCACCCGACCGACCCTAGTTGGTGGGTTGCCACGCATCGATGCGCGACAGGCTGCGGCCCGCCCGGAATCTTTGGAGGGACCCCACAAAGGGTCGGTGGCGGTGAGATGCGGGACGATCGGGGACGTGAGCCACGACCCTCGCCACGACCCCCGCCGAGACCCCCTCGATCTTCCCGCCCTGCGCCGCGACCTGCTCGCGCCGGCCGGCCCCCTCGCCCGCCTCGACGTCGTCGAGGAGTCCGGGTCCACCAACGCCGACCTGGTCGACGCCGTCCGCCGGGCGCCGGGGGAGTGGCCCGCGCCCGCGGCGCTCGTCGCCGAGCACCAGACGGCGGGGCGGGGGCGTGCGGGGCGCGGCTGGCAGACGCCGCCGCGCGCCGCGCTCACCGTCTCCGTGCTGCTGCGGCCGCGGCTCGAGCCCGCCCGGCTGGGCTGGCTGCCGCTGCTCGCGGGCCTCGCCGTCGCGCGCGCGGTCGACGACGCCGGCGTGCCCGGGGCCGCGGTGAAGTGGCCCAACGACGTGCTGCTGCCGGCCACCGACGACGCGGCCGGGCTGGGGCCGTTCCGGAAGGTGGCGGGCGTGCTGGCCGAGGTGGTGCCGGCCCTCGACGGCCAGGGGCCCGCCGCCGCCGCCGTCGTCGTCGGCGTCGGGCTGAACGTGGACCAGTCCGCGGCCGAGCTGCCCGTGCCGACCGCGACGTCGCTGGCGCTCGAGGGGGCGCGGGCCGACCGCGACGCGCTGCTCGGCACGCTCGTGCGCGAGCTGGTCGGCGTCGTGGCGGACCTGGAGGCCGCCCGCGGGGACGCCGACGCGGCCGGGCTCGCGGCACGGTACGCGGCGGCGTCGGCCACGCTCGGCACGGCGGTGCGCGCCGAGCTCGCCGGCGGACGCGACGTGGTGGAGGGCGAGGCGGTGCGCGTCGCCGCCGACGGCGCGCTGGTGCTGGCGACGGCGGGCGGGGAGCGGACCGTGACGGCGGGGGACGTGCACCACCTGCGGCGCTCCCAGCCGGGGCACAGCCCGCGCTGACTACAGTGGGGGCGTGACGAGCGACACCACGACGGGACCCGGTCTGCCCACGGACGACGACGCCCGGCGGGAGGGGGACACCGCGGCCCGGCTGGACGAGGCGATCCTCGGCGGCCCGCGCCGGTACACGCTGTCGGACCTCGTGGAGGGCACCGGCCTGTCGCAGGAGTTCATCGAGAACTACTGGCGCTGGCTGGGGCTGCCCGTCACCCACCCCGCCGAGGTGGGGTTCACCGACGCGGACATGCAGGCGTTGCGCGAGATCGGCGAGCTCGTGGACGCCGAGCGGCTGGACGAGCAGGCCCAGATGACGCTCATCCGCTCCCTCGGGCACACCACGGACCGCCTGGCGCTGTGGCAGGTGGAGGCATTCGTCGAGCACCTCAGCCGGCGCGACGGACTGGACGACGTGAGCGCGCGGCTCGCCGCGATCGACCGCATGCCGGACCTCACCTCGCAGCTGTCCCACCAGCTCGAGCACGCCTGGCGGCGCCAGCTCGCCGCGCTCACCGGGCGGCTCGCCACGGAGTTCGGGGGCGCGCGCCGCGGCACCCAGGAGGCCCACGACGACGAGCTGCCGCTGCCGCGCGCCGTCGGGTTCGCGGACATCGTGTCGTTCACCAAGCGCACTGCCGGCCTCGGGTCTCAGGAGCTGTCGGAGTTCGTGCAGCTCTTCGAGTCGCGTGCCCGCGACGTCATCACCGAGGCCGGCGGCCGCGTGGTCAAGACCATCGGCGACGCCGTCCTGTTCGTGGCCGACGACGTGACGACGGGCGCCGAGGTGGCGCTCGGCCTGGCCGCCCCGCACGCGACCGACCCGGAGATCCCCGTGCGCGTCGGGTTCGTGTGGGGACGGGTGCTGTCGCGGTTCGGCGACGTGTTCGGCTCCGACGTGAACCTGGCCTCCCGCATCACCGAGCTCGCCGAGCCGGCCACCGTCCTGGTGGACCCGCACACGGCGTCCCTGCTCGCGTCGTCGTCCCGCTACGCCCTGACGGCGCAGCCCCCGCAGGAGGTGCAGGGCATCGGCGAGATCACGCCGGTGCGGCTGCAGCGCGCGTACACCGGGGCCTGACCGAGGTCCTCAGCCGCGACCCGCCGCCACGACGTCCGGGTCCCGCGGGTCGGGGTCCACGTCGATCAGCGACGGCCGGTTGTTCTGCACCGACCCGACGGCGTCGCCCACCGGCCGCGTGGCCATCCCGACCTGGGGGCCCGTGACGATGCCCATCGCCTGCTCGGCCCCGACCGCGGGGTCGAGCCAGGCGTCCCAGGACGTGCGGGGGAGCACGACGGGCATGCGGTCGTGGATGCGCTCCAGGTCCGTCGACGCCGCCGTGGTGATCACCGTCGCGGAGACGAGCCACCGGTCGGGGTCGTCGTCGGCCTTCGACCGGTCCCGCCAGAACTCGTACAGGCCCGCGAGCGCCGCGACGCCGCCGTCGTCCGGGTGGATCCAGTACGGCTGCTTCGGCACCTTCGCCCTCGCGGGCGCGCCGGGCGGCAGCTCGAGCTTGCGCCACTCGTAGTAGCCGTCGGCCGGCAGCAGGCAGCGCCGGACGCCGAGTGGCTTCGCGAACGCCGACTTGTCGAGCAGGGTCTCGGTGCGCGCGTTGATCATGCGCGCACCGATCGACGGGTCCTTGGCCCACGACGGCACGAGCCCCCAGCGCGCGAGCCGCAGCGAGCGCGTGATCTCCCCGGTCTGCCCGCCCTCGAGCCGTTGCGGGCGCTCGACGACGATGCGCACGGGGTCGGTGGGGGCGACGTTCCACGACGGGGGCAGGAGGCGCACGTCCTCCGCGATCTCGGCGACGGCGAGGTCGTCGGCGATGTCCTGGGCGTCGCGGAAGGACGCGTAGCGGCCGCACATGGGTCCATCGTGACGCATCCCACCGACACCCGTGCGGGTGGCCGGGGGATTCTCCCTGGGCGCGGTCGTAACGATTCGATAGGATCGGGGCCATGCCCGCCGACTCCGCGAGACTTCCGCGCGCCCGCTCTCCGTACCGTTGGGTCATCATGCTCGGGGCGCTCGCGGCGCTGCCGGCGTTCACCGTCGACATGTACCTGCCGTCGCTGCCCGAGGTGGCGGCCGACCTGGACTCCTCGGCGTCGTTCGCTCAGCTGTCCGTCTCCGTGATGCTCATCGGCGGCGCCCTGGGGCAGCTCACCATCGGGCCGCTGTCGGACCGCTTCGGGCGGCGGGCACCCCTCATGTGGGGACTGGCGCTGCACGTGGTCACGTCGGTCCTGTGCGCGTTCGCGCCGAACATGACGATCCTCGTGGCCCTGCGCCTGATGCAGGGCTTCTTCAACGCCGCCTGCGGCGTCGCGGCGATGGCGGTCGTGCGCGACCGGTTCGTCGGTGCCGAGGCCGCACGCATCCTGTCCCGGCTGATGCTCGTCATCGGCGTCGCGCCGATGCTCGCGCCGACCTTCGGCTCCGCGGTCGCCGCCGCGGCCGGCTGGCGCTGGGTGTTCGGGTTCCTGGCGCTCGCGGGCGTGGCGATGGGACTGGTCGTGTGGCGGTTCATGCCGGAGACGCTCCCGGCCGGTCGGCGGCAGGCCGGCGGCGCGCGCAGTGTGTTCGCGGGCTACCGCACGCTGGTCAAGGACAGGCAGTTCATGGCGCTCGCCGTCATCCCCGGGCTCGGCCAGGCCGTGCTGATGAGCTACGTGGTCGGCTCGCCGTTCATCTTCCAGGAGGGCTACGGGCTGACCCACGGGCAGTTCTCCGTGCTGTTCGCCGTCAACGGCCTGGGCCTGGTGCTGTCCGCGCAGGTGAACGCCGCCCTGGTGCGGCGGGTCGCGCCCATCCGGTTGCTGCGCGCCGCGCTCGCGATGCAGGGCGTCGTCGGGGTCGGGCTGCTGGTCGTGGCGCTCACCGGGGCGGGCGGGCTGATCGGGCTCCTCGCGATGCTCTGGCTCGTGCTCGCCTTCCAGGGCCTCATCCCCGCCAACGCGTCGGCCATCGCCCTGTCCCGGCACGGCGAGCGCGCGGGCACCGCGGCCGCCGTCATCGGCGCCGTGCAGTCCGGCGTCGCCGGCCTCGTCTCCCCGCTGGTGGGCGTGCTCGGCGGCGACGCCGTGGCGATGTCCTGGGTGATGCTCGTCGCGCTGGCCTGCGCGATCGCCGTGCTCGCGTTCGCCACGCCCGCCTACCGCAAGGACGGCTGGGTCAAGCTGGCCTGACGGGCGCGGGGCCGACGGCGTCCTAGGCGAAGCCGAAGACCGGCCCGAACGCCACCACCACGAGCGCCGCCCACACCGCGTAGACCGGCAGGAAGCGCGTCTGCCACCGGACCAGCGCGCCGAACGGCTGCCGCTCGCGCAGGAAGCCGAGCAGGAGCAGCCCGGACCGGGCCAGGTGCACCAGGAGCAGCAGGTTGAGCCCCAGCGCCGCCACCTTGTTGGGGCTGAAGCCGAACTCGGCGATGCGGGTGAGCATCGCCGTGAGCGCGACGGCGTCCACGGCGAGCGCGGCCGCGACGAGCACCAGCTGCAGCCCGTCGAACCAGCCCGGGCGGGCGAGCGAGTCGCGCGCCGAGACGGAGTACAGCAGCAGGCACAGCACCAGGACGAGGATCGCGTCCATGAGGATGAGGAGCTCGCGCTCGACGTCCGCGAGCCCGCCCGCGCCGAGCAGCACGACCAGCGTCACCAGCAGCATCACCGTCGTCAGCGGCGTGAAGACGCGCGTGAGGACCGGGGCGATGTTCTCCACGACGTCCTGCTTCGCCTCGACGAGCCACGCCCCCACGACGACGGCGCCCGGCACCGCGAACGGCATGATCCAGCTCTCCATCGCGGGCTCGATGTCCATGCCGACGAGGCTCAGGGTCGCGGCCGTGAGGCCCAGCAGCACCCCGCCGCCGATCGCGAGCAGCGTCACGTAGACGACGAGCTCGCCGGTGAAGCGCGCGAAGTCCATCCGCGGGTCCTGGTCCCGCCAGCGGCCACCCACGTAGACGACGCCGACCAGCGCCCACAGCACGACGGGGGCGTGGATCGCCGCGAGGACCAGGGTCGATCCGGTGTCGACGTACGGGTAGACGTTGAGGACGACGGCGAGCAGCGCGTACGGGACCAGCAGGGCGGCGACCACGCGCCACGCGACGCGGCGCTTCCAGACGAAGTAGGCGGCCAGGAACGGTGCCGTCATGAGGGGGACGTTGCGCAGCAGCGCCGAGTCCGTGTCGAAGGCAGCGAGCGCGACCTTCACCGCGATCCCCGCGCCGACGGCGAGCGCGAGGACGACGGCGAGCTCGCGCCAGGCGGGGCCGGACCCCGGCGCGGGGCCTTCCGGGACGAGGACGAGCTGCTTCCACAGCCGCTCGGAGTGCTCGCGCGCGAACTCGCGCGAGACGGCGTCGAGGTTGCCCATCCGGCGCACCGCGACGAGGAACGCCTCGTCGTCGTCGAGCCCCGTGGCGGCGAGGTCGGACACCCGGCCGCGCAGGTGGTCCTCCATCTCGTCCACGTCGGCGGGCGAGATGGCGCGGTGGCGCTGCACGTACGACCGCCACTGGTCGATCTGCGCCTCGAGGCGCTCGCGGGAGCCCATCAGGCCCAGCCCTCCGCGACGGCGGGGCGAGCGGGGGCCTGCGCGGCCTGCTGGGCCGACCGTCGCGCGGAATCCCAGGCCTGCTGCAGCACGTCCGCGACGACGGACCACTGCTCCTGGCGCTCGGCGAGCGCCTCGCGCCCGGCAGGGGTGAGGGCGTAGTGCTTGCGGCGGCGGCCGGCCTCGGAGGTGCCCCAGGTCGCGACGACCAGGCCCAGGCGCTCGAGCCGGTGCAGCAGGGGGTAGAGCATCCCGTCGGTCCACTGCATGCGGCCGCCGGAGAGCTCCGTGACCCGCTTGAGGATGGCGTACCCGTACGACTCGCCCTCGGCGAGGATGCCGAGCACGAGAGGGGTGGCCGACGCCGCCACCAGGTCCTTGTCGAAGCGCACCGGGTGCTCCCATGTCTAGATCTGCTAGGGATGCTGAACCTAGCAGATCTAGGCATGGCTCGGGAGGCGCGCCCGGGTGGTTCCGGGTCGGGTCCTCAGGTCCGGCGGCACGGGATCGTCATGCAGCGGACGGTCAGGGTTCACCCGGGGTTGGGAGCGCCGTCGTGGAGCGCCGGTGGGATCGGTGCATGAGTCGAACGATCCGTCGATCCACGAGTCGAGCACTGCTGCTCCGCGCCGTCGCGGTCGGGACCGCCGCCGCCGTCGCGCTCACCACCGCGAGCGTCTCCGCCGCCGCCGGCGCCCGGCACGACGGCCGAAACGACGGCCGGCACGACGGCCAGCACGGCCGCGTCACCACCCACCTCGTGCCGACGCTCGAGGGGCGCGCGACCCTGTCGGCGGACTACCTCGCCGAGGGGCCGCCGTCCGGCGCCCTGGCCTCCGCCGGCAACGGGAGGCAGGGTCCGTGGGACGGCCAGGTGATCCCGGGCTTCTCGGCGATGGTCGACAACGGCGACGGCACGTTCTGGGCGCAGCCGGACAACGGCTTCGGCAGCCAGGGCAACTCGGCGGACTTCCTGCTGCGCAGCTACCTCGTGAAGCCGGACTGGGACACCGGCGGCGGCCGGGGCAGCGGCTCGGGCGAGATCGAGGTGCTCGACCACGTCTCCTACGACGACGAGAACCACGTGCTGGACTTCGACATCGTCAACGAGGACACGGACGAGCGCCTGCTCACCGGCGCCGACTTCGACGTCGAGTCCGTGGTGCGTGCCGACGACGGCACGCTGTGGGTGGGCGAGGAGTTCGGCCCGTTCCTGCTGCACTTCGACGCGGACGGCACGCTGCTCGAGAAGCCCTACCCGCTGCCGGGCGGGCTGAGGTCGCCGCAGAATCCCTACCTCGCGGACGGCGAGGAGCCCACCGTGCGCGCCAGCCGCGGCTTCGAGGCGATGGCGGGCACGCGGGGCGGGCGCTACCTCTACCCCGTGCTGGAGGGAGCGCTGGTCGACGACGCCGACCACCGCCGTCGCGTGATCCACGAGTTCGACACCCGCCGCGGGACGTACACCGGCCGCACCTGGGACTACCAGGCCGACCAGGAGGCCAACGTGCTCGGCGACGCCTTCGCCGTCGGCAAGGACTCGTTCTGGATCGTCGAGCGCGACGACCTCGAGGGCCCCGCCTCGGTCACCAAGCGCGTCTACGAGATCGACCTGAGCGAGACCGACCGGGACGGGTACGTCCGCAAGGAGCTCGTGCTCGACGCGTTGCGCGTGGAGAACCCGCGGGGGATCGACGCCGGGGAGGGGTACGGCCTCGGCGAGACCTACGCGCTGCCGGTGCAGTCGTTCGAGACGGTGCTGCGGCTGCGCGACGGCCGCCTCCTCATCGGCAACGACAACAACTACCCGGGCAACGCGGCACGGAACCCGGGTACGCCCGACGACACCGAGATGGTCGTGATCGACCTGGAGAAGACGCGGACCCGGGACGACGGGGTCACGGTGGTCGGGCACCGCGGCGCGTCCGGCGACCGCCCCGAGCACACGCTGGCCGCCTACGAGCAGGCGATCGTCCAGTGCGCAGACGTCATCGAGCCGGACGTCGTGCCGACCAGGGACGGCGTGCTCGTGGCCCGGCACGAGAACGAGATCGGCGGCACGACCGACGTCGCCGACCACCCGGAGTTCGCCGACCGGCGCACCACGAAGACGATCGACGGGAGGCCGGTCACGGGCTGGTTCACCGAGGATTTCTCGCTCGCCGAGCTGCGGACGCTGCGCGCCACGGAGCGTCTGCCCGAGCTGCGCCCGGACAACACGGCCTACGACGGCCTGTACCAGGTGCCCACGCTCGACGAGGTGCTCGACCTCGCCCGCCACTCCGAGACCTGCGACGGCGAGCCCGTCGGCGTGGCGCCCGAGACGAAGCACCCCACGTACTTCGCGTCCATCGGGCTGCCGCTGACGGACCCGCTCGTGGCGGAGCTCGCCGCGAACGGCCTCGACTCGCGGCGCGCGCCCGTCGTCGTGCAGTCCTTCGAGACCACCAACCTGCGCGAGCTCGACCGGCGGACCGACGTGCGCCTCGCGCTCAACGTCTCGGCGAGCGGAGCGCCGTACGACCTGGCGGCCGCGGGGGACCCGCGCACCTACGCCGACCTCGTCACCCCGCGCGGCCTGCGCGACCTGGCCCGGTACGCGGACATCGTGAGCCTGGAGAAGAACGTCGTCGTCCCGCGCGCCGCGGACGGGACGCTCGGCGAGCCGACCTCGGTGGTCCGCGACGCGCACCGCGCCGGGCTGGAGGCCTACGCCTGGACGTTCCGCGCCGAGAACCAGTTCCTGCCGGCCGAGCACCGCTCGTCGGCGGACCCCGCCGCGCACGGCGACCTGGCGGGCGAGCTCGACACGTTCCTCGACACCGGGCTGGACGGCGTCTTCTCGGACCAGCCGGGCCTCGCCGTCGACGCGGTCGCGGCCCGAGGGTGACCGGTCGCGCGGGGGGTGAACCTGTGGTTGTGCGGGGCACCCCTCGCGCGAACGTGCTGCTCAGGGCCTAGGCTCGCGCTGTGCGGACCCTGCCACGGCACGCGACCAGCCTCGCCTCGCACCGGGTCGTCCGCTCGATCGCCCTCGTCGTCACCGCGGTGGTGGCGTTCGTGGCGGCGGCCGCGGCCGCGTCGTTCGTCGACCTGCGCTCCCAGATCGGCGTCTCCGACGTCGACGACCTCCTCGCCGGGGACGACCGCCCGCCCGCGGTCCCGGCCGAGCAGGACCCCAGCGACCCCTTCGCCGGCAAGGACCTCAACATCCTGGTGATGGGCACGGACTTCCGCGACGAGGCCAACGCCGAGATCGCCGGGGCGGGCGACGAGTTCCACTCCGACACCACGCTGCTCGTGCACCTGTCCGGGGACCGCAGCCGCATCGAGGCCGTCTCCATCCCGCGTGACTCCCTCGTCGACATCCCCGCCTGCAAGCTCCCCGGCGGCGGCGAGACCGCGCCGCAGTCGAACGCCATGTTCAACGCCTCCTTCTCCCTCGGCGGCGGGCCGGACAAGGACGTCACCGGCGCGGCCGCCTGCACCATCCGCACCGTCGAGAAGCTCACCGGGGTGCGGATCTCCGACCACGTCGTGGTGCAGATGACCGGCGTGATCGGCGTCGTCGACGCCATCGGCGGGGTCACCATGTGCCTGCCCGAGCCCGTGAAGGGCCAGCGTGTGGACCTCGACCTGCCGGAGGGGAAGCAGAAGCTCGACGGGTACACCGCCATCAACTTCCTGCGCGCCCGCAAGGGCGAGGGCATGGGCCTGGAGATCGGCAGCGACCTCAAGCGCATCGAGCGGCAGCAGGCGTTCTTCGACGCCGCGATGCGCGAGATCCTGTCGCAGAACGTCATCACCGACTCGCCCCGCCTGTACCGGATGGTGCGCGAGATCCTCGGCTCCATCTCCACAGATCCCGAGCTGGCCAGCCCGACGGCGCTCGCGGGCCTGGCGTGGAGCATCCGTGACCTCGACCCGTCCCGCCTCGTGTTCACGTCCGTGCCGGTGGTCACCGCGCCCAGCGACCCCAACCGCGTCGTGTGGACGTCGGACGCCGACGCGATCTGGGAGCGGATCCGCGCCGACAAGGCGCCGCCCGGCACCCTCGAGCCCGAGGGGGGCGCGAGCGCGACGCCGTCGGACGCGACCGCGGTCGACGACGACGTGGCGACGCCGGACGCCGACGAGCCGGGTGGCACGAAGGTCTCGGGCGGCCAGGACGGCACGGGCGGCGTCGACGGCGAGGACGGCGGCACCCGTGGCGGCAAGGACGGCGAGGGGGCCTCGCCCGACCCGTCGCCCAGCCCGTCCGTGCTGCCGGGCGTCTGCGCCTGACCCCTGCCGTGCGGTGACGGAAGCTCAGCGCTGGGGCAGGGCGCGGCGGGCCTCCTGCTGCAGGGCCGCGGCGACCCGGTCCAGCACCGTCGAGCGCAGCTTCCACTGCTGCAGGTAGATCGGGACGTCGACGACGGCGTCGTCCTGGAGCAGCACGACCTGTCCGCCGGCGTCGTCCGGCCCGCCGTCGAGCATGCCGAAGCGCGCCCCCGGGCCGGGGAGAGGGCCCCACATGCCCCACCCCAGGCCGCGGCGGATGCCGTCGACGTACTCGGGGGTGCTCGGCACGTGGTGCCGCGGCGGGTCGGGGACTGCGGCGCCCGCCGCGGCGGCACGCTCGCGCAACCAGGCGTCCTGCAGGTCGTCGGAACGGTTGAACACGAGCATCGGGGCGCGGCCCAGCGCCTCGACCGTGGGGCCGTCCGGGAACCAGCGGTCGATCACCTCCCGGGTCGCGGCCGGGCGGTAGCGGGTGACGCCGAGGAACGTCGAGGTGCAGCCCTGCACGGGGTCGCGCTGCGACGTGATCGCGGCCATCACGACGCCGGCCGGCAGGAGGTCCACCGTGCGGTCCTGGTCGTCGCGGTGGAGGTCGAAGCAGACGCCCTCGACGCGCGCGAGCGCCGGCATCACCCAGGTCGCGAGGGAGTCGGCGTTGACGGCGACGGGCACCGTGACCGGGCGGGGCGCGGCGCCGATGCCGTCGTCGTCGGCGTCCCGCGGGCCGAGCTCGCCGCTCGCCTCCGCGCCGAGCAGCTCGACCTGGCGCGCCAGGCGCAGCAGCGTGCGACCGGGCTCGGTGGGCGCGACCGGGCGGGTGCGCCGCACCAGCACCGACCCGGCCGCGTTCTCGAGCGCGCGGACGCGCTGGCTGACCGCCGACGGCGTGACGTGCAGCGCGTGGGCCGCGGCCTCGAACGATCCCTCGGTGACGACGGCGGCGAGCGCCTCGAGCTGGCGGGAGTCCCATCGCATGGTCCCACCGTAGATGAAGCAGTGCTTGATCTGATGAAGAAACCGTAGATGGACTTAATGTCCTGCCGGTCCTAGCGTCGAGGGGTGCTCACCCTCCTCGCCGGCCTCGGCTTCGGCCTGTCCCTCATCGTCGCCATCGGCGCGCAGAACGCGTTCGTGCTGCGCCAGGGCGTGCGCCGCGAGCACGTGGGCCTCGTCGTCGCCGTGTGCGCGGCGTCCGACGTCGTGCTGTACCTCGCCGGGACGGCCGGGCTCGGGGCGCTGGTCGTGAGCCACCCCGCCGTCGTCGAGGTCGCGCGGTGGGCCGGCGCCGCCGTCGTGCTCGGGTACGGCGCGCTCGCCGCGCGCCGGGCGTGGCGCGGTGACGAGGCAGGCCTGGCCGCCGCATCCGACGGCGCGGTCGCCGACGCCGGGCGGCGCGCGCGGCCGGTGCTGCTCACGGCGCTCGCGCTCACCTGGCTGAACCCGCACGTGTACCTCGACACGATCGTGCTGCAGGGCTCGCTCGCTGCGTCGCACGGCGACGGGCGCTGGCTGTTCACCGCCGGCGCGGCCGTGTCCAGCGTCCTGTGGTTCGTCGGCCTCGGCTACGGCGCCCGCCTGCTCGCGCCCGTGCTCGAGCGTCCCGGCGCCTGGCGCGTCGTCGACGGCGTCGTCGCCGGGATCATGCTGGTCGTCGCCGTGAGCCTGGTGCTGCCCGCCCTGACCGCGAGGTAGTTCGGCGCGAGGTAGTTCGGGACGTGGCGAGGTAGTCCGGTCAGTCCATCGAGCGCGCGAGGCGGTGCAGGCGGTCGACGGCGTCGCGCAGCACGTCCTTGCGCTTGACGAACGTGAAGCGCACCCGCGAGGCGAGCGCCTCGGCCGTCGTCGAGCCGGCGCGGCAGAACGCGGAGACGGGCACGCCGACGACGCCCGCGAGCTCGGGCAGCCGGCGGCACAGCTCGTGCCCGTCGGCGACGCCGAGCCGGTCGAGCAGGTGGGCGCCGTCCGCGACGACGAAGTACGTGCCCTGCGGGACGACGACGTCGAACCCGGCGGCGATCAGGCCGTCGCACAGCAGGTCGCGGCGGGAGGCGAGCGAGGTCGCCAGCGCGCGCGGCGCGTCGTCGTCGGCGAGCGCCTGGGCGATGGCGGGCTGGAAGGGCGCGCCGGACGTGTAGGTGAGGAACTGCTTGACCGTGCGCACCGCGGTGACGAGCTCGGCCGGGCCGTGCACCCAGCCCACCTTCCAGCCGGTGAGGCTGAACGTCTTGCCGCTGGAGGAGACGGTGAGGGTGCGCTCCGCCATGCCGGGCAGGGTCGCGACCGGTACGTGCACGGCGTCGTCGAACGTGAGGTGCTCGTAGACCTCGTCGGTGAGGACGAGGACGTCGGCCTCGCGCGCGACCGCCGCGACCTGCTCCAGCTCGGCCCGCGTGAGCACCGTGCCCGTGGGGTTGTGCGGGGTGTTCAGCACGATGAGCCGCGTGCGCGGGGTGACCGCGGCGCGCAGGGCGGCGGCGTCGAGCCGGAAGCCATCGGCCGTGAGCGCCACGGGCACGTGCGTCGCCCCCGCGAGGGCGATGCTCGCGGCGTGCGAGTCGTAGAACGGCTCGAGCGTGACCACCTCGTCGCCCGGGCCGGCGAGGGCGAGGATCGACGCGGCCAGCGCCTCGGTGGCGCCCGTCGTGACCAGCACCTCGCCGTCCGGGTCGACGTCGAGCCCGTAGCGCCGCCGCTGGTGGTCGGCGATCGCGCGCCGCAGCTCCGGGACGCCGTCGCCGGGCGGGTACTGGTTGCGGCCCGCGTCGATCGCATCCTTGGCGGCCCCCCGGACGAACGCGGGGCCGTCGACGTCGGGGAAGCCCTGCCCCAGGTTGATCGCGCCGGTACGGGCGGCGAGCGCCGTCATCTCCGCGAAGATCGTCTGCGCGACGGCGCCGTCCACCCCGAGCAGACCCGTCGCGCGGGCGACGTCGTTCCAGCGGCCGGGCGGGGGAGAGGTCGGCATGGTCCTCGACCCTAACCCCGGCCGGTGGTGGGTGCGGCCGGTGTCCGGCTACGGTAGTGACCAGAATTTGCTCCATGGTCACTACGGAGGTGCTCGTGCCCCGCCCGCTCGTCCCCGACCGCCGTGCGCGCATCCTCGCCGCCGCCCGCGCCCTGATCCTCGAGAACGGCTGGCCCCGCACCACGGTCGCCGACGTCGCGGCGCGGGCCGGCATCGGCAAGGGCGCCGTCTACCTCGAGCTCCCCGACAAGGCCGCGATCCTCGACGCCGTCCTGCGGCGCAGCACCCGGGACCTCACCGCCGAGGTGCGGCGTCGCGTCGTCGAGGCCGCCGGCCCGGTCGACCTGCCCGCCGTCTACCGGTTCGGCATGGGGGCGCTGCTGGGCGACCCCCTCATGCGGGCCCTCTACGTCGGCGACGCGTCGCTGCTCGGTGACCACGTGCGCGACGTGGCCGGCAGTGCCGGGGGCGACCGGTACGCGGTGCGGTTCGGGTGGCTGGCCGAGTACGTCGCTCGGCTGCAGGACGCGGGGGTCGTGGACCCCGCCGTCCGCACCGAGACGGTGGTGCGCGTGCTCGGCGTCTTCAGCGTCGGCCTGGTGCACGCGCCGGGCATCATCGGCGCGACGTCGGACGACGCGCTGCGCGACGCGGTCGCGCTCTTCGCCGACCTCGTCGGTCGCGGGCTCGCCGCCGACAAACCTGTCGACCCGGAGGCCGCCCGCGCCGCGCAGCTCGACCTCCTCGCCCGCCTCGACCACCAGCTCGACCTCCTGGAGGAACCGTGACCGACCGTGCCGTGGCGGGCGTCTTCGCCACCTGGACCGACCTGACCGTGGCCGGGGGCCCCGTGCGCCACTACCGCGCCGGTGACACCGGGCCACCGGTGCTGCTGCTGCACGGCGGCATGCTCGACACGGCGGCAGGGGTGTGGCGCCACGTCGCGGGTGACCTCGCGGCGGACCACCGGGTGCACGTCGTCGACCTGCCGCGGCACGGCGGCAGCCGCCCGTGGGACGGGCTGCTCGACGACGCGTTCTACCGTGCCTTCCTGGGCGAGCTGCTCGACGCCCTCGGGCTGGAACGCGCCGCGCTGGTGGGGCTGTCCCTGGGGGCCGGGGTCGCGGTGGGGTTCGCCCTGAACCACCCGGAGCGCGTCGACGCGCTCGTGGCGATCGGGCCCGGCGGCATCGGCCGACGGCGTCGGGCACAGCTGGTCACGTGGCTCGCGCTGCGCACGCCCGGCGTGTTGCGCCTCACCAGCCGCTGGCTGGCACGGCGGCCCGCCCTGGTGCGCCGGTCGATGGCGGACAACCTCGTGGCGGGCGAGGCCACGGAGGGCTTCGAGGAGATCGTCGCGCTCGTCGTCCAGGAGGCGCGGGCGAAGGCGGCGCACGGGGAGCCCGCCCTCGACGACTGGATGGTCCGCGCCTACGGGCCGTTCGCCATGGCGCTCGACCACCTGCCCGGGCTGGCGGGGCTGCGGGTGCCGTCGCTGTGGGTCCGCGGCGACCGCGACCCGCTCGTGGGGCACGACGAGCTGGCCGCGGCCGCCGCGGCGGCCCCGGGCGCTCGCCTGACCACCATCCGAGACGCCGGGCACATCGTCACCTACGACCGCCCTGAGGAGGCGTCGGCGCTGGTCAGAGAGTTCCTGGCAAGGTCCGAAGAAGTGGACCCGACCTAGCGGCACGACAGGTTCGCCCGGGTTGTCCACAGGGTGGCGCCGCGCGGTTGCCCGGGTCCCCTACTCTGGTGCCGCTTTCGCCGCCCACGGGCTCCGACGAGAGGACAGATCAGTGTCGATCGACACGCTGGCGCCCGCCGACGCCGCCGCTCTGCTCGAGCACGAGGTGCGCGAGCTCGTGCGCCGCCGCGCCCTCGACCCCGTCCGCGACCGGCCGGGTCTGGAGCGCCTCGTCGCGGAGGCCTCCGCCGACTACACCGAGCGCGCCACGCGCGGCGTGGTCCCGGCGCTCGCGGACCCGCAGGGCACCGAGCGCGCCGTGGTCGACGCGCTCGGCGGACTGGGCCCGCTGCAGCGCTACCTCGACGACCCCGAGGTCGAGGAGATCTGGATCAACTCGCCCGCCAAGGTGTTCGTCGCACGGCGCGGCGTCCCCGAGCTCACGACGACGATCCTCACCGCCGGCCAGGTGCGTGACCTCGTGGAGCGGATGCTCAAGGCGTCCGGCCGTCGTCTCGACCTGAGCAGCCCGTTCGTCGACGCCTCGCTGCCGGGCGGGGAGCGCCTGCACGTCGTGATCCCCGACGTCACGCGCGAGCACATGGCCGTCAACATCCGCAAGCACCTCGTGCGCGCGGACCACCTCGACCACCTGGTGCGGCTGGGCTCGCTCACCCCCCACGCCGCCGCCTTCCTCGACGCCGCCGTGCGCGCGGGCCTGAACGTCCTCGTGTCGGGTGCGACCCAGGCGGGCAAGACGACGATGCTCAACGCCCTCGCCGGCTCGATCCCCGCGGGGCAGCGGGTGATCTCCTGCGAGGAGGTGTTCGAGGTCCGCTTCGCCGCCCGCGACCACGTGGCCATGCAGTGCCGGCAGCCCAGCCTGGAGGGTACCGGCGAGATCCCGCTGCGCCGACTCGTCAAGGAGGCCCTTCGCATGCGGCCGGACCGGATCGTCATCGGCGAGGTGCGCGAGGCCGAGAGCTTCGACATGCTCGTGGCGCTCAACGCCGGGATCCCGGGGATGTGCACGGTGCACGCGAACTCGGCGCGCGAGGCCGTGACGAAGATGTGCACCCTGCCCCTGCTCGCGGGCGAGAACGTCTCCGACCGCTTCGTCGTGCCGACCGTCGCGTCGGCGATCGACCTGGTGGTGCACCTCGACGTGGCCGCGGACGGCGCCCGGCAGGTGCGGGAGGTCGTGGCGGTGACGGGCCGCGTCGAGGGGGACCGGGTCGAGACCGCGGGCCTCTTCCACCGGCTGCCCGCCGAGCAGGGCGGCGACCTCGTACGCGGCGACGGCTTCCCGCCCGGCGAGGAGCGCTTCGCGCGCGCCGGCGTCGACGTCCGCGCGCTGCTGGCCGGGGGCCGCTGATGGGCGTCGTCGTCGGGCTGCTGCTCGGGGCGGGCCTGGCGTGCGTGTGGCTGTCGTGCTGGGAGGCGCCCGCCCGGGTGCGCCGTCGCGCCGGGCGTTCCGCCGCCGTCCAGGACCTGCTCGTCCAGGCCGGTGCGCCGTCGGTGACCCCGGCGGCGCTGTGGTGGCTCAGCGCGACGGCGGGCGTCGTCGTGCTGCTCGCCGGCCTGGCGCTGACCCGCTCGCCCGCCATCGCCGCCTGCTTCGCGCTGATGGCGGCGGCCGCGCCCGAGCTGCTGGTGCGGGTGCGGGCCAGGAAGCGGCGGCGGGATCTGCGCGAGGTCTGGCCCGAGGTGGTCGACCACCTCGCGTCGGGCGTGCGGGCCGGGCTCTCGCTGCCGGAGGCGGTGGCACAGCTCAGCGAGCGTGGCCCGGCCGAGCTGCGTGAGCCGTTCGCCCGGTTCGCGGCGGACTACCGCGCGACCGGCCGGTTCGGGGAGTGCCTCGACCTGCTGAAGGCGCGCCTCGCCGACCCGGTCGCGGACCGGATCGTGGAGGCCCTCCGGCTCACGCGCGAGGTGGGCGGCACCGACCTGGGGCGCCTGCTGCGCACCCTGTCGTCGTTCCTGCGCGAGGACGCGCGGACGCGGGGCGAGCTCGAGGCACGGCAGTCGTGGACGGTCAACGGCGCCCGGCTCGCGGCGGCCGGACCCTGGGTGGTCCTGGCGTTCCTCGCCACCCGGCCGGAGACGGCGCAGGCGTACAACTCTGCGGCGGGAGTCGCGGTCCTCGCGGCGGGAGCGGCCACGTCGGCGCTCGCGTACTGGCTGATGCGCCGGATCGGGCGGCTGCCCGAGGAAGGCCGGGTGCTGCGATGACCGTCCCCGGTGTCTCCGGCGTCGGCGCCGTGGTGGGGCTGCTCGGCGGCCTCGGCCTGCTGCTCGTGGTCTCGCGGGTCCGGGCGCGCCGCGCGACGCTCGACCAGCGACTGGCCCCGGCGCTGCGTCCGCGTGACGCCACGTCCGGGCTGCTGCGCGAGCAGCCCACCCACACCCCGTTCCCCGTGATCGAGCGGCTGCTCGCCCCCTGGGCCGCGGACGCCGCGCACTGGTTCGAGCGGCTCGGGTCGTCCCGCGTGGACGTGCGTCGCCGGCTCGACCGTGCGGGCTGGCACGAGAGCGTCGAGGCGTTCCGGGCACGGCAGGTCGTCTCGACGGCCCTGGGGCTGGCGGGCGGGCTCGTGCTCGCGCTGCTCCTCGCCGCGACGCGCGGATCGGCGCCGGTCCCGCTGGCGGCGCTCGTGCTGCTGTGCGGCGCCGGCGGGTTCGTCCTGTGCGACCAGTGGCTGAGCCGCGCCGTCCACCGTCGGGAGGAGCGGATGCTCGCCGAGTTCCCGACCGTCGCCGAGCTGCTCGCCCTCGCCGTCACGGCGGGCGAGGGGCCGGTGCCCGCGCTCGAACGGGTCGCCGCCACCGCGCGCGGCGAGCTGTCCGGCGAGATCTCCACGATGCTCGCCGACGTCCGTGCCGGGTCGCCCATCGCGAGCGCCCTCACGGCCATGGCCGACCGGACCGGCCTGCCGTCGCTCACCCGCTTCGCCGAGGGCGTCGCCGTCGCGCTGGAGCGCGGCACCCCGCTCGCCGACGTGCTGCGCGCGCAGGCGCAGGACGTGCGCGAGTCGGGGCGCCGGGCCCTCATGGAGGCCGGTGGCAAGAAGGAAGTGGCGATGCTCGTGCCCGTGGTCTTCCTCATCCTGCCGATCACCGTCGTCTTCGCCGTCTACCCGTCCCTCGCCACCCTGCAGATCGGCTTGTGAACGTGCGTGCCGACACCCGATTCCGCCGCCTCCGCGCGGTGCCACCGAAAGGACCGACCATGCACGACGAGACCGACAACCTGCCGCCCAGGCGCCCCGAGGTCGACGACCCCGAGCGCGGCGACGTGCCCGGCTGGGTGCTCGTGACGCTGATGACGGCAGGCCTCGTCGTCGCACTGTGGGCGATCGCGGGGCCGCTGCTCGAGGACACGTTCACGCGGGCGATCACGAGCGTCACGGGACCCTGACGTGGCGATCGGCCGGCTGCACCACCTGGTGATCGACTGCCCGGACCCGCGGAGGCTCGCCGAGTTCTGGTCGGCCGTGCTCGGCCAGGACGTGACGTACGCGGACGACGACTTCGTCGTGGTGGCGCGCAGCGACCGGCACTCCGGTCTCGCGTTCCAGCGCGCCCCGGACCACCAGGCACCGGACCGGGGAGACCCGGCGCGGCCGCAGCAGATGCACCTGGACGTCATGGTCGACGACGTGGCGGAGGCCCACGCGCGCGTGCTCGCGCTCGGTGCCCGCCGGCTGACCACGGCCGCGCCGGGGGCGGGGGAGGGTGACGTGTACGCCGACCCCGCCGGCCACCCGTTCTGCCTCGTCGCGCGGCCCGGGTGGGCCCCGCCGGTCGTGGCGGTCCGGGCGTGACGGGACAGGCCGCACCTGTCCCGGCCGAGCCCGCCACGACCGGTCGGCGGGACGGCGAGCGGGGCTCCGCCGTCGCGGAGTTCGTCATGGTGTCCGCACTGGTGCTCGCGCTCTTCCTCGCCGTGGTGCAGGTCGCGCTGGCGATGCACGTGCGGGCGCTGGCGATCGACGCCGCCGCGGAGGGCGCACGCGTCGCGGCGCGTGCCGACCGGGACCTGGCGAGCGGTGCGTCCCGGACGCAGGAGCTGCTGACCGCCGCGCTCGGGTCCCGGTACGCCGACGACGTCTCGGTGCGCCGCACCGTGCAGGACGGGCTCGAGGTCGTGGAGGTGACGGTGCAGGTGCCGTTGCCGGTGGTCGGTCTGATCGGACCGTCCGGGGTGCTCACGCTCCAGGGCCACGCGCTGGAGGAGGCATGAGCGCGCGGGCGCCGCAGCCGCCGGGCGGGCCCCGGGCGGAACCGGGACATGAGCCTGACGCGCCCGACGCCGAGGCCGGTGCCGCGCTGGTCGAGTTCCTCGGCACGGCGGTGCTGCTCCTGGTGCCGCTGGTGTACCTGGTGCTCACGGTCGCGCAGGTGCAGGCCGGGGCGTTCGCCGTCGAGGGCGCGGCGCGGGAGGCGGGTCGGGCGATGGTGACGGCCGACTCCTCCGAGGCGGGTGCCCAACGGGCCCGCGCGGCGGCCGGGATCGCGTTCGGGGACCAGGGGTTCGCCGTCGCCGACGGTTCCGTGTCCCTGGAGTGCTCGGCCGACCCGTGCCTCACCCCCGGTGCGACGGTGGGGGTGCGGACCCGGCTGGCGGTGCCGCTGCCGTTCGTGCCGGAGGCGCTGCGCGACTGGTTGCCGCTGGAGGTCCCGGTCACCGCGACGCACGTCGCGACGGTGGACGAGTACGGGACGGCGCGGTCGTGACCCGGCGGCACCAGGAGGGTGGCCCTGCGGCCGGGCCCGGACCCGAGGACGGGCGGATCATGCTGCTCACCGCCGGTGTGGTGGCGCTCGCACTGATGCTGGTCGGCATGGTGGCGTCGGCGACGGCCGTGCACCTCGACCGCAAGCACCTGTACGACCTCGCGGACGCCGTCGCGGCCGACGCGGCGGACGCCAAGCCGCCGGAGCGGTTCTACGACGGGACGGCGTCGTCGCAGGGGGAGGCCGTGCTCACGCTCACCGACGCCGACGTCGAGGAGTCGGTGCGGGACTACCTCGCCGCGCACCCGGGGGAGGCGGAGGGGCTCGAACGCCTGCGGCTCGTGGAAGCGACCTCCCCGGACGGGCGGACGGCCCAGGTGGGGCTGGCGGCCACGTCGCGCCCGCCGCTCTTACGGTGGTTCACGGACGCGTTCGGCGGCGGGTTCACCGTCGCCGCGACGTCGTCCGCCCGTGCGGGCTGAGCCTCGCGCTCTGACGGCTCACCCGTCGTCGGCGATCCGGGAGAACAGCCCGGGGTAGTCCACGACGACGCCCTCGGCGTCGACCGTGATCTCGCGGTGGAAGTCGCCGTCGCGTGACTCGTACACGTACCGGTCCGTGTCCAGCCGGGTGTACCGCTGCGGGTCCGGCGAGACCTCGAAGGTGTCGCCGTCGACGTACGCCGTGACGAGGTCGGCCGCCGACCCGACCGCGAGGCCGAGGCGGCGGATCGGCAGCGTGTTCGTGAACGGGCTGAACGACAGGTCCACGTCCACGGCGTCGGCCAGGTCGGGCCGGGCCCCGCCGTCCACCGCCCAGGCACCGTCCGCGTCCCGGCTCACGTCGAGCTGGCGGCCGTCCGACGAGCGCAGCCGCAGCGCCCCGAACGTCCAGACGGTGTCCAGCTCCATCGCGTACTCGAGCCGCACGGGCCCGAGGTCGACTACGGACCGGGCGCGAAGGCGCCCGTCACGCAGGTGCAGGTCGAGGTGCTCGACGCCGCCGGTCCCGAGCCCGCGCCACCGGTACGTCGTCATCGCGAGTCTCCTCCGTGCTCCGTCCTGGCCGCGGCCCTGCCCGGGTCCGGCGAGCTGCCTCCCACGTTCCAGCATCGACCCGGACCGGTACCTCCGCCCGGTAGATTCGCGCGCATGACCGACGACAAGCCGCCCGTCGACAAGCTGCCGGTGAACCTCGACCAGATGTTCGACCTCGCCCGCGCCGGCGCCGACCTGCTCCTGGAGTTCGTCGACGCCGGCGTCCCGGCCGACCACGCCGACGCAGCGGGGAACACCTTGCTCATGCTGGCGGCGTACCACGGGCACGCCGGCCTCGTGCGCGGCCTCGCCGAGCGCGGCGCCGACGTGGACCGTGTCAACGCTCGGGGCCAGTCCCCGCTGGCCGGAGCCGTCTTCAAGGGCTCCGACGACGTGGTAGCGGCGCTCCTCGGCGCGGGCGCCGACCCCGACGCGGGGACGCCCAGCGCCCGCGACACCGCGCAGATGTTCGGCCGCACCCTGCCCGAGCGGGGCTGACGCCGTCGCGCACGCCGGCGGGCGGGGGAGGCTCGCGCGACGGGTAACCTTGAGGATCGTGGCCACCATCGACTTTCCCGCAGAGATCAAGGCGCTGCGCGCCACCCTCGAGTCCATCGAGGCCGTGAGCGACCCCACCGTGCTGCAGGCGAAGATCGACGACCTCACGCAGCAGGCGTCGGCCCCCGACCTGTGGGACGACCCGGACGCCGCGCAGAAGGTCACGTCCGCGCTGTCCACCGCGCAGAACGAGCTGCAGCGGGTCGAGCGGCTCGGCGCCCGCATCGACGACGTCGAGACGCTCGTCGAGCTGGGCCAGGAGATGGAGGACGAGGACTCGCTGACCGAGGCGGAGGGTGAGGTCGCTGCGATCCGCAAGGACCTCGACGCCCTCGAGGTCCGCACCCTCCTGTCCGGCGAGTACGACGCCCGTGACGCCGTCGTGACGATCCGCGCCGGCGCCGGCGGCGTCGACGCCGCGGACTTCGCGGAGATGCTCATGCGCATGTACCTGCGCTGGGCCGAGCGGCACGGCTACTCGACCAAGGTCATGGACACGTCGTACGCCGAGGAGGCCGGCCTGAAGTCCGCGACCTTCGAGGTGAACGCGCCCTACGCGTTCGGCAACCTGTCGGTCGAGGCCGGCACGCACCGCCTGGTGCGCATCTCGCCGTTCGACAACCAGGGCCGCCGCCAGACGTCGTTCGCCGCGGTCGAGGTCGTGCCGCTCATCGAGCAGACCGACTCGATCGAGATCCCCGAGTCCGACCTGAAGATCGACGTCTTCCGCTCCTCGGGCCCCGGCGGCCAGTCCGTGAACACCACGGACTCCGCGGTCCGCATGACCCACCTCCCCACCGGCACGGTCGTGTCGATGCAGAACGAGAAGTCGCAGATCCAGAACCGCGCCGCGGCGCTGCGCGTCATGCAGTCCCGCCTGCTGCTCCTCCGGCAGCAGGAGGAGGCGGCGAAGAAGAAGGAGCTCGCCGGCGACATCAAGGCGAGCTGGGGCGACCAGATGCGCTCCTACGTGCTCCAGCCGTACCAGATGGTCAAGGACCTGCGCACCGAGCACGAGTCCGGGAACACCCAGGCCGTGTTCGACGGCGCCATCGACGACTTCATCGAGGCCGGGATCCGCTGGCGCCGCTCGGGCGGCGCGGACGCCGCCTGACGGGCTCGGCCCGGTCGGCGATGCCGCCGGGACACCCAGACGGGTGCCTCGGGCGTCATTCCTGACCCGCGACACACCGGCGTGTCCTTCGCGCCACCCTCCCCGCCGGGTGCGACTCTCGGAAATCGGGCGGCCCCGGCCCGGGTGCGACGTGACGTCGTGCCCTCTCGGTGCCGCACGGTCGACTGGCAGGGGAGAGGCACGTCGTGATCCGGTTCGAGAACGTCTCGAAGGTCTACGCCCGCGGGGCGCGGCCCGCGCTCGACGACGTCTCCGTCGACGTCTCGCGCGGGGAGTTCGTCTTCCTCGTGGGCGCGTCCGGCTCGGGCAAGAGCACGTTCCTGCGGCTCGTGCTGCGCGAGGAGCGGCCCACGGGCGGCACGGTGTACGTCGCGGGCCGTGACCTGTCCCGGCTGTCGAGCTGGAAGGTGCCGTCGCTGCGGCGGAGCATCGGGGTGGTCTTCCAGGACTTCCGCCTGCTGCCCGGCAAGACGGTCTACGAGAACGTGGCCTTCGCCCTGCAGGTGATCGGCAAGCCGCGGCACACGATCCGCACCACGGTGCCCGAGGTGCTGGAGATGGTGGGCCTGGACGGCAAGGAGAAGCGGCTCCCGCACGAGCTGTCCGGCGGCGAGCAGCAGCGCGTCGCGATCGCACGGGCGTTCGTCAACCGGCCGCAGATCCTGCTGGCCGACGAGCCGACGGGCAACCTCGACCCCACCACGTCGCTCGGGATCATGCGGCTGCTCGACCGGATCAACCGCACCGGCACGACCGTGGTCATGGCCACGCACGACGACGAGATCGTCAACGAGATGCGCAAGCGCGTCGTCGAGCTGTCGACCGGCTCGGTGGTGCGCGACGAGGTCGACGCGGTCTACGGCGAGCGGGAGTCGATCCTGCCGCAGGTCGGGCAGACGCCGGTGCTCGACGCTCCCGGCCGCGGCGCGCGGGCGGTGCAGCGGGTCCAGGTCTCGCCCGAGCCGGCGGACCTCGAGGCCGAGCGGGCTGCCGAGGCGGCGGCCGAGCGGGCGGCGGCGCAGGAGCCCGAACCCGTCGAGGCGGCGGTCGTGCGGCCCACGGCGCCGGAGCCGGCGGGCGCGTCCGCGGACGACGTGGTGCAGCAGGTGCTGCGCGAGCACGAGCGCGTGCGCGCGGGACGGGAGGCCTGAGGGTGCGGCTCCAGTTCGTCCTCACCGAGGTCCTCCAGGGCCTGCGGCGCAACCTGTCGATGGTGATCTCGGTCGTCCTCGTGACGTTCGTGTCCCTGACCTTCGTCGGCGCCGCGGCGCTGCTGCAGACGCAGGTCACCAAGCTCAAGGGGGACTGGTACGACCTCGTCGAGGTCTCCGTCTTCCTCTGCCCCGACGGCTCCACGGCGCCGACGTGCGCCGACGGCGAGGCCACCGAGGAGCAGATCGCGGGGCTCGAGAACGTCATCGACACCGAGCTGTCGGACGTCGTCGCCACCACCTACTTCGAGAGCAAGGCGGACGCGTTCGAGGCGTTCGCGCAGCTCTACCCGGACGGCTACCAGGGCACCCAGCTCACCGAGGACGACATGCAGGCGTCGTTCCGGCTCAAGCTGGTCGACCCCGAGCAGTACCAGGTGGTCGACGACGTCCTCGAGGGCCGCGCGGGCGTCGAGGTCGTGGAGGACCAGCGCGAGGTGTTCGAGCCGTTGTTCCTCGCGCTCGGGCGTGCGTCGCTGCTGGCCGCGGGCCTCGCGGGCGTGATGCTGCTCGCGGCGGTGCTGCTCATCACGACGACGATCCGGCTCTCGGCCGTGTCCCGGCGGCGGGAGACGGGCATCATGCGCTTGGTCGGCGCGTCGAACCTGTTCGTGCAGCTGCCGTTCATGCTGGAGGGCGCGATCGCCGCGCTGGTGGGCGCGCTGCTCGCCGTGGGCGGGCTCTGGCTCGCCGTGCAGTACCTCGTGACGGACTGGCTCCAGGACTCCGTCGACTGGGTCGCGTACGTGGACGTGGGAGACGTCCTGCTCATCGCGCCGCTGCTCATCGGCATCGCTGTGCTCCTGGCGGTGGTGTCGTCCGTGGTGACGCTCAACCGGTACACGAGGGTGTGAGATCGCAGATGACGACCCTGAGGATGTCCCCCGGCGCGGGCCGGCGTGCGCTGGGCGGGCTCGTGGCCGCCATCCTGGTGCTGGGCGGCGCGACGACGTCGGCCACGGTGTCCGCGGGCGTGTCGGCACGCACCGCGGCCGCGGACGACATCGACGACCAGCGAGCCGCCGCGGAGGCGAAGCAGCGCGCGAAGGAGCGCGAGCGCGACAGCCTGCAGGAGGAGCTCGAGGACACCAACGCCAAGTACCGCCAGGCGGTGCTGGACCTCAACGAGGTCGAGGGCCGGCTCCCGGTGGCGCAGGCCGAGCTCGCGGCCGCCGAGGCGGCGCTCGAGGAGGCGCGGCGCAAGGCCGCGATCCTCGCGCAGCGGCTGTCCGACGCCGAGGCCGAGGAGGCCGCCGTCGCCGGCCAGATCGAGGCCGGCAAGGGCAAGGTCGAGGCGGCGCGCGCCGACGTCGTGCAGATGGCGCGCCAGGCGTACCGCAACGGGGACGACACGAGCACCCTCGGCATCGTCACCGGCGCCCAGTCCACCGAGGACTTCCTCGAGGAGTTCGCGGTCTCGTCGTCGGCGGCCCGTAGCCAGGCGCGCACCCTGACCGACCTGCAGGACGCCGAGGCGGTGGCCCGGAACCAGCAGGCGCGTCTCGATGCCATCCGCTCGGCCATCGCGGACCTCAAGCGCGAGGCCGACGCCAACGTCGTCGCCGCCGAGAAGGCGCAGCGGGAGGCCGCGGACCGCAAGGCCGAGGTCGAACGCCTCATCTCCCAGCAGCGCAAGCTCAAGGCGTCGATCGAGGCGCAGAAGGCCAACGCGCTCGAGGAGCTCAAGGCCAACGAGCAGGCCCAGGCGAGCCTCGAGTCGCAGCTCAAGGAGATCATCGCCAAGCAGAAGGCCCGTGACGCCCGGCTCGCCGAGGAGCGCCGCGAGGCCGAGGAGGCGGAGCGCAAGCGGGCGGCCGCCGAGCGCCGGAGCGGTGGCGGCGGTGGCGGCGGTGGCGGCGGTGGCGGCTCCAGCAACGACGGCGGCTCCGGTGGCGGTGGCGGCGGCGGAGGCGGCGGAGGTGGAGGCGGTTCGTCGTCCTCCGGGCCGTTCCTCGGCTGGCCGACGAACTACCACGTGGTCACCAGCTCGTACGGGATGCGGTTCCACCCCACGCTGCACTACTGGCGGCTGCACTCCGGCACCGACATCCGCACGTACTGCGGCACGCCGGTCTACGCGGCCCAGAGCGGCTACGTCGAGCAGGCGCACTACACGTCCGGCGGCGGCAACAACGTGCTCATCAACCACGGCACGCACAAGGGCGCCAACGTGATGTCCCGGTACCTGCACCTGTCGTACGACACCGTGAGCGTGGGCGAGAAGGTCGGCAAGGGCGAGATCATCGGCTACTCCGGCTCCACGGGGACGTCGGCGGCCTGCCACCTGCACTTCGAGGTGTACGTCAACGGCAGCACCACCGACCCGATGGGCGGCTGGCTGAACTGACGTCCCCCGAAAGATTCGCGGGGCGCGGAAAAGCCCTGGCCGCGTGGGGATGCTCCCGTATCCTGGGTCGTCGCGAGTCCGCGAACCCGGGAGGAGGAGACCGTGTCCAACAAGGCCAAGGGCGCCAAGAAGAAGCAGGGCGACCCGCGCACGATCGTGGCCAACAACAAGAAGGCCCGCCACGACTACGTGATCGAGGACGTGGTCGAGGCCGGGATCGTGCTGTCCGGCACGGAGGTCAAGGCGCTGCGCATGGGCCGCGCGTCCCTGCTCGACGGGTACGCGGCGATCGACAACGGCGAGGCGTGGCTCGAGAACGTGCACATCCCGGAGTACTTCCAGGGCACCTGGAACAACCACGCACCGCGGCGCAGGCGCAAGCTGCTGCTGCACCGCGAGGAGATCGACCGGCTGGGCGTGAAGTCCCGGGAGAAGGGACACACGCTCGTGCCGCTGAGCCTGTACTTCCTGGACGGTCGCGCCAAGGTGGAGATCGCGCTGGCGCGCGGCAAGAAGGAGTACGACAAGCGTCAGACGTTGCGCGAGCAGCAGGACATGCGCGAGGCGCAGCGCGCCATCCGGCACCAGGAGCTGCTGGGCTGAGCGCGTCCCCGGTCCCGGAGCGGCCTGCGGAAATAAGGGCGCACCGGCGGTGGTTGATCCACTAGACTGGACGGCGTCGGTACGGGTTCCCGTGGCCGGCAGGGTCGGCAGACCCGGTTGAAAAATGCATAGGGGCTGATCGGTTTCGACGGTGGTCGTGCTTCGAGGAGAAGCGGGCCGAGGATGCAGGCTCATCTCGTGAACGCTTGCCTGCAAACCTATAGGTGCCGATAACAAGCGCACCGACTTCGCCCTCGCCGCCTGAGCGAGTCCCGAAGTCCGTGAGCCCGGGATTGCTCTCGACCCGGTAGCTCACGTCATCTAGAGAGCCACTGCTCGCCGCCCTCGTCACCGGGGCGGCGGGGACACCTAGGTGACTGGGCCCGTCCGCACCTTGTCTGCGTGAGTGCGGGGGCCGAGAAAAGCACAGCAGACTGCGCCCGGAGAAGTCCTCGAAAGGCGCCACCGGACCCGGGTTCGATTCCCGGCAGCTCCACCCCACGACAAGGCCCCGCCGGCCACGAGCCGGCGGGGCCTTTGTCGTGCCCGCCCGTGGGCCCCGGCGGGTGGCGAAGGCCACGTCGGTCGGATGCCCGGAGCATGCACCCGTCGAGCGTACTGTTGAAAAGTGAACGATTCGCCGCCGGGCGGACCGTCCTGACATCCGCCGAGGAGAGAGGCACCGCTGTGCGCGCCGTCGTGTTCGAGAACTTCCAGACCTTCCCGGAGCTGAAGGAGGTCGACCGACCGACGCCGGGGCCCGGCGAGGTCCTTCTCAAGGTCGCCGGCTCGGGTGCGTGCCACTCCGACGTGAGCATCTACCGCGAGTTCACCGCCGGTGCGCCCGGGGCCCAGAACCCCCCGTTCGTGCTCGGGCACGAGGTGTCGGGCTGGGTCGAGGAGCTCGGCCAGGGGGTCGACGGCGTGCAGGTGGGCGACGCCTACCTCGTGTACGGCCCGATCGGCTGCGGCCGCTGCGCAGCCTGCTCCCGTGGCCAGGACACCTACTGCGAGAACGTGGCGAGCATGCCCTACCTCGCGACCGGCATCGGTCGTGACGGCGGCATGGCCGAGTACGTGCGCGTGCCGGTGCGCAACCTCGTCCCGCTCGGCGACGCCGACCCGGTGGCTGCCGCGCCCCTGAGCGACGCGGGCCTCACCCCGTACCACGCGATCAAGCTGGCGCTGCCGAACCTGGCGGGCGGCGGCAAGTT
>Ga0160442_100237_pt1 | contig 39325 bp, 33 predicted proteins | sample HID1971M_E1MG_FD_108252 | JGI IMG/M metagenome (GOLD analysis project Ga0160442, IMG submission 108252) | Enriched millipede-associated microbial communities from UW Madison campus, WI, USA - HID1971M_E1 MG | ecosystem: Host-associated > Arthropoda: Insects > Digestive system > Unclassified ... | reverse complement strand
GGGGAATCTCATGGAACGTCGTGGGCATCAGGCGAATCGTTATAGGTATAAAAGATGCGGCAGTTTACCTGATGCATCGGCCCCTGCCCACGCGTTGGTCTTTTTTGGCGGATACGCCGTCAGCTGCGGCGCGAGACGATGTAGCGGGCCAGGTCGCGCAGGGGCTCGGCAGCCGCGTCAAACGGTCGCAGCGCGTGCAGCGCCTGATCGCGCAGTTCCAGGGCATAGGCCTTGGCGGCGTCGAGGCCGAGCAGGGCCGGGTAGGTTGGCTTGTCGCGGGCAATGTCGGCGCCCTGGCGTTTGCCAAGAGTTTCGGTATCGCTTTCGACGTCGAGAATGTCGTCCTGGACCTGGAAGGCCAGGCCGATGGCCTGTGCATAAGTCTGCAGGGACTTGAGTTCGTCCCTCTCGGCGCGACCGCTGGCCAAGGCGCCGAGCTTGACGCTGACTTCGATCAGCGCGCCGGTCTTGTGCCGGTGCATGTATTCGAGCGCCTGCTGATCGAGCTTCAGGCCGACCGAGCCAAGGTCGATGGCCTGGCCGCCGACCATGCCCGCCGGACCTGCCGCCAAGGCCAGCGCACTGACCATTTGCAGGCGGATCTCGGCGTCGGCATTGCTCAGGCGCGGGTCGAGCAGGGCGCTGAACGCCAGGCTCTGCAAGCCATCGCCGGCGAGGATCGCGCAGGCTTCATCGAATTTTTTGTGCGTAGTCGGCTGGCCGCGACGCAGATCGTCGTCGTCCATGGCCGGCAAATCGTCGTGTACCAGCGAATAGGCGTGGATCAGCTCCACTGCGCAGGCCGCGCCGTTGGCCTGCTCGGCCTTGCCGCCCAGGGCTTCGCAGGCGGCGTAGGCCAGCAGCGGGCGCACGCGCTTGCCGCCATTCATCACGCTGTAGCGCATGGCTTCGTACAGCCGCGCCAGCTCAGGGCTCGGCGCGGTGAACAGGGTTTCCATGGCGGCGTTGACGCGGGCCTGGCTGGTCGCCGAATACGCTTCAATCATTCTGGTTGATCCGCGTCGAAGGGTTCCTCGGCCAACTCGCCGTCACGCTCGAGCAGCACCTGAACTTTTTGCTCGGCCTGGGCCAGCGCCGCCTGGCAATCGCGGGTCAGGCCGATGCCTTGCTCGAAAGCGGTCAGCGAGTCTTCCAGCGATAATTCGCCATTCTCCAGGCGCTCTACCAGCGTTTGCAGGTCAGCGAGGGATTGTTCGAAATCCAGTGCAGCTTTTTTGCGGGCCATGGCGGCGATTTCCGGTTGACGTTAAACCGGCGCGACACTAGCAGATAGGGGGTTTATGGGCAAATACACCGGCGCTGCAAGCCCCCTACAGGGTTTCAGGATAATTGATTTGATACCGGGTACTGCGTCCGCCACCCGGTAGTCGATTCAGGCAGCCCTTCGCCAGTAGTTCAGCCAAATGACGGGTCGCGGTCGCTTTGGATACTTTCGCCACCGCTTGATATTGCGCGGCGCTGATCCCGTCCTCAAACCCTCGCTCCCCGCCATCGAGCAAGCGATTCAGTACCTTGGTCTGCTCGGCCGACAAACCGGACTGCCGGTGCGCCTGCCAGAAGCGGGCTTTGCCCAGCACCGACTCGATCCGCGCCATGGCCTGCTGCAGGCTGCGCAACAAGGTCTTGAGAAACCACTCCAGCCATTCAGTGATGTCCAGAGTGGCTTTCTGACTGTTTTCCAATACGCGGTAATAGCCAGAGCGATCTTCGAGGATGCTCGCCGACATGGCGTAAAAGCGAATCGCCTGGGCCTCGCCCTGAGCCAGTGCAAGGTCGGTGATGGCGCGAGTCAGGCGGCCATTGCCGTCATCAAAAGGGTGAAGCGTGACGAACCAGAAATGTGCGACCCCGGCCCGCAGTAACGGGTCGAGCCCCGCCTGATTCCGGCTGCTTTCAAACCAGTCGAGGAAACTATCGACCTGGCGCTCGAGGCCCTGGCGCGGCGGCGCTTCGAAGTGAACGGTCGGCCTGTCGAGGCGACCGGACACGACTTGCATCGGATCATCGCCGCGCAACGCGCCGACCCGCATGCTGCGGGTGGCGAGGTCGGTGTCCTGATCAGGAAACAACCACTCATGCCACCCAAGCAATCGTTCCAGTGTCAGTGGTTCAGCGAAATGCTGCGTGGCATCGAGCATCAATTGCGCCAAGCCTTCGCTACGCTGGCTGACATGGTTGCCATCAAGTTGCTCCAGCCCCAGCCGTCGCGCCAATGAAGAGCGCACCGAGCCGACATTCAACTGCTCACCTTCAATGGCGGACGAGGTGACGATGTTTTGCAGCAATGCATCCAGTTCACTCTGCGCACTCAGCGAATTGCCCACGGAACTGACCATGCCCGTCAATCGACCTTGTGCCTGGACGCACTCGCGCAGCAACGGTGCCAGTCGTTCGGCGTTCCAGGTGAAACTCGGCCAATCGGGCTGCTGCCAGATCCAGAAAGGTGCCATGAACTCGCTACTCTTGAAGGCGTGAGCCGATTAGAAAGGCTATTCGGCTCATTTAGTGAGCCGAATATGATCTTTATTCGGCTCACCGTCCAGCCGTCGGCGTGATTCGCACCTCATTTTCAGCGTTCTCCGATTGTTAGGCGCGGACTGAGCGTCTAACCTTCGCGCCATCTACGACCCGCGAGCCTGGGTCTTTCAGACGAAACGCAGTATCCGCATCTGTAACGCGCCGAGGATCAGGCGCAAGGTTTCGTCATGCATGGCAGGAGGCGTTACATGCGCTCATTTCTTTTGCTGCTGATCGGCTGGTTCTGTGCGCCCGCCCTGGCCGCGCCGAGTGCCGAGTTGTCGGAGCCGGTGGGCGGCTGGCGCTTCAACGGTTTGCTCGACCGTACCGAAAACCCGCAAGTCGCCTATCCCACGCCCCCCATCGACCGCGGTGTGCAGCGCAATCGCACGATGATCCAGGGTCAGCTCAAGGCCATCGGCGCACAGCGCGGGCCCCATACCTTGGCGGTCAACGGCAATCCTTTGAACCTGTACATCGACGATCAGGGGCGTTTTGCCCGGCCCTATGCATTCGGGGCCGGTTCCAACAGCGTCGAAGTGCGCAGTGCCGAAGGCCAGTCGCTCAAGCGCGTGCAGTTCTATGAAGCCAACAACCTGCGCACTCCGGCGCGAATTCGCGTGGTGCTGGGCTGGGACGATCCGAAAGCCGAGCTCGACCTGCACATCGTCACCCCGGACGGCCAGCATGCGTTCTGGGCGCGCCCGGCAATGAGCAATGGCGGTGGCCTGGACCCGGACGGCGTCGACGGCCCTGGCCCGGAAATGTTCACCATGACCGCGCCGCTGCATGGCACCTATCTGGTTTACGTCAACTATTGGGGCAACTTCGGTAGCGGCGGCTATAACTTCGATGAGACCAGCAACCAGAACGAGGTCATCACCTCGCAGATCAACCTGGTGCTCAACGAAAACACCGTCGACGAAAAACGCGAAACCTTCATCGTGCCCCTGCGCGCGATCGGGGATCTGCTGCTGGTCAAGACTTTCAACTATTAAGCATCCCGCTCCACGGATGAACTGGGTTTTGTGAAATGAGCGATAGCACTATTTTACCGGCGGCTGAAACACCGAGCGCCAAACCGTCCCGCCGTTGGCCGGTCATTGTGGCCGGGCTGTGTCTGGTCGCGGGCGTGGCCGCTGGCATGGGCTGGCTGATGCATAAAAACAAAGCCCCGGCACCGCAACTGGCGGCTGAAAAGCTCGGCATGAGCCGCCCCGATGGCCTGCTCGAAACCCATTCCCTGAGCCAGTTGCCCAAAGACCTGCTGGCGGTGCCGTTCCTCAAGGAAACCCTGACCGAAGATTTCGTCTTCTATTACCAGACCCATGCCGATCGCCTCGGGCTGATTGGCAGCCTGCGGCGGATCATTTACGAACATGACCTGAAGTTGCAGGACACGCTGATCGAGCAGCTGTTCGATCAACCGGCGGACGTTGCGTTGTGGCGCGGGGCGGACGGCAGGCTCAAGGATTTTCTGCTGGTGATGGATCGTGGCGGGCTGGCCAAGGTCTTGGAGCCGCTGGCGAAAGTGGCGCTGGATGATTCGCAGTTGAGCAAACTCGCGGACGTGAAAGTCGGCAACGACGACGTGGCGCTCTATCAACTCACGTACAACGCCAGCAAGGCGCTGCTGTTTGCTTCCCACGGCGACAAGCTGGTGGTGCTGTCGAATCCGACCAGGCTCTACGATCCGCAAAGTGGGGCGACACCGGAAGCGGGCGGCGTCTCGACCCAAGCCATCGCCGCGCTGCTCAACGGCGACAAACTGTTTCCCGAGGCCTTCGGCCTGCAACCCCGCGCGCCAGAGGTGAAACAGCGGCTGTCGGTGAATGCCAGTGTGCTGGCCATGGGGTATCAGCGTTTCATTCCGAATTTCGCCGGGTTGCGCTTCGACATGGACGACAAGGGCTGGCACAGCTTCCTCGCCATGGACGAACTGGACAACCAGCCGGACTTCGATTTCAAACCGATCTGGCAAGCCATGCCCATGGGCGCCAGCGCTTGTGTGACCCTGCCGCTGGCGGCCGAACAACAGCAGCCGCTGCTGCTCAAGCTCGGTGCCGACGAGGCCGCCGCCCAGGCGCTGACCGAGCACATGGGCGGTGCGGCGGGCCTGTGCTGGTACGCCGATTCGCGGCTGTATACACCGCTGCTGGTAGCCAGCCTCAAGGATGAAGACAGTGCCAGCCTCGATGGTGAACTGGGCAAACTGTTCGGCTCGATGGTCGGCGCTTATGAAGGCAAGGTCGATGAACATGCGTTCCCGGTGGTCGAGAAGCAGGAAGGCCTGAGTCATCAATGGCAGCGCCAGGTCAGCTCCAGTTTCGGTCCCTATGCGGCAAAGGATGCATCCGATCCCGATCAGATCACCGGCAAGGCCTTCATGAAAGTCAGCCTGGCGCGTCACGGTTCGACGCTACTGTTTTCCCTCGACGACAAGCTGGTGGATAAAGCCCTCGGCACCCTCGACAAACGCTTCCCGCCGATGGCCGACGTGGTGCCCAAGGACCTGCTGATGCCGGTGTATTTCGGTCCGGACGCCATGGCCCAACTGATGCAGCGCGAAACCCTCGACAGCCTGCCGCAAGACATGGAACCGGTGTTCTACAACGCAGCGCAAACCTACCTGATCCCGAAATTGCGCAAGCTCGGCGGTTACGGCAAGTACGCCCTGACCCTGCCCGAGGGCAGTGAACCTGATGGCCACTGGCAATGGCTGCCCCTGGAGTGGAAAGCGCTGTGAACGCACTGATCCGCAGCCTCGGCGTGCTCGCATTACTGTTGAGCGCGGGCGCCCGGGCCATCGACGCACCGGCGCTCGACCCACAGCAATCCCAAATATTCCGCGCCTGGTTCGTGCGCATCGCCCAGGAGCAACTGAGCCAGGGCCCGAGCCCGCGCTGGTATCAGCAGGACTGCGCAGGGCTGGTGCGTTTTGCCGCCAACGAAGCGCTGAAAGTCCATGATGACAAATGGCTGCGCAGCAATGGCCTGTCCAACCGCTACCTGCCGCCGGAGTTGCAACTGAGCGATGCCCAGCGCGGCCTCGCCCAGCAGTGGCAGCAGGGTGGTGGCAAGGTCGGGCCCTACGTCAACGCGATCAAGCTGATTCAGTTCAACAGCCAACTGGTTGGCCGCGATGTCGCACAGGCACGCCCCGGCGACCTGATGTTTTTCGATCAGGGCGACGACCAGCACCTGATGATCTGGATGGGCCGCTACATCGCCTATCACACCGGCACCACCACCCCCACCGACAACGGCATGCGCTCGGCAAGCCTGCAACAACTCATGACATGGAAGGACACCCGATGGATACCCGATGCAGCCAACCCCAACTTCATCGGCGTCTATCGACTGAATTTTCTCTCCCAATGACCGGTGCCCGCATGCTGCGTTTTCTGTCCCTGTTGTTGGTATTGGTGCTGCCTCTGTCGACGGCCAACGCCGCAGACACTGTTGAGCCCAGTGGCTACACGCCGGTGGCCGGTGAGAGTTTTTTCCTGCTGGCCGACAGCAGTTTTGCCAGCGACGAACAGGCGATGGTGCGCCTTGAAGCCCCGGGTCGCGACTACCGCCGTTTGCGCATGGAGCCATACGGCGGCGCCGACATTCGCGTGTATCGCATCGACAAGCCGCTGGATTTCCTCAAGCGCCAGAAGAACCTGCACCGGGTGGTCAGTGACGGCCAGTTCAAAGGCGAAGGCTTGTCGAATACGCTCGCCTACCTGTGGGACAACTGGTACCGCAAATCTCGCCGGGTGATGCAGCGGGCGTTTTCCTACGAGTCGCGTAAACAAGTCACCGAGCAGGTGCCGGAACTGAAAATGGGCAACGCCATGGCCGCGCCAACGCCCTACGACGCGCAGCCACAATTCGCCCTGATCCCGGGCCTGCCGGTGGTCAGCCAGTTTCGTTATCCGCTGTGGCAAGCCAAACCGATCCAGCCGCCTGAAGGCGTCAACCTCGCCGGGTCTTCCAGTGAATTCGTCAGTGTCGCGCCGGGCAACGTCTACATCCCGTTGGGCAACTTGAAACCGGGGCTGTACCTGGTGGAAGCGTTGATTGGCAAGTACCGTGCGACCACCATGGTCTTCGTCTCCAACACCGTGGCGGTGAGCAAGATTGCCGGGGACGAACTGCTGGTGTGGGCCGCGCGCAAACACGAGGGCAGCTCGGTGCCCAAGGTCAATGTACTGTGGACCGATGGCCTGGGTGTGATGAGTAGCGGGGCGACTGACGCCGATGGTTTGCTGCGCCTGAAACACGTCAGCCCCGAACGTTCGTTCGTGATCGGTGAGGATGAAGAGGGCGGCGTGTTCGTCTCGGAAAACTTCTACTACGACAGCGAAATCTACGACACCAAACTCTTTGCCTTCACCGATCGCCCGCTGTACCGGCCAGGGGATTGGGTATCGCTGAAAATCGTCGGGCGCGAGTTCAAGAATGCCCGGGATTCGGTGCAGCCAACCGCTGCCGACGTCAATGTGACGGTGCTCGATGCGACTGGTACGGCGCTGCAAAGCCTGGACCTGAAACTCGACTCCAAGGCCGGCACTCAAGGCCGTTTCCAGTTGCCGGACAACGCCGTGGCCGGTGGATATGAGCTGCGTTTCAACTACAAGGAGCAGGCCTACAGCAGCGCCTTCCGCGTGGCTGAATACATCAAGCCGCACTTCGAAATCTCCCTGAACCTGGCCAAGCAGGACTACCGCACCGGTGAACCGGTCAAGGGCAACCTGGTGCTGCTGTATCCGGATGGCAAGCCGGTGGCCAACGCCAAACTGAGCCTTAGCCTGCGCGCCCAGCAACTGTCGATGGTCGACAACGAGCTGCAATACCTCGGGCAATTCCCGGTGGAACTGACCAGCACCGAACTGACCACCGACGCCAAGGGCAACGCCGTCCTCGATTTGCCGGCTGCGGAAAAACCGAGTCGCTACATGCTCACGGTGTTCGCCAGCGATGGCGCGGCGTATCGGGTCAAGACCACCAAGGAAATCCTCATCGATCGCGGCGCGGCGAATTTTCGCTTGAGTGCACCCCAGCGCTTCAGTGCGGTGGGCGACAAGGTAACGTTCAGCTACGTCAACGAAAGCGAACAAAGTGCAGTGGTCACCCCGGGCAGCTATGGCTGGGTTCGCCTGGAAGACCAGAGCACTGGCGAAGGTAAACTCGCGGCAACCGACAAAGGTTTCTCCCTGGCCTTCGAGCGTCCCGGCACCTACAACCTGACACTCAGGGACGACCACGGCCGCACCCTCGGCGCCACCGGTCATTCGGTCACCGGCGAGGGCGTCAAAGCCGTACCGGGCACCGTGGAAATCGTCCTCGACAAACCCGAGTACAAAGCCGGCGACGAAGCGCTGGCGTTGATCACCTTCCCCGAGCCTATCAACGATGCGCTGCTGTCGCTGGAGCGCGACAAGGTCGAGGCCACGGCGTTGCTGTCCAAGGGCAGCGACTGGCTGAAGCTGGAAAAACTCAGCGACACTCAATACCGCGCGCGCATCGTGGTAAAGGACAGCTTCGCGCCGAACCTGACCTTCTCGGTGCTGTACACCAAGGGCGGCCAGTACAGCTTCCAGAACGCCGGGATCAAGGTGATCACGCCGCAGATCGACGTGGCCATCGCCACGGACAAAGAGACCTACCGACCCGGCGACACCGTTTCGGTGGACCTGACCACGCAGTTCGCCGGCAAGCCGATTCCGGCGCATCTGACGGTCAGTGTGGTCGACGAAATGGTCTATGCCTTGCAACCGGAAATCGCTCCGACCATCGACCAGTTCTTCTACCATCCGCGCCGCAACAACGTGCGCACCAGCGCCAGTCTGTCGTTCATCAGCTACGACGTCGCATTGCCCGGCAGCCCCGGCGCGCCGGGCAAGGCCAACCGCAGCGAGCGCGGGGTGAAAGTGCTGGAGCGGCCGCGTCGCGAAGACGTCGACACCGCCGCCTGGCAACCGGAGCTTGTGACCGACGCCAACGGCAAGACCCGGTTCACCTTCAAGATGCCGGACTCGCTGACCCGCTGGCGCATCACCGCCCGGGCCATCGCCGATGACGGCCAGGTCGGGCAGAAGAAGCAGTTCGTACGCTCGGAGAAACCGCTGTACCTGAAGTGGAGCGGGCCGAGCAAATTCCGCGCGGGCGACAAACCGGGTCTCGGTGTGTTTGCTTTCAGCCAGGCGCAAAACTCGGTCAAAGCTGAGCTGGTGATTCATTACGCGGGCAGCGATCAACGGGTTCCTGTCACGCTCAACAGCGGCATCAACTACCTGCCGTTGCCAGCGTTCGAATTGGTCAATGGCGAGTGGAGCGCCGAACTGGTGCAGGACGGCAAAACCGCCGATGCCCTGGCCGTGCGCCTGAGCGCAACCGGCGAAGGCTGGCAAGTCACGCAAAGCCAGCGCCTGGACGTGGCCGGCGCAGAGACGCCGCTGACCCTCCCGGCGGATGCCACGGATATTCGCCTGCGCCTGGATGACAGCCCGCAAGCGCTGTTCCGTGCTGCCCTCGATGACCTGCTGGGCTACCCGTATGGCAGCGTTGAGCAAACCGCCAGCGGTTTGCTGCCGCTGAGCATCGCCTATCCCGCCTTGTCGTCTAACCCGCAGGTGCGCGATCGCTTGCGTCTGATCATGCAGAACAGCCGCCTGCGCCTGGTGCAGATGGCTGGTCCTTCGGCGAGCTTCACCTGGTGGGGCATGGACGGCGAGCCGGACGCGTTTCTCACCGCCTACGCTTATTACGCCGACTGGCACGCCAGCCGGGTGCTGGAACTGAGTCTGCCGCCGGAACACTGGCAGCGGGTGCTGGAGGTGTACGCGAAACAGGCGAAGAGCACTCCGCTGCTGCAACGGGCATTGATCCTGTCGTTCGCCAGGCAGATGCAGTTGCCGGTCAACACCTTGCTCAGCGGTTTGATGGAAGATCTGATGCAGGCAGGTGAGGGGCGTGCCGATAACGTCATGGACGTGGCGGGCGATAGCCTGGTCATGGGGGATCCGGATTCGGCATTGGGCCTGGCCGCTGCCCGCGTCTTGACTGCCTCGTTAGCCGCGCAATCGAAGGTCGCTTTGCCGGACGCGTTCAAGCGGCAACTGGCCGACGCGCAGCAGCGCCTGGCCAACAGCTCCGAGCCGTTTGCCGAGGCGTTGAATGCGTCACTGCAGCCTTTCGATCAGGCCCACGCGCAAGCGTTGTTGCAACGTCTGCTGCCACAGCAATCCACCCTGGAACGCGCGCTGGCACTGACGTGGTTGCAACGCAGCATCGAACAGGCCGCGCCGGCCGTGGCCCTGAAACCGGGCGACGGCTGGAAGCAGGAGCAGGGCGCCACGGGTGAAGTCTATTGGACCTGGCAAGGCGCACAGGTACCCGGCGTATTGTCGTTGAGCGGTGCGCAGGAGCGGCCACTGAGCGCCGCATTGAGCTTCCAGAGCCAGCAGCCAGCGGTCGATCCGCTGCCCGTGACCATCACCCGTCGCCTGTCGCAACTGGTGCCGGGCGATGAAGCCTTCACCTTCAAGCTGCAGCCGGTCGGCCATGCGCCGTTGTCCAGCGACAATCTGTATCTCGACGAAGTGATCCTGACCAGCAAAGCCGCCAGACCCTTGCGCTATGGCCTGCTGGAAGTACCGCTGCCACCGGGCGCGGATGTCGAGCGCACGACCTGGGGCATCAAGCTCATGGGCAAGGCCGGGACCGAACCGTCGGCGCTGGAGAAGGCCCGTTTCGAGCCGGGACAAATGGCCTACGCCGTTCCGGTGGATGCCTTGAGCGGCGAACTGCGCCTGCGTCACCTGGTGCGTTTCTCGCAGAAAGGCCAGTTCAACCTGCCACCGGCGCGCTTCACCCAGGTCTATGCGCCGCAGCATCAGGCCCAGGAGCAGAAGCCGGCGCTCGGTCAGGTGACGGTTCACTGACATGCATCGGCCTTGGGTCTGGTTGCTGCTGAGTCTGATTCCCGCGCTGGTCACAGCGCAGGAGGAACCGCTACGACTGGCCTACAAGGATCAACTGCTGACGTTGAGCCACACGCAGCTGCTGTCGCGCGAGCCCTTGGCCGACAGTCTGCAGGCGCCCCTGGGCAGTGTCTGGAAGCTGTTTGTGTACGCCTGGCTGGTGGATACCGGCGCGCGGGAGCCGGCGTATGAGTGTCGCGGGCAGTCGAAAGAGGAAGTCTATTGCTGCGCTGCGGGTGGCAAAGTCGAGCGGGATCAGGCGTTGGTGAAGTCCTGTGGGTTGTATTTCGAGCCGTCGCGCCTGGCGCTTGACCCTGGCGCCTGGCGTGAATACTGGCAGGCACGACAGGCACCGCAGTGGCTGCTGGACTTGCCGTCATTGCAGCCCGCCACCCGGGTGTCGGTGGTTGAATTGTTGCGCGCGCTGGCGCTGATGCCGGCGCAGGACCAGGCGCGTCGCGTGTTGCTGGATGTGCTGTTGAACGCGGCGGATGGCAACGTCGTGGGCGAGCTCGGTAGCCGCTTGCGGGTAAAGACCTGGAGCTGGCTGGGGGATCGGGATGCGGCATCGCGCCAAGGTGGATTCGCCGGTTGGACGGCGGATGGCACGCCGATCTGGGCGGGAGGGCGCGGAACCAGCCAGCGGGTCCTGCGCGACTACGCCCAGGCCTTGTCTGCGGTGGTGCCGACGTCCTGGCCGGCGGAGGCGGGGCAGTGTGTCGAGGTCGATCTGTTCTCGCGTTATCCACTTCAGCGGGTCATGTCAGGTGACCGCGTGGTGTCCTCCGGCCAATTGCAGGGCGATTACCGCGTCGAGTTCGTCAACGGCAACCAACTGGATATCCACAGTGACGGCGAACTGTTTTTATTCAAGGACAAGCTGGTCGCCCGACTGGATCGCGAAGAGTATGTCGCCCGTGTGCTCCAGCGTGAGGCAAGCGCCGAACCCGCCGAAGCCGCCAAGGCCCTGACCGTGGCCATCCGCACCTACCTGCTGCAAAACGCAACGCGTAACGGTGATTGCCTGAGCATCGACGACAGCAGCCAGCGCCAGCGCGTCGCCCCACGCCCGGCCACTGCGGATACCCGCGCCATCGCCGCCTGGACCAGCGACCTGGTGCTCGCCGGCAGCACGGTGACCTACCACTCCAACCAGCCAGGCCTCGACAAATTGTCCTGGCAACAAGCCGTGGAACAAGCCAGCGCCGGCCAGCGTTACGACGCCATCCTGCTCCACGCCTACCCACGCGCCAGCCTCAGCCGCTGGGACAATCCTGTGGCTTCCTGCGAAGCACTGCCCGCCGCACAAGACTGGCTGCAAAAGCAACGCCGCAGCTGGCGTCCCCGTCTCGAAGGTGAAGCCGGCTACAACGAAGTCAGCACCTTCGCCGTCTGCCGCCTGGCCTTCGGCCGCCCCTTCGTCGACCGCGAACGCCAGCGCCTCTACGTGCGCGGCGTGCTCTCGCTGCAAGACCGCCTCGACCTGACCCACGAATACCTGCACCTGGCCTTCGAAGCGCACCCCAACGGCCAGGATGAAACCTACATCGAAGGGCTCGCCCGCCACCTTTTGCTGGAATAGACCATGACCCATCGTTATCCACAGGTCTTGCTGCTGCTCTGCGCGTTCGCCGTGCTATCGCCGGCAACCGCCGCCGACAGCGTCAAACTCGACACCCCCTCCGGCGGCTGGCGAACCGGCGCAGCCGAAGGTGAAGGCGAGAGTTTTCGCCAGGTCGTCAACTACCCGGCATCGTCGGTGAACACCCCGACAGGCCAGGCAAACACCGCGCGCATCGCCGGTCAGATCAAAGCTGCGCCGAAGAACGGCGACCCCGGCCGGCTGATCGTCAACGGCGTCAGCATGCCCCTGAAAATCGATCCATCAGGCGGCTTCGATCGACCATTCTCCTTCCCCAACGGCAGCAACAGCGTCGAAGTCCGCAGCCCCGACGGCCAACAACGCCACCGAACCCAGTTCCTCAACGCCAGTGGAGGCGCGACTCCTGCCAAGCTGCGCGTACTGCTGGCCTGGGACAGCGACGGCACCGACCTCGACCTGCACCTGATCACCCCGGACGGCGCCCACATCTGGTACGGCGACCGCGCCGTGGCCAACGGCGCCGCCCTCGACGTCGACGTCACCACCGGCTACGGCCCGGAAATCTTCGCCATGCCTGCGCCGATCAAGGGGCAGTATCTGGTGTATGTGAATTACTTTGGCGGTGGCTATCGCAGTGATGAAGAAGGGCAGGAGGATGCGGTTCAGCCGCTGACCACAGCCCAGGTGACCGTGATTACCGAGGAAGGGACGCCGAGCGAGAAGATGGAGACGTTTCTGGTGCCGATGCGGGCGGTGGGGGAGTTGACGTTGGTGAAGGCGTTCAGTTATCCGTAAATCGCCAGTCGCGCGAACGGCTGCTTGCCAGGCGCAAGCAGCCGCAACATTCACCCTACTTCGCGACCACCAGCGCCGGTGGCTGCCAGCTGCCGTTGCCAGCGGGAAGAATCGAAGGCGGTGCGGTCTTCGGCCAGTAGAGACGCATCACCAGATACACCGTGTCGTCAGGCGCGGGCAGCCAGTTGGGCTCCTTGGCCTTGCCCGGCGAATCCTTCTGTATGTACAGGGTCAGCGAGCCATCCGCGTTCTTCGTCATGGCTGACAGCATCGGCGAATTGATCAGGTAGCGGTTGAGCGGATTCTTGATCAGCAGCTGGCTTTTGCCGTCGTACATCGTCACCGACCAGAAGGCATTGACGGGCGGCAGCTTGCCGGCCGGGAAGGTGAGCGTGTAATTGTGCTTGCTGGTATCGAGCGTCTGGCCGCTGCCGTCGGTGCGCGTGAAGGGGTACATCGCCTCGGCGGCGTCGTTGCCGTACAGGCCGCCCTTCGCGGCACCGGCACGCATGAGCCAGTTGGACTGGTAGAACGCCTGATCACCGAAGAACGCACCGACGTTCCAGCCATTGATATTCTTCATGCCGCTCGAGAGAAACTTGTCGACCTTCTCGTCGCCAGCCTTCATCCCAAGAAGGACCGCGGCCTTGTGCTCGAGCGAGAGGTCCTTGAATTCAAATTTCCGGCCGGGACCGACCCCGATGCTTGCCAGCCTGGCCCGGATCGCCTTGTCGTCAGACGATGCTGGCACATACTCCATCGCGGCAGACAGGTACTCGAAGAAGTTGGCCTTGATACCTGCCGTGGTCGCCGGTACGAAATCGATCTTCGGCGCAGCGGGCGGCGCGGGTTGATGAAGGAAGGCGGACAGCGCCTGGATCTTGTAGCCCGCCTGCACCTTCTCGACATTTGGCATGTCGGCCGGATTGAACAACTGGGTGCGGATCAAGGTGAGCGCGAAGGGGGTCGAGGACGTAAACACCTTGTCGATGCCCGGAGGTGTCGCACCCTTCCAGTCAGGCCCTGCAACCAGATAGCTGCCGGCTGCGCTGGCAGTCGCCCGACTGCCGATGTAGCCATAGTTATAGGTGTTGCCGTCGATCAGTTGTATTGAGTAGTAACGCTTTTTGGAGACCGCGGGTACCGTGATCACCAGCGGCTCCGCGCGCAGGTCGGCCCAGAGTATCGAGTACGGCGTGTCGCTGTTTGGCGTAATGACTGCGGTATCGGCGGGCGTCGCGACCCGATGCTCGTTGTGCAGTTGATTGAAGGGAGCCTTGAACTGGCTGGACTTGGGGTCCACTGCGAACTCGTTCATCACCGCATAGTTCATGACCAGCGGCAAACCGTAGATAAACCCTTCCTCGGCGATCGCCTTGGTCTGCTCAAGACTCGGCGCGGCCACGCCCTTGGCTACATCCGCCTTGTCTGCCTGCGCAATCGGATCGTTCTTGCTCGCGCACCCCGCGAAAAGCGTTGACCCCGCTACGACAACTGCCGCAGCCATCGTCCAGCCCCTGTATGACATCCTGTTCATTTTTACCTCGTTAGTTATGAGCAACTGCAGGTTATGGGCAGTTGCAAAGAAAACTGGGGATCAGGTCCGCGGACACTATGCAGACATCAGAAATGCATCTTGCATTTTCGGACAGCCAGCGAGAGGTATAGCTCGGATTTTTGGGCAGTGCAGTGAGAGGGGGAAATCTCGCCAGGGGACCGGGGACGGCGTCCATTCAAAAGCCCGGAGGGCGTTATCCCGAGTTTTTTCAGGCGAGTCGGCTTTCTGGCGGGCATTAAAAAGCCGGCTTGTGGCCGGCTTCTCGGGGACTGGCTTGGTTCATTTTTGGTAAACCGCGCCAGCCTTCAAAACGTACACCCGGATCTTGCGTCCGGCTGTGGGACTTGGCGAGAAAGTCATCTGCCTTGTCGGTGCGATCAGGGCCGCTTGGCGGGGTGATGCGCAAATGTGGGGCGCAGCATACTGATTTTTTTGCAGAATTCCCAGTCTGGTGTGTGAGTTGGCGTTTCCTGGGGCTACAGGAACGGTAGCGGTGGTCGTCGTTTGTTCAGTGTCGACCACCAGAACACCCAGCCCAGTACGCGGATGTTCTGTTCTTCGATTTGCGCGGGGCGGAAGATTTCGTCGGGGTAATCGGCGCGGTTATGGCTGCGCATGCGCAAGGCATTGCCGGGCATTCGGTGCAGGTATTTGATGCGCAGCATGCCGTCGTGTTCGATGGCGTAGATTTCGCCGTCGACTATCTGGGTCAGGCCGCGGTCGATTGCCAGGGTGGAGCCGTCGTCGATTTTCTCGGCCATGCTGTTGCCGATCATGGCGGCGCCGATGGCATCGGCGTGGTTGATTTCCAGGGAGTCGAGGTGGCTGCGGGGCAGGCGCAGGCTTTGTCCGCGGTCTTCGATGACGTGGGTCTTTTTGGAGCCGGGGGCCGTGATCACTTCCTTGTAGAAGGGCAGTTCGATGTCGGTGGGCTCGACCACGGTGTAGACACCGCGGATGGCCTGGGCGTCGAAGGTGTGGCCGGTGTCGTCGACCAGGCGCAGGTGCCTGGCGTCTTTCGAGCCTTCGCCGGTTTTTAGCCAGTCGCTGTTGACCGAGAGTTTCCGGGCGACTTCTTCCATGCAATGGGCGGGGACGCCGCGGGTGTACCAGTTGTGTACATTTTGCGGAGCCGTATCCAGGAATTCGGCGAATCCTGTCGTCGTGATGTTCGCTGCTTCAAGGAGCGCTTTAAACCGTGGGCCGCTAGTGTTCTTTTTCATGAACGGGAGTCTACTGGCGCCCGCCGGGGCTTTGAATAAACGGCTCGTTCAAATTTCGAGGGAAATTTACGACTGGATGTGAGGCGCGTTGGGTAAAAAATAAACAGGAAAACCCGGCATTGCAGCGCGTTAAACGAATTGTTTAATACGCTTTACAGACGCGCAAAAAAAAACCCCGGATCAACCGGGGTTCTTCTTGAAGCGTGCGGCTTGAAGCCTGCAGCTGCTCTTAGCCTTTATAGGCAGCAACCGACTTGGTGATCGCTTCGCGGGCGGCGTCTGCGCCGGCCCAGCCTTCGATCTTGACCCATTTGCCTTTTTCGAGATCTTTGTAGTTCGCGAAGAAGTGCTCGATCTGCTGGATCAGCAGCGGCGGCAGGTCGGTGTATTCCTTCACGTCGACGTACAGCTGGGACAGCTTGTCGTGTGGAACCGCGATCACTTTGGCATCGCCGCCGCCATCGTCGGTCATGTTCAAGATGCCGACTGGACGCGCGCGGATCACCGAGCCTGGGGCAACCGGGTAAGGGGTTACGACCAGCACGTCGAGTGGGTCACCGTCGTCAGCCAGGGTGTTCGGGATGTAACCGTAGTTGGCCGGGTAGAACATTGGGGTGGCCATGAAACGGTCAACGAACAGGCAATCGCTGTATTTGTCGATTCCGTATTTGATCGGCGAGTGGTTGGCCGGAATCTCGATCGCGAAGTAGATGTCGTTCGGCAGGTCTTTGCCAGCCGGAATCTTGCTGTAGCTCATTGGGCGTTGCCCCCGTTAGTTGACCAGAAACACTTGGCCGGATTGACCAAAAAGTGGCGGCGATTATAGGCATATTCCTACGTCGACGCCACGTACCAGAGGTCGTGTAGACCTTAGTCGTGTGCCTGATAGACCGGGTTCTCGGCCAGAAGTTGCCGCAGCCTTGCCAGTGGATCCTGGCGATAGAACAGCTTCAGTTGCTCATAGACCTGTGGATAAGCCTCGTGCAGCAAATCCGGGGCACTGAAGAAGTATTCGCTGGTGACGGCGAAGAACTCGGCCGGGTTTTCCGCGGCATACGGATCAATGGCGGTCTCGGCGTCCGGATTGCGCTCCAGTTGGCGGTCGAGATCGTCGTAGGCTTGCTGCATGACCCTGGCCCAGTCGCTCACCCGCATGTCCGAGTGCAGCGGTGGCAGGCCGTTGGCGTCGCCGTTGAGCATGTCGAGCTTGTGCGCCAGTTCGTGGATCACCAGGTTGTAGCCTTCCCAGCCGCCGCTGGCCATGACGCCCGGCCAGGCGAGGATGATCGGCCCTTGTTGCCAGGCTTCGCCGCTGTGCTCGCCGTCCCATTCGTGCTCGACGCCACTGGCGTCACGATGGCGCTGGGGGCTGAGGAAATCGTCGGGGTAGAGCACGATTTCGTGAAAACCCTGGTACCAGTTCAGGTCACCCAGGTGCAGCAACGGCAGTTGCGCCTGGGCGGCGAGCAATAGGCGTTGTTCCTGATGCAGTTCGACCCCGGGCAGGGCGGTCAAGTGTTTGTCTTGCAGGAACAGGACGCAGGCTTCGCGCAGCCACTGGTCTTCGGCGGCACTGATGCCATCGAGAAAACTCAGGTGATGGCGCACCCGTTGCCACATCTCGTCGGCAATCGGGTGCTTGGCCAGGGTACGCCGGCGTCGCCAGGCGCCAAGGGACCACATGCTGTCAGCGTGATGCGGTTTTGGAGTTCGAACCGCCAAGGCGGCTGCGCACAAGGCCAATGATCATCGGCACCAGCGACAGCAGGATGATGCCCACCACCAGCAGCGACAGGTTGGATTTGATGAACGGCACGTTGCCGAAGAAGTAACCCAGGGTGACCAGGCCACCGACCCAGAGAATCGTGCCCAGCACGCTGAAGGCAAAGAAGCGTGGGTAGGGCATTTTCGCGACGCCGGCGACGAAGGGGGCAAAGGTGCGGATGATCGGCAGGAAACGCGCCAGGGTCACGGTTTTGCCGCCGTGCTTGTCGTAGAAGTCGTGGGTTTGCTGCAGGTAGTCGCGCCGGAAGATCTTCGAGTTCGGGTTGCTGAACAATCGCTCGCCGGCCGTTCGTCCGATGATGTAGTTGGTGCTGTCACCGAGGATGGCCGCGAGCATCAGCAGGCCGCCCAGCAACACCGGGTCCATGCCGCCACCGGCCGCAACGGCGCCGGCGATGAACAGCAGTGAATCGCCCGGCAGGAAGGGCATGACCACCAGCCCGGTTTCGCAGAAAATGACCAGAAACAGAATGGCGTAGATCCATGGCCCGTAGTTGGTGACCAGCAAATCGAGGTAGACATCGAGATGCAGGACGAGATCGAGCGGGTTGAAATCCATGGACGGCACCTGTGGTAACGGCCCGACTTGGCAGGCCTGCGGATGACTTCGCGTAAGACTACAGACAGGAGGTAGTATTTCTTACAAGCCGGAAAGTACGGGATTATACGGGCTGGGAAGTGAAAAGCGCGTAGGGTTTGTAGCAGGGGATTTCAGGGTGAATTGAGGACAAGACCGCAGCCTTCGGTCGAAAGCTGCGATCTCTTTTGACCTTACAACTCGTCGCTGATCGGCAATACGTAGTTCTTGAACTCGGTGTCTTCCTTGAATCCGATGGATTCGTAGGTTTTCTGCGCCACTTCGTTGTTGCTGCTGGTGGACACGCGCATGCGCACGGCGTTGGTTTCCTTGGCCATTTTCTTCGCGGTGCGGATCAAGTTGTCTGCAACCAGCTGGCGGCGGGCGTCTTCGGCGACGTAGATGTCGTTGAGGATCCACACGCGTTTGAGCGACAGTGAAGAAAAGCTCGGGTACAGCTGACAGAAGCCCAGCAGTCTGTTGCTGTCGTCATCGGACAGGGCCAGGTAGATCACCGACTCCTTGCGACGCAGGCGTTTCTCGAGGAACGCCCGGGACGAGTCCGGATAGGCCAGGGAGCCGTAAAACTCGCGATATTTGACGAACAACGGGGTCAGCTGGTCCAGGTGTTCGAGGGTCGCTTGAATAATCCGCATGGTAGGTCTCGTCTTCAAGTGGCTGTCTTCACGTGCTTTGGCGGCAAAGGGTACTCACTGGCAGCCGTGCGTCGATCCTGCCTGAAAAAGGTGAGAAAGCGCAATGCGGAAGCGGTTCAGGTTTGGGGCGCATCAAGCAGGAAATTTCCTTTGAGGTCCGCTCCTGCGTCCGATTCCAGCGTTTGCACCTGCGCTTCGTCCTTCAGATTGACCCCGGATAACTGTCGCCGGCACGCCTCGCGCATCAAATACAGCAAACGGTGTGCCGCCATGCCGTAAGTCAGGCCTTCGAGACGCACATTCGAGATGCAGTTGCGATAGGCGTCGGTCAGGCCGACCTTTGGATTGTAGGTGAAATATAATCCCAGACTGTCTGGAGAGCTCAGGCCAGGGCGTTCGCCGATCAGGATCACGGTCATTTTTGCACCCAACAGTTCGCCGATCTCGTCGGCTACCGCGACTCGCCCCTGTTCCACCAGTATGACGGGCGCGATTGACCATCCGTCGGCTGAACTCTGCTCTGCAAAGCGCGCCAGGAACGGCAGCGTATGGCGATGCACCGCCAATGCCGACAAACCATCGGCTACCACGATGGCCAGATCGACTCCGCCAGGATTGGCCGTGGCGTATTCGCGCAGGTTTTTTGCCGATTCCACGCTCAATTTTCGCCCCAGATCGGGGCGCTGCAGGTAGCTGTTGCGATCAGGCGCTGCGCTATGCAGCAACAGGCTCTGACGACCCCGTTCGGCCAGTTGCTCGCTGAGGGCGGCATGATCAAACGGCAAGTGCACCGCGTCTCGCGCCTGGGCGTGGGCATACTGAAAGTCCAGCTGGGCACGGGTGGGCATGCTGGTGCCAGTGCGGCCCAGGGCAATGCGTGCGGGGGTCAGGCGTCGCAGCTCCAGCCACGGGTTGTGCGGATCGAAGGGTGGTTTTTCCATATCACTCATCCCAATTGCGCCAGGGCCTGGCGGAAGGCCGGCGGCAGGCTGTTACCGAAGAGGACCTTGCCGTCCGCCTGGGTGAAGATGCCCATTTTCGCCAGCCATTGCTCGAACTCCGGCGCAGGCTTGAGCCCCAGCGTCTGCCGGGCGTACAGCGCATCGTGGAACGACGTGGTCTGGTAGTTGAGCATGATGTCGTCTGAGCCAGGGATACCCATGATGAAATTGATCCCGGCCACTCCGAGCAGGGTCAAGAGGGTGTCCATGTCATCCTGGTCCGCCTCGGCGTGGTTGGTGTAGCAGATGTCGCAGCCCATCGGCACCCCCAGCAGTTTGCCGCAGAAGTGGTCTTCGAGGCCGGCGCGGATGATCTGTTTGCCGTTGTAGAGATATTCGGGGCCGATGAATCCGACAACGGTGTTCACCAGGAACGGATTGAAATGACGGGCCACCGCGTAGGCCCTGGTTTCGCAGGTCTGCTGGTCGATGCCGTGGTGGGCGTTGGCCGACAGGGCGCTGCCCTGGCCGGTTTCGAAATACATCAGGTTCTTGCCGAGCGTGCCGCGATTGAGGCTCAACCCGGCGTCGTAACCTTCCTTGAGCACATTCAGATTGATGCCGAAGCTGGCGTTGGCCGCCTCGGTGCCGGCAATCGACTGGAACACCAGGTCCAGGGGGACGCCGCGATTGACCGCTTCGATTGAAGTGGTGACGTGGGTCAGCACACAGGCCTGGGTCGGGATTTCGTAGCGCTGGATGATCGCATCGAGCATTTCCAGCATGGCGCAGATCGAGGCGATGCTGTCGGTGGCCGGGTTGATGCCGATCATGGCATCGCCGTTACCGTGCAGCAGGCCATCGAGAATGCTCGCAGCGATGCCGGCCGGTTCATCAGTGGGGTGATTGGGTTGCAGGCGGGTGGACAGGCGGCCGCGCAGACCGAGGGTGCCGCGGAACTGCGTGACCACGCGGATCTTCTGCGCGACCAGGATCAGGTCCTGTACGCGCATGATCTTCGAGACAGCCGCGACCATTTCCGGGGTCAGGCCGGGGGCGAGGGCGCGCAGGACCTGTTCGTCGGCGGCATCGCTGAGCAGCCAGTCGCGAAAACCGCCGACGGTGAGATGGCTGACCACCGCAAAAGCCTGTTTATCGTGGGTGTCGATGATCAGGCGGGTGACTTCATCGGCTTCGTAGGGAATCAGCACTTCCTGCACGAAGTGGCTCAGCGGAATGTCGGCCAACGCCATCTGCGCCGCCACGCGCTCGCCGTCGTTGAGGGCGGCGATGCCGGCCAGATAGTCCCCGGAGCGCGCCGGGGTGGCCTTGGCCATCACTTCCTTGAGGTTTTCGAAGCGGTAGGTCTGGGCGCCGACGGAATGGGCAAATACGGCCATGGACGGTGTCCTCCAAATAACTCAAATTCATTTCCGACCCTTTGTAGGAGCTGTCGGGTGCAACGAGGCTGCGATCTTTTGATCTTGCTTTTAAAGATCGCAGCCTCGTTGCACTCGACAGCTCCTACAGGGGGGTGTGCACGTCCATAGGGCGTTGCCGGGCAACGGGCCCGGCGCCGGTGCAACTAGATACCTTCGAGCATAGCGTCCGCCGGTGCTTCGGAACGTTGCCGCGCGGTCAGTTGGAAATACAGGTAGCCGGCGGCCATGAAGCCGAGGAAGACCACGCCGATCAAGGTGTTGAACCATGCCATCGCCACCAGGCACACCAGCGCCAGGAACAGCGCGATCCCCGGTACGATCGGATAGCCCGGCGCGCGGAAGGTGCGCTCCAGGTTCGGCTCGGTTTTACGCAGCTTGAACAGGCTCAGCATACTGATGATGTACATCACGATGGCACCGAATACCGACATGGTGATCATGGCCGCCGTCAGCGACATGCCTTGCAGGTTGACCAGGCCATCGCTGTAGATGGCCGCAATGCCGATCACCCCACCGGCCAGGATCGCCCGATGCGGGGTCTGGAAGCGCGAGAGCTTGGCCAGGCTGCGCGGCAGGTAACCGGCGCGGGCCAGGGCGAAGAACTGGCGCGAGTAGCCGAGAATGATCCCGTGGAAACTCGCCACCAGGCCAAACAGGCCGATCCAGACCAGCATGTGCATCCAGGTTGAATTGTTGCCAACCACCGCTTTCATGGCCTGGGGCAGCGGGTCGTTGATGTTTGCCAGCTGGCGCCAGTCGCCGACGCCACCGGCCATCACCATTGTGCCGATGGCCAGGAACACCAGGGTCAGGATGCCGCTGACGTAGGCCCTGGGAATCGTGCGTTTGGGGTCCTTGGCTTCCTCGGCGGCCATGGCTGCGCCTTCGATGGCGAGAAAGAACCAGATGGCGAAGGGAATGGCCGCGAAAATGCCGGGAATGGAAGCAATGGTGAATTCGCTGGAGCCAGACCAGCCATTGAGTACGAAGTTGCTGAAACTGAAGCCTGGCGCAACCACGCCCATGAAGACCAGCAGTTCGGCGACTGCCAGCACGGTCACCACCAGTTCGAAGGTAGCGGCGATGCTGACACCGAGGATATTGAGGGTCATGAACACGAAGTAGGCGCCCACCGCGGCGATTTTCGGGTCCAGTTCCGGGTATTGCACGTTGAGATAGGCGCCGATGGCCATGGCGATGGCCGGCGGCGCGAATACGAATTCGATCAGGGTGGCGATGCCGGCGATCAATCCGCCTTTTTCACCGAAGGCCCGTCGACTATAGGCAAACGGCCCGCCGGCATGGGGAATGGCCGTGGTCAATTCGGTAAAACTGAAGATGAAGCAGGTATACATCGTTGCCACCATCAGTGCGGTGACGAGGAACCCCAGGGTCCCGGCGGTGCCCCAGCCATAACTCCAGCCGAAGTATTCGCCGGAGATCACCAGGCCAACGGCAATGCCCCATAGATGCAGGGTGCCGAGTGTGGGTTTGAGCTGTGTGGAAGAAGTCATAAGTCCTCGCTGTTTTTTTTTGATCTTGTTGGACTTGCGTGAGTTGCGTTTGGGTGTGATGCGGGCACGCAAAGCCCGTGCCAGAGCGGCCAGGCCTTGAGTGTTATGTCAATGAGGGCGCCTTCGCCGGCAAGCCGGCTCCTACAGGTGCGGTGTGATCCTTGTAGGAGCTGGCTTGCCAGCGAAAGCCGTTACACGGTGTCGCGCCAGGTTAGAAGAAGCCCAGCGGATTGATGTCGTAGCTCACCAGCAGGTTTTTGGTCTGCTGATAGTGGTCGAGCATCATCTTGTGGGTTTCACGGCCGACGCCGGACTTCTTGTACCCGCCGAACGCGGCGTGCGCCGGGTAAAGGTGGTAGCAGTTGGTCCAGACACGACCGGCCTTGATGGCGCGGCCCATGCGGTAGGCACGGTTGATGTCGCGGGTCCAGAGGCCGGCACCGAGGCCGAACTCGGTGTCGTTGGCGATGGCCAGGGCTTCGGCTTCGTCCTTGAAGGTGGTGATGCTCACCACCGGGCCGAAGATTTCTTCCTGGAACACGCGCATCTTGTTGGTGCCCTTGAGCAGGGTCGGCTGGATGTAATAACCGGAGGCCAGGTTGCCCTCGAGTTTTTCCACCTTGCCGCCGGTCAGCAGCTCGGCGCCTTCGCCCTTGGCGATTTCCAGGTACGAAAGAATCTTGTCGAACTGCTGCTCGGACGCCTGGGCGCCGACCATGGTGTCGGTGTCCAGCGGGTCGCCACGTTTGATTTGCAGGACTTTCTTCATCACGACGGCCATGAACTCGTCATAGATCGATTCCTGCACCAGTGCGCGGGACGGGCAGGTGCAGACTTCACCCTGGTTGAAGAACGCCAGCACCAGGCCTTCGGCGGCTTTTTCGATGAAGGACGGTTCGGCCTTCATGATGTCTTCGAAGAAGATGTTCGGCGACTTGCCACCCAGCTCCACGGTGGACGGAATGATGTTTTCGGCGGCGCATTTCATGATGTGCGAGCCGACCGGGGTCGATCCGGTGAAAGCGATCTTGGCAATGCGCTTGCTGGTGGCGAGGGCTTCGCCGGCTTCTTTGCCGTAACCCTGGACAATGTTCAGTACGCCGGGTGGCAGCAGGTCGCCGATCAGCTCGACCAGTACGGTGATGCCCAGAGGGGTTTGCTCGGCAGGCTTGAGCACCACACAGTTACCGGCGGCCAGGGCCGGGGCGAGTTTCCAGGCGGCCATCAGGATCGGGAAGTTCCACGGAATGATCTGCCCGACGACGCCCAGGGGTTCATGGATGTGATAGGCCACGGTGTTGCCGTCGATTTCGGCAGCGCTGCCTTCCTGGGCGCGGATGCAGCCGGCGAAGTAGCGGAAATGGTCGGCAGCCAGCGGGATGTCGGCATTGAGGGTTTCGCGCACGGCCTTGCCGTTGTCCCAGGATTCGGTGATCGCCAGCAGTTCCAGGTTCTGTTCGATGCGGTCGGCGATTTTCAGCAGCACCAGCGAGCGTGCCTGGGCGGACGTGGCGCCCCAGGCATCGGCGGCCGCGTGGGCAGCGTCCAGGGCCTTGTCGATGTCTTCGGCCGTGGAGCGTGGGAATTCGGCAATGGGTTGGCCATTCACTGGCGAGGTATTTGTGAAGTACTGACCTTTGACAGGCGCGACGAACTCGCCGCCGATGTAGTTACCGTATTTGGCTTTGAACGAAACGATTGCGCCTTCAGTACCGGGGTGAGCGTAACGCATGATGTTTTCTCCTTGGTTCTTGTGCTTATAAGGAAGACGCGCGTGTGCGCTTGCTTTAAGCGTAGAGCAAGGGCCGGGCCACTGCCGTGCAGGTCATGTAAATCAAGGCCTTGCGCGGTTTTTGTCGGACGGGCGGAGAGTGCTTGTGACGCTTTCGGTACAGTGCTCGTGACACTTTGTACCGTTTTTGGCACAGGCTGTGACTGGCCGGTCTCGCCAGCATTGCAATGCTGGCCCGGCTGGAGGATGCTCGGCATCACCGCATGCACGGGTCGCCGAGCCCCGGGGAGCATAATAAGAAATGCACGACAACCATTTGAGTCGCCATGCCCAGCAGGTGTTGACCGTCGCCCAGGGCAAGGCCCACCTGCAGGGGCCGGGCAGCGATCCGTCCATCGCCCGTTCCTGGCTGCGGTGCCTGGAGGACTATCATCTCGACCCCGCCCTGACCATGGCGCCGACGGTGCTGGAACATGGCCGCGTCCTGGAAAGCCGCGAGCGCTTGCAGCAGGTGCTGCACATCGCCGGCAATGAAATGACCAGCCTTCATCAGCAACTCTCCGGTGCCGGCCACGCTGTGCTGTTGACCGATGCTCGCGGGGTGATCCTCAATTGCGTGACGGCACCGGCCGAACGCAAGATTTTCGAGCGTGCCGGCCTCTGGCTGGGCGCCGACTGGAGCGAGGCCTGTGAAGGCACCAACGGCATCGGCACCTGCCTGGTGGAGCGCCAGTCGCTGACCATTCACCAAGATGAGCATTTCCGCGGGCGACACACCGGCCTGACCTGTTCGGCAAGCCCGGTATTCGATCCGCACGGCGAGCTGTTGGCGGTTCTCGACGTGTCCTCTGCCCGGCACGAGGTCTCGCGGCAAAGTCAGTTTCACACCATGGCGTTGGTCAATCTTTCGGCGAAGATGATCGAGAGCTGCTATTTCCTGCGTTGTTTCGACAATCAATGGCTGCTGCGTTTTCATCTGCAGGCCGAGTCCGTCGGTTTGTTCAGCGAAGGGCTGCTGGCGTTCGACGGTGAAGGGCGGATCTGCGCGGTCAATCAGAGCGCACTGAACCTGCTGGGGCATATCCGTGGCGGCTTGCTGGGCAAGCCGGTGGAGGCGTTTTTCGACTGCTCGCTGGACGAACTGCTCGGCCGCGCGAGCGTCAACGCCAGCGCCAGCTGGCCACTGCGCACCCGTGACGGACGCAACCTGTTCGCCGTGTTGCGCGGGCAGTCGCGTAAAGCGCCGGTAACGCCGGTGCCGCTGGTGCCAGGCCCGGTGGTGGAAGAGCGCTCGCGCCTGTCGGGCATTTGCCTCGGCGATCCAACGTTGCAGGCGGATTTCCGCAAGGCCCTGCGCGTATACGAGCGGGACGTCCCTTTGCTGATCAACGGCGAAACCGGTTCGGGCAAAGAAGCCTTCGCCAAGGCCGTCCACCAGGCCAGCCAGCGAGCGGAAAAAGCCTTCGTCGCCCTCAACTGTGCGGCCATCCCCGAAAGCCTGATCGAGAGTGAGCTGTTCGGCTATCGCGGCGGCAGCTTCACCGGTGCGCGCAAGGAGGGCATGCGCGGCAAGCTGCAGCAGGCCGATGGCGGGACCTTGTTCCTCGACGAAATCGGCGACATGCCGCTGGCCATGCAGACCCGTTTGTTGCGCGTGCTGGAAGATCGGCAAGTGGTGCCAATCGGTGGCGAGCCGGAATCAGTCAACGTGCGGATCATCAGTGCCACGCACCGCAATCTGCTGGAGCGGGTGCAGGACGGCGGTTTTCGCGAGGATCTTTATTATCGGCTCAATGGGCTCGAAGTCGCGTTGCCGGCGTTGCGCGAGCGCAGTGACAAATCGCAGTTGCTCGACTTCCTGCTGGCCGAGGAGGCGCGCGGGGAAACCGTGCTGATCGACGGGCCGGCGCGCGAGGCGTTGTTGGGATTCGCCTGGCCGGGCAACGTGCGGCAGATGCGCAATGTGTTGCGTACGTTGGCGGCGTTGTGTGACGGCGGACGGATCGGGCTGGAGGATCTGCCGGCGATGATTCGTCAGGCGCAGCCGGTGGTCGTGCCAAAAATTGAAGAGCCTTGCGAACATCCGCTGGAAGATGCCGAGCGGCTGGCGCTGTTGAATGCGCTGGAGCATACGCGCTGGCATATGACGAATACGGCTGAGCTGTTGGGGCTCAGCCGCAATACCCTCTACAGGAAGCTACGCAAGCACGGGATCTCCCGTTAGGGAGTGGGTGTTTGAGTGAACCTGAACAACTGTGGCTCAACGAAAAAATGTATCCGGGAACTCATCGAATAGAGTTTCATCGAACTCCATGGTCTTCTGATATTGCCGTAGTTGCTTTAGCCATGATTTCAGGACTTTAGGATCCTTGAGCTGTTCATGCAGAACACTTAGCTCTTCGAGGTCAGTGTTCAACATGTCGAGTTGGTGTTGATAGATGTCAGGCAGGTTCTGAACGGATAGCTCATCGAATGGCTCGAGATTGAATTGTTGCCTGAAAGACAGTTCAAGGTTGAGCACTTCCAGTTCCAACTCATCCAGTTGCTCGGTCAGGACCTGGTTGTAGTGCTTGAGTCGATCAGCAGACAGTGTTTCAAGAGTGCTCGCATTGATGTGCTCCATTTCCAACTGCAGTTGCAGCAGTTCAAGCAAGTTCCGTTCGCTATATGCCTGGTTGACGCGCTGCATCAGAGATGTCTTTCGTTTGCGCTCGTCCGGATCGGTTTCCCGGTCGGGGTGCAGGGCACTGGCCAGTTTGCGGTAAACCTCGCGAATAGATTGACTGACTTGGGCAGCCTCTTCTTTCAGGCGCTGTTGGCGTGCGTTTTTTTTACCCGGTTTTTGCTGCTGTGCGGTGTGTTCAGCTTGCTGCTGTTCAATAATTTTTTGCGCAATGTCTTCAGGGGACTGCATGTCGACATCATCGTCCAACTCAACACCGAAAATGTCTTTCAGGCCGAGTTTGAATAATTCGTCTCCTTCACGCTCATCTGCGTCAAAGTCACCGCCGCTATGCTTGTTGTACAGCGCTTTCAAAGCGGCTTCCTGCTCCTCATTACAGCCGCGATCGATCAATGAGTAAGCTTGGTCAAGTATTTCCTGAACCAAGGTCCGGCGATCGACTTTCGAGAGCTTGATCCGTTCGCTGAGATGATCCAAGGCATGCACAAGCTCAACATTGCATTGATGAAATTGCTCGAGCCGGGGGGCGAACTCGAGATGCCAACGTTCGATATACAGGGGAGTAGCGGATTGCCATTCCTGAAGCACCAGGCGTTGTTTTTCGATCTTCTTGATGAGCCCGTTGAATTTCCGCTGTCCAGCGGAAAGTTTTTTCGTGCCTGAGGCAGGTGCGATGTTGATCTGGGAAGTGTTGTTCTTCACGGACTGCTCCAAGTGAACGTTCAAGGGATGAGCGGCATTATCAAGGTAAATCCAGCCTGGAACAGCGCATTCTGATGCCAAGTGTTTTCGGATGATGCAATAGTGTAGAGGGAAGCAGCATGGGTCAGCTCAAACACAAGGTGCGATTTTCCCCTCCCTAAGCTAACCTGCGGCCATGTTTTACGAGGTCGACTATGCACATTCATATTCTGGGTATCTGCGGCACTTTCATGGGTTCGATGGCGGTCCTGGCCAAAGAGCTCGGCCATCACGTGACCGGCTCCGATGCCAACGTCTACCCGCCAATGAGCACTCAGCTCGAGGCGCAGGGCATTGAGTTGACCCAGGGCTACGACCCGGCGCAACTGGACCCGGCCCCCGATCTGGTGGTCATCGGCAACGCCATGTCGCGCGGCAACCCGGCGGTCGAATACGTGCTGAACAAAGGCCTGCCTTACGTTTCCGGCCCGCAATGGCTGGCCGACCACGTGCTGCAGGGCCGCTGGGTACTGGCGGTCGCCGGTACCCATGGCAAGACCACCACCAGCAGCATGCTCGCCTGGGTACTGGAGCACGCGGGCATGAGCCCGGGCTTCCTGATCGGCGGTGTACCGCAGAACTTCTCGGTGTCGGCGCGCCTGGGCGACACGCCGTTTTTCGTGATCGAAGCCGACGAGTACGACAGCGCGTTCTTCGACAAGCGTTCCAAGTTCGTCCACTACCGTCCGCGCACGGCGATCCTGAACAACCTGGAGTTCGACCACGCCGATATATTCCCGGATCTGCCGGCCATCGAGCGACAGTTCCACCATCTGGTGCGAACCATCCCGAGCGAAGGCCTGGTGATTCATCCGACTACCGAACCGGCCTTGCTGCGCGTGATCGAGATGGGTTGCTGGACCCCGGTGCAAACCACCGGTGCCGGCGGGCAGTGGCAGGTCAAGCTGCTCAGTGAGGATGGCTCGAAGTTCGAAGTGATGTTCGAAGGCGTCGCTCAAGGCGTGGTCGATTGGGACATGACCGGCCAGCATAACGTGGCCAATGCATTGGCCACCTTGGCTGCCGCGCGCCATGTTGGCGTGGTTCCGGCCATGGGCATCGCCGCATTGAGCGCCTTCAAAAGCGTGAAGCGACGCATGGAAAAAGTCGCAGAGGTGCGCGGCATCACCATCTACGATGACTTCGCTCACCACCCGACGGCCATCGCCACCACACTCGACGGCCTGCGCAAGCGCATTGGCGATGCGCCGTTGATTGCGATCATCGAACCGCGCTCCAACTCCATGAAGCTGGGCGCGCACCGTGACGGCTTGCCGGAGAGCGTGGTCGATGCCGACCAGGTGATCTGGTATGCACCGGCCAATCTCGGCTGGGATCTGGCCGGCACCGCGGCGCTGTGCACGGTACCGTCGATTGTCAGCGACTCGCTGGAAGGCATCATCGAGCGGGTCAAGAGCCAGGCCCAGCCGGGCACCCACGTGGTGATCATGAGCAACGGCGGCTTCGGCGGCCTGCACGGCAAGCTGGCCGAGGCGCTCAAATGAGTAACGGTCCGGACCGCATCACGCTGGCGATGACGGGCGCTTCCGGCGCCCAGTATGGCTTGCGCCTGCTCGATTGCCTGGTGCGCGAAGAGCGCGAAGTGCACTTCCTGATTTCCAAGGCCGCGCAACTGGTGATGGCCACCGAAACAGACGTCACGCTACCGGCCAAGCCACAGATGATGCAGGCCTTCCTCACCGAATACACCGGTGCTGCCGCTGGGCAGATTCGGGTCTACGGCAAGGAAGACTGGATGTCGCCGGTGGCCTCGGGCTCCGGTGCGCCGGCGGCGATGGTGGTGGTGCCGTGCTCCACCGGGACCCTGTCGGCCATCGCGACGGGAGCGTGCAACAACCTGATCGAACGCGCCGCCGATGTCACGCTCAAGGAGCGTCGTCAGCTGATCCTGGTGCCCCGTGAAGCGCCATATTCGAGTATTCACCTGGAACACATGCTCAAGTTGTCGAACATGGGCGTGACGATTTTGCCGGCCTCGCCGGGTTTCTATCATCAGCCACAAACCATCGACGACCTGATCGATTTCGTCGTGGCGCGGATCCTCAATCTGCTGAACATTCCTCAGGACATGCTGCCGCGTTGGGGCGAATACCATCTGACCAGCGATGAGTAAGTGGTTGGTTATAGTGCTGGCGTTACAGCTGGCGGGATGTGCGACGGCGCGTACGCTGGATGCGGCCAAGCCAGGCGCGCCAGTGGTGTACTCCGGGACGCGGCTGGATTTGTATGCGCTCAATGGCGGTTGTTGCGCGATGGACCGCTTCGGCGCCGAGGCACCGAGCTATCCGGGTGTTGATCTGCCGGCCAGTGCGCTGTTGGATACGCTGCTGTTACCGTTGTCGTTGCTGACGGTGATCGGCGTGAGTTTCCAGGCAACCGGCGGATTGTAAAAACAAAAGATCGCAGCCTTCGGCAGCTCCTACATTGGGAAGGTGTACACCCTGTAGGAGCTGCCGAAGGCTGCGATCTTTTGATCTATTTGCCCAGCTTCCTCAACTCATCCGACTCGACAATCCGCACCCCATCCTGCTCCTCCAGGGCGAGGCGCCACATCGCGCGGGCCAGCTGACAGGCTTCTATGCCTCGGTACTTGCCGGGAATCAGTTTCGACAAGGGCCCGGCGAACTGCTCGCCCAGGCGTGGCTGGGTGCGTTCGCCCAACAGCAACGAAGGACGGCAGATGGTCAACTGCGGCCAGTCCTGCGCGCGCAAGGCATACTCCATTTCGCCTTTGACCCGGTTGTAGAAAATCGAGGACCTGCGATCGGCGCCCAGGGCGCTGATCACGATCAGGTGTCGTGCACCCATCTCCCGGGCACGCTTGGCGAACGCCACCACCATGTCCAGGTCCACCGCGCGAAACGCCTGCTCAGAGCCGGCCTGTTTGATGGTGGTGCCCAGGCAGCAGTAGGCGATGTCGACGCGGCCGTTCAATTGCGGCAGGAACTCAGTGGGGTCGCCTACCGGGTTCTCCAGGTGCGGATGTTCGGCCAGTGGTCGGCGCGAGGGGGCCAATACTCGCGATATCGTTGGCTCGTTGAGCAAGCGATCGAGTAAGTGTTCACCGGTCAAACCAGTGGCTCCGGCAAGCAACACGTGCTGAGGCGTCAAGTACATAATGTTTCTCCCTTGATACAGTTCAGCTTAGTTGTTCTTTGCATCCTTGCTGTCAATGGAGACACTTTGCAGCGCTTTTCGTGCCTGCTGCTTACGTAACAGTTGCCAATGCGAGAGCACGGTTTTCGGTGCCCAGATCTGCGGTTCGGAGGCTTCGAAATTGTCCGCCAGCTCGCGCTCGGCGACAGTGGCCTTGGCCAGTTTGAAGGCTTGCTCCAGGTCATCGGTCTGGTTCAGCGCCTGGGCGAACAGGGCGTCGCCGAAGTAAGTGAAGTTAGCTTCTTCGGAACAGCCGAAGGACACGCGGTCAGCTCGCGAGGCGGTCATGATCAGGGTGCGTTCGTCCTTCAGGGCGGGGATGAAACCGCCGGAGTAGCAGGACGAAATCACGATGATCTTGTCGCGGTTTTTCAGCGGGGCAAGGACGGCGGCAAGCTCGTCGGCGGGCAGGTCCGCCAGTTCCATGCGCGGCTGGTCGAGCACCAGTTCGTGCTCGCTGGTGCCATGGCTGGTCAGGTAGATGAACACCAGGTCTTCCGGGCCGCTGCGTTCGGCCAGCGTCTGGGCGGCGCGCCGCAGGTTCTCCCGGGTTGCCATCGGCCGGTCGCCGAGGTGGTCGCGATGGTTCACCAGGCGGATCTGGCCATAGGCGCCGAAGCGGCTGGTGAGCATGTTCGCGACATAGTCGGATTCGCGCAGGAACACGCTCTGCTTGCCGTCGCCGCCAAGGGTCAGGGTATAAAGCTCCACGGCCGGGGTCGAGGCTGGAACGTTGCTCAGCGCCTCTTCGAGCAAGCGCCCCTGGGCCAGCAAGCCAAGCTCGAGGGTGTCGGGCAGCAATTTGCCCTCGGCATCGCGCACGCGCTGGCCGTTGATCCAGGTGCCACTGAGCACGGAACCGTCGGTGAGGACCAGGGTGCCGCGCCCGGAGTAAGTGTCGTTGTCGAACTGGCCGGTGTAGAAGCTGCCGTCGGCCAGGTTCAAGCGGCCCTGGCCGGTGAAGCGCCAGTCGCTGAAGTGGCCGATGTAATGGCTGCCGTCGGCGCCGATCAATTCGCCCTTGCCGTTGAGCGAACCTTCCTTGAACTGACCCAGCCAGACGTCGCCGTCGGCGTTTTCATAACGACCCTTGCCGTGCAATTGGTTGTTCTTGAACCCGCCGACATAGATATCGCCTTCGGCACTGTTGAAGGTTCCGTTGCCTTCCAGCTGACCATCGACGAAGTGCCCGGTGAATTGATTGCCGCTGCCGTCGCTGCGTTGGCCATCGCCATTGGGCTTGCCGTGGGCGAACTGGCCCTGATAGGCGCTGCCATCTTCGAGCTCCAGGCGGCCGAGCCCCGAATATTGGTCGGCCTTGAACCCGCCCCGGTAAAGCATGCCGTGTTCTTTGAGGGTGCCTTCGCCGTCGCGTCGGCCCAGCTTGAAGCCACCGTCGTAACTGCCACCGTTGGTGGTCAGGGACCCTTGGCCATCGAACAGGCCTTGCTTGAACTGCCCGCGATAGACCTCGCCATTGCTGCCATGCCATTCACCCTGGCCATGCCACTGGCCCTGATCGAACTCGCCGGCGTACCAGCTGCCGTTCGGGTAGTCGATGCGGCCCTGGCCCTGCAGCAACCCGTTGACCAGCTCCCCGCGATAGCGTCCACCGTCCGGCAGGCGGGCGTCCGCGGGCAATAGCGATTCGCCGTCGCCGCAAGCGGTGAGCATCAGGGTCAAGGCGAGGAGTGCAAGTGGGCGCATAGCGGGTTCCGGGCAATTAGGCGACCGAGTATGCCGCAGCTATGTGTCCTTATACAGCCGGTAGAAAAACAGCCGGTGCGAAACAGCCTGTGCTGCTTCGCATCCCGGAGGGCTTACACGAAGCAGAGCGACAGGGATTCGGCGACGTACGCCGGTTTGTCCATGCCGTCGATTTCCAGTGTGGCGATGGCCTTGAGCAGCCATTGACCGGGTTTTTTCTCGGTGACCTCGGACAGTTCGACCTTGAGGCGCACCTTCGAATCGACCTTGACCGGCTGAATGAAACGCACGCTGTCCAGACCGTAGTTGACCACCATCTTCAAGCCTTCTGGCATGACGAGGATGTCTTCCATCAGTTTCGGAATCAGCGACAGCGACAGAAAGCCGTGGGCAATGGTGCCGCCAAAGGGCGTTTGCGCGGCCTTGACCGGGTCGACGTGGATGAACTGATAGTCCCCGGTGGCTTCGGCGAACAGGTTGATGCGCTCCTGATCGATGGTGAGCCATTCGGAACGTCCGAGTTCCTTGCCGATATAATCTTTGAGCTCTGCAACGGGTACATAGGGCATTGAGACTCTCCTGGGTTCATCGATTTTATAGTTTTTAGGTGGGGGGATTTGACCTCCCGGATTTACCACTTTAGATCACCATGGCAAAAGGCCGCGGTCAACAGACCATGCTTATGGCGAATGCCGGTCCATAGCGCAAGCGTGCTTATAATGCGCGGGCCAATGCGGGTGACGGATTTTGCGGGAGATCTTTGATGTTGTTACGTGGCCTGACCTGGCTGGTGCTGTTCCAATTGCTCGGCACCGCGATCAACCATTTGTTCCTGCCCTTCCTGCCGGGGCCGATCATCGGCCTGCTGCTGTTGCTGATATTTCTGATCGGTCGTGGCCAGGTCGGTGAGCCGTTGAACCTTGCAGCCAGCAGCCTGCTGCGCTACCTGCCATTGCTGCTGGTGCCGCCGGCCGTGGGGGTGATGGTGTACGCCGCGGACATCGCCGCCGATTTCTGGGCCATTGTCGGCGCGCTGGTGTTGTCATTGTTGCTGTCGATGGCGTTCGCTGGTGTCCTCATGCAACGCATGGTCAAGCGCCATGTTCAACCTGAGGACGGCCAATGATCCTTGACTGGCACGGCGCCTGGACGTCGGTGATTCATCATCCCTTGTTCGGCATCGGCATCACGCTCGGCGCCTATCAACTGGTGCTGGCGGCGTTCGAGAAAACCCGCTGGATCTTTTTGCAGCCTGTGCTGGTCTCCATGTTGCTGGTGATCGGTGTGCTGGTCGGCTGCGGTCTGACCTACGCCGAGTACCGCAAGAGCACCGAGATCCTCAGTATTTTGCTCGGCCCTGCGACGGTCGCGCTGGCCGTGCCGCTTTACCTCAATCTGCGGCGGATCCGACAGTTGTTCTGGCCGATATTTACTACGCTGGTGATAGGCGGTGTGGTCGCCACGTGCATGGGCGTGCTGTTGGGCTGGTGGTTTGGGGCCGAACACATGATCCTGATGACCATGGCGCCGAAATCGGTGACGTCGCCCATCGCCATGCTGGTGGCCGAGCAGATTGGTGGCGTCGCCGCGCTGGCGGCGGTGTTCGTGCTGATCACCGGGGTAATCGGGGCGATCTTCGGCCCGAGCCTGTTGACCCGGCTCGGTGTCCACAGTCCCGAGGCTCGCGGCATGGCCCTGGGCATGACCGCCCATGCGGTCGGCACCGCGGTGGCGATGCAGGAAAGTGACGAATGTGGCGCCTTCGCGGCGCTGGCGATGAGTTTGATGGGCGTGGCCACGGCGGTATTCCTGCCGTTGGCGGTGTCGATGGTGGTGTAAGGAATATGTCTATGAGTCTGCCGCTTTTTCCGCTGAACACGGTGCTGTTTCCGGGTTGCATCCTCGACCTGCAGATTTTCGAGGCGCGTTACCTGGACATGATCGGTCGCTGCATGAAACAGGGCGGCGGCTTCGGCGTGGTGTGCATCCTTGAAGGGAGCGAAGTCGGTATCGCGCCGCAGGGCTTTGCCATGGTCGGTTGTGAAGCGCGCATCACCGATTTTCAGCAGCAGGACAACGGCCTGCTGGGGATACGGGTTGAGGGCGGGCGACGGTTCAACGTGTTGACCACCGAAGTCCAGCGCGACCAGCTGATCCTCGCCGAGGTCGAATGGCTGGAAGACGAGCCTGAGCAGCCGCTGCAGGACGAAGACGCCGATCTGGTGGCCTTGCTCAAGGCCCTGGCCGAACACCCGATGGTCGAAGCGCTGAACATGGGCACCGAGGCCACCGGACAACAGTCGCTGGCCAACCAGCTGGCTTACCTGTTGCCGTTTGCCGAAGTGGACAAGATCGACCTGCTGCAACTTGATGATCCGCAGCAACGGCTGGATGCGATTCAGGCGTTGCTGGATGAGTTGCAGGGGGAGTTGTTTGCCTGACCCTTTTGGCTAATACGCGTAACGCAACATCGTGTGCGGCAAATGCCTCAATACGAAAAATCCGAACAACGCCACCAGCGCAGGCAGCACCAGCCACCAGACTCTGGGCGGCATGGCGTTGAGCGAAGTCCGGCGCTGACACAGCCACAAACTCGCCGCACAAACACACGACGCCAGCATCGCGCCCGCCAGCACATCCGTCGGCCAGTGTGCACCGAGGTAAACGCGGGAGAGGGCGATCGCCAGCGCCGGCAAGCACGCCACCAGCAACCAGGTCAGGCGCATCCGTGGCGGTTGCCCGCGGCCGGCCAGGACGGCGAGGGTCAGGAACAGTGCAAACGCCCCGGATGCGTGGCCGCTGGGCATGCTGTAGCTGGTCAGCGGGTCGCTCAATACCTCCGGGCGCACGCGGCCGAAAAAGTGTTTGGTCAGGGTGTTGCCCAGCGCGGTGCAGAGCAGGGTGGTGGTGGCGAAGATCAGCTGGCGCCATTGCCGGGTAATCAGCAGCAGCACCACCAGCAAGGCGCTGAAAATCAGCATGTTGCGGAATTCGCCAATCAGGGTGAAGACCACGGCCACTTCATCGAGCGTCGGGCTGCGGTGCTCCTGCACCAGGGTCATGACCCCCTGATCGAGGGCGTCCAGGTGCGGATAACCGATAAACAGACCCGCCAGAATCAGCAGGCTCATGCCGGCAATGAACACCGTGGCCTTGCGATGGCGGCGCAGGCTGCTGGTTGCGCTCAGCCCGACCATGATTGCAATGCTGCCGGCCACGATGCCGGCCTCAAGCCAGAAGCCTTCGGGCAGCGGCAATCGAATCGCCGCGCCTGTGGCCCAGCCCGGTAGCAGGTATGCCACCGACCAGCCGGCGCCAGCCAGCAGGCTGACCGCGAAGAAGCGCGGGAAGGGCATGTCGAACATCCCGGCGACCATCGGCAGCATCGGGCGCAGGGGGCCGATGAAGCGTCCGACCAGCAGGCTGGCGATACCGTAGCGCTGGAAATACGCTTCTGCCCCGGCGATCCATTCCGGGTGATGACGCAAGCCCGGCAGGCGCCGGATGTTCTGATGGAAGTGTCGGCCGAGGAAATACGAAACCACGTCGCCGAGCACGCCGGCGAGAAAACCCAGGAGCAAGGTCTCACTCAATGACAGTGCGCCGCTGCCGGCCAGTACCGCAACGGCGAACAGCAATACGGTGCCAGGCACGATCAGGCCGGCAATCGCCAGGCATTCCACAAAGGCCACGATGAATACCGCTGCCGCCAGCCATTGCGGGTTGACCGTCAACCAGCCGGTCACGCTATCGAGCCATGGGCCCATAAAAACAACTCCATCGAATTCAAATGGCCCTTGGCGGGCGAATATCATCTTAAAACGCTACGTGTCCCCTGTAGGAGCGAGCTTGCTCGCGAAAGCGGTGGATCAGCCAGCGTTGATGTCGACTGACCCGGTGCATTCGCGAGCAAGCTCGCTCCTACAATGAATCATTCCAGTGTCAGGTCAGTATTAGATAATCGCGACCTTCGACCTGGCCCCGTCGCAGCGGGTTCCGCGTGCAATAGGCGGCATAGGCCGCGTCGACGAAGCGGTACATCAGGTGCTCGTCGCGTCCATGGGGAATGCCCAGGCGGGTGGCCTGGATGATGTGGGCTGGGGTCTGTCCGACATCCTCCACCAGTAAAATTTCATGATCGAAGCGCTTGGCGTCCCATACCGGCACCTTCAAGCCCAGCGACTTGCAGAGCAGTGTCTGCCCCGCGCAGAGCTTTTGCGAGGGGCGAGGGCGGCCTTGGGCGTCGGGGTTGTTCAACAACATCTGCGCAAGGCTCGCCGACCCGCTCAACTCGTCGACCCAGGGGTAGGCGGATTTGATCAGCACGGCATTGCCCGGCCCTTGGGCGCTGAAGTTGAGTGAATCGCCGCCGCGAGCGTAGTACATATAGATATGCCCGCCATCCAGAAACAAAGCCTTACGCTTTTCTGTGTAGCCGAGGGAGGCGTGGCTGCCTTTTTCTGCGCAGTAATAGGCTTCTGTCTCGATGATCCGCGCGCTGAGCCACAGATCGCCGACCCGATGGCGGATGACTTTTCCGAGTAGATCGCGGGCGAGAACTTGCGCGTCGCGGTCGAAAAACGCGTCCGGAAGGCCCTTGGGCAGGCCCTCGGCAGAGGCGCGAACAGTCAGGTTAGTCATGATGAACGGCGTTTATCAGGGCTGAGTGAGTCGTGATGATAACAATTTGCAGCTTAATCCCGGCTGAACGTCGGCAAATTGCCCTCGATTTCGACCATCCGCCCGTCACCGCTGTTAGTCGGCGGACGCGACAGCTATAATCTGCCGCTTTACTCTTTACCAAGACCTTAGCAAAGACCACTCCAGACCATGACTGAGTCCGTTCTTGACTACATGACCCGCCTGGGTCGCGCTGCCCGCGAGGCTTCCCGCGTGATCGGCCGTGCCAGCACCGCGCAGAAAAACCGCGCGCTGCAGGCGGCTGCCAATGCGCTGGATGCAGCCCGCGGCGAATTGACCGCGGCCAATGAGCTGGACCTGGCGGCTGGTCGCGCCAATGGTCTGGAGCCGGCCCTGCTCGAGCGTCTGGCGCTGACCCCGGCGCGTATCGACGGCATGATCGTTGGCCTGCGCCAGGTCGCGGCGTTGCCCGACCCGGTCGGCGCGATCCGCGACATGAGCTATCGCCCGTCGGGTATCCAGGTGGGCAAGATGCGCGTCCCGCTTGGCGTGATCGGGATCATCTACGAGTCACGGCCGAATGTGACCATCGATGCGGCCAGCCTGTGCCTGAAGTCTGGCAACGCGACCATCCTGCGCGGCGGCTCCGAAGCCATTCATTCCAATCGTGCCATCGCCACCTGCATCCAGCGCGGCCTGGCCGAGGCCGATCTGCCGGCCGCCGTGGTGCAAGTGGTGGAAACCACTGATCGCGCTGCCGTTGGTGCGCTGATCAGCATGCCTGAATACGTCGACGTCATTGTGCCCCGTGGTGGCCGTGGCCTGATCGAGCGCGTCAGTCGGGATGCCCGGGTGCCGGTGATCAAGCACCTGGACGGTATCTGTCACGTTTTCGTGAGCGAGCACGCCGACCTGGCGAAAGCCCAGCGCATCGCGTTCAACGCCAAGACTTACCGCTACGGCATCTGCGGGGCGATGGAGACGCTGCTGGTCGATCAAATCGTTGCCAAAGATTTCCTGCCGGCGATGGCGGCCCAGTTCCGCGAAAAAGGCGTCGAACTGCGCGGCTGCGAACGCACCCGGGCAATTATCGATGCCGTGCCGGCCACGCAAGAGGACTGGAGCACCGAGTACCTGGCGCCCATCCTGTCGATCCGCGTGGTCGACGGGCTTGACCAGGCGATCGAGCACATCAACCATTTTGGCTCCCATCACACCGATTCGATTGTCAGCGAACACCAGGGCGACACCCGGCGTTTCGTGGCTGAAGTCGATTCTTCGTCGGTGATGATCAACACCCCGACCTGCTTTGCCGATGGCTTCGAATACGGATTGGGTGCCGAGATCGGCATTTCTACTGATAAGCTGCACGCCCGCGGCCCGGTCGGTCTCGAAGGTCTGACCTGCGAGAAGTACATCGTGGTCGGTGATGGCCAGTTGCGCGGACAGGAGCCGGTCTGACTTGGGCGACCTCGACCCGTCAGTCCCGGTCACCGCCAGCGCGCCTGCACCTCGACGCATCGGCGTACTGGGCGGGACCTTCGATCCGGTGCACATCGGCCATTTGCGGGGTGCGCTGGAAGTCGCCGAATCGCTGGCGCTCGATGAATTGCGCCTGACACCCAGTGCCAGGCCGCCCCATCGGGGTACGCCGCAGGTGTCGGCAAAAGACCGTCTGGCGATGGTCGAATGCGCGGTGGCCGGTGTGGCACCGTTGGTGGTGGACGACCGCGAATTGCAGCGGGACAAACCGTCCTACACCATTGATACCCTGGAGTTGATGCGTGCCGAAATGCCCGCCGAGACCCAGGTTTTTCTGCTTTTGGGCTGGGACGCATTTTGCGGCCTGCCCACTTGGCACCGCTGGGAAGAGTTGCTCCAGCATTGCCATATCCTGGTGTTGCAACGCCCGGATGCCGACAGCGAACCGCCGGATGCCTTGCGCAACCTGCTGGCAGCGCGCTCGGTGAGCGACCCGCTGGCCCTCAAGGGGCCGAGCGGACAGATTGCATTCGTCTGGCAGACACCGCTCGCGGTTT
>Ga0160442_100236_pt1 | contig 39863 bp, 40 predicted proteins | sample HID1971M_E1MG_FD_108252 | JGI IMG/M metagenome (GOLD analysis project Ga0160442, IMG submission 108252) | Enriched millipede-associated microbial communities from UW Madison campus, WI, USA - HID1971M_E1 MG | ecosystem: Host-associated > Arthropoda: Insects > Digestive system > Unclassified ... | reverse complement strand
TCGGCCTGCTGGTGATGATGTACCCGGTGCTGGCCAAGGTCCGCTACGACAAGGTCGCGTCGGTCGCCGGGGACAAGAAGCTTCTGGTCAGCTCCCTGCTGCTGAACTGGATCGTCGGCCCGGCGCTGATGTTCGCCCTGGCGTGGACGTTCCTGCCCGACCTGCCCGAGTACCGCACCGGCCTGATCATCGTGGGCCTGGCCCGCTGCATCGCCATGGTGGTCATCTGGAACGACCTCGCCTGCGGCGACCGCGAGGCCGCCGCCGTGCTGGTGGCGGTCAACTCCGTGTTCCAGGTCGTGGCGTTCTCCCTGCTCGGCTGGCTCTACCTCACCGTGCTGCCCGGCTGGCTCGGCCTGGACACCCAGGGGCTGGACGTCTCGGTCGGGCAGATCGCGCTCAACGTCCTGGTCTTCCTCGGTATCCCGTTGGTGGCCGGCTTCGCGTCCCGCTGGATCGGCGAGCGGACCAAGGGCCGCGCCTGGTACGAGGAGCGGTTCGTCCCGCGGATCGGGCCGTGGGCCCTGTACGGCCTGCTGTTCACGATCGTGCTGCTGTTCGCTCTGCAGGGCGACGCCGTGACCTCGAACCCGCTCGACGTCGTCCGCATCGCGCTGCCGCTGCTGGTGTACTTCGCCGTCATGTGGGGACTCGGCATGGCGCTCGGCAAGGCCCTCGGCCTCGGCTACGCCCGCACCACCACGCTCGCGTTCACCGCGGCGGGCAACAACTTCGAGCTCGCCATCGCCGTCGCCATCGGCACCTTCGGCGCCACCTCCGGCGAAGCGTTGGCCGGGGTCGTCGGGCCGCTCATCGAGGTCCCGGTCCTGGTGGGCCTGGTCTACGTGTCCCTGTGGGTCGGCCGACGCTGGTTCGCCGTCGACCCGTACGCCGTCGAAGCCACCCCACGAGAGCTGGACGAGGTGAGGTCATGACCACGACCGACACGACCGACACGACCGGGGCGAGCATGCCGCGGAACGAGTCGCACGCGATCGGCACCGAGGCCGCCGGGGCGGTCGCGACCACGCTCAAGGCGCTGGCCGAGCCGTTGCGGCTGCGGATGCTGTCGTTCCTCGCCACCGCGCCGGCCGGGGAGGCGTGCGTGTGCGACCTGGCCGAGCTGACCGACGTCTCCCAGCCGACGGTGTCCCATCACCTCAAGGTGCTGCGCGACGTCGGCGTGCTCGCCTCCGAGCGGCGCGGCACCTGGGTCTGGTACCGCATCACCCCCGGCTACAAGTCCGCGGTCAGCACCCTGCTGGAGTCGTTCGCGCCGGCGGCCCTGGGCGCCCTGCGCGCGCACCCGCACCTGACCGGGCTCGAGGACGCCGACGCCGCGCTGGACCGGCTCGCCGTCGACCTGGCCTCCACGCACCCCGACCTCGGTGCCGACGTCGTCCTGCGCACCGTCCGCGAGTCCTACACCGCGCTGGCCCGCTCGGCCACGGTCTCGGCGCACCTGCTCACCCTTGCCGAGCGCTTCGCCCGCCAGCGCCTCGCCGACCTCTCCCGCGGCGCGCCCCGTGACGGCGGCACCGATCCCGCGGCAGCTCCGCAGGTGCTGTTCGTGTGCGTCGCGAACGCCGGACGCTCCCAGCTCGCCGCCGCACTCGTCCGGCACTACGCCGGCGACCGGGTCGTCGTCCGCTCCGCCGGGTCCACGCCGGCGGCAGACGTGCACCCCGCCGTGCGCCCCGAGCTCGCCGCCCTCGGCGCCGACGAGCCGTTCCCCAAGCCGCTCACCGACGACGCCGTCCGCGCCGCCGACGTCGTGGTCACCATGGGCTGCGGCGACGTGTGCCCGGTCCTGCCCGGCAAACGGTACGAGGACTGGCTCGTGGGCGACCCTGCGCTGGCCTCCCCGGCAGGCGTCGCGGCCATCCGCGACGAGCTCGACACCCGCGTGCGCGCCCTGCTCGCCGACCTGCTGCCCGGCCTCGACCTGCCCACCCCGTGACCGACCGAACCCCGGAGACCACCGTGACCGACGCCCCCGCCACCACGACGCCGTCCGCCCTCTTCGTCTGCGTGCACAACGCCGGCCGTTCCCAGATGGCGGCGGGCTTCCTGCGCGCCCTGTCGGGCGGCGCCGTCGAGGTCCGGTCCGCCGGCTCGATGCCCGCCGACCGCATCAACCCCGTCGCCGTCGAGGCGATGGCCGAGGTCGGCGTCGACATCACCGCCGAGCAGCCCAAGGTGCTCACCACCGACGCCGTGCAGGCCTCCGACGTCGTGATCACCATGGGCTGCGGCGACGCCTGCCCGATCTTCCCCGGCAAGCGCTACGAGGACTGGCAGCTCGACGACCCCGCCGGCCAGGGCCTCGACGCCGTCCGCCCCATCCGGGACGAGATCGAGCGCCGGGTCCGCGAGCTGCTCGCGTCCCTCGGCGTCGACCCCGTCGCGCACTGACCCGCCCGCCGAGCGGCCTTCCACCCAGGCCGGTGGGATCAGTTCTCGTCGTCGCCGGAGCGGCCGTGCGCGACGCCGGTGGCGAAGCCGACGCCGGCCGGGGCACCCACACCGAGCTGGACGAGCTGCGGCTCGGCCGGAGCGGTGCCGCAGCACGACCCGGCCGACGACTCGCCGTCGGCGGCCAGCGCCAGGTCGCTGGAGCACACGCCGGTGGCGGGCAGGTCCAGCTCGACGGCGTCGGCCGCGGCCCGGTCGCCGGCGAGGGCGGCCGCGACGGAGCGCACCTGCTCGTACCCGGTGGCCAGGAGGAACGTCGGCGCGCGGCCGTAGGACTTCATGCCGACGAGGTAGAAGCCGTCGTCCGGGTGCGACAGCACGGCCTCGCCGTGCGGCGGCACGGTGCCGCAGGAGTGCTGGTTCGGGTCGATGAGCGGCGCCAGCGCGCTCGGGGCCTCGACGACGGGGTCGAGGTCGAGGCGCACCTCGCGCAGCATGCCCAGGTCGGGGCGGAAGCCGGTCGCGTTGACGATCGCGTGCACGTCCAGGGCCAGCGGCGCGTCCTTCGCGGTGCCGAGCACCTGCACGGAGCTGCCACCTGGGACGAGCTGCTCGATCGAGACCCGGGTGAGCAGGCGCAGCCACCCGGCGTCGACGGCGTCCTTGAGCCGGGTGCCCAGCAGCCCGCGGGCGGGGAGCTCGTCGTCGGTGCCGCCGCCGAACAGCCGGCGGGCCGAGCCGCCCCGGATCGCCCACGTGATCGTGGTGCCCGGCACCGTCTCGGACAGCTCCACCAGGCTCAGCAGCGTGTTCGCGGCCGAGTGACCCATCCCCACGACCAGGGTGTGCCGCCCGGCGAACCGGTCACGGTCGGCGCCGAGGACGTCGGGCAGCGGTCCGGTGACGAAGGTCGCCGCGTCCGCCTCCCCCGCGGCCGGGAGGCCGCTCACGCCGAGCGGGTTCGACGTCGAGAACGTGCCGGAGGCGTCGACGACGGCACGGGCGAGGACGTCGGTCACGCGGCCGGCTGCGTCCACCGTCCGCACCCGGTAGCCGCGACGCTCCCGCCCGAGCGAGCGGGTCTTGTCCGCCCCGTCCCGGGCGACAGCGAGCACGCGCGTGCCGGTTCGCAGCCGGGGCGCGAGCTGCGGGGTCGCGGCCAGCGGGGCGAGGTAGCCCTCGACGAGCTCGCGGCCGGTGGGCAGCGCGTCCGGGTCGGGCGACGTCCAGCCGGTGGGCTCCAGGAGCCGGCGCGCCGCGGCGTCGACGTCGTACCGCCACGGCGAGAAGAGGCGCACGTGCCCCCACGACGCGACGGCCGCGCCGGCGCCCTCACCTGACTCCAGCACCAGGGGCTCCAGGCCGCGCTCCAGCAGGTGGGCCGCCGCCGCCAGCCCTACCGGGCCCGCGCCGATCACGACCACCGGCAGCTCTCCCCGCACCGTCTCGACCATCTCGCACTCCCTCGTATCGACGAACTTCGATGACTGACCGGGATCAACGTATCCATATTCTTCGATGCGTGGCAAGATGGTGGGCATGACCACGATCGACCTGCCGCTGACGCCCGTGCCCGCCGGCGACGGCGGCTGCTGCGGCACTGCGACGCCCCCGGTGGACGTCGCGGAGGCCCGCGACCTCGCCCGCACGTTCAAGGCGCTCGCCGACCCGACGCGCGTGCAGCTCCTGTCGATCGTCACCGCGCACGAGGAGCACGAGGCGTGCGTCTGCGACCTCACCGAGCCGGTGGGCCTGGCGCAGCCGACCGTCAGCCACCACCTCAAGATCCTCGTCGAGGCGGGCCTGCTCGAGCGCGAGCAGCGCGGGCGCTGGGCGTACTACCGCGCGGTGCCGGGCGCCGTCGCCGACCTCGCCGGCTCGCTCTCCTCGCTCACGCCGTCGCCGGTGACGGCCTCCGCGTGAGGAACAGCACCGGGATCAGCAGCAGCGACAGGACGCCGCCGCCCAGGGCCAGGGTCGCGTAGCCCGCCCCCGCCATCACGACGCCCGACATCGCACCCCCGCCGGCGCCGGCGAGGGCGATGAGCACGTCGACGGTGCCCTGCGTGCGGGCGCGCGTGTCCGGCGTCGTCGCGTCGACGATGAGCGCCGTGCCCGCGATGAGGCCGAAGTTCCACCCCAGTCCGAGCAGCGCGAGCGACAGCACGAGCAGGCCCGTCGAGTCGCCCGGCGCGACGGCACCCGTGACCCCCGCGAGCAGGAGCGTCACGCCGGCGGCCACCGCCATCGGGATCCGCCCCACCTTGTCGACGAGCACGCCCGTGACGAGCGAGGGCAGGAACATCGCCGCCACGTGGATGCTGATGACGAGGCCCACGTCGCCCAGGTCGTGGCCGTGGCCGCGCATGTGCACCGGCGTCATCGTCATGATCGCGACCATCGCGATCTGCGTCAGCACCATCACCGTGGCACCGACGACGACACCGGGGGGCACGGCACGTCGCGACGACGCGTCGGCGTCCACCGCGTCGCCCCGCGCCTCCGCCGCGGCGTCGTCCGTGCGCGCCAGCTCCTTCGCGACGAGGAACGGGTCGGGCCGCAGGAAGACGGACAGCGTGGCCCCGGCGGCGAGGAACGCGACGGCGGCGAGCAGGAACGGGCCCGCCAGGGCCGGCAGCCCGAGCGACGTCGCGACGCCGCCGAGCGGCTCCACGAGGTTCGGCCCCGCCACCGCGCCGAGCGTGGTGGACACCATCGCGACGCTGGCCGCCGTCGCGCGGCGGTCCGGGGCGGCGAGGTCGGTGCCCGCGTACCGGGCCTGCAGGTTGGTGGACGTGCCCGCGCCGTAGACGAACAGCGACAACAGCAGCAACGGGACGACGTCGAGGGCCGCGGCCGCGACCACCCCCACCGCCCCGAGGCCGCCGGCGGCGAAGCCCAGCCCCAGGCCGACGCGGCGGCCGGCGCGCTGCGTGACCCGGCCGACGAGGAACGCCGCGAGCGCCGAGCCGAGCGTGAACAGCATGGTCGGCACGCCGGCCAGCCGGTCGGTGCCGAGCATCTCCTGCGCGAGCAGCGCGCCCACCGTGACGCCCGCCGCGAGGCCCGCGCCGCCGAGCACCTGGCTCGCGACGACGACGGTCAGCGTGCGGCGCTGCAGGGACGCCACGGCCTCGGGGGTCAGGGCTGCGGCGCGGTCGGGGCTCACCTCGCGAACCTACCCGGTGAGGGTCCGCGCCACCGCCGGCGTGCGCGCCCGGTCGGGCCACGCGACGCCGAGCCGTCGCGTGGTGCGCGGCTCCAGCGGGACGTAGACGGGGTCGGCGGCGTCCGGCCGCTCGGGCCGGGGCAGCACGGCCACGCCCATCCCGGCGGCGACGAGGCCGCGGATGGTGTCGACCTCGCTGGACTCGAACGCGACCTCCACCTCGACGCCGGCCGCCCCGAGCATGCCCTCGACGACGCCGCGCAGCTCGGTCGTGCGCGAGAAGGCGACGAACCGCTCCCCCGCCAGGTCGTCCACGCCGACGCCCGAGCGGCCGGCCAGCCGGTGCCCGGGCGGGACGGCCACGCACAGCACCTGCTCGTGCAGCAGCCGCCAGCCCGTGGTGCGGGCGAGCGGCGGGGGCGTGACGAGCGCGAGGTCGAGCACGTCGTCGTCGAGCCAGCCGAACAGGTCCTGCGCGAAGCCCTGGCGCAGCTCGAAGCGGCGGTCCGGGTCGTCGCGACGCAGCTCGGTCACCACGCGCGGCACCAGCCAGCGCGCCACCGACTGCAGGAAGCCGAGGCGCACCGTGCGCGCGCCGAGCGCCTCCTGCCGCACGTGCCGGCGGGCCACCTCGATCTCGTCGAGCACCCGGGCGGCGTCACCCCGGAAGCTCACGCCTGCCCGGTTGAGCGCGATGCGGCGCCCGTGCCGGCGGAACAGCTCGACGCCGAGCCCCGCCTCCAGCCGGGCCAGCGTGCGGGAGACCGTCGACTGGTCCACCCGCAGCAGCGCCGCCGTGTCGCGGGTGCTCTCCGTCTCGCACAGCGACAGGAACACCCGCAGGGTCTGCTCGTCCATCTCGCCCCTCTCACCAGCCCGGCAGATGCCATCCTTGCATCAGGACCGGCGTCCGGATCATTTGGCGCATCGGAACGTCGGGCGCATCGTGGACCGGTGACCACCGCCCCGCCCGCACCGAGCTCGACGCGCGACCCCGCCCCGCTGGAGGGCCACCGCCCCGGGTCGCGGGCGTACCGCCGCACGCTGCTCGGGCTCGCCGCGGGCGGGCTCGCGAACTTCTCCCTGCTCTACTACGTGCAGCCGCTGCTGCCGCAGGTCGCCGCGCACTACGACGTCTCCGCCGGCGCGTCGGCCCAGGTCCTGTCGGTGACGACGGCGGCGATGGCGGTCGCGCTGCTCGCGGTCGGCCCGGTCGCGGACCGGTTCGGGCGGGTCGAGGTGATGCGCTGGTCGCTGCTCGCCTCCGGCGTGCTGGGGCTGGCGAGCGCCTTCGCGCCCACGTGGGGCAGCCTGCTGGCGCTGCGCGGCCTGGCGGGCGTGGCGCTGGCCGGCCTGCCCGCCGTCGCGCTCGCGTACCTGCGCGAGGAGATGCACCCGGGCGCGCACGCCCGCGCCAACGCGGCGTACATCGCGGGCACGGCGGTGGGCGGCGCCGTGGGGCGGCTGGTACCCGGCCCGCTCGCCGCCCTCGGCGGGTGGCCCCTGGCCACCGAGGTGCTGAGCATCACGACGCTCCTCGCCGCCGTCGCCCTGTGGGCGCTGGTGCCGCGCTCGGCCCGGTTCACGCCACGGCCGCTGCGGCTGGGCAGCGTGCTGACCGGCACGGCGTCGGCCTTCCGCGACCCGGTCGTGGCGCTGCTGTGCGCCGTCGGCTTCGCGAGCATGGGCACGTTCGTCGGCGTCTACAACGCCGTCGCGTTCCGGCTCGAGGCGCCGCCCTTCTCCCTCGGGCACGCGGTGACGCTCGTGTACCTGGCGTACCCGGTCGGCATCGTCACGCCGTCCGTCGCGCAGCTCCTGGCGCGGCGGCGCGGGCGCGGCCCGGCCGTCGTCACCGGCCTCGTGCTGCTCGCCGTCGGGGTCGGGGTGACCGTGCCGCCGTCCGTCGTCGCCGTCGTCGCCGGGCTCGGCGTGCTCACCGTCGGCTTCTTCTGCGCGCACTCCCTGGTCAGCGGCTGGGCCGTGGACCGCGCGCACCGGCAGGGCCGCGGCACCGCCCAGGCGTCGAGCGCGTACCTCTTCGCGTACTACGTGGGCAGCGCCGTCATGGGCGCGGTCGCGACGCACGTGTGGGAGGACGCCGGCTGGGCGGGGGTGGTCGTGCTGGCGACCGCCACCACCGCGGTCGCCGTCACCGCCGCCGCGGTCGCCGCGCGGCTCGACCGCCCTGCCCGACCGGGCGGTCAGCGGGGCCTGGTCGCCGACAGGTAGGCGGTCGAGACGTAGCCCGTGCGGCTGCCGGCCTTCACCTTGACCCAGCCCTTCGACGCCCCGGCCAGGTGCGTCACCTTCGTGCCCTTCGCCAGCCGCGCCAGCACCGCCGACGACGTCGAGGCCTTCGCCCGCAGGTTCAGCGACGAGACCTTCACGTACGACACCTTCGCCGGCGCCGCGGGGGGCGGCGTGGACACCGCCGACGCGCCCGCCGGCCGGCGCGGGCTGATGAGGGACGCCGACACCCAGCCGGTGCGCGACCCGTACGTCACCTGCCGCCAGGACCCCGAGCTCGCACCCGGCTTCGCGGTGAGCTTCCCCGCCCGGGGCGCCACGACACGGACGCGAGGTTGACGCCGCGGCCCTTGAGGTACGCGAGCGGGTCGGTGTTCGTGGCGCCCGAGCCGTAGGCGCCGGAGAACATCTCCAGGTGCAGGTGGGGGCCCGTGGCCGTGCCGCTGGAGCTGACGTCGGCGATCCGCTGCCCGGCGCGGACATACCGGTCGCCGTCGATCACGTGCGCGTACAGCGAGGACACCGTGCGGCCGCCGATCGCGTGCCGCACGACCACCCACTGCCCGAACCCGCGGATCGCGCCGGCCCGCAGCACCACGCCGTCCGCGATCGCGTTGACGCGCACCCCGCGCGCGGCGCCCATGTCCTGGCCGAGGTGCCACGTCGACGCCCCCGCGACCGGCATGCACCGGGGGCCGTAGTACGACGAGAGCGAGTAGGTCCGCGACGGCAGGGGCGCGACGACGCCTCCCGACGCGTGCGCGGGCTGCGCCGCGACGACGGGCGCGGCGGCTGCGGCGAGCGACACGGCGCCCGCCACGAGGACGGCGCCGAGGCGCTGACGAACGGACGAGGTCTTCACGATGCTCCCTGGCGCGGTCCCGGGCGGCCGACGTGACGGCCGCGGTGCTGCGGGCTCCTATGCCGCGGTCCGGGCGGTCAGTCGGCAGGGCGGCTGCGGTCCCTAGGGTGGTCCCATGCCGCACGCGATCGCCGACGACTCCGCCGAGATCGCCTACCAGGTGCGGGGCGACGGGCCCCCGCTGGTGCTGCTGGCCGGGCAGGCGAACGCGCACCGCTGGTGGGACCCGGTGCGCGACGGGCTCGGCGCCGGGCGCCGCACGATCACCCTGGACTGGCGCGGCACGGGGGCGTCCGGCCCGACGGACCGCGAGCTCAGCACCCGGCGCCTCGCGGGCGACGTCGCCGCCGTCCTCGACGACCTGCGCGTCGAGCGCGCCGACGTGTACGGGACGTCGATGGGCGGCCGCGTGGCGCAGTGGTTCGCCGTCGACCACCCGCACCGGCTCGGGCGGCTCGTGCTGGGCTGCACGACGCCGGGCGGCGTGCACGCCGTCGAGCGCTCGCTCGCGGTGCGCCGCACGATGGTGCAGCCCGACCGCCGGGCGGCCCGGCGCGCCCTCCTCGACCTCATGTACACGCCGGGCTGGCTGGCCGCGCACCCTGGCCCGACGACGGTCGAGGGCGACCCGTCGATGACGCCGCAGGCCCGGCGCGACCACCTGCGCGCCAGCGACGGCCACGACGCGTGGGACCACCTGCCGCGGGTGCTGGCGCCCACGCTCGTGCTGCACGGCGCGGACGACGTGCTCGCCCCCGCGGTGAACGCGGGCCTGCTCGGGCAGCGGATCCCCGGCGCGCGCGTCGAGGTGCTGCCCGGCCTGCGGCACGCCTACTTCCACGAGGGCGAGGCCGTCGCGACGCCGCTCGTGCGCGAGTTCCTCGGGTGATCCCTCCGGTGAACCCCTGAGCCGGCCCTGAGCCCGGCGTCCGCCCCGGGTCGTACGCGCCGCCCGCGAGGTTCCGCTCCGGGGCCGACGACGCCACCACCTGCGCGTTCGTAGCGTCGAGGACATGACGCAGCACGAGAACCACCACGACCACCGCAGCACCCACCGCGCCGACCGCGCCGACGTCTCGGCCGTCACCACGTCGCCCGTGCGCCGCTACCGCGGCGTCGGCGTGCTGGCCCTCGCCTCCGTCGTCGCGGTCACCACGACGGCGTGCGGCGCCATCTCCGAGGCCCTGAACGAGCGCGGCTCCGGCCACACCAAGGCGTTCACGTACGACAGCGGGGCGGACGGCAAGGCCGACGAGGGGCTGCCCTCGTGGGTGCCCGACACCGCCACCGACGTCCGCGGCGTCTTCCGCACCACGGGCGACGAGGTGATCCTCACGATGGACGCCGACGTGACGTCCCTGCCGGCCGACTGCACGTCCGTCGACGCCGACCACCCACTCGTCGCGAAGCCCGCGCGCGGCACCCTCACCGCCGACGACTACCGCACCGGCTCCACGCTCGAGGCGAGCTGGTGGGCCGCCGGCCAGGAGCAGGACGCCACGCTGCAGTGCGGCGGCTGGTGGGTGGGCGCCAAGGACGGCGCCCTGTTCGCGTTCACCCCGGAGCTCGAGGCCGTGCGGATCGAGGACCAGCCCAACCCCGCCTGACCGAACTTCACCCGGTCCGGCGCCGCCCGCACGGGCACGGCGGACGGATCCTGGAAGGGTCCGGCACCTGCGTGGCGGCTCCCCGACGTCCGGGGTCCGGCGGTCACGAAGGAGTGCGACTGACATGGTCTCGACTCGGCGCGGATTCTCCAGCTTCTCGGTGGACGACCTCGACGCGGCACGCAGCTTCTACGCGGACACCCTCGGGCTCCGCGTCACGACCCTCGACGAGGGGATGGGCCTGGTGGTCCACCTCGGTGACGGCGCCCCGGTGTACGTGTACCCGAAGGAGGACCACACCCCCGCGGCGTTCACCGTCTTCCACCTGGCGGTGGACGACGTCGACCCGGTGGTGGACGACCTGACCGCGAAGGGCGTGACCCTGCTGAGGTACGACGGCTTCGACCAGGACGACAAGGGCGTCGCCCGCGGCTTCATGGAGGGCGGCGACGGCGCCTGGTTCACCGACCCGGCCGGCAACGTCATCGGCCTCATGGACGGCGACGGGGTGGCGCAGCTGCTCGCCGAGCTCGGTTGAGGAGCCCGGCCGAGCCGCACCACCCCGCCGGTCGTCACTCGACCGTGACGGACTTGGCCAGGTTGCGCGGCCGGTCCACGTCCTCGCCGAGGGCGACGGCCGCGTGGTAGCCGAGCAGCTGGGTGGGGATGGTCAGCAGGATCGGGTCCAGCTCCACCTCGTTGCGGGGCACCTCGATGCGGCGGGTGGCCGCGTCCCCGAGCTCGACGCCCGGGTGCGTGATCGCGACGACGGCGCCGCCGCGGGCGCGGATCTCCTGCGCGGCGGTGATGTTGCGCTCCAGCAGGTCGTCGGCGGGCATGATCGCGACCGTCGGCAGCTCCGGGCTGATGAGGGCGAGCGGGCCGTGCTTGAGCTCGCTCGTCGGGTACGCCTCGGCGTGCCGGTAGGTGATCTCCTTGAACTTCTGCGCGCCCTCGCGCGCCACCGGGTAGCCCCGCACGCGGCCGATGAAGAACAGGCTCGGCGCCTCGGAGAGCTCCTTGGCGGCGCCGGCGAGCTCCTCCTCGTCGCTGAGGATGCGCGCGATCTGCTCGGGGATCGCCCGCAGGCCCGCGATGATCCGCTTCCCGTCGGCGAACGACAGGTCGCGCACGCGGCCCAGCGCGAGCGCGAGCAGCGCGAACCCGACGCCCATGTGCGTGAGCGCCTTGGTCGACGCGACCGCCACCTCGGGGCCGGCGTGCAGGTAGATCCCGCCGTCCACCTCGCGGGCGATGGACGACCCGACGGCGTTGACCAGCCCGACGACGGTGCCGCCCTTGCGCTGCACCTCGCGGACGGCGAAGAGGGTGTCGGCGGTCTCGCCGGACTGGCTGACCACCACGTAGAGGGTGGTCGGCTCGATGATCGGGTTGCGGTAGCGGAACTCGCTCGCGGGCTCGGCGTCCGCGGGGATGCGCGCCAGGTCCTCGATCATCGACGCCCCGAGCTGGCCCACGTAGTACGCGGAGCCGCAGCCGAGGATCTTCACGCGGGTGAACCGGCGCATCTCGCGCGGGTCCAGGTTGAGGCCGTCGAGCTTGGCGGTGCCGAACCGGTCGTCGAGGCGGCCGGACAGCATCCGCTCCACCGTCTCCGGCTGCTCGTGGATCTCCTTGTGCATGAAGTGGGCGTGGCCGCCCAGCTCCAGCTCCTCGACCGTGAGGTCGATGGTGACCGCGTCGCGCGCCGTGTGCTCCTCGTCGTTCGTGAAGGTGCGGAACCCGTCGGCCGTCACGGAGGCGAAGTCGCCGTCGTCGAGCAGCACGACCTGGCTGGTGTGGCGCACGATCGCCGCGGCGTCGGACGCCACGAACATCTCGCCGTCGCCGACGCCGAGCAGCAGCGGCGAGCCGTTGCGCGCCACGACGATCCGGTCCGGCTCCTGCACGTCGGTCACGGCGAGCGCGTAGGTGCCGTCGATCTGCGCGACGGCGGCGCGCACGGCGTCCTCGAAGCCCAGCCCGGCCGCGAGCTCGCGCGCCACGAGGTGCGCGATGACCTCGGTGTCCGTGTCGGAGGTGAGCTCGACGCCGTCGGCGGTGAGGCGCGAGCGCAGCGCGTGGAAGTTGTCGATGATGCCGTTGTGCACCACGTGCACGCGGCCGTCGGAGGACGTGTGCGGGTGGGCGTTGCGCTCGCTCGGCTCGCCGTGCGTCGCCCAGCGCGTGTGACCGATGCCGACCGTGCCCGCGAGACGCGCGGGCAGGGCGGCCTCGAGGTCGCGCACGCGGCCCTTGGCCCGCACGACGCGCGACGGGTGCGCGCTGGACCGCGGGTTGAGCACGGCGATGCCGGCCGAGTCGTAGCCGCGGTACTCCAGGCGGGTGAGGCCCTCGACGAGGACGGGTGCTGCCTGCTGGGGGCCGACGTAGCCGACGATTCCGCACATGGGTCTGGTTGCTCCTTGCGTTGCTGGTCGTGACGTGGCGTCTAGCCGTAGATGGTGCGACGGACCTGGCGCTCGCTGAGCTCCGGGGCAGCCACGAGGCGCTCGCGCAGCTCGGCGGCGATCTGCGCGTAGATCTCCTCGTTGCGGCGCCCGTAGGTGCGCAGCGATGCGTGCCGGCGACGGACGTACTCCTCGACAGGTTCGCGGTACCAGGCGAGGACGTCCTCGACGACGCGCTCCGCCTCCGCCGGGGACAGCCCCGTGGAGGTCGCGATGCGGGCGACGAGATCGGCGTCGGTCACCGGCACATCATGCACCCGTCCCTCACGACTCGCCAGAATCTGCCCAGTTTCGGGCAGGAGTGCGCTCAGGCCTCGCGGACGGCGTCCCCGTAGGCGTCCGCGAACCGCTCCAGCTGGTCGAGGAACGCGCCCGCGTCGGCGCCGAGCACGGCGAGACCGTCGGCGTAGGCGCCGAGCGCCTGGCCGGTGGCCTCCTCGAACCGGGCGAGCCCCTCCTCGGTCGGCTCGAGGAGGCGGGCCGACCGGCCGGGCGTGGTGAACCGGCGCAGCAGCCCGGCCGCGAGCGCCCCGTTCACCTGGCGGTTCACCGTGGACTGCTCGAGCCGCAACGCCTCGGCGACCTCCCGCAGCGTGCGGGGCCGACCGTCGGAGAGCAGCCACAGGAGGCGGCCGTCGGCGGTGCCGAGCGGGCTGCGGTGCTCCGCGAGCCGGCGGTGGAGGTCGAGCCGGAAGAGCAGGCCCGCGACCCGGCGGTCGTCGGACAGCTCGCCTTCGGAGCGGGGCCCCCCGCTCGGGGCGGACGGCGCGGACGGCGGTGTCACGGTCGGCATCGGGATCCTTCGGAGGGTTGACGCAGGTCGATATGCAGGTAGCATACACACGGTCTTATGTAATTTACACATCCCGAGGTGTGCCGTGAGCTCTCCCCTGTCCCCCGCCCCCGACGCGCCGCCGCGCACCGACCGGCGGGCGATCGCCGTCGTCGTGGTGGTCTGCTTCAGCAGTCTCTGCGCCGCGCTCATGCAGTCGCTCGTCATCCCGATCCAGAGCGAGCTGCCGGCGCTGCTGTCCACGTCGGCCAGCACGGCGTCGTGGGTGGTCACCGCCACCCTGCTCGGCGGCGGCGTCGCCATGCCCGTCACCGGCCGGCTCGCCGACCTCTACGGCAAGAAGCCCGTGCTCGTCGTCTCGGCCGCCGTGCTGGTGGTCGGCTCCCTGGTCTGCGCGGTCTCCGACTCCGTGGGCCCCGTCCTGGTCGGCCGGGTGCTGCAGGGCGTCGCGATGGGCTACATCCCCGTCGCGATCAGCATGGTCCGCGAGATCGCGCCGCCGCACCTGCGCAACACCGCGGTCGCGGGCGTCAGCGCCACGCTCGGCGTCGGCGGCGCGCTCGGCCTGCCGCTGGCCGCCTGGATCGCGCAGGACTTCGACTGGCACATGCTGTTCTGGGTCTCCGTCGTCCTCGCCGTCGTCATGACGGCCCTGACCGCGACGGTCGTGCCGCACGTGCGCGACGCGCACCCCGGCCGGCTCGACGTCGTCGGCGCGATCGGGCTGGCCATCGGCCTCGTCGGCGTCCTCGTGGGCGTCTCCAAGGGCAACGACTGGGGCTGGGGCTCCGCGAGCACCCTCGGCATGGTCGTGGGCGGCGTCGTCGTGCTGCTCCTGTGGGGCTGGTACGAGCTGCGTCACGACGACCCGCTGGTCGACCTGCGCACCACCGCGCGCAAGCCCGTGCTGCTGACCAACATCGCCGCGGTCCTCATCGGGTTCGGCATGATGGCGCAGTCGATCGTCGTGCCGCAGCTGCTCCAGATGCCGGAGGCCACCGGCTACGGGCTGGGCCAGACGATCCTCCAGGCCGGCCTGTGGATGGCGCCGGCCGGACTCATGATGATGCTCTTCACGCCGGTCTCGTCCCGGCTGCTCACCCGGCTCGGCGGCCGCAGCACCATGGCGATCGGCGCGGCCGTGCTCGCCCTCGGCTACGTCGTCGCGGTCTTCCTCATGGACGCGCCGTGGCAGCTCATGCTCGCCTCCTGCGTGGCGTCCGCGGGCGTCGGCATCGGCTACGCCGCGATGCCCACGCTCATCCTCACCAACGTGCCGGCCGCCGAGTCCGCCGCGAGCGTGGGGCTCAACAGCCTCATGCGCTCCATCGGCACCACCGTGGCGGGCGCCGTCATGGCCATCGTGCTCACCAGCCGGACTACCGTCCTGGCGCCGGGCACGCCGCCGATCCCCACCGGCGACGCGTTCCAGCTCTGCTTCGTCATCGGCGCCCTCGCGGCGGCCGTCGGCGCGGCGATCGTGCTGTGCATCCCGCGGCGGCGCGCCGGGCAGGAGGAGGGCCGGCACCTGGCCGCCGTCCCGGACACCGACGACGAGCCCGCCCTGGTGGGCTGAGCCGCTACTGCCCGGCGACCGCGACGACGGTCACCAGGGCGACCACGACGACGATGCCCGCCGCCGCCACGACGTGCACCGCGGGGCGGCGGCGCAGCACCGCGACGAACTCGCGCAGGTACGCGCTGGGGAAGAAGTACCCCGCGGTCGGGGCGCCCACCGCGTGCACGTCGAGGCCGAGGTCCATCGCCTCCATGGCGGCGCGCGGCGCGTGGTAGTTGTTCGTCGCGAGGAGGTACGGGCCCTCCGTGCCGTGCTCGCGCAGGACGGCGACGCCGAGGGTGAGGTTCTCGCGGGTGGTGCGCGCCTTGTCCTCCACGAGCACGCGGTCGGCCGGCACGCCCCGGTCGACCAGCCACTCCCCCATCGCGACGCCCTCTGGCCGGTCCTCGTCCGCACCCTGCCCGCCGGAGGGGACGATCGGCACCGGGACGCCGTCGGAACCCAGGCGGTCCGCGGCGTCCCGTCCCGCCGTGAGACGGGCCGCGAGCAGCGGCGGCACCCGGCCGCCCACCACCTTGGAGCCCAGCACGATGACGCCGCGCGCGGGGACGCAGGCCGCGTACCGGCGGTACAGGAGCGTCTGGGTCACGAAGCCCAGGAAGACGAACCCCAGCCACGCCGTGCCCATCGCCAGCCCGACGACGAGGCCAAGGGTCCAGGGCGCCCGCAGCACGAAGGGCGCGACGACGACGAACGGCGCGGCGAGCATGGCCACCCCGACCAGCAGGGACAGCAGGTTCCCGAGGCTGCGGCGCTCGCGGCGCACCATCGTCAGCCCGTTGACGACCAGGACGACGGGCAGCACCAGGAGCCCCAGGGCGAGGACGCCGAACAGGAGGAAGGTGATCCACCCCATGGCGGTCGTGCCGCCGGGCACCAGCGCGGCGAGCTGCCCCAGCAGGCCGACCCCGGTGTAGACGACGGCGAGGGCGAGGAACCCGTTGCGCAGGCGGCGGCGGTCCACGCGGAGCGAGTGCGCCAGCCAGACCACCCACAGGCCGCAGATCACCGCTGACACGACGACGGACCAGACGGTGGCGTTGACCTCGGCACTCACGCCCGCAGGATAGGGGGGCGCGGCCGAAAATGTCGGGACCGCCGGGCGCCGTCGTGGTCGGATGCGGGGATGACCTCACGCATCTCGCACACGACGTTCGACTGCCACGACGCCTACGCCCAGTCCGAGTGGTGGAAGCAGGTGCTCGGCTACGTCGACGTGCCGGGCGACCCCAACCTGCCCGGCCACGAGGAGTGCATGATCGTGCCGCCCGCCGGCCACGACGCGCCCGCCGAGAGCCACGGCCGCCTGCTGTTCATCGAGGTGCCCGAGCCCAAGACGGTGAAGAACCGCGGGCACCTCGACCTGCGCCCCACGGACCGCACGCAGGCCGAGGAGGTGGAGCGCCTGCTCGCGCTCGGCGCCACGCAGGTGGCCGACCTCCGCAGCCCGGACGGCCAGGGCGGCTGGGTGGTGCTCGCCGACCCGGAGGGCAACGAGTTCTGCATCCTGCTCAGCGACGCCGAGCGGGAAGCGGTGCTGGCCGCCCGGGAGGCATGACCCGCGGGCGCGGCGCGGCCGCGCGGGCCGCGAAGACCGCCACGACGAGCAGCACGACGACGGCGAGCATCGCCAGCCGCAGCCCCAGGTGCTCGCCGAGGAAGCCGAGCAGCGGCGGGCCCACGAGGAATGCGAGGTACCCGCTGGTGGCGACGGCGCTCACCCGCTCGGCGCCGCGCTCCGGGTCGTCGCCCGCCGCGGAGATCGCGACCGGGAACCCGAGCGACGCGCCCAGTCCCCACAGCGCCACCGCGACGCCGGCCAGCACCGGGCTCGGGGCGAACACCACGGCGAGGATGCCGGCGATGGCGCACACCGCGCTCACCGACAGCACCGCGGCACGGCCGAACCGCTCGACCACCGGCCCGCCCGCGAACCGACCCACCGTCATCGCCGCGGCGAAGCCGGCGTAGACCAGCGAGCCGTGCGTGGCCGACATCCCGTGGCCGTCGACCATGAGCAGGGGGAGCCAGTCGTTCGCCGCCCCCTCGGCGAACGCCATCGCGAGCACGACGACGCCGATGAGCACCAGGCGGCCGTCGCGCCACACGCTGGGCCGGCGCTCGTGCGGAGCGCCGGCCGGACGCGCCTCCCGGGCCTCCTCCCGGCCGGTGCCCGCCGGGATCCCCGGCATCGCCCACGCCACGAGCGCCGCCATGACGGCCGCCATCGCGAGCAGGTGCCACACGACCGGGAAGTCGAGCGCCGTGAGCGCGATGCCCACGAGGGCGCCGACGACGGTGCCGAGACTGAAGCTGCCGTGCAGCGCGGGCAGCACCTGCCGTCCGGTCTCCACCTCGACGGCCGCGCCCTCGATGTTGAGGCCGATCTCGCCGAGCCCGCCGCCCAGCCCGACGAGCAGCAGACCCGCGAACGCCCCCGCCGCGAGGCCCGCGGCCGCGGCCAGGCCGATGACCGCGACGCCGGCCACCACCAGCAGGGAACCGACCAGGATCACCGGGCGCGCGCCGCGGCGGCGCACGATCGGGCCCGCCGACAGCACGCCCGTCATCGAGCCGACGGACAGCCCGAAGAGGACCAGCCCCATCCCCGCGGTGGACGCGCCGAGCGCGTCCCGGACGTCGGGCGTGCGGGTGATCCACGACGACATGCCGAGCCCCACGAGCAGCGTCAGCGAGAACAGCGACAGGCGACGGCGGAGCTGGTCGGGCATGCGGACGATCGTATCCGCGGAGCTCGTATCGATTCGACCGCGCCCGTGCGGACCGGGCCGCGCGGAGCGATCAGGCACCTGCAGCCCCGTCCTCCGCGCCGCCGTCCTCCGCGATGCTGCGCACCACGCGGGCGGGGTTGCCCACCGCGACGACGTTCGCGGGGACGTCGCGCGTCACGACGGAGCCTGCGCCGATCACGGAGTTCTCGCCGATGGTGACACCGGGGCAGACGATGACGCCGCCGCCCAGCCACACGTTGTCGCCGAGGGTGATGGGCTTCGCCGCCTCGAGCTTGTCGCGCCGCGGCGTCGGCTCGACCGGGTGGGTCGGCGTGAGGAGCTGCACGTTCGGGCCGATCTGGCAGTCCGCGCCGATGACGATCGGCGCCACGTCCAGCGCGGTGAGGTGGTAGTTGACGAACGTGCGCGGCCCGACGTGCAGGTTCTCGCCGTAGTCGACGTACAGCGGCGGCCGGATCACGGCGCCCTCGCCCAGGGTGCCGAGCAGCTCCTCGAGCACCGGGCGGGCGCCCGTCGGGTCGTGCGGCGCCGTGCGCGCGTACTCGTCCTGGAGCCGCGCGGCCCGCAGGGCGCGGCGCTCGATCTCCGGGTCGTCCGCGATGTACAGGTCGCCCGCGAGCATCCGCTCGTGGTGGGTGCGCGGGTCACCGGCGAAGTGGTCCGTGGTCATGCGCCGCAGGTTATCGTGCGCTGTGTACATCCGTACACATAAAGCCTGCCGCACCTGCCCGCCCGGCGACGCCTCGTCGACCGGCTCGTGTACGTGTCGGCGTGGGCCACCCCGGACGACCGGGCGCAGGCCGCGATCTGGGGCACGGTGCCCCGCGCGTACGCGCGGCTGAGCGAGGACGCCAGCATGCCGCTCGCGATGCAGGACCGGCTCATCCGGGAGCGCGACGTGCAGGCCCCCGACAACCCCTATGTCGTGCGGACGCCGGCGTCGAGCCACCTCAGCTGGCTGGTGCACCCCGCTGCGGCCGCCGACGCGCTCGCGGAGCTCGGCGTCAGCGCTCCACCAGCTCGAACGGCACGGTGATCCGGCCGCAGATCTGCTCGCGCGGCCCGGCGAGGAGGTCGAGGATCAGGTCGCTCGACCGCGCGACCCCGGAGTCGACCGACGGCAGGGGCGGGATCGTGTAACGCCCCTCGTCAATGCTGTCGAACCCGACGACCAGGACGTCCTCCGGAACCGCCAGGTCGTGGACGCCCAGGGTGAACAGCGCTCCGAAGGCGAGCGAGTCGTTGAAGCAGAACACGCCGTCGAAGGCCACGCCCCTCGCCATGAGCTCCTCGATGGCACGCGAGCCCTCGGCACGGTTGAACCGCTCCACCTCGACGAGAAGCTGCGGGTCGAGGTCGATCGCCGCCTGCCGCAGCCCCCGCTTGTACCCCTCGAACCGCACGGTCGCGGTGTCCGCGATCTGCGACTGCAGCCCGACGACCGCGATGCGCCGGCGCCCGCGCTCGAGGAGGTAGCGGGTGGCAGCTTCCGCCGCCGCCGCATTGTCAGGTCCCACGTGGGCGACGTTGTCGGATGCGAGCGCCTCCCCGTGCTCGCCGATGAGGACAAGGGGGACGGTGCTGCGCCTGCCCTGCACGTCCTCGGGGGTGAGCGCGAGCGGGCTGAGGACGAGCCCGTCCAACGCGGGCAGGTTGTCGCTCTCGAGCATCGCCAGCTCGACCGGGCGTTCGCCCTTGGTCTGCGTGACCAGCACGGTGAGTCCGCGGCGCTGCGCCGCACTCACGAACTCCGACGCGAACTCGGCGAAGTAGGGCTCGCCCAGGTTCGGGACACTGAGGCCGAGCAACCCGCTAGACCCGCTGCGCAGCTGCCGCGCCGCGAGGTTGGGGCGGTACCCCAGCTCGGCAATCGCGGCCTCGACCTCCGCGCGCACCGGGTCGCTCACCCAGCCCGTCCCGTTCACGACGTTGGAGACCGTCTTCGTGCTCACGCCGACCCGTTCGGCGACGTCGGCAAGCCTGACCCGTCCCAACTGGTTCTCCCTTCGCTGCCCTGATGACGGCGTCGCGCTCCGGGCCCCTCCGCGGTGCCGTGGTTCGAGGCGTCTTCGCTCGCACCCAGGAGCATCTTATGCCTGTGCTAACGTGTCCCCGCCCGCATAGTTCATCGTCGAACTAGATTGCCGACGACGACGCGGGGCATCCCTGCCTCACACCACGGCCGACCTCTTGTGCCGGTCGAAAGTTCAACGCTGTACTAGGAGTCGAGCCATGAGATCGTTCGGCGGACGATGGGCGCCCTACCTCTACATAGCGCCTATCGTGATCATCGCGGGCGTACTGCTGTACTTCTCCATCGGTTTCGCCGCTTTCGCGAGCCTCACCGACTGGAACGGCCTCACCCGGATGGAGCTGGTCGGGTTCGAGAACTATCGCGAGCTGTTCCAGGACCGGACCTTCTACATCGCCCTCGGTAACACCGTGAAGTTCATGATCGTCACGGTCGTCCTGCAGGCCGTGCTCGGCCTGCTGATCGCCGTGATCGCCAAGGAGCGGGTCCCGGGGAGCAACTTCTTCAAGGCGCTGTTCTTCGCGCCCATCGCGATGGCTCCCGCGATCATCGCGACCGTCTTCAAGTACATGCTCGAGGCGAACTACGGATCGCTCAACGAAACGCTGCGCGCGCTCGGGATCCTCGGCCCCGACGAGACCATCCAGTGGCTCGGCGCCGACCTCGGCGTCTGGTCCATCGCGGCCATCAACGTGTTCTCGTGGATGGGCTTCTCGATGATGGTCTACTTCGCCGGACTGATGTCGATCCCCGACGAGCTCTACGAGGCCGCAGACCTCGACGGGGCCGGGTGGTGGCGTCGCCTGTTCAGCATCACCATCCCCTCGCTGCGCGGCACGACGAGCGTGCTCGTCACGCTCGGCATCGTCGGCTCGCTCAAGACCTTCGACCTGGTCTGGCTCACGACGCAGGGCGGCCCCGGTGTCTCCACGCAGTTCCTCAGCACCTTCCTGTACCAGGCGCGGCTCGATCGGGAGGCCGGGTACTCGGCCGCGATCGGCATCGTCATCCTCGTGGTGGCATTCGCCCTGGCGGCCGTCCAGATGCGTCTCAGCAAGCGGGAGAACTAGTCAGATGAAGCGCAAGAGGTTCCTCGCCTGGGCCGCGATGTACGCCGTGCTCCTGATCCTGGGCGTGGCATGGACCTATCCGATCGTCATCGCCGTCAAGAAGTCCTTCGCCGTCGGCGGGATGGACAACTACAGCGCCGTCCTGAACCACGCGGACTTCAACTACTGGTCCGCGATCGGCAACAGCTTCCTGCTCGCGGGCGGTTCCACCGTGATCATCGTCGTGATCACGTGTCTCGGCGGATTCGCGTTCTCGCGCATGCAGTTCCGCGGCCGAGAGTTCCTGTACCGTGCCCTGCTCGCGTGCATGGCGGTCCCCGTCGCGGCGGTCGTCACCCCGCTGTTCTTCTCGATCAACAGCCTGGGGCTCCGGGACAGCTACGCGGGCGTGATCATCCCGCTCGTCGCCTTCAACGTCATGATGATGCTGATGCTGACGAAGAACCACTTCGACGGCATCCCGCAGGAACTCCTCGAGGCGGCAACCCTGGACGGCGCGCGCCCGTTCGGCATCCTGGTACGCGTCTTCCTCCCCCTCTCCGGCCCCCTGCTGGCCAACGTCAGCGTGCTCTCGTTCGTGTACTGCTGGAACGAGTACCTGCTCCCCAACCTGCTGATCTCCTCGCCCGAGAAGTACCCGGTGACGCAGGCCATCGCGCTGCTGCAGTTCGAACGGATGAGCCAGGAGCAGATCGGCCAGCTCTACGCGGGCCTCATCCTCATGACCATCCCCTCGGTCCTCGTCTACCTCTTCAGCCAGCGCTACCTGCAGTCGGGCCTGACCGCGGGCGCCGTCAAGAGCTGATCCCGCACCGTCGAACCGCCCACCACCAGGAGGATCCATGCCCAGATCACTGCGCGCCGCCCGACGCCGACTGATCGCCGCCACCGCCGCGGTGTCCGCCCTCGGCCTGCTCGCCGCGTGCGCCGGCGGTGACGACGACGGCGTCGCCGAGGACGGCACCGTCACACTCACCTACCGCACGTGGATCCCGTCCGCCGAGCAGTGGCGGCCGATCGTCGAGGCGTTCGAGGCGGAGAACCCGGACATCAAGATCGACTTCCAGGGTGCCGACGCCGCCGACGACTACCTGGGCGAGCTCGACAACCTCATCCTCGCGGGCGAGGTGCCGGACCTCTACGGCATCCAGACCACCGCCGCCTTCGACGACTACGCCGAGTACGCCCTCGACACCGACGAATACGCCGCGGACTGGAAGGACGGCCTCAAGCCGGAGCTCCTCGAGGAGACCACCACCGCGGACGGCGAGGTCAAGGCTCTGCCGATCCTCACGGCGGGGAGCGAGTTCTACCTCTACAACCAGTCGCTCTTCGACGAGCTCGGGCTCGACGTGCCCACGGACTACGAGAGCCTCCTCGCGGTCAGCAAGGCGGCGAAGGCCGAGGGCTACACGAGCTTCGCGATGGGCGCCGCCGACACCTGGCACGACGCCGACTTCTTCGTCTGGCTGAGCACCCAGTACGGCGACGGCGAGGATGTCTATCGCGCCTCCGGCGGCGAGGAGTCGTGGACCTCACCCAGCCTCGTCGAGGCTGCCACGGCGTGGCAGAAGCTGTTCGAGGACGGCGTCTTCCAGGCCGCCGCCACGTCGACCACGACGTATCCGTCCGCGCGGGACGATTACCTGCTCGCCCGAAAGTCGCTCGCGATGCCCACCGGTTCGTGGCACGTCTCCGCGACGCTCACGGACAACCCGGAGACGCCCGGCAGCGCCGTCGAGGACGACGAGCTCGCCATGGCTCCCTTCCCGACGATCGGCGACACCCCCGCGACCTCGACGAGCGGCGTCGATTACGCGCTCGCGCTGAGCGCCGACCTGTCGGGCGCCAAGCTGGAGGCTGCGACCAAGTTCGCGAAATTCCTCTCGATCGGCGAGGGGCAGCAGATCTGGGTCAACACCCTGCAGGGCTTCCCCGCGGCGAACGACGTCCAGCCCGAGCTGTCCGACGGCGAGAGCCAGACCGCCGTCGACAGCGTCCAGCGTGTCAGCGACGCCCTGCAGGCCTCCGACCACGCCCGCAAGGTGAAGTCGACCGACAACGAGGGACTCGAGAACGACCTCGGCGTCGTGCTGCAGAACATCGCGAACGGTGCGGACCCCGCGAAGGAGCTCGGCACGCTCGACTGACCCGCAGGGCCCGTCACGAGAAGAAGCCCCGCACCCGGCATCGTCTGCCGGGTGCGGGGCTCTCCTCGTGGTCCGGGCCTTGCGGCCGGCTACGTCAGGACGCGGCGCGCAGCCGCACGACGCTCCAGGAGACCGGCGGCAGATCCACCGAGAGGACGCCCTCGACGACGCGAGCGCTCCCATTGTCTGCGGGCACCACCGAGGTCGCGTCCTCGGCCGAGGCCCGCCAGTGGTGGTCGTCGTTCGCCAGCGTGAGGGCCTCGACCAGTGCCAGTTCACCGAACCCGGCGATCGGCACGTCGACGCGGGTCGAGCCGTCCTGGGCGCGGTTCATGACGAAGAGCGCGAGCGCGCCGTCCTGGGCGTCCCAGGTCGCGACCGCGTCCACGAGGTCCGACTCGCCGTAGCGTGCGTTCTCGTAGCGCGGAGAGTCGATGGCGACGCGGAGCACCTCGCCCGCTGCGTGACGCGAGGTGAGCGCGAAGGGGTGAAACGTAGTCTGGCGCCACGCCGGCCCGCCGGGCTCGGTCGCGATGGGCGCGAGCGCGTTCACGAGCTGCGCCTGGCTCGCCGAGTGCACACGGTCGGTGTTGCGCAGCAGGGAGATGAGCAGGCCGCCGACGACGACGGCGTCCGCCACGGTGTAGACGTCCTCCTCCAGTCGCGGCGCCTGCTCCCAGCGACCACCGGACGCCTTGATCGGGTCTTCTTCCTGGTGGTACCAGACGTTCCACTCGTCGAAGGAGATCGCGATCTTCTTGGTCGACTTCCGGCTGACGCCGACGGCGTCCACCGTGGCCGCGACCGACGCGACGAAGTAGTCCATGTCCACGGCGCTGGCGAGGAACGACCCGAGGTCGTCCTCCTCGCGGTAGTACGCGTGCGCCGAGATCATGTCGACCTCGTCGTAGGCCTCGCTCAGCACCACGCGCTCCCACTCACCGAACGTGGGCATCCCGGAGCCCGAAGAGCCGCACGCGACGAGCACGAGGCCGGGGTCCTGCTGGCGCATCCCGCGCGCCACCTCGGCGCACAACCGACCGTACTCGGTGGCGGTCTTGTGGCCGAGCTGCCACGGGCCGTCCATCTCGTTGCCGAGGCACCACATCCGGATGTCGTGCGGCTCCTCGACCCCGTGGGCGCGCCGTCGGTCGCTCAGCTCCGTGCCGCCCGGGTGGTTGGCGTACTCGAGGAGGTCGAGCGCCTCGCCCAGGCCACGGGTCCCGAGGTTCACCGCCATCATCGGCTCGATGCCCGCGGCGGCGGTCCAGGCCATGAACTCGTTGAGCCCGAACTCATTGGTCTCGATCGAGTGCCACGCGAGGTCGAGGCGGGCGGGTCGGTCCTCCTGGGGCCCGACGCCGTCCTCCCACCGGTAGCCGGAGACGAAGTTGCCGCCCGGGTAGCGGACGGTGCTCACGCCCATCTCGCGGACGAGGTCGAGAACGTCGCCGCGAAAGCCCTGCGCGTCGGCGGTGGGGTGTCCCGGCTCATAGATGCCGGTGTAGACACAGCGGCCGAGATGCTCGACAAAGCTGCCGAACGTGCCGCGGCGGACTGGGCCGACGACGAAGGAGGGGTCGATCGCGAGGCGGGCGGAATGCACTGTCGTCGTTGTCCTTCCAAGAAGGGAATAGGAAATAGTTCAGCGTTGGACTATCGCGTCACGCGTCATTGCGCCCATCGCGGATGCCACTATAGTTCAACGTTGAACGCCTCGGGACCGTGGTCGGTGACGAGGGTTCATCACCCGACACCACCCGACAGCACCCGGCCGCCGCACGGAGGAGCCATGACCATCCACCACGAGTCCATCGCCCCGCCGGCAGGAGTCGTCCCGCCGCGGTTCCGGCCGCCGGTCGGAGCCTCCAGTGCGACGGCCGCGTCCCTCGACGGCACCTGGCGCTTCCGCCTCTTCCCTCACCCCGACACCGGCGTGGCCCCCGCGGAGCCGGGCGACGACTGGGACCGGATCACCGTGCCCGGCCACTGGCAGCTCGCGGACGCGCCGCACTCGTGGCCCTACGGCGTGCCGGAGTACAACAACAAGCTCTTCCCCTTCCCCATCGAGCCGCCGCACGTGCCCGACGACAACCCGACGGGCGAGTACCGGACCACCTTCCGCCTCCCCGAGGACTGGCCCGACCACGGGCGCACGTTCCTGCGCTTCGAGGGCGTCGACTCGTGGTTCCAGGTCGCGCTCGACGGCGAGGTGCTCGCCACCTCCCACGGGTCACGCCTGCCGACCGAGATCGACCTCACGGGCCGGCTGCACACCGGGGACCACCTGCTGGCAGTCCGTGTGACCAAGTGGTCGGCCATGTCGTACGTCGAGGACCAGGACCAGTGGTGGCTCTCGGGCATCTTCCGCCCCGTCACCCTCGAGCATCGGCCTGACGACGGACTCGACGACGTGCGCGTGCATGCCTCGTACGACCACACCACCGGGACGGGCACGCTTCGCGTCGACGCCGCAGCCTCGGCACCGGCGGACGCGGTGCGCGTGGCCGTGCCTGAGCTCGGCGTCGAGACGGCGGCCGGCGAGGCCCTGCGGATGCCCGTCGAGCCATGGAGCGCAGAGCAGCCGCGGCTGTACGACGTCGTCGTGTCGACCGCTACGGAGAGGGTGACGCTCGCCGTCGGCTTCCGGACGATCTCGATCGAAGACGGGGTCTTCCTCGTCAACGGGGGACAGATCAAGCTCCGCGGCGTCAACCGGCACGAGTTCGACCCGCTGCGGGGCCGGGCCGTGACGCCCGAGCGGATGCTCGAGGACGTGCTGCTCATGAAGCGGCACCACGTCAACGCCGTCCGCACGAGCCACTACCCACCGCATCCCCACTTCCTCGACCTTTGCGACCGCTACGGGCTCTACGTCATCGACGAGAACGACCTGGAGACGCACGGCTTCGAGGACGGCCGAGGCTGGACCGGCAACCCGGTGGACGACCCTGCCTGGACCCCGGTCCTCGTCGACCGCGTCGAGCGCATGGTGCGCCGGGACGCGCACCACGCGAGCATCATCATGTGGTCGCTCGGCAACGAGGCCGGGGGCGGCGTCAACATCGCCGCGATGACAGACGCCGTCCGGGCGCTCGACGCGAGCCGGCCGATCCACTACGAGGGCGACTGGTCCAGCGAGCACGTCGACGTGTACTCGCGGATGTACGCCGAGACCGAGCACGTCGAGCTCATCGGGCAGGGCATCGATCCCGCGCTGGAACGCCCCGACGCGGACGCCCGCCGTCGCGCGATGCCGTTCCTGCAGTGCGAGTACGCGCACGCTATGGGCAACGGACCGGGCGGGCTCGCGGACTACGACGAGCTTTTCGACCGCTACCCCCGACTCCTGGGCGGGTTCGTCTGGGAATGGATCGACCACGGCCTGACCAGGACCGACGCCGACGGGAACCTCTTCGCGGCGTACGGCGGAGACTTCGGCGAGCGGTTCCACGACGGCACGTTCATCGCCGACGGCCTCGTCCTGCCCGACCGGACGCCGTCCCCCGGGCTCGTGGAGGCCGCCGCGGTCTTTGCCCCCGTCCGTATCGACATGCGCGACGACGGGTCGCTCCTGGTCCGGAACCGGTACGTCTTCCGCGACACCGGCCACGTCGACTTCCTGTGGACCCTCCACCGCAGCGCGGAGACCCTGGCCGAGGGCCGCCTCGACCTCGTCCTCGAGCCGGGCGCGCACGCCATCGTCCACCCGCCGGCCGACCTCCCCCTACCCGCTCCCGGAGAGGCACCGGTCTGGTGGACCGTCCGCGCGATCCAGAGCACCGTCGGCCCGCTCGAGACGGACTGGCTCGAGGCCGGCTTCGTCCTCGGTGCAGGTCAACTCATGGTCGTCGAGCCGGCCCCGCTTTCGGTGCCGCGGGGTCGCGCCAGCGCCGACGCCGAGGGCTACGAAGCCGGGCCCGCCCGATTCGACCGGCGCGGAGGGCTCGTCTCCCTGGGCGGCCGGACCGTGCACGACTTCCGCGTCGACGCCTGGCGCGCACCCACCGACAACGACCGCCGCGCAGGCATGTGGCGCGGGCCGTCCGACACGGATGTCTGGCGCAGCGCCAGCCTCCACCTCCTTGCCGAGCGCAAGACGGGCGTCACGACGGCGGACGACGGGGCGCTCCAGGTCGAGGCACGGGTCGCCGGTCCGACCACGCGGGCCGGGTTCGTCACCCGATACCGCTGGCAGCCGGTCACGGACGCGGCGGACGCGGTCGACCTCCTCGTCGACGTGCGTCCGGACGGGCGCTGGCCGCAGAGCGTGGCCCGGCTCGGACTGCTCCTCGTGCTCGACGAGCGGGACGCGCTGGAGACCAGGGTCAGATGGACCGGGCTCGGGCCCGGCGAGTCCTACGCGGACTCCCGGCTCGGCGTGCTCGGCGGTGCGTGGGAGCACACCGTCGCCGACTGGCAGACCGCCTACACGCACCCGCAGGAGAACGGTGCTCGCAGGGGGGTCACGAGCGCCCTGCTGGGGTTCGCCGACGGCTCTGGGCTCCGCGTCGACGTCGGCGAGGTGTCGGTCGGCGGGCGTCCACGGGTGGGCGCCGAGCTCTCGCTCCGTCCCTGGTCGGACGCGGCGCTCGAGCACGCGACGCACCCGCACGAGCTGGTCCCGGACGGGAAGCTGTGGATCCACCTCGACGTCGCCCAGCACGGGGTCGGGAGCGCCGCTTGCGGGCCGGGGGTCCTTCCGAACGCGCAACTGCACGCGGCGCCCTTCAGCGTGCGCGTACGACTCACAGCCCTGTAGCGCCGGACCCCGGCCGGGGGGTCGCCGCCCCCGCCGTCGGCGGGTGCAGCACCAGCACCACGACGACCGCCACCATGATCACGGCAGTGAGGGTGACGGGGATCGGCACCACCGGGTCGCACAGCACGAGCAGCGCGCCCACGGGCACCGCCGTGTTGACCACGCGGTCGGCGTTGTCGCGGATCGCGATCCACCAGATGCCGAGCACGAACACGGCGATGGGGATCGTGACCGTGAACGACGCGCCCACGTCGCTCAGCTCGGTGTGCCCGGTGAGCGCGTCGACCTCCACCTCGACCCCGGCGGAGAACGCGCCCGCTGCGGCGAAGACGAAGTAGTGCACGTAGCCGTAGCGCAGCGACCGCGAGAGCCGGCCCTCCTCCCCGACGGCGCGGTGGTGCGGGGGCCAGACGTAGATCCACCACAGGGCGGCGGTGACCACGACGGTCAGCACGGCGAGGGAGATCAGCGAGCCGAGGTCCTGCTCGTCGTGCAGCGCCTCGATGATGGCGTTCGACGACGCGAGCAGGCTCTCGCCGAGCAGGATCAGGGTGAACAGGCCGTACCGCTCGGTGATGTGGTGCGGGTGCCACGGCGTGCGGCCGCGGGTCTCCGCGACCACCGGGACCGCCAGCTCGGCGGCGGCGAGCACGACCCACGCCACCGCCTGCACGTCCTCGGGCAGCACCAGGAGGGCCAGCCAGCACACCTGGACGACGGCGATGCCCGCCGCGTAGGCGCGCGTCGCGCCGCGCGTCGGCCCCGCCGTGCCCGACGCGCGGAGCCACTGCGCGATCATCGCCACGCGCATCACGACGTACCCGGCGATGACGACGGTGAAGTCGCGCTCGGTGAACACCGGCTCGATCCCCGCGGCCAGCACGAGCACGCCCGACATCTGCGCGATCGTCAGCACGCGGTACAGCCAGTCGTCGGTGTCGAACGACGTGGCGAACCAGGTGAAGTTCATCCACGCCCACCAGATCGCGAAGAACACCATCCCGTACGACGCGAGACCGCTCCCGACGTGCCCCTCCGTGAGGGCATGGTGCAGCTGTACGGACGCGACACTCACCGCGACCACGAACACGAGGTCGAAGAACAGCTCCAGCGTGCTCGCAGTGCGGCCGGGCTCGTGCGGGTCGCGCGCCCGCATGGGGACGAGCCGTGCGCGGGCGGGAGTCTCGGACGTGCTCATCGCGCGGACCTCCGGGGGTCGGGTTCGCGAGACATCGTGCACCCGCCGCGCCCGACGGGCCACGCGTCCCGGGCACCGATACGCTGCCGGGGATGTTCTCGGACCGTAGGCGTCGGCGTGCAGCCCGACGGATCAGGCCCGGGGACGGGCATGCCCTGAAGCGCTTCCGGTGGTGGCAGCCGCTGTCGCGCGCGCTCTTCCACCTGGACCTCGTCGGCGTCGACGGCCGCCCCGAGAGGTGGTCCGTGGACGTCCGGCTCTGGGGAGACTCGGACGACGGCGAGGTGCGGGCCCGCCTGTACCGCGACGGCGTCCACCAGGCCACGTCGAAGCTCCCGGCCGAGCTCCCCGTCACCGGCGGCACCGTGCAGGTGGACAACAGCGGCTACGGGCTGCGGCGCTGCCACTACGTGACCCCCGACGGACGCGAGCGGCAGCTCACCCCCGACCCGGCGTCCGCCGAGGGCCGCCGCGCCCGCCTGGAGCGCGACCGCCCGGGCCTGAGCCGCGGCATCGGCGTCGTGACCTGGGTGGTCCTCGCCGTCGCGCTGGTGCTCGGCGTCCCGCAGATCGTCGAGCAGGTCTCGCAGATCCCGCCGGTCGCGGAGCACGTCGGCACCTTCACGTCGCCCGTCCACCTCTCAGCGGGACTCAACGTCGCGCTCATCGTCGCCACGCTGGTGGCCAGCACCGAGCGCGCGCTGCGCCTGCGCTACCACTGGCTGCTCGACGGCGGGCTGTTCGGCGACGACTAGGGCCTGTTTCGGAAATGCTCTGAGTTCTTGGCGTCCGCCCAGGTCTTGATGTCGGTCGCGATCGTGACGGGGTCGGCGGCGGAACGTTCGGCGTCGAACAGCCGCCTCCTCCGCGCCACGCGACTCGTCGCCGTGTCGGGATTAAACATGGCATCGCAGTGTTATCTCAAGGACAACGCCGAGAGGAGCACGACCATGACCGTTCAGCTGGTTCATCCCGAGCAGGTCCACCAGGTCGACGTCCACCATCAGGTGGCCGTCGCGCAAGGATCGCGCACCGTGTACCTGGCCGGCCAGGTGTCCTGGGACACCGCAGGCAACCTCGTCGGCCGTGACGACGTGGCTGCCCAAGCCGAGCAGGCCTATCTCAACATCGCCGCCGCGCTCGACGCAGTCGGGGGGAGCCTGGCCGACCTGGCCAAGGTGACGGTCTACGTGGTGGACCTCGACGACGCGAAGGCCGAGCAGTTCGTCGCCGGGCGCGAGCGGGCGGCCGCGGCGCTGGGCGTCACGCTCCAGCAGCCGAGCACGTGGATCGGGGTCACGGCGCTGGCCGCGCCTGGCTACCTGGTCGAGGTCGACGCGGTTGCCGTGCTGCCCTGAGGCGGGCGCAGCGCGACCCAGCCGGCCTCGACCGAGCGTCGGCACGTGGCAGGGTCGTCCCCGGCAGCCGTGATCACCGCGGTGAGCAAGGGGACGCCCGTGGCGAGGGTACGCCGTGAGGCGACCCGGCTCACGACCAGCGACACGATCCCGTGGCAGACCGTCCACACCTCGGTGGCCAGCAGGTGCGGATCGGTGTCCTCGGCGACCCGGCCCTCGTCACGACAGCGTCGCGCGGCGCGCACGAGATGACCGAGGGTCGCCTCGGCCGCCTCGACGTCCTCGAGCTCGACTGTCGCGTCGAACATGACCCGGTAGAGATCGGGGTGCTCGAGGGCGTTGACGGCGTAGGCGGCCACGCCCGCCACGAGGTCCTCGACCGGGTCGGCAGGCACGGCGAGCAGCTCGAGGCGGGCCGCCAACCGGGTGAAGCCCTCCTGGCGCAACGCGCGCCACACCCCGTCCATCCCGCCGAAGTAGGTGTACACGGCCATCGTCGAGACGCCCGTGCCCTCGACCAGCGACCGCAACGTGATCGGCGTGCGCTCCCGCAACATCCGAGCCGCGCGCTCGAGCAGTTGTATCCGCACCGCCGGATCCTTCGGTCTCGCCATCAGCCGAATTTATAGCATCACGTTGCCATGTGAAGCGCTGCCAGGACGGCGACCTTCGGGCGGGCATGCACGACGGCGCCACCAGTCAACGTGCTCCTCGCCGCCGGCCCTGGCGGGCGGGTGAAACTGCCTGAGGCCTTGCGAGGGACGTCGCATGAGACCTGGGGCCGTCCAACCTGGCGGCAGGCCGACCTGGGCCGCGATCTGGTCCCGACCGCGCCGCTCGGCCCGACGAAGTGCCACGACCTTCGCCTCGACCTGCGCCGGGGTCCTGGTCGGGCAGCGGTGCGGGCGCGAAGACCGGTCATGCAATCCGGCCTCGCCCTCGGTGATGAACCGGTGCAGCCAGTACCGCACCGTCTTGCGCGAGACTCCCATCGCCGCGGCGATATGAGCCTGCTTCCAACCCTGCTCACGACGCTGGACGATCAACATCCTGCCGTGAACGGTCAGACGGGCATTAGCGTGGGACACGAGGACCTCCGGACTGGTGAAGACGTCAGACATCTCCACTAAGCCCGGAGGTCCTCCCTTCGACAACCGGAACTGACACAACCACATGGCCGGGTACACCTAGGGGCTGCCTCAGGATGGCCTCGATGCCCGGCGCGCCCCTCGCCTCACGACGTCGCGGGAGACCCTGATGAGCTCGTTCGATGTGCCGCTGGACGACGAACGCATCCAGCTCGATGCGTTCGTGGAGGAGTATCGGAGCGCGCTCGAGTCAACCCTCGACGGGCTCACCGAGGAGCAGGTCCGCCGCCGGCTCGTCCCGTCGGCGACGACGTTGCTCGGGCTGCTCAAGCACGTCACGTGGATGCAGCGGGTGTGGTTCGAGGAGTGCGTCGGCGGCACGTCCCGTCGGGCTCTCGGCCTGGTCCAGAGCCCGGACGAGTCCTTCCGGCTCACCGACGTCGACACCGTCGCCTCCGTCACGGCGGCCCACCGCGCGGCCTGCGCGACGGCCCGGGCGGTGGTCGCCGACCTGCCGCTGGACACCGTCGCGACCGGCCACCGGGCCGGACCGCGAACGCTGCGCTGGGTGTACCTGCAGGTCCTGCGCGAGCTGGCCCACCACTGCGGGCACGCCGACATCCTGCGTGAGCAGCTGCTCGACGCCGAGGGACCGTGACCCTCGGCGTCTGAGCCGAGCGCATGACCTGGGGCTACTCGGTCGGCATGGCCTCGCGCATCGCCTTGGCGGTGGCCGCGGGGTCGTACCCCGCGGGGACGCCCTCGACCAGGATGATGGCGCCCTCGATGTGCCGCGAGCGCAGCGGTGCGATCTCCTGGTACGCGGGTGAGTCCCACCAGGCGCGTGCCTCAGCGATCCCGGGGAAGCCGATCACCACGACGTTCCCCGGCCACGCCCCCTCTTTCACCTCGTGCTGCGCGGCGTGCACGAGGAATTGGCCGCCGTGCGGCTCGAAGGTGGCGGTGATGCGCTCGATGTATTCCACGACCTCAGGGGCCGGGGCGGCCTCTTGCAGGTGCGCGATGGCATAGGCGGGCATGGTGTCCTTCCGGTCGGTCGGGCTCCGTACGCCGCCGATCATGGCATCCGGAAACATCCGGGCGAGGCAAACGGCACCGACCCACCACCGTCCGAGGGATGGCACTCCTCGCCGATGACAGGCCTTCGTCGCGGCCGTCATGCTGGGCGCGGTGGCGGTCACCAGCGAGTGCCTGCTCTGGTCGCACCGGGCGCGCGAGCACTCCTCCCTCGGACGTCGCGGCGTCGCCGGCGTCCCGGCTCAGGGCTAGGTTGACGCCATGCCACCGATGGACCTGCTCCTCGCCTTCGCCCTCGCCTCGGTCGTGCTGATCGCGATCCCGGGGCCGAGCGTGCTGTTCGTCGTCGGCCGGTCGCTGTCGCTGGGCCGCCGGGGCGGGCTGCTGAGCGTGCTCGGCAACGAGCTGGGTTCGCTGGTGCCGATCACCCTGGTGGCGCTCGGCGTCGGTTCCGTCGTGGCGCAGTCGGTCGCCCTGTTCACGGTGGTCAAGCTGCTGGGCGCCGCCTATCTGGGGTACCTCGGGATCCAGGCGATCCGCCACCGCCGGGAGGGCACCGACGTCGTCGTCGACCCGCGAGCGCGCCCCGCGACGTCGTGGACCACGCTGCGGCAGGGCTTCGTCGTCGGCGCGACCAACCCCAAGACGATCGTGTTCTTCGTCGCCGCGCTCCCCCAGTTCGTCGACTTCCACGCCGGCGCCGTGCCGCTGCAGATGCTCGTGCTGGGCCTCGTGTTCACGCTGATCGCGCTGGTGCTCGACGGCACCTGGGCGGTCCTGGCCGGCACGGCGCGCGCCTGGTTCGCGCGGTCGCCGCGCCGGATGTCCGCCGTCCGCGCCACGGGCGGCGGGATGATGCTCGGCCTCGCCGGCACGCTGGTGCTGACGCCGGCGAAGGCCTGAGCGCCGGCCGCCTCAGACGGTGAGCAGCACCTTCGTGGCGCGTCGCTCGTCCATGGCCGCGTAGCCCTCCGCCGCCTGCTCGAGGGGCAGGGTGAGGTCGAAGACCTGGCCCGGGTCGATCTCCCGGTCCCAGATGAGCCGGACGAGCTCGGGCAGGAAGCGCCGCACGGGGGCCGGGCCGCCGTGCAGGTGGATGCCGGCCATGAACATGTCGTCGCCGGGCAGGGCGACGTCGTGGGAGACGCCCACGAAGCCCATGTGCCCGCCGGGCCGGGTGGAGTGCACGGCCTGCATCATCGACTCCTGCGTGCCGACGGCCTCGATCACGGAGTGCGCGCCGAGCCCGCCGGTCAGCTCCTTGATGCGGGCCACGCCCGCGTCCCCGCGCTCCTCGACGATGTCGGTGGCGCCGAACCGGCGGGCCAGGGCCTGCCGGTCGGCGTGCCGGGACATCGCGATGATGCGCTCGGCGCCGAGCTGCTTCGCGGCGAGGACGCCGAGCAGCCCGACCGCGCCGTCGCCCACGACGGCGACCGTCTTGCCGGGGCCCGCCTCGGCGGCGACCGCCGCGAACCAGCCGGTGCCCAGGACGTCGGAGGCGGCCAGCAGCGACGGCACGAGGTCGTCGTCGGGCATGCCGGGCGTCGCGACCAGCGTGCCGTCCGCCAGGGGGATGCGCGCCCGCTCCGACTGGGTGCCGAGGGTGCCCATGAGCACGCGGTGCACGCAGTAGGCCTGGTAGCCGGCCTGGCAGATCTCGCACGTGTTGTCCGACGCCCAGAACGAGCCGACGACGAAGTCGCCGACCTTGACGGTCCGCACGTCGGCGCCGATCTCCTCGACGACGCCCACGTACTCGTGGCCCATGACGGCGTCGTGGACGTCCTCCACTCCGCGGTAGGGCCAGAGGTCGGACCCGCAGATGCAGGTCGCGGTGACCCGGATGATCGCGTCCGTGGGCTCGACGATCCGGGGGTCGTCGCGCTCTTCGACGCGCACGTCGCCGGGGGCGTGCAGGATGACTCCGCGCATGATGGTGCTCCGTTCGTGGTGTTTCTCAGAGGTGGACGGGGTCCGCGTCGAGGTCGACACGGAGGACGGTGGGTGCGGCGGCGCGCGCGTGCGCTGCGAGCACGAGGACGGCGGCGGCGGCGAGGGCGATCGCGACGACGGTGACGAGCCCCAGCGGGAGGATCGTCGCCGCACCGGCGAGCCCGACCAGCGGGGCGGCCACGCCGCCGAAGCCGAAGCGGACCATGCCGAGCAGGGACGACGCCGTCCCGGCCAGCCGCGGGTAGCCGACGAGGGCGAGGGTCGTCGCGGGCGGGGAGGTCGTCGCCACGCCGCTCGCCAGGGCCAGCAGCGACACGACGACGAGCCACAGCGGCGTCGTCGTCAGGCCCGACACCAGCAGCCCGACGGCGCCGAGGCCGGCGACGCCGGTGCCGATGGCGAGGGTGCCGGGCACGCTCCAGCGCTCCGCGGCCCGGCCGGCGAGGAACCCGCAGACCATGAACCCGGCGGAATTCAGCCCGAACGCGAGCGCGTACCCCTGCGGGGAGAGGCCGTAGATGCCCTGCAGCACGAACGTCGCGCCGGACAGGTACGCGAACAGGGCCGCGTACGCGAACCCCTGATGCAGGATCGCGGCGACGAAGACTCGGTCGGACAGGAGCACGCGGAGGTCGCGACCCGTCTGGACGAGCCCGCCGGCGGTGCGGCGGTCGGCGGGCAGCGTCTCGGGGAACGCGACGAGCGCCACGACGAGGACGGCCGCGCCCGCGGCGGCGAGGAAGACGAAGAGGCCGCGCCAGTCGGTGACCGTGTCCAGCTGCCCGCCCAGCAGCGGGCCGACGATCGCCGCGAGCCCGCCGACCACGGTGAGGCGGCCGTAGAAGCGGATCAGGGCGCCGCCGTCGTAGACGTCGCGGCCCGCGGCCTGCGCGATGACGATGCCCACGCCGCCGGCCAGGCCCTGCACGAAGCGGGCGCCGATCAGCAGCTCCACGGTGGGGCTGACCGCGCACAGGGCCGACGTCGCCACGTAGGCGACCACGCCGACCAGCAGGACGCCGCGCCGCCCGCACCGGTCGGACAGCGGGCCCGCGACCAGCTGCCCGACGGCGAGCCCCACGAGGCAGGCGGTCACCGTGAGCTGGGCGACCGACGTCGCCGCCCCGAGGTCCGCGGTGAGCGCGGGCAGCGCCGGGAGGTACAGGTCCATGGAGATCGGCCCGAAGACGGTGAGCAGGAGCAGCAGCGCGGGCAGCAGCTTGGCGAACCGGTGCTGCGGCACGACCGTGGCAGCGAGGGCGGGAGCGGGCATGCCCACCAGCATCCGCACCGCGACCGCGACGTGGGAGTCACTGTCGAGGGGTGTACCGACAGTGCACCCCTCAGCCCGGCGGTGGCGCGCCGATCGTGCCTAGCCTGGACGCCATGGACGACAGGAGCGGTACCCGGGCCGAGGTGCGCGAGTTCCTCATGTCGCGCCGCGCCAAGGTCACCCCCGACGAGGCCGGCCTGCCCGGGGGCTCGAACCGCCGCGTGCCCGGCCTGCGGCGCAGCGAGGTCGCGATGCTGGCCGGGGTGAGCGTCGAGTACTACGCGAAGCTCGAGCGCGGCGCGATCGCGGGCGCGTCGGCGTCGGTGCTCGACGCCGTGTCCCGCGCCCTCCGGCTGGACGACGCCGAGCGGGCGCACCTCCTCGACCTCGCGCGGGCCGCGGACGGCATCCCGACGTCGGGGCGCTCGCGCGGCCGCGCCGCCCGGCCCGCGGAGCCGCGCCCGAGCCTGCAGTGGGCGCTGGAGGCGGTCACCGACGCCGTCGCGTTCGTCCGCGACCCGCGGCAGAACCTGCTCGCGACCAACGCGCTGGGCCGCGCGTTCTACGCCCCGGTCATCGGCGACGGCGGGCGCACGCCCAACCTGGCCCGCTTCCAGTTCCTCGACCCGGCGGCCCGCGACTTCTACCCCGACTGGGACCTCATGGCCGAGATGTGCGTGGCGGTGATGCGCGCGGAGGCCGGGCGGAACCCCCACGACAAGGCCTTCCAGGACCTCGTGGGCGAGCTGTCCACGCGCAGCGAGACCTTCCGCACGCTCTGGGCCGCGCACGACGTCCGCATCCACGGCACCGGCACCAAGCGCTTCCACCACCCCGTGGTCGGCGAGCTGACCCTCGCCTTCGAGGAGCTCGCCATCACCGCCGAGCCCGGTCAGGTGCTGCTCGTGTACACCGCGGAGCCCGCCTCGCCGTCCGCCGAGCGGCTGCGGCTGCTGGCGTCGTGGGGTGCCGACGAGGACGCCCGGGACGTCGCGGCGGGCCGGGCCGGCTGAGGGTCCCGGTTCGGGGGACCGGCGCCACCTCCCGGGCGGAGTTCACCCGGCCCCGCCGGTGGTGGCGGTGACGCCGCGGGTTACCTTCCCGCCATGCGGATGAATGCCGTCTGGGCGCCGGCGATGGAACCCGTGCGGGGGCGTGCGGTGGCCCCCGTCGCGTGGACGCTGGCCTGGACGAACGCTCCCGGCCGGGCCCGCGGGGCCCGGGCGGCGGTGACGTGGCCGCTGTGGGTGGCGCTCGTCGTGGTCCTCGACGGGTTCGCGCACCACGACGGCACGGTCGTGGTGCGCCTGAGGCGCCGGGGTCCTCGGCCTCCGCTGGGGATGTTCGCCCGCGGGGTGGGGGTCGCGATCCTGGTGGGCGCCGTGCTCGGCACGGCCGCGGGTCAGGCGTCGTTCGCGCCCACGGTCACGTCCGTCAGCGTCGCCGTGGCGATCCACGCCTGGTTCGCCGCGGCGGTTCTGCTCCTCGCGGTCGCCGCGGCCCGCGCGGGGCTCGCCGTGGCCCGCGCCCAGCGCACCGCCCTGCGGGCCGCGACGCGGGAGCAGCGCCGCGCCGATGTCGCGAGGCTCCGGGCGGCGGACTGGACGGTCGACTTCGTCGCGTCGCGGGAGCGCGGCGGAGCGCTCCCGCTGATCGCCCGTCACGTCGGAGAGATGGTCGCGCCGGACGAGACGGTGCGGACCGTCGCCGCCACGGCCCGGCACGCCGCCGTCTACCGACGCTACGGCCTCGAGCCGCTCCCCAGCCGTCCTCTGGTCCTCGTCGGGGTCGCCCGCTCGACGGTCTGAGCGCGCGCCGTCCGGCCCGGTCGATCACGGGCGCGGGCGCAAGAAGCCTGGGCCCGCGCGCCTCCCGTCGAAAGGCTGTCCTCGTGATCGGCGAACCGGCACCGCCCGCCTGGCAGGATGGCCGTCACTCCCCACGAAGGACGGACACCCATGGCCTACTTCCGCCGCACCGGCGCGACGACGTTCCAGCCCACCGAGCACGTGGGCGGCGCCTGGAGGACCGACGAGCAGCACGTGGCGCCCACGCTCGGGCTGCTCACCCACCTGGTCGAGGCCGACCGGGAGAAGCGGGGTCGCGAGGACCTGGCGGCCACCCGGCTCACGTTCGACATCTGGGGCCCGTACCGCCTGGAGGAGATGACCGCCGACGTCCGCGTGCTGCGGCCGGGGCGCGGCGTCGAGCTCGTCGAGGCGTCCGTGGCCTGCGCCGGCCGCACGGTGGTGACGCTGCGCGCCTGGCTCACCGCCGTCGCCGACACGAGCCCGCTCGCGGGAGGCGCCCCGGCGGCGCCACCCGGGCCCGACGCGACCCCCGCATGGGACCCCGAGGCGGACTGGCCGGGCGGGTTCGTCGAGTCGATCGAGGTGCGCCGCGCCCTGGCCGGGCCGGGCCGCGGGCACGTCTGGGTGCGCACCGGGCACGCGCTCGTCGCGGACGAGGACGTGAGCGCCCTCGCCCGCACCGTCGGGCTGTTCGACCTCGCGAACGGGATGACGGTGCGCGCCGACCCGCGCCGCGTCGCCTTCCCCAACGTCGACCTCTCGGCGCACCTGCACCGCGCGCCCGACGGCGGGTGGCTGGGCCTCGACACGACCGTCATCTTCGGCGCGACCGGCGCCGGCCTCACGTCCAGCGTGCTGCACGACGAGCGCGGCGCGTTCGGGGCGCTCGCGCAGGGGCTCGTGGTCCGCGCCACCGGCGACAGGTGACCACAGGCCGTCAGGCCGGGGCGTCCTCGCGGGCGTCGTCGACCCTGCGGCGCACGAGCTCGACGATGCGCCCGACGTTGACCGTCCAGCCCACGCCGAAGACGTGCGGGCTCAGCAGGTGCGCGCCCTCCGGGTCCCAGACGCGCTCGCGGATGCGCTCGATGGTGGGCACACGGAACTCGTAGGGGACGAACCCGGCGACGGTGCCGTGCCAGGTGCGGTCCTCCTTGTCCTTCTGCAGCTCCTTGGTGACGGCCGCGACGACCAGGCCGACCATGACCAGCTGGAACAGCCCCGGCCCCCGCTTCCGGCCGTGCTGCTTCCCGTGCTGCTTCCCGTGCTGGATCTCCTGCTTGGTGCCCATCTCGGCCTCCGCTCGTCGTTCCAGGTCGTCACCACCCATCGTGCACCGTCCCGCACGACGGTTCAGCGCCGGGGTCGGGTGAGAAGGACGGCGACGGCCGCCACGACGCACACGACGGCCGTGGTGAGCAGCCCCACGGAGAACGACGTGCCCGCGGCGATGAAGCCGACGACGAGGGACCCGAGCCCGGTGCCGGCGTCGAAGCCGATGTTCCACACGGCGCTCGCGGTGCTGTGCTGCCGCGCGGGCACGGCCGCGAACGCGGCGACGAGGGTGAGGTTCTGCAGGCTCCCGTAGGAGACGCCGACCATCGTCATCCCCAGCACGAGGAGCACGGCCCGAGGGCCGGCGTCGGCGATCGCCCACGCGCACACCACCAGCCCGGCGGCGCAGAACGCGAGCAGGGGCGCGAGGAAGACGCGCGGACCGAACCGGTCGGCGAGGCCGCCCACGCCCCAGCGGGACAGCGCCGTGGCCGCGGTGAAGCCGAGCAGCCCCGCCACCGCCGCGCCCGCTCCCCCGGCGAACTGCGGCGCGAACGTCAGCAGCGCGCCGCCCGGCGTCGTCACCGCCAGCAGCACGAGCGACGGCATGACCAGCGCGAGCAGGACGCGACCGCGCCCCGGCCCGCCGTCGTCGGCGGGCCGCCCGGCCTGCGCGGCGTCGGCGTCCGCCTCGGCGTCCAGGGCGTCGAGGCACCGGCCGAGCAGGACGGCGAACGGCACCGCGAGCACGGGCAGCGCGCCGAGCGCGAAGACCACGCGGAAGTCGAGCGTCTCGGCGATCCACGCGGCGCTCGGGACCAGCACCAGCTGCGGGAAGGCGATCGACAGCCCGTACAGCCCGATCGCGCGGCCGTGCCGTGGCCCGTCCACGAGGGCGGCCACGGCGCTCGACCCGCACACCGTCAGCACGGCGAACCCCATGCCGCGCACCG
>Ga0160442_100235_pt1 | contig 40404 bp, 37 predicted proteins | sample HID1971M_E1MG_FD_108252 | JGI IMG/M metagenome (GOLD analysis project Ga0160442, IMG submission 108252) | Enriched millipede-associated microbial communities from UW Madison campus, WI, USA - HID1971M_E1 MG | ecosystem: Host-associated > Arthropoda: Insects > Digestive system > Unclassified ... | reverse complement strand
TGACGTTGCCGAGATAGAGAGGGCTTCTCGCCGAGATAGAGAGGGGCGGACCGCAGCCGGCTGCGGTCCGCCCCTCTCTATCTCGGCGAGAAGCCCTCTCTATCTCGGCACTGACCGCCACTGTTCACCCCTCGTTCACCTGCTCCTGGGTCCCGAGCCACCTTGCGTGCCTAGCGTTCCCGACGAACGCCGGTACTTCGCCGGTGTCCCTCCGTGTGAACAGGATGGAACGAGACGTGAATCTCAGCCGATTCTCCCGTGCTGGATCCGCCGTGGCGGTCGGCGCGCTGGCCCTGACCCTCGCCGCGTGCGGCTCGGACCCGGCCACGCCGGGTGCGGCGTCCACCGGCGGCTCGCAGGAGGGCGGCTCGTCCCTCTCGGGCGAGCTCAGCGGCGGCGGTGCCTCCTCGCAGGAGTCCGCCCAGGACGCGTGGCGCTCCGGCTTCCAGACGGCCAACCCCGACGTCACCGTCAACTACGACCCCGTCGGCTCCGGCGGCGGTCGCACCGGGTTCACCGACGGCTCGTACGCCTTCGCCGGCTCCGACGCCGCCCTGGACGAGGACGAGATGACGGCGGCCGAGGCCCAGTGCGGCGAGGGCGGCGTCATCGAGTTCCCGGGCTACGTCAGCCCGATCGCCGTCGCCTTCAACCTCGAGGGCGTCGACACGCTGAACCTCAAGCCGGAGGTCATCGCCGGCATCTTCTCGGGCGAGATCAAGAGCTGGAACGACGACGCGATCGCCGCCGACAACCCGGACGCCGAGCTTCCGGACAGCGCGATCACCGTGGTGCACCGCTCCGACGACTCGGGCACCACCGAGAACTTCCAGGCCTACCTGCACGAGGCCGCCCCGGACGCCTGGGACCACGAGCCCGAGGGCGTGTGGCCGATCGAGGGCCAGGAGTCGGCGCAGGGCACCTCCGGCGTGGTTTCGGCCGCGCAGTCCGGCGAGGGCACCATCACCTACGCCGACGCCTCCCAGATCTCCGACCTGGGCACCGTGGCGGTCGGCGTGGGCGACGAGTTCGTGCCGTACAGCGCCGAGGCGGCCGCCGAGGTCGTCGCGCAGTCGCCGCGGGCCGAGGGCACCGCGGACGGCGTGTACTCGATCGAGCTGAAGCGCGACGTCGCCGGCACGTACCCGGTCGTCCTGGTCTCCTACCTCCTGGCCTGCGGCACCTACGCCGACCAGGCGCAGGCGGACCTGGTCAAGGGCTACATGTCCTACCTCGTGAGCGAGGAGGGCCAGCAGGTGGCCGCCGACGCCGCGGGCTCCGCCCCGCTGTCGGCCGACATCCGCGACGCGGTGCAGCCGTCGATCGACGCGATCACGGCGGGCTGACCCTGCCCGCCGGTCGAGCCTGACCCGCTCCGCCGGTCGAGCCTGTCGGGACCCGTGACGGGTCCCGACAGGCTCGACCGGCGGGGCAACCACAGCAGTCAGACGAGGAGTACGAGTGACCACCACCGTCAGCCCGCCCCCGCAGCGGGTGCCGGGTCGACCGCGCCGACGCCGGCGGACCACCGACCGCGGCTTCAACCGGGCGTTCCGCTGGATCGCCGTCGGCGCCGGCGTCCTGATCCTCGCGGTCCTGGCCGCCGTCGCGGTGTTCCTGCTGCAGCAGGCCTGGCCGGCGCTGACCGCCGGGTCGGACGAGCTGGCGGCCTCGGTGCCGCGCTACCCCGAGGACACGTCGCTGCTCGAGTACGTCGGACCGTTGGTGTTCGGCACGCTGCTCGCGGCGGCGCTGGCCCTCGCGATCGCGACGCCGATCGCGATGGGGATCGCCCTGTTCATCTCGCACTACGCGCCGCCGCGGCTGTCCCAGGTGCTCGGCTACCTGGTGGACCTGCTGGCGGCCGTCCCGTCCGTCATCTACGGCCTGTGGGGCATCTACGTGCTCGGCCCGGCCGCGCTGCCGGTGTGGGAGTGGCTCAGCTCCTGGTTCGGGTGGTTTCCGCTCTTCGCCGGGCCCGTCTCGCCCACGTCCCGCGTGCTCGCGACGGTCGCGGTCGTGCTCGCCGTGATGATCCTGCCGATCATCACGGCCGTCGCCCGCGAGGTCTTCCTGCAGACGCCGAAGCTCCACGAGGAGGCCGCGCTCGCGCTCGGCGCGACCCGCTGGGAGATGGTCCGCACCGCGGTGCTGCCCTTCGGCCGGTCCGGCGTGATCTCGGCCGCCATGCTCGGCCTCGGCCGCGCGCTCGGCGAGACGATGGCCGTCCTGATGATCCTGTCGCCCGGGTTCCTGTACTCGTTCAAGATTCTCGACAGCGCGCAGCAGCAGACCATCGCCGCGTACATCGCGCTCGACTTCCCGGAGGCGAGCGGGCTCGCGGTGAACACGCTGATCGCCACCGGCCTCGTGCTGTTCGTCATCACGCTGGCCGTCAACATGGCCGCGCGCGCGATCGTGGCGCGCCGCAAGGACTTCTCGGGGGCCAACTGATGAGCACCGCCACCATCGACCCTGCCGGCCCCGACGCCACCGCCCGCACGCGCGCCGCGCTGACCGGCGCCGACGGCGCCCGCCGCCGCAAGGACCGCACGATGACGGTGCTGGTCTGGGCCGCGTTCGTCGTGGCCATGGCGCCGCTCGTCTCCCTGATCTGGACGGTGCTGAGCAACGGCGCCGGCCGCATCAGCATGGACTTCCTGACGCTGTCGATGCGGAACATCTTCGGCGGCGACCCGAGCGGCGGCATCTACCACGCCATCGCGGGCACGCTGATCATCACGGCCCTGGCCACGGTGATCTCGGTGCCGATCGGCCTGCTCACCGCGATCTACCTCGTCGAGTACGGCAAGGGCGCGCTGGCCCGCGCCGTCACCTTCTTCATCGACGTCATGACCGGCATCCCGTCGATCGTCGCCGGCCTGTTCGCCGTCTCGCTGTTCACCCTGTTCCTCGGTCCGGGGGTGCGGATGGGCGTCATCGGCGCCGTCGCGCTCTCCGTGCTCATGATCCCCGTGGTCGTCCGCTCCTGCGAGGAGATGCTCAAGCTCGTCCCGAACGAGCTCCGCGAGGCGTCGTACGCGCTGGGCGTGCCCAAGTGGCTCACGATCGTCAAGGTCGTGCTCCGCACGTCCGTCGCGGGCCTGACGACGGGCATCCTGCTCGCCGTGGCGCGCGTCATCGGCGAGACGGCACCGCTGCTCGTGACCGTCGGCGTCACCGACTCGATCAACTTCGACCCGTTCGAGGGCCGGATGATGACGCTCCCGGTGTTCGCGTACCGCCAGTACAGCCAGGGCCTGGCCACCTGCGCGGGCGGCGAGTCGGCGACCTGCGTGCCCGACATCGCCATCCAGAACGCGTGGGGCGCGGCGCTCGTGCTGATCGTCCTGGTGCTCGCCCTCAACCTCATCGGCCGGCTGGTGAACCGCTGGTTCTCCCCGAAGCTGCGCTGACCCGCAGCCGCCGCCCGCCGCAGCCCACCAGAAAGAGACAGACGATGGCACAGCGCATCGACGTGAAGGACCTCAACATCTACTACGGCGACTTCCTCGCCGTGCAGGACGTGTCGATGACGATCGACCCGAAGTCGGTGACAGCGTTCATCGGCCCGTCCGGCTGCGGCAAGTCGACCTTCCTGCGCACGCTCAACCGGATGCACGAGGTGATCCCGGGCGCCCGCGTCGAGGGCACCGTGGAGATGGAGGGCGTCGACCTGTACGGCGACGACATCGACCCCGTGGCCGTGCGCCGGAACGTCGGGATGGTCTTCCAGCGCCCCAACCCGTTCCCCACCATGTCCATCCGCGACAACGTGCTCGCCGGCGTGCGCCTGAACAACCGCCGCATCAGCAAGGCGGACGCCGAGGAGCTCGTCGAGGGCTCGCTGCGCGGCGCGAACCTGTGGAACGAGGTCAAGGACCGCCTCGACCGGCCGGGCTCCGGCCTGTCCGGCGGGCAGCAGCAGCGCCTGTGCATCGCGCGCGCCATCGCGGTGAAGCCGCAGGTGCTGCTCATGGACGAGCCGTGCTCCGCGCTCGACCCGATCTCGACCCTCGCGATCGAGGACCTCATCGGCGAGCTCAAGCAGGACTACACGATCGTCATCGTGACCCACAACATGCAGCAGGCGGCGCGCGTCAGCGACCGGACCGCGTTCTTCAACATCGCCGGCACCGGCAAGCCCGGCCGTCTCATCGAGATGAACGAGACGTCGACGATCTTCTCCACCCCCGCCGAGCAGGCCACGGAGGACTACGTCTCCGGCCGCTTCGGGTGACACCCGGCCCCGGGACGTGGCCGGGGACGACGAAGGGGCGGACCGCAGCAGGTGCTGCGGCCCGCCCCTTCGTCGTGCGGGTCAGACGCCCGAGGTGTTCGGCACCCAGGCCGCGTACTCGGGGAGCGTGCCGTCCATGACGGGCAGGAAGAAGTCCTCGTCCACGCCGGCGCCGGACAGCGTCGCGTCGAGGTCGCCGCCCGGGTGGGTGGTGACGGTGCCGATCTGGGCGTCCACGGCCTGGTCGCCCTCCTGGTCGGCGCTCAGGTAGACGGTCTGCCCGGCGGGCACGGTGAGCGAGATCGGCTCGGCGCCCTCGGCGGCGAGCACGAAGTCGACGTCCTCGGCCGAGCTGTTCGCGAGCGCGCCGAGCACGGCGCCGGGCTCGCCCTCGCCCTCGGAGACGACCATGAGGTTGATGCCGCGCACCTCGTCGGTGAGGTTCACGCGAATGCCGTCGGACGGGGCGTAGGGCTTCGTGGTGATCGTGGGGGAGCAGGCGGCCAGCAGCAGGGCGCCCGCCATGACGCTGGCGGCGGCGACGAGGCGTGCGGGGCGGGCGGAGCGGGACACGAGCTCTCCTTCGAAGGCGTCGGCTCGCGGGCGCGGGTGGCCGCGCGGGCGCGGGGCATCAGGGTTCCCCCACGTCAGACGGGGAGGGGCGGGCATGCAGGGGCCCGCCGACATCTTAACGATGCCAGGCGCGCGCTGCGTCCATGATTGCGCTTCCAGACCTCTGACCTGCGCAAACGGGTTCGTCACAGGGTGGTGGAGAGGCCGCGGGGCAGGGGAGTGTCGGCCTCCCCATGGTAAGATCGTCGACTGGGAAAGGGGACATCTGCAGATGACGTTCACAGTAGGCGAGACGGTTGTCTACCCGCATCACGGCGCCGCGCTGATCGAGGAGATCAAGACGCGCAAGATCCGTGGCGAGGAGAAGATGTACCTCAAGCTCAAGGTTGCCCAGGGCGACCTGACGATCGAGGTCCCGGCGGAGAACGTCGACCTCGTGGGCGTGCGCGACGTGGTCGACCAGCAGGGGCTGGACCGCGTCTTCGAGGTGCTGCGCGCGCCCTACACGGAGGAGCCGACCAACTGGTCGCGCCGGTACAAGGCGAACCTCGAGAAGCTCGCGTCCGGCGACGTGATCAAGGTCGGCGAGGTCGTCCGCGACCTGTCGCGCCGCGACGCGGACCGCGGCCTCTCGGCGGGCGAGAAGCGCATGCTCGCCAAGGCTCGCCAGATCCTCGAGTCCGAGGTCGCGCTCGCGGAGGGCGTCGACGAGGAGAAGGCCGGCGCCATCATCGACGAGGTCCTCGCCTCCTGAGGCACCCCGTCACCAGCGTTGCACGACGGCGACCTGCGGCTCCGGCCGCGGGTCGCCGTCGTCGTTCCGGTACCGTGACGCCGTGACGACGCTCGCGATCCTCACCGCCGCGGGGTCCGGCACCCGCCTCGGCCGGGACCTGCCGAAGGCCCTGGTCGACCTGGCGGGCTTCCCCCTCGTGGTGCACGCTGCCCGCCGCCTCGCGGCCTCGGGCGTCGTCGACTCCCTGGTCATCACGTGCCCCGCGGGCCTCGACTCCGCGGTGCGCGACGTCGTCGCGCAGGACCCGCACGTGGACGTGCCGGTCCGCGTGGTCGAGGGCGGCGGAACCCGCCAGGCGTCCGTCGCCGCCGGTCTCGCGCTGGCCACGCCCGACGTCGACGTGGTCCTCGTGCACGACGCCGCGCGCCCGCTCGCCCCGCCGCGCCTGGTGCGCCGTGTCGTCGACACGGTGCGCGCCGGCCACGGCGCGGTCGTCCCGGGGCTGCCGGTCACCGACACGGTGAAGCGCGTCGCGCCGGCGCCGTCCATGGGCGGGCCGGACGTCGAACGGGTCGTCGAGACCCCGGACCGCGCGGTGCTGCGAGCGGTGCAGACGCCGCAGGGCTTCGACCGCGCGCTGCTGCAGCGCGCGCACGCGCAGGGCGCGGCCCGCGCCACGGCCGAGGGGCTGGCCGCGACGGACGACGCCGGGCTGGTCGAGGCGCTCGGCGAGGCCGCCTACGTCGTCACCGGCGAGGAGACGGCCATGAAGATCACCACCGAGCGCGACCTGCAGGTGGCCGCGCTGCTGCTCGAGGAGGAGTCGTGACGCTGCCGCGCACCGGGCTGGGCGTCGACGTGCACGCCTACGCCCCCGAGGGGTCCGAGCGCGAGCTGTGGCTGGGCGGCCTGCGCTGGCCGGGGGAGCGCCCGCTCGCCGGCCACTCGGACGCCGACGTCGCGGCGCACGCCGCCGCCGACGCCCTGTTCTCCGCCGCCGGCATCGGCGACCTCGGCTCGCACTTCGGCACCAGCGAGCCCGAATGGGCCGGGGCCGCGGGGTCCACCCTGCTCGCCGAGGCGGCCCGGCGCGTGCGGGCGGCGGGGTTCGAGATCGGGAACGTCGCCGTGCAGGTGATCGGCAACCGGCCGAAGGTCGGCCCGCGCCGCGCCGAGGCCGAGGCGGCGCTCACGGCCGCGGTCGGCGCACCCGTCTCCCTGAGCGCCACCACGACCGACGGCCTGGGGCTCACCGGCCGCGGCGAGGGCGTCGCGGCGATCGCCACGGCTCTCGTGGTCGCCGCCGGCTGAGCAGCCTGTCGGCACCGGGCCGCCGGCACGACCGCTCACTGCTGCAGGCGCGGGTCCTGCGACGGGTCGGCGTACGGCTCCGGGCAGCCCCCGTCGGCGGCGTCCTGGCGCAGCTCGACGTGCCACGGCTCGTTCGCGTACACGCGGCACAGCCCGTACGCGGCACCGTGGTCCGCCACCCACTGGCTGCCGCCCGTCTGCTGCAGGTCGACGGCGTCGCCGGTGACGTGCGACGACGTGTCGGCCGACGCCACCCAGCGGGCCGCCTCGGCCGCGGACCCGTACTGGGCGACCGCCTCGCGCAGCAGCTGGTCCTGGTACTCCGCCGAGCGCCAGGCGCTGTTGACGAAGAACGTGACGCCGTCCTGCTCGGCGTCCGTCGCGGCCGCCTGCAGGGCCGTGAGCAGCGCCGGGTCGAGGTTCGCCAGGGCCGGGAGGTCGTCGTCGAACACGGTGGTGCCGTCCGGGACGTGGCCGGCGGCCTCGCCGTCCCGCGCGCCGCGGTCGGGGCGGTCGGCGGGGGCCTTCGCCGGCGCGACCGACGTCGTCGTGGGCGGGGGCGACGACGACTGGCAGGCCGCGAGCCCGGCGAGCGCGGCGGCGGCCGCGGCGAGCGTGAGCACGGTGCGGGCCCGGCGGGCGGTCCGGGCGGCGGGGGTGCGGGTCGCGAGGGCGTGTCGGTGGTGGAGCATGCCCCCAGTCGAGCCGGGGCGGTGTTGCCCGGGCGTATGCGGTCCTCGATACGCGGACGATAGGTGCCGCTCCGTAGCATCGAGGGCATGCGTGTGCTGATCGTCGAGGACGAGCCGTACCTGGCCCAGGCCGTCCGCGACGGGCTGCGGCTGGAGGCCATCGCGGGGGACGTCGCCGGCGACGGCGACACCGCGCTCGAGCTGCTGAGCGTGAACTCCTACGACGTCGCCGTGCTCGACCGCGACATCCCCGGCCCGTCGGGCGACGAGGTCGCCGCGAGCATCGTCGCGTCGGGGAGCGGCCTGCCGATCCTCATGCTCACGGCCGCGGACCGTCTCGACGACAAGGCCACCGGGTTCGAGCTCGGGGCCGACGACTACCTCACCAAGCCGTTCGCCATGCGGGAGCTCGTGCTGCGGCTGCGCGCCCTCGACCGGCGGCGCGCGCACAGCCGGCCGCCGGTGCGCGAGCTCGCGGGCCTGCGCGTGGACCCGTTCCGCCGTGAGGTCTACCGCGACGGGCGCTACGTCGCGCTCACCCGCAAACAATTCGCCGTGCTGGAGGTGCTGGTCGCGGCGGACGGCGGCGTCGTCAGCGCGGAGGAGCTGCTGGAGCGGGCGTGGGACGAGAACGCCGACCCGTTCACCAACGCGGTACGCATCACGGTGTCGGCGCTGCGCAAGCGGCTCGGCGAGCCGTGGGTGATCGCCACCGTGCCCGGCGTGGGCTATCGCATCGCGGCCCCACCCGACGACGAGCCCCGGGGCGAGGCGCAGAGCGGCGAGGGCCGCCGTGGCTAGGAGCCCCGGCCCGAGCGTCCGGCTGAAGCTCACGCTCAGCTACGCCGGCTTCCTCGTGGTGGCCGGCGCCCTCCTGCTCGCCGTGGTGTGGGTGTTCCTGCTGCGGTACGTGCCCGAGTCCGTGATCGTCGACGTCGCGCCGTCCCGCCCGGGGCCGGGCCAGTTCGTGCCCAACCGCTCCGACCTGGAGCGGGCGTTCGCCCCCCGGGTGGCCTGGGCGATGGTCTTCCTCCTGGTGTTCGGCCTCCTCGGCGGGTGGTTCCTGGCAGGGCGGATGCTCGCGCCGCTGGACCGCATCACCGACGCCACCCGCCGCGCCGCGGAAGGATCGCTGTCCCACCGGGTCCGGCTCCCGGGCCGGCAGGACGAGTTCCGCGAGCTCGCCGACGCGTTCGACACGATGCTGGCGCGGCTCGAGGCGCAGGTCGCCGAGCAGCAGCGCTTCGCCGCCAACGCGTCCCACGAGCTGCGCACCCCCCTCGCGATCACGCAGGCGATGCTCGAGGTGGCCCGCGAGGACCCGGAGCGCGACACCGCCGAGGTGCTGGACCGGCTGCACGCCGTCAACGCGCGCGCCATCGACCTCACCGAGGCGCTGCTCCTGCTCAGCCGGGCCGACCGCGGGGCGTTCGGCCTCGAGCGCGTGGACCTGTCGCTCGTCGCGGAGGAGGCCGCCGAGACGCTGCTGCCGCTCGCGGACGCGCGCTCCGTGGAGGTGCACGTCGGCGGCGACGCCGCCCCCGCGGTCGGGTCGCACGCGCTCCTGCTGCAGCTCGCCACGAACCTCGTGCACAACGCGATCGTGCACAACCTGCCCGACGGCGGTGCGGTGCGGGTGGACACGGGGGTGCGCGGCGACGACGTCGTGCTCACCGTCGAGAACACCGGCGACCCGCTCGACCCGCGTCTCGTGCCGACCCTCGTCGAGCCGTTCCAGCGCGGCGGCGGGCGCACCCACGGCGCGCACGCGGGCGTCGGGCTGGGCCTCGCGATCGTGCGGAGCATCGCCGAGGCGCACCACGGGACGGTCGCGCTCGCCCCCGGGCCGGGGGGCGGGCTGCGCGTGACGGTGCGGCTCCCGGGGGAGCGGGCCGCCCCGCCGGCATGGTGGCCCTCCGCCTAGCCCGTGGTGCGCAGGACGGTGTCGGTGTAGTCGTTGCGGAAGACGCCGTCGGGGTCGACGGCGGCGCGCACACGGGCGACGTCGGCCAGGGGGTAGTGGTCGGCCAGCTGCTCCGCCGTGCGGGTGTGCATCTTGCCCCAGTGCGGCCGCCCGCCCGCGGCGGCGAAGATCTGCTCGGCCGCGCTGAAGTACCGCTGGTACGGCATCGGCGCGTACTGGTGCACGGCGACGTACGCCGTCTCGCGGCCGTGCGCCGTCGAGAGCCAGACGTCGTCGGCGGCGGCGAAGCGCACCTCCACCGGGAAGGGGACGGGCTCGCCGGACGCGCGCAGCCAGGCGTCGAGCTCGTCGAGCACCTCCCGCAGCGCGGCGCGGGGCAGCGCGTACTCCATTTCCACGAACCGCACGCGGCGCCGGGTGACGAAGACGTCGGCCGACGGCGCCACGTACGTCTTCGCGCCCAGCGCCCGCGCGCTCACTGCGTTGAGGCGGGGGACGAGGCCGGGGGCGGCGAACGCGAGCCGGTTGACGACCTCGAAGGCGCCGTTGGACAGCACCTCCTCGTCCAGGAGGGCGCGGGCCCGGGCGCCCGCGGTGCGCACGGCGCCGACGCCGCCCGCGCGGGCGGCGGCCCACGCCTCGACCTCGTCGGCCGCCGCGCGGTTGTTCCGCTTCGTCAGCGCCCGGCGGGTGCCGGGGAACCAGTAGAACTCCGCGTGGTCGTTGCCGTCGACGTACTCGTCGAGCTGCTCCAGCACGCGGTCCAGCGGCCACGGCTCTTCCTGCGCGCGCAGCCAGAACGCGGGCACCACCTCGAGGGTGAGCGCGGACAGCACGCCCGCGGTGCCCAGGCCGAGCCGGGCCAGCTCGAACAGCTCCCGCTCGGCGCTGCCGGGGGCCGCCGCGTCCGACGCCGACCGGACCGCGCCGTCGGCCCCGACCACGCGGACGCCGCGCACCTGCGTCGCGAGGCCGCCCAGCCGCGCGCCCGTGCCGTGCGTGCCGGTCGAGATCGCGCCCGCGACCGACTGGCGGTCGATGTCGCCGAGGTTGCGCATCGCCAGGCCGAGCGCCGCGAGCAGGCGGTTGAGGTGGTGCAGCCGGGTGCCCGCCCGGACGGTGACCAGCGACGTGCCGTCCGGCTGCGGCGCCACCGCCTCGACGCCGCTGAGACGGTCGAGGCCCAGGTGCACGCCGTCGGTCACCGCCGCGGCGGTGAAGGAGTGGCCCGCGCCCATCGCGCGCACCCGCAGCCCGTCGGCGGCGGCACGGGCGACGACCGCGCCCAGCTCGCCCTCGTCACGCGGCGCGACGCGGCGCGCGGGCTGCCACGAGTGCGTGCCGCCCCAGGTGCGCAGCGGGGCGTCGGGGGTGGCGGGGGCCGGTGGACGGGCGACGGTGCTCGAGGTCACGCGGCACACTCTGCCACGGGCGGCGGCCCCGGTGGGTCCCCCTCCGGGTGGATCGTCGGCGGCCCGTGGACCACCTGCGGGATCACCCCGCCGGGACGTCCGACGACGTCCTGCGCCCGGTGTAGCGTGCGGTCATGACCCAGACGGAGCGGCTGGCCCGTGCCACCGCGCACCTGCCGGCTCCCGTGGCCGTGGTCGACCTGGACGCCTTCGACGCCAACGCCGCCGACCTGCGCCGCCGCGCCCGGGGCGTCCCCGTGCGGGTGGCGAGCAAGTCCGTGCGCGTGCGCTCGCTCGTCGGCCGAGCGCTCGACGCCGGGTTCCAGGGTGTCATGGCGTTCTCCCTGGCCGAGGCGCTGTGGCTCGTGCAGGAGGGGGTGCGTGACGTCCTCGTCGGCTACCCCACCGTGGACCGGGACGCGCTCGCGCGGCTCGCCGCCGACGTCCGCGCGCGGCGCGAGGTCACCCTGATGGTGGACGACGCCGCCCAGCTCGCGCTCCTGGACTCCGCCCTGTCGTCACTGTCGTCCACCGGGACGCCGGCCGGGACCGGTGCCCTGCCCGACGTCGCGGTCTGCCTGGACGTCGACGCGTCGCTGCGGCTCGACGCCGGCCCGGTGCACGTCCACCTGGGCACGCGGCGCTCGCCGCTGCGCACCCCGGACGACGTCGCCGCGCTCGCCCGCCGTGTCGAGGCGCTGCCCGGCGCCCGGCTGCGGGGGCTCATGTTCTACGAGGCGCAGGTCGCGGGCCTGCCCGACACCAACCCGGCCGTCCGGCTGGTCAAGCGGCTGTCGGTGGCCGAGCTGTACGGCCGCCGGTCGGCCGTCGTCGAGGCGGTGCGCGCCGCCGTCGGGCGCGGCGTGGAGCTGGTGAACTCGGGCGGCACGGGCTCCCTCGAGACGTCGTCGGCCGGGCCCACCGTCACCGAGGTGACCGCGGGTTCCGGGCTGTTCGTCCCCGGCCTGTTCGACGGGTACCGCTCCTTCGACCCCCGGCCCTCCGCGTTCTTCGGGCTCGACGTCGCGCGGGTCCCCGCCCCGGGCTGGGCGACGGCGTTCGGTGGCGGGTACGTCGCGTCCGGCCCCGCGGGGCGCTCGCGGCTGCCGCGGGTCGCGACGCCCGGCTGGTCGCTCACCGGCACCGAGGGTGCGGGGGAGGTCATGACGCCGCTGCGCCGGCGCCGCGGCGCGCCGCCCCTCGCCGTCGGGGACCGCGTCTGGCTGCGGCACGCCAAGGCCGGCGAGCTCATGGAGAGGTTCGACGTCGTCCACCTGGTGCGCGGCGACGCGATCGTCGAGTCCGTCCCCACGTACCGCGGCGAGGGACGCACCTTCGGCTGAGGGACCGGCCGGTACGCTGGACCGGTGAGCCTGCACCTGTACGACACCGCGACGCGCGACGTGCGCGCCTTCGTCCCCCTGAACCCGGGCGAGGTCGGTATCTACCTGTGTGGCGCCACCGTGCAGGCCCCGCCCCACATCGGCCACCTCCGCCCCGTCATCGCGTTCGACGTGCTGCGCCGCTGGCTGGAGCGCTCGGGCCTGCGGGTCTCGCTGATCCGCAACGTCACCGACATCGACGACAAGATCCTCGCCAAGGCCGCCGCGGCGGGCGTCGCCTGGTGGGCGCACGCCGCCGCGCACGAGCGGATGTTCACCCGCGCCTACGACGCGCTCGGCGTCCTGCCGCCGACGTACGAGCCGCGCGCCACCGGCCACGTGCCCGACATGGCGGAGCTCATGCAGCGGCTCGTCGACCGCGGGCACGCGTACACGACCGGGCCGGGCGACGTCTGGTTCGACGTGCGGTCGTGGCCCGCCTACGGCGAGCTGACGAAGCAGCGGCTCGAGGACCTCAACCCCGAGCCGACCAGCGACGACGCCGCGGCGTCCGCCAAGCGCGACCCGCACGACTTCGCGCTGTGGAAGGCGCCCAAGCCGGGCGAGCCGGAGACGGCGTCCTGGGAGACGGCGTTCGGCCGGGGCCGGCCGGGCTGGCACCTCGAGTGCTCCGCCATGGCGCGCCGCTACCTGGGCGACACCTTCGACATCCACGGCGGCGGCCTCGACCTGCGGTTCCCGCACCACGAGAACGAGCAGGCGCAGTCGCGTGCTGCCGGGTACGGCTTCGCGCAGCGCTGGATGCACTGCGCGTGGGTCACCCAGCAGGGCGTCAAGATGAGCAAGTCGCTGGGCAACGGCCTGCTCGTCAGCGAGCTGCTCGCGCAGGCGCCCGCGCCCGTGATCCGCTACGCCCTCGCGGCGGTGCAGTACCGCTCGATGCTCGAGTGGTCGCCCGACACCCTCGACGAGGCCCGCACGACCTGGGAGCGGCTGTCCGGCTTCGTGGACCGCGCCACCGAGCGTGTCGGCGGGGTGCCCGCCGACGAGGTGGCGAAGGCCGAGCTGCCGGCGGGGTTCGTCGAGGCGATGGACGACGACCTCAACGTGCCCGCCGCGCTCGCCGTCGTGCACGAGCACCTGCGCGCCGGCAACAGCGCCCTGGCGTCGCGCGACGACGTCGAGGCACGGGCCGAGCTCGTCGCCCTGCGCGGCATGCTCGACGTCCTGGGCCTCGACCCGCTCGACCCGCAGTGGGCCTCGGGCGCCGACGACTCCACGGCGCGCTCCGCCCTGGAGTCGCTCGTCGCCGCCGAGCTCGACGCGCGGGTCGCCGCGCGCGCCGCGAAGGACTGGGCCACGAGCGACGCCATCCGCGACCGCCTCGCGGCCGCCGGCGTCGTCGTCCAGGACTCCGCCGACGGCGCCCGCTGGACGCTGACCGACTGACCCGCTCGACCACCTGAGAAGAGACACCATGGCAGGCAACACCCGGCGTCCCGGCGCCGTCCGCAAGCCCGGCAGCAAGAAGGGCGCGCAGGTCGGCACCGGCGGGCACAGCCGCAAGGCGCTCGAGGGCAAGGGCCCGACGCCGAAGGCCGAGGACCGCACGTACCACCCGGCGCACAAGCGCAAGGTCGCGGCGGAGAAGCGGCAGACCGACCAGGCGCAGAAGGGCGCGAGCAAGGGCGTCGTGCGCGGCACGCGCCGCCCCACCGGCGGCGCGGAGGTGGTCGCGGGCCGCAACGCCGTGCTCGAGGCGCTGCGCACCGACGTGCCGGTCACCGCGGTGCACCTCGCCGCGCGCATCGACCACGACGACCGCACGCGGGAGATCCTCGAGCTGGCCTCGACCCGCTCCGTGCAGCTGCTCGAGGTGAGCCGCACCGAGCTGGACCACCTCACCGAGGGCTCCGTGCACCAGGGCGTCGCCGCGCAGGTGCCGCCGTACGACTACGCGGACATCGACGACCTGCTGGACGCCGCCGCCGCGGCGGGGCAGCCGCCGCTGATCGTCGCGCTCGACGGCGTCACCGACCCCCGCAACCTGGGCGCCGTGCTCCGGTCCGCCGGGGCCTTCGGCGCGCACGGCGTCGTCGTCCCGTCGCGCCGCTCCGCCGGCGTCACCGCGTCGGCGTGGAAGGTGTCGGCCGGCGCCGCGGCCCGCGTGCCCGTGGCCAAGGTGACGAACCTGGCGCGCACCCTCGCCGACCTGAAGAAGTCGGGGGCGTTCGTCGTCGGGCTGGACGCCGGCGGCGACACCACCGTGCGCGACCTCGCGTTCGCCACCGACCCGCTGGTGCTCGTCGTCGGCTCCGAGGGCCACGGCCTCTCCCGCCTGGTGCGCGAGACCTGCGACGCCGTCGCGTCCATCCCCATCTCGTCGGACGTCGAGTCGCTGAACGCGGGCGTCGCCGCGGGGATCACGCTCTACGAGGTGGCCCAGGCCCGCCTGTCCTCCGCGAGATAGAGAACCCCTGAGCTCGAGATAGAGAGGCTCGGACGGGACCGCAGTCGCGGTCCCGTCCGAGCCTCTCTATCTCGAGCTCAGGGGTTCTCTATCTCGCGGGTCAGGTGGAGAGGTGGAAGTGGTCGTCCTCGGGGGCGGCGTCCGGTCCGGCGCCCATGTCGACGATGTCGACGTCGCCCTCGCGGTCCGGCTCGCCCGGCGGCAGGCCGAGGATCGCCTTCTCGTCCCGGCGATGGCGCAGCACGTGCTCCACGTAGGACGCCGTGGCCTCGGGCATCGGGACGTCGCGCCCCGCCTGCTCGGAGATGAACCAGCGGTGGTCGAGGATCTCGTGGAAGAGCTGCGCCGGCTCGAGCTTGCGGCGCAGCTCGCGGGGGACGGCGCGGATGGTCGGCTGGAAGACGTTCTGCGACCAGTCGTGCGCGACCATCTGCGGGTCGTCCTCCTGGCGGTCCGTGGCCGCCACGTAGGAGTCGAGGTCGTTGAGGAGCCGGCGGGCCTGGTTGTCCTGGACGTCCAGGCCGGTGAGGCGGAACAGGCGGCGTGAGTGGTGCCCGGCGTCGACCACCTGGGGCTGGATGCGCACGGTGGTGCCGTCGATGTCCGTGGTGATCGACAGCTCGCCGACGTCGAAGCCCAGGTCGTTGAGCTGGTCGATGCGCGCCGCGACCCGCCAGCGCTCGTCGGAGCCGAACGACTCGACGCCCGTGAGCGCCTCCCAGAGCTCCGTGTACCGGGAGACGAGGGCGTCGCCGATGGCGAGCTCGTCCACCTCCTCGTCGAGCAGCTCGCCCGCCGCGAGGTCCATGAGCTCGCCGATGATGTTGGTGCGCGCCAGGTCGACGTCGTACTCGCGCTGCCCGCGGGACAGCTCGCGGTGCAGGTCGCCGGTCTCGGCGTCGACGAGGTAGGCGGCGAACTGGTGCGCGTCGCGCCGGAACAGGGTGTTCGACAGCGACACGTCGCCCCAGTAGAAGCCGACCAGGTGGACCCGCACCAGCAGGACGGCCAGCGCGTCGATGAGACGTGCCGCGGTGTCGGGGCGCAGCGCCTGGCTGAACACGGCCCGGTAGGGGAGCGAGAACGCGAGGTGCTCCGTGACGAGCGCGGCCTCGAGGGGCTCGCCGTCGTCGTCCCGGCGGCCCGTCACGACGCCCACGGGGCGCACGGCCGGGATCTCGAGCTTGCGGAGCTGGCGCAGCAGGTCGTACTCGCGGAACGCGACCGCTTCGCTGATCTCCTTGATCGCGAGCACGCGCCCGTCGAGGCGGACGAACCGCACGACGTGCCGCGAGATGCCTCGGGGGAGCGCGGCGAGCACGTCTGCGGGCCAGTCGACCAGGGGCGCGCGCCAGGGCAGGTCGAGCAGCGCGGAGTCCGGCGTCGCCGAGGTGATCTGCAGCTGTTCCACGTCGCTCCATACGTTGTGGGTGGGCTCGTGGCCCCCGTGCGAGCCGTGAGCGGGCCACGAGCCCACCCACAACGCTCTCCGGCTCGTCAGGGTACGCGACGAGGGGCGGGCCCGGCAGCAGCCGGACCCGCCCCTCGGACGGTGCAGTGAGTCGCTACCGACTCACCGGCGATCAGTTGAGGCGGTTGCCCGTCGCGGCCGAGAAGAGGTGCGACTGGCCCGGCTTGATCGTCACGTGGATCGTGTCGCCCTTCATGGGGACGTTGCGCGGGTCGATGCGCACGATCACCTGGTTGTCGCCGGCGCCCGAGCGGACCTCGGCCTCCTCGGCGGCGGGGCCGACGAGCGTGCCGTAGACGAAGGCGTCCGAGCCGAGCTCCTCGACGAGGTTGACGGCCACGGGCATCGCGTTCTCGGTGCCGTCCGAGACCACCTCGAGCGCCTCGGGACGGAAACCGATGGTGATCTTGCCGCCGTCGGCGTCCGTGAGCTGCTCCACGGTCGACCGCTCCAGCGGCACCCGGGCGTGACCCACGTGGGCCACACCCCCGTCGACCTTGAAGGTGGCGATGTTCATCGCCGGCGAGCCGATGAAGCCCGCGACGAAGACGTTGGCCGGGGTGTCGTACATCTCGCGCGGCGTGCCGACCTGCTGCAGCAGACCGCCCTTGAGCACCGCGATGCGGTCGCCCATGGTGAGCGCCTCGGTCTGGTCGTGCGTCACGTAGACGGTCGTGACGCCGAGGCGGCGCTGCAGCGACGCGATCTGCGTACGGGTCTGGACGCGGAGCTTGGCGTCGAGGTTCGACAGCGGCTCGTCCATGAGGAACACCTGCGGCTGGCGCACGATCGCGCGGCCCATGGCGACACGCTGGCGCTGACCACCGGAGAGTGCCTTCGGCTTGCGGTCGAGGTACTCGGTGAGGTCGAGGATCTTGGCGGCCTCCTCGACGCGCTCACGGATCTCGGCCTTCGGCTTGCCCGCGATCTTCAGGGCGAAGCCCATGTTGTCCGCCACCGACATGTGCGGGTACAGCGCGTAGTTCTGGAACACCATCGCGATGTCGCGGTCCTTCGGCTGGACGTCCGTGACGTCGCGGTCGCCGATGAGGATGCTGCCGCCGTTCACGTCCTCCAGGCCGGCCAGCATGCGGAGCGAGGTGGACTTTCCGCAGCCCGACGGGCCGACGAGGACGAGGAACTCGCCGTCCTCGACGTGCAGGTTGAGCTGGTCGACGGCCGGGCGCTCCGTGCCCGGGTAGATGCGCGTCGCGTGGTCGAAGGTGACCGTTGCCATGGTTGCAATCCCTCCACCGGCAGGTACGTGCCGGACGATCCGTTGTGGGTGGGTGCCGTTGCTTTCACGCTGGCGTGTCGGCGGTGACACATTCTGTTGTCGCGCGCTCCGGGCCTCGGCCGGACGGCCTCGGATCGGTGCGCCGGGATGATCGTACATGCCCCTGGCGTGAGTTCGGACACAGCCCAGGTCAGGGCCCCACGACCGCTCGGAAAGGGCTGTCCGTCAGTCCTCGAGCGCGCCCGCGAGGCGCTCGAGGACGGCGGCGAGCGCGTCCGCGTCCGCCACGCGCTCGCTCGCCCGCGTCGGCCCGGGGCCGACCTTGACGCCCAGGTCGTCCGGCCCGAGCACCTCGAACGCGGCCTCGTCGGTGGTGTCGTCGCCGGCGTAGAGGACGAGCCCCCGGAGGCGTTCGTCGCCCTCCTCCAGCTCCTCGCGCAACCGCTCGACGGCGATCCCCTTGGACGTGGGGACGACGGCGATCTCGACGACGTCCTTGCCGTGCATCGCGTGCAGACCGAGGCGCGCCGCCACCGCGTCGGCGTCGGCCTCCGCGGCGCGCGCGTCGTCGGCGTTGCAGAGCCGGGTGTGCAGGACGGCGGCGCTGGGCTTGTCCTGCACCCACGCGCCGCGCCGGCCGTCGATCGCGTCCTGCAGCCCCTCGCGCAGCCGCTCCAGGCGGTCCGCCTGTGCGTCGGTGAGGCGCAGCGGCACGGCGTCGACGCCGTGCGCGGTGACCCGGCCGGTCTCCGCGCCGTGGCTCCCCACCAGGTACGTGCCGGCGGGCACGCCCGACCGGGCGGCGAGGTCCGCGAGGTTGCGGCCCGAGACGAGGGCGAGCCGCAGCTCGTCGCCTCCGGCCGGAACCGGCCGCGCCGCGAGCGCGGCGAGCCGGTCCACGGCCGTGCGCGCGGCCGGCGTCATCGTCGATGCGGAGGGGTCGTCGACCAGCGGCGCGAGCGTCCCGTCGAAGTCGAGCGCGACGAGCCGCGCGACCCGCGGCGTCGACCCCGGCCGGCGGGCGAACGCGAGCACCGCCGCCTCGGCCGCCTCGGTCCCGCCCGGCTCGGGCCCGGTCACCTGCTGCCCGGTCACCCGCGGCTCGACCGGGCCGGCATGGCGGTGAGCACGCCGAGGAACGTCTCGGACCACTTCGCGACGTCGTCGGCCATCACCTTGCGGCGCAGCCGGCGCATCCGGCGCCGCTGCTCGCGCGCGGGCATGTGCGCCGCCGCGACGATGGTGTCCTTCATCCCGTCGATGTCGTGCGGGTTGACCAGCAGCGGCCCGGGGGCGAGCTCGTCGGCGGCGCCCGTGAACTCGCTCAGCACCAGCACGCCCTGCTCGTCCGAGCGTGCCGCGATGTACTCCTTCGCCACGAGGTTCATGCCGTCGCGCAGGGACGTGACGAGCATGACGTCGGCCGCGAGGTACAGGGCGGCCATCTCGTCGGGCGGGTAGGAGTGGTGGAGGTAGTGGATCGCGGAGTGCCCGAGCTCGCCGAACTCGCCGTTGATGCGGCCCACGAGCCCCTCGACGTGCTCGCGCAGCTCCTGGTACGCCCCGACGTTCTCGCGGCTGGGGCTGGCGACCTGCACCAGCGTGCAGTGCTCGACGTCGAGCCGGCCGTCCTGCAGCAGCTCCCCGTACGCCTTGATGCGGTGCCGGATGCCCTTGGTGTAGTCGAGGCGGTCGACGCCCAGCATCATCACCTTCGGGTCGCCCAGGTCTGCGCGGATCTCCTTCGCGCGGGCCTGCACCTCGGGCTCGCGGGCCAGCGCGTCGAAGTGGTGGGAGTCGATCGAGATGGGGAACGCCGCAGCGCGCACGTGCCGGGCGGGGCGCCCGTCCTCCTCCGCGACCGTGATGATCGGCCCGCGCGTGGTGTGCTTCGTGAGCCGCCGCACGGAGCGCACGAAGTTCGACGCGTCGCCCCCGCGCTGGAAGCCGATGAGGTCGGCGCCCAGCAGGCCCTCGACGATCTGCGTGCGCCACGGCAGCTGCTGGAACAGCTCCACCGCCGGGAAGGGGATGTGGTCGAAGAACCCGATCCGCAGGTCGGGCCGCAGCTCGCGGAGCATCTTCGGCACCAGCTGGAGCTGGTAGTCGTGCACCCACACGACGGCGTTCTCCGCCGCCTGCGCGGCCGCGGCCTCGGCGAAGCGGCGGTTGACGCGGCGGTACGCGTCCCACCACTGCCGGTGGTACGTCGGGGGCGAGATGACGTCGTGGTACAGCGGCCACAGGGTGTCGTTGGAGAACCCCTCGTAGTACCGCTCGATGTCGCCCTGGCTGAGGGAGACCGGCACGAGGAGCATGCCGTCGGCCTCGAAGGGCTCGTGCTCGAGGTCGGGGGCGCCGGACCAACCGACCCAGGCGCCGTCCGCCTCGCGCATCACCGGTTCGAGGGCGGTGACGAGGCCGCCGGGGGAGCGGTGCCAGTCCACCCCGCCGTCGGCGTCGACCGTGAAGTCGACGGGGAGCCGGTTGGCGACGACGACGAGGTCGTACCCGTCGCCCTTCCGACGATGGCTGCTTGACGAACCTTTGCCTGCCAAGGGACCTCTCTCCACGAGTTCTGCCAGGAGTCCTTCAAGGACTCTGGAGGACTTCGAAAGGACAACGTCCTCCGCGGACAGGGTACCGACGCGGCCTCGGCCTCGCCCCGGCGCGGTGCGACCTCACCCGCTCACGCCGTCCCGTCGAGGGACGCGCGGGCGCTCCACGACCTGCTCGCGACCTGCCCGCGACCCGGTGGTGACCTGCCGCGGACCAGCGCGGCACGGCGCGCCACGGGAGGTCCGGACGGATACGGTGTGCCCCATGGGTGAGGTCGACGCGATGCAGGTCCCGGGGCGCAACCCCGCGCCCGGCCCGCCGTCGGCCCCGCGCGACGGCGTCGAGGGTGCCGGCTCTCAGGGTCCGGCGCCGAGCGGCGGCGGGCCGAACGGCACGTCGCAGAACGGCACGTCGCAGGGCGGTCCGGTGCGGAACGGCGCGTCGTCGGACCGTGCCCCGCGCGCGTCCCGGACCCGTGACGGGGGCCTCGCCGAGGGCGCGGAGGTCGGCGGCTACACCGTGGTGCGACCGCTCGGGAGCGGCGCGATGGGCGCCGTCTACGAGGCGGTCGACGGCGGCGGTGGCCGCGTGGCGCTCAAGGTGCTGCACGCGCACGTCGACGCCGACCCCGCCGGGCGCGAGCGGCTGCGGCGCGAGGCCGCGGCCCTGCAGCGGCTGCGGCACCCCGCCGTCGCGCAGGTGCTCGACGCCGAGCTGGAGGGCCCGTACGCGTTCGTCGTGACCGAGCTGGTGGACGGCGTCACCCTCGAGGAGGAGGTGGACGAGCGCGGCCCGCTCGACGCCGCCGACGTCTTCTCCCTCGCCGACCAGCTCGCCGCCGCTCTCGAGGCCGTGCACGACGCGGGCGTGGTGCACCGCGACCTCAAGCCCTCGAACGTGATGATCACCGCGCAGGGGCCGGTGCTCATCGACTTCGGCATCGCGCAGGGCCCGGGAGACACGCGGACCACGTCCGCGGGGTTCGTCATGGGCACGCCCGGCTACATCGCCCCCGAGCTGCTCGACGGCGGCGCGCCCGTCGCGGAGACCGACTGGTGGAGCTGGGCCGCCCTGCTGTCGTTCGCCGCCACCGGCCGCTCGCCGTTCGGCGTCCGGCCCACCGAGCTCGTGCTGCGGCGCTCGCGGGAGGGGCGGCCGGACCTCCACGGGCTGCCGGCCCGCACGGCCCGGGCGCTCGCGGGTGCGCTGCAGGCCGACCCGGCGCTTCGCTGGGGTCCGACCGAGGTGGCGCGCGCCCTGCGGCGGGACCTCGACGACGCCCTGGGCGGCGCGCCCGACCCCTGGGCCTCGCCGGACGCCACGCAGCGCATCGCGCAGTCCGCCGAGACGCAGCACGTGGCGCTGCCCACGCAGGTCGTCGCGGCCGCCGCGGCCCCGGCGTCGTACCCCCCGACGGGCGCCGTGCCCATCGCACCCGGCACGGGGCCGGGCACGCCGCCGCCCCCGCCGCCGGTCGCGCCGGACCGCCCCACCGCGCCGGCGCCCGCCACGCCGGCCGACGCCGACGACCCCACGCAGACGATGACCGCGCTGGAGCGCGACCGGCTGCAGGCGCAGGACGGCGGGACCCGCGCCATCCCGGTCGGCGACGTCCGCTACAAGGGCTACGACCAGCTGGTCGAGGAGCTGCCGCCCGAGCCCCCCGGCCCGTACCAGCGCCCCGTGCACCGGCGGCGCACCGGGACCGCCGTCGCCGTCGCGCTGCCGCTGGTCGCCCTCGCGGCCACCCGCCCGCTGATCGGGTTCGGCGCTCTCGTGGCGCTCGTCCTCGTGTGCCGCGCGGTCGCGACGTCGGGCGACCGGCTGCACACCCGCCGCGAGCACAAGGGCGTCCGCCGCTCCGACGGGTTCGTCGGCACGCTGCTGTTCCCGTGGCACGCGCTCCTCGGGATCCTCGGGTCGATCCCTGCCGTGCTGGTCGGCGCGTGCGCCGGGCTGCTGACGCTGCTGGCCGGCTGGTGGCTGTTCGGCGCCGGGCATCTCATCCTGCTGCCCCGGAACGACCTCGAGGCGCGGTCCCAGGGCGGGATGAACGAGGACATCGTGTTCAACGGCGTCCTGGCGGGGGTGATGATCGTCGCGCTCCTGGCCACGTGGTTCGGGCCGGCGGGCGGCACCGCGCGCGAGGGCGGCCGCATCATCCTCGGGAAGATCGCCCCGGGACGCCTCGGCGCCGCCGTCGTCGTCGTGGTCTGCCTGGTGCTGACCGTGATCCTCGTCGCACCCGTGCTCTCCGACCCCACGATCGAGTGGTGGCCCATCAGCGGGCCTCCCGATCTCCTCTGACCCGACGCGCTCGTCGTCGGCCGGTCCGGCAGGACATTCCCGGCGAACGTCCAGGTGCCGCGGGTAGGCTTCGCCCCGTCCGGCGCTGCCGCGCCGCCCCGCCCTCCCGAGATCCTCGAGGACACGATGTCGACGAAGAACCCGAACATGACGAAGGCGCAGCGCCGCGACGCGGCGCGCGCCGAGGCGCTCGCCCTGCGCGAGAAGGAGCAGGCGCGCGACAAGCGCAACCGGATCATCACCCTGTCCGTGCTCGGCGTCGCGCTCGTCGCGCTCGGCGTCGTGGTCTGGATGATCCTGCAGCAGGGTGCGAAGAACGACGTCGACGACATCCCCCTGGCGGACGTCACGATGCCCTCGACGGCGCAGGAGAACGGCGGCATCCCGGTCGGCGCCGACAACGCCGCGGGCACCGAGAACGCCGACGCCCCCGTCATCGACGTCTACCTCGACTACATGTGCCCCGTGTGCGGCCAGTTCGAGCAGACCAACGCCGCCGACATCGACGAGATGGTCGGCGCCGGCGACGCGACCGTCGTCTACCACCCCGTGTCGATCCTCGACCGGCTGTCGGCCGGCACCGAGTACTCGACGCGCTCGGGCGCGGCCGCGGCGTACGTCGCCGACAAGGCCCCCGAGGCGTTCCCCGCGTTCCACGCGGCGCTGTTCACCAACCAGCCGGCGGAGAACTCCGAGGGGCTGACGGACGAGCAGCTCGCGTCGTACGCCGAGGAGGCGGGGGCCCCCGCCGACGTCGCGTCCGCCATCGAGGACGGCACGGCGCGCGAGACGTTCGGGCAGTACGTCCACTCGGCGACGCAGGAGGCGACCTCGGACGAGGCGCTGCAGAACCCGCAGTCGGGCTCGTTCGGCACGCCGACCGTGCTCGTCGACGGCCAGCGGTTCGACGACTGGGGCACGCAGGGCGCCCTGGGCGAGGCGGTCACCGCGGCTGCCGGCAGCTGACCGACCGCGCGGCACGGCCTGCCCGCCCCGGTAGGCTGTGCCGCGCTCCCGCCGCCTTAGCTCAGCTGGTAGAGCTCCCGTCTTGTAAACGGAAGGTCGTCGGTTCGAATCCGACAGGCGGCTCCACTTTCGCGAGATAGAGAACCTTCAGGCGCGAGATAGAGAACCCCGCACGGGCCGCAACCGGTTACGGCCCGTGCGGGATTCTCTATCTCGCGCCTGAAGGTTCTCTATCTCGCGGAGGAAGGCGGCCAGGCGCCGGGCTCGCCCCACTTCGGCGCGCGGCCGTCGCCGCTCGACGTGTGCTTGATCCGGCGCTGCACCCAGGGGACGACGTGCGTGCGCGCCCACTGCGCGTTGGCGCGGGCCCGCTCGACGAACGCCTGCGGCGGCAGCGGGTCGAGCGCGACGGCGTAGTCGGGGTCGTCGGGCTCCTGGCCGAGGCCGACGAGCGCGGCGTCGGCGACGCGACGGTGCCCCTCTGGCGTGAGGTGGATGCGGTCGTCGGCCCACATGCGCAGGTCGAACAGGGGGTCGAGGCCCCACAGGTCCAGCACGTGCGCGCCGTGCTTGCGCGCGATGGTCCAGATGTTCGCGTTGTACTGGCCCACGCGGCCGCGGGTCCAGCTCAGCCCGGCGCCTGCCTTGAAGCCCGTGCCGAGCAGCACGTCGGCGCCCGTCGCGCGGATCTTCGCCACGCCCTGTTCCAGGCGGGCGGAGAGCACGTCGATGTCGGCCTGCGGGCGCAGGATGTCGTTGCCGCCACCGACGAACGACACCAGGTCGGGCTGCATCTGCAGCGCGACGTCGACCTGCTCGTCGAGGATGTGGTGCAGCAGCCGGCCGCGGATCGCGAGGTTCGCGTACTCCAGGGCGGGCTCGCCGGCGGCGGTGCGGCGGGTCGACAGCGCGCCGGCGAGCCGGTCGGCCCAGCCGCGCTGCTTCGCCGCCGACTCCGTGCCCGCCGGGGCGGGGGTGCCGTCGTCGTAGGGGTAGGGGTCCCACAGTCCCTCGGAGAAGGAGTCGCCGATCGCGACGTAGCGCCCCCAGGTGGGGGGCGTCGCGTCGGGGGTCGTGCCGTCAGGGGTCGGGGTGGAGTCCTGCGTGGTCACGTCCGCCATTGTGCTCCTCGCGCGCCGGTGTGCGCTCGGGGCAGCGGCATCGGGCGGTGACCCTCGCCGTCTGGCGCCTCAGACGAGACGCCAGTCCACCGGCGCCCCGCCCTGTTCCTCGAGCAGCGCGTTGACGCGGGAGAACGGGCGGGAGCCGAAGAATCCTCGGTACGCGGACAGCGGGCTGGGGTGCGCGCTCTCGACCGTGGGGACGTCGCCCAGCCACGGCTTGAGCGACGCGGCGTCGCGGCCCCACAGGATCGCGACGAGCGGGCCGCCGCGGGCCACGAGCGCCTTGATCGCGGCCTCGGTCACCTGTTCCCAGCCCTTGCCGCGGTGCGACGCCGGCGTCCCCGGCCGCACGGTGAGCACGCGGTTGAGCAGCATGACGCCCTGGTCGGCCCACGGGCGCAGGTCGCCGTTCGACGGCGTCGGCACGCCGACGTCCTCCGCGAGCTCGGTGTAGATGTTCACCAGCGACCTGGGCACGGGCCGCACTTGCGGCTGCACCGAGAACGACAGGCCCATGGGGTGCCCGGGCGTGGGGTACGGGTCCTGCCCGACGACCAGGACGCGCACGTCGGCGAGGGGCCGGGAGAAGGCGGCGAAGATGTGCGGCCCGTCCGGCAGGTAGGTGCGGCCGGCGGCGACCTCGGCGCGCAGGAAGTCGCCCATCGCGTGGATCTGCGGCTCGACGTCGGCCAGCGCGGCGGCCCAGTCGGGCGCCATGACCTGGTCGAAGGGCGGCCGCTCCGGCGTCGTGGTGCCGGGGCCGGTCGTCGTCGGGGTGTCCACGCCGCGACGCTAGCGCACCCGTCCGCCGAGTTGTCAGGGCCACGAGCGCGTTCCGATGGTCCTGGCCCTGACAAGTCCAACGCCCTCAGAGTTGTCAGGGCTACGAGCACGGCAACCCTCGCGTGACCCTGACAGGTCGCGGGATCGCGGCGCGCGGGGCGACGTCGTCGGAGCGGGCGCGCGGACGCGCCATACTGGGACGCCATGAGCGAGATCCTGGTCCAGGAGGTCCAACCGGACCCGGAGGCGTCGGGCACGACGGCGACCGAGTCGCCCGCGGTATCGGCCGCGACGTCGGCCGAGGGCGACCTCTCCGACCGCGACCGCGAGATCCTCGCCTTCGAGCGGCAGTGGTGGAAGTACGCCGGGGCGAAGGAGCAGGCGGTGCGCGAGCTGTTCGGGCTGTCCGCCACGCGCTACTACCAGGTGCTGAACGCCCTCATCGACTCGCCCGCCGCGCTCGAGCACGACCCGATGCTCGTCAAGCGGCTGCGGCGGATGCGCTCCACGCGCCAGCGCGCCCGGTCGGCTCGGCGCCTCTCCGACGGATAGGGCTGACGGCGCGCCGGTGACCTGGGCGGACCGGCAGGCCAGGGGCTCGCTGAGAGCGGCCTGGACGAGCGGACACCCGGAACGGCTACCCTGTCCGCCGTGAGCAAGAGCCATTACCCCTACCCGCCCGACGAGTTCGACGTCCGCGGGCCCGAGGGCACGCCGGTCGGTGTGCATCGCGAGCCGCGCAGCGGGTGGAGCTCGGTGTGGCCGTTCCTGCTGATCGTCGTCGTGTGCGGCGGACTCGCGGTCGGCATCGTCTCGTTCCTGTCCGACGACGGCGAGCCCGCCACGCCCCCCGCGGCCGAGCAGTCCGCGGGCGCCGGCACCGAGCCCGAGGCCTCCGCGTCCGCCGACGCCGAGGGTGAGGAGCCCCCGGCCGACGGCGAGGCGAGCGAGGAGCCCGCCGACGAGGAACCGAGCGACGACGCCTCCGACGCGGCGACCGAGCTGCCCGGCGACCCGACGGCCGCGAACCTCGAGGCGTCGGTCGTCGTCTACAACGACGGTGCGGGCCAGGGGCAGGCCGCGGCCGGCCAGGGCGTCCTCGCGAGCGACGGCGGCTTCGTCGACGTCGCGGCCACGGACGCCCCGGACACGCTGAAGGGCGCCTACGAGGAGACGACCGTCCTGTACGGCGCGGACCGCGCGGACACGGCCAGCGCCGTCGCCGAGGCGCTCGGCGTCGACCCGGCGAACGTGCAGGAGTCCGACGACGTCACGGCCAGCGAGCAGGCCGTCTGGGTGGTCCTCAAGTCGCCCGTGGGCTGACCCTCGACGCGCCGCCGGGATGTCGGCATCTCGGATGCCGACATTCCGGACATCGGTGCTTCCCTTGCCGCGATCGCCGCTACTAGGCTCCCGTCCACCGCGGGGTGCCTGCCCCGCGGCCGAGCAGCACGAGGAGAGGTACATGGCCCAGGGCACCGTCAAGTGGTTCAACGCGGAGAAGGGGTACGGGTTCATCACCCCGACCGCAGGCGGGCAGGACCTGTTCGTCCACTACAGCGCGATCCAGACCGACGGGTACCGCACCCTGGACGAGGGCCAGGGCGTCGAGTTCGAGGTCGGCCAGGGGCAGAAGGGTCCGCAGGCCGAGCAGGTCCGCCCGCTCTGACCGCGCTGTCGACCGTGAGAGGCCGGCACCCCACGACGCAGGGACGCGTCCGGGGTGCCGGCCTTCGTCGTCCCCGGGTGGTGCACGCCCTCGGCGAACGTCTTGCACTCGCCACCCGAGAGTGCCAATAATGGCTTAGCACTCTCGGCCTGTGAGTGACAGCCGCCCCCCCCGGGGCGGCGTGCTCCTGGGCCGCGGGTGAAGCATTCGGGTCGTTCGGTGAGGCCCTCCGCGCGTGCGTGACCTGAACGCCGCGGGGTGGGCCGTCCGTCGCGGGCATCGGCCGGCCATCTCAGCCACCAGCGGAGGATCAGTCCCCATGGCCAAGATCATCGCGTTCGACGAGGAAGCTCGTCGGAGCATGGAGCGCGGGCTCAACCAGCTCGCCGACACCGTGAAGGTCACGCTCGGCCCCAAGGGTCGCAACGTCGTCCTGGACAAGAAGTGGGGCGCCCCCACGATCACCAACGACGGTGTCTCCATCGCCAAGGAGATCGACCTCGACGACCCGTACGAGAAGATCGGCGCGGAGCTCGTCAAGGAGGTCGCCAAGAAGACGGACGACGTCGCGGGTGACGGCACCACCACCGCCACCGTGCTCGCCCAGGCGCTCGTCAAGGAGGGCCTGCGGGTCGTCGCCGCCGGCGCCAACCCGATCGCCGTCAAGCGCGGCATCGAGAAGGCCGTCGAGGCCGTCACCGAGCAGCTGCTCAACGCCGCCGTCGACATCGAGACCAAGGAGCAGATCGCCGCCACCGCCGCGATCTCCGCCGGTGACCCCGCGATCGGCGAGCTCATCGCCGAGGCCCTCGACAAGGTGGGCAAGGAAGGCGTCATCACCGTCGAGGAGTCGAACACCTTCGGCCTCGAGCTCGAGCTCACCGAGGGCATGCGCTTCGACAAGGGCTTCCTCGCCCGTTACTTCGAGACGGACCCGGAGCGCCAGGAGGCCGTCCTCGAGGACCCGTACGTCCTGATCGTCGAGTCGAAGATCTCGAACGTCAAGGACATGCTCCCGGTGCTCGACCAGGTCATGAAGTCCGGTCGCTCGCTGCTGATCATCGCCGAGGACGTCGAGGGCGAGGCCCTGGCCACCCTGGTGCTCAACAAGATCCGCGGCACCTTCAAGTCCGTCGCCGTCAAGGCCCCGGGCTTCGGCGACCGCCGCAAGGCCATGCTGCAGGACATCGCGATCCTCACCGGCGGCCAGGTCATCACCGAGACGGTGGGCCTCAAGCTGGAGAACGCGACCCTCGACCTGCTCGGCCAGGCCCGCAAGGTCGTCGTGACCAAGGACGAGACCACGATCGTCGAGGGCTCCGGCGACGCCGAGCTCATCTCGGGCCGCGTCAACCAGATCCGCAGCGAGATCGAGAAGTCGGACTCCGACTACGACCGCGAGAAGCTGCAGGAGCGCCTCGCCAAGCTGGCCGGCGGCGTCGCCGTCATCAAGGCCGGTGCGGCCACCGAGGTGGAGCTCAAGGAGCGCAAGCACCGCATCGAGGACGCCGTCCGCAACGCGAAGGCCGCGGTCGAGGAGGGCATCGTCGCCGGTGGTGGCGTGGCCCTCATCCAGGCCGGTGCCGCCGCGTTCCCGAAGCTGGAGCTCGAGGGCGACGAGGCGATCGGCGCGCAGATCGTCGCCGCGTCGGTCTCCGCACCGCTCAAGCAGATCGCGATCAACGCCGGCCTCGAGGGCGGCGTCGTGGCGGAGAAGGTCAAGAACCTCCCCGCCGGCGAGGGCCTCAACGCCGCGACCGGCGTGTACGAGGACCTGCTGGCCGCGGGCGTCAACGACCCGGTCAAGGTCACGCGCTCCGCGCTGCAGAACGCCGCGTCGATCGCCGCGCTGTTCCTCACCACCGAGGCCGTCGTGGCCGACAAGCCGGAGCCGGCCTCGGCCGCGCCCGCCGGTGACGGTGGCATGGGCGGCATGGACTTCTGATCCGGAGTCCTGCCAGAGCCTGACGGTTCGACGACGGGCCCTCACCCTGCGGGGTGGGGGCCCGTCGTACGTGCGGGCACGACGTCCGACGGTTGACATCTCGTCGTGGGTCGCCGGAGGATCCGGATCGTGCACCGTGAACCTGTGGGCGCCCCATGATCGTCGCCCTGCACTCCGTCCTCCGGCCGGGCGCCGTCGACGGCTACCGCGTCGAGCACGCCGCCATCCCGGACGACCTCGACGCTGCGTTCTCCCGGGTGGGCATCCGGGGGTGGACGATCTGGCGCTCCGGCGAGCGGCTCTTCCACGTCGTCGACTGCGACGACTTCGACGCCGCGATGGCGGAGCTCGACGACGACCCGGCCAACGTGGCGTGGCAGGCGTCGATCGGCCGCTGGGTCGAGGTGTTCCGCGACGCCGACGGTGCGGACGGGTTCGCGCCCCTGGAGCAGGTGTGGTCGCTCGCGGCGCAACGTGCGAGGAGCGCGCCATGACGCCCGGACATGGGTGCGGGCGTCCCGCACGACGCGGGACGCCCACCCGCGCGGGTCAGCGGGCCGCGAAGAGCCGCGTGGCCTGGGCCTCGGCGTCCGCGTAGGTGCGCGACGCCGACGACAGGGCGGCCGTCACGGCGTCGAGAGCCGCCTCGACCTGGGTCTGCGTCGCCTGCCACTGGCCCATAACGCCCGCGAACTGCGTCGCCGCGCCGCCGTGCCAGCTGGACTGCAGGTCCTGCAGGTGCCGCATCATCGCCCCCACCTCGGAGCGGATCGCCGCCACGGAGCCGTTCACCGCCGCGCTCGCCTGGGCGACCCGCTCGCTGTCGACCTCGTACCGCATGTGTCCTCCTTCGTCGCCGTTGCCCCCTGCGGGGTTGCCGACGACGACGTTACGGAGCGTGCGGGCCCGCCGACGCCGTCGTCCACAGGCTGTGGAGAACCAGGGGGTCGGTCAGGAGGCGGACTTCTCCTCGAGCAGGCGGCGCTCCTTGAGCAGGCGGTGCAGCTCGCCGTCGAGGTTCTGCCGTGCCGCCTCCTCCCAGGCCGCGCCCATGGGGCTGAAGTACAGCGACGAGCGCTGCAGCAGCTTGGTGAGCACACGGACGCGGGCGTCGAGGTAGTCGGGCAGCGGGATGTGCGAGTACTCGGCCCGGACGTCCGCCATGTACGCCTTGTAGCGCTGCGGCTCGGCGGCCAGCATGGCGAGGTCTGCGTCGTTGAGGACCGCGGAGTCGACGTCGTCGGGCAGCGGCTTGTGGCGGTCGATCGAGTCGACCAGCCGCGCCGTGCGCGCCACCGACACCTCCGGCAGGCCGAGCTGGGTGAGCTGCGTGCGCGCGAGGTTCGCGCTCACCGTGGTCTGCTCGCCGCCCTGGTTCGCCTGGGCGACCTTGCGCGTCGCGTCGAACACGGCGCCGTGGTACCACGCCGCGAGGCGCACCAGGTCGGGCTCGTGCGTCTCCTGGGACAGCTCGTCCACCCGGTGCAGGACGTCGGCCAGGTGGCGCAGGTTGTGGAAGTGCCGTTCCGGGCCGGACCACCGGTCGATGAGGTCCTCCCCGACGGACCGGATCTCCGCGTCGTCGGCGGTGGCGCCCGCACCGTGGCAGGTGCGGACGAACGCGGAGAGGAACCACTGGGGCGCGTCGGCGCTCATGACGCCCATCGCAATCAGACCTTCGGTCGTAGGACTCGGACTGTCGTCCTCCTCGTCAGACTACGACCGCGGGGCGACATCGCACCGCGGGTCAGGGTGCTGGCCACGCCTTCTGGTCAGTCTTCCGGTCAGGTGGAGGAGGACGACGCGCCATCGTAGCCGTCCGCCGACGGGAGAAGAACTTGCACCGTCATCCCGCCGCCGGGCGTCTCGCTCACCGACACGTGCCCCTGGTGCGCGCCGACGATCGCCGCGACGATCGCCATCCCCAGGCCGGAGCCCCCGGACTCCCGGTTCCGCGACGAGTCGGCACGGTAGAACCGCTCGAACACGCGCTTCGACTGCTCCGGCGTGATGCCCGGGCCGTGGTCGCGCACCTCGACGACGGCGCCGCCGTCGGGCGTCCGGCCCACCGCCAGCTCGGCCGGGGAGCCGGCCGGTGTGTGTCTCGCCACGTTCCCCACGAGGTTGGTCAGCACCTGGCGCAGGCGGTCGGCGTCGCCGGTCACGACGAGGCCCGACGGCGCGGGGGAGCCCGGCGCGAGCCCGGTCACGGTGACCTCGCGCGTCGGGTCCAGGGCGTGCAGGTCCTGGGCCGCGTCGCGGGCCATGGCCCCCAGGTCCACGGGCTCGCGGCGCATCGGCCTGCCTTCGTCGAGGCGGGCGAGCACCAGCAGGTCGTTGACCAGCGTGCTCATGCGGCGCGCGGAGTCCTCGATGCGCCCCATGGTGTCGTCCACCTTGGCGGGCGTGTCGAGCGCGCCCAGCCGGTACAGCTCGCCGTAGCCCTTGACGGTGGCCAGCGGCGTGCGCAGCTCGTGGCTCGCGTCGGAGACGAAGCGGCGCATGCGGCGCTCCGACTCCTCCTGGGCGGAGAACGCCTGCTCGATCTGCGCCAGCATCGTGTTCAGCGACGCGGACAGCGAGCCCACCTCGGTCGACGTCGGGCGCTCCGGGACGCGCTGCGACAGGTCTCCCGCGGCGATCTCCGCCGCCGTCGTCTCGATCTGCCGCAGCGGCCGCAGCGACCGGTGCACCAGCAGGAACGAGATCGCGCCGCCGAGGACGACGATGGCGAGGGCGGAGAACAGCAGCGACCGTGTGAGGTAGGCGACCGTGTGCTGGACCTCCGCCAGGGGGAGGCCGACGTAGACGGCCCCCTGGATGGTGCCGGACGAACCGTACGGGAGGGCGACGACGCGCCAGTCTCCCGGTTCGGTGCCGCCGACCGAACCGACGGTGAACGGCTCGAGCCCGCGATCGACGACCGCCGAGACGGGCTCGTCGGGGATGTCGGGAATGCCGTACTTCTCCTTGGTCGCCGGCCACACCGTGGGCTGCGAGGTGGCGCCGTCGACGTCGCGCAGGATGACGACGTACTCGCTCGGGGCGCGCTGCGCCAGGTCGCCGGACGAGTTGAGCACCATGTTCGCCACGCCCTTGGCGGACTGCGTGAGCTGCTGGTCCGTCTGCGAGACGAGGTACCCGGAGACCACGGTGCGGGTCACCACGGCGGCGAGGATCAGGCCGGCCGCCAGCACCAGGACCGTGATCGTCACGAGCCGGGTGCGCAGGGGGAGCCGCTCGAGCCACGTCCACGGCGCGGATCGGGGCGGGGGCTCCGGGAGCGGCGAGTCCGGGCCCGACCGCGGGTCCGCGGGCAGCGCGCGCCCGTCCGCCGTCGTCCCCGGGGCCGCGACCGGTGCGCCGGGCGTGGGCGTGCTCATCTCGGCGCCTGCGGCGCCCGCAGCAGGTAGCCGACGCCGCGCTTGGTGTGGATGAGCGGCGGCAGCGTGACGTCGTCGCCCTCCGGCCCGGTCACCGTGAGGTTGTCGATCTTGCGGCGCAGGTAGGAGATGTAGGACTCGACGATGTTGGCGTCGCCGCCCCAGTCGTACTGCCACACGTGGTCGAGGATCTGCGCCTTCGAGAGCACGCGGCCGGCGTTGAGCATGAGGTAGCGCAGCAGCTTGAACTCGGTGGGGGACAGGTCGATCTCGGCGCCCGCGCGGCGCACCTCGTGCGAGTCCTCGTCGAGCTCGAGGTCGCCGACGCGCAGGACGGCGTCGTCCTCGGGCTCGCCCGCGTGCGTGCGACGCAGCACAGCGCGGATGCGCGCGACGACCTCCTCCAGGCTGAACGGCTTGGTGACGTAGTCGTCCCCGCCGACGGTGAGCCCCTGCACCTTGTCCTGCGTGTCGTCGCGGGCGGTGAGGAACAGCACGGGGGTGTGCCGGCCGGTGGAGCGCATGCGGCGGGTCACGGTGAAGCCATCCATGTCGGGCAGCATCACGTCGAGCACGACGAGGTCGGGCTCGACGTCGCGGACGAGCTGCAGCGCCCCGTTCCCGTCACCGGCGGCGTGCACCTCGAACCCGGCGAAACGCAGGGACGTGGACAGCAGCTCGCGGATGTTGGGCTCGTCGTCCACGACGACGAGACGTGCCTCGGGTGCGCTCATGGTTTCAGTGTGCGACCGGGGTCTGAGCGTTGCCTGGGAAGGGGCTCGGACGGCGCTGGTGCGCCGGGAGGGCGCGCGTGGGGGCGGCTGTGGGTGGCTCGGCCCATGATGGCGGGGTGCGGATCACGGGGGAGCAGCGCCGCCGGCGCCTGGTCGTACGGCAGCTCGCGCTCGGGGTCGGGGGGCCGGGACGGCCCGCCGCCGCGACGCCGGAGGAGGTCACGCGGCGGCTCGTCGCCCTGCACGCGACGGACGCGCCGAGCGTGCACCTGGCGGTGCTCGCGCGGGTGCCGGGGCTCGGTCTCGACGACGTGCGCGACGCCCTCTTCGAGCGGCGCAGCCTCGTCAAGGTGCTGGGCATGCGGCGCACGATGTTCGTCGTGCCGCGCGACGTGGTGCCGGTGGTGCACGCGGCGGCGTCCGCCCCGGTCGCGTCACGGTTGCGGGCACGGCTGCTCAAGGAGCTCGCGACGCTGCCCACCGACCCGGCCGTCGAGGACCCCGAGGCCCTGGTCGCGGCCGCGGAGGCGCAGGTGCACGCCGCCCTCGCCGCCGGGCCGCTCGACGGCGCCCAGCTCTCGCGGGCGGCGCCGCTGCTGCGCACCGCGTTCCTGCCCACCACGGACAAGGCGTGGGACGTGCGCCGCACCATGACGTCGCCGCTGCTGTCGGTGCTCTCCGCGGAGGGCTCCGTCGTGCGCGGCGAGCCCCGCGGGGCGTGGTCGTCGCCGCGGCACGTGTGGTCGCCGATGACCGACTGGTTCCCCGACGGGATCCCCGCCATGGACGAGGAGACCGCCCGGGTCGAGCTCGCCCGCGCGTGGCTCGAGGCGTTCGGGCCCGCCACCGTGGCGGACCTCAGGTGGTGGACCGGCTGGAACCTCGGGCAGGCGCGCCGGGCCGTCGCCGCCCTCGACGTGCGCGAGGTCGAGGTGGAGGTCGGCCCGCCGGGCGGGGACGCCGTCGTCGCCGACGGCGTCATGCTGCGCGCCACCGACCTGGACGCGGACCTCGATCCGGCCCTGGACGACGTCGTCGACGGCCACGCCGCGCTGCTGCCCACCCTGGACCCCACGACGATGGGCTGGACCGCCCGCGACTGGTACCTGGGCCCGCACCGCGAGCAGCTCTTCGACAGCGCCGGCAACGCGGGCGCCACGGTGTGGTGGCAGGGGCGCATCGTCGGGCTGTGGGTCGTGCGGCCGGGCGGCGACGTCGTGTGGCGCCTGCTCGAGGACGTCGGGGCCGACGGCGAGACCGCCGTCGCCGCCGAGGCGCAGCGGCTGGGCGCCGTCCTGGGCGGGAGCACGTTCACCCCCGGCTACACGACCCCGCTCTACCGGGAGCTGCTCGCCGCCGGCTGAGCGGCCCCGCTCAGAGCGGTCAGAGGTAGCGCAGCGGGTCGAACTCGTCGAGCGGGATGATCCGCACGCGCGGCAGCGGGGCGGTGAACGCGTCGGCGTCGCCCTCGAGGTCGAACATCTGCAGCCCGCGCTCGGAGAGCTGCGCGAACTGCCCGTTGACGAACTCGCGGAAGGCCAGCAGCCCGACGCGGCGCTCGTCGTCGAGCAGGGCCTCGATCTGCGGGAGGAAGTCGCCGTCGTGGCTGGCGAGCAGGACGTCGCCGTCCCGGTCCGCCAGGGCCTCCAGCGTGCGCTGGATACCGACGTCGACGACCTTCTCCGTGCCCGACGACGCCAGCGGGATCGGCTTGTAGCCCATCGCGAGCAGCGCCTGCACGAACGCCATCGGCATCTGCCCGCTGCTGGCGTTGAGGAAGAACAGGGGGACCACGTCCTGGTCCCACAGCTTCTGGGCGAACGTCGAGATGCGGTCCCAGCGGGGGCGCTCCTCGGGGTTCGGCCGCCGGTTCAGCACGTTCATGCCCAGCGTGGCGTCGATGTTCTCGCCGTCCACCAGGAGGTAGGTACGGCGGCCCGTGGGCTCCGCGGTGGCGGGTGCGCTCGCGGGGGCCGGGGCGGTGAAGGCGGGAGACATGCCCCTCAGCGTATCCGCCTCCCCCGCCGAGGTAGTTCCCTGCGCGCCGAGGTGGTCCGAACCCCGTCGAGGTGGTCCACGAGGGAACGACCTCGGCAGGGTCCGCACTACCTCGGCAGGACGCGAACTACCTCGGCGACAAGGATCAGGCCGGATCGGTGGGGCTGATCTGCGGCGCGGGGGCGCTGCCCGCCTTGAGGGCGGCGAGCCGGGCCTCGAGCTCGATGTCCTTGTCGGACGCCTCCAGCTCCGCGAACTGGGAGTCGAGGGACGCCGCCGCGACCTCGGCCTGGCCCATCGCCATGGCCTCCTCGCGGCGCACGGTCTCCTCGTAGCGCGCCAGCTCGCTGGTCGGGTCGAGCACGTTGATGGAGCTGATCGCGCCCTGCACCGTCTGCTGCGCCTGCGCCGCCTTCTGGCGGGCGACGAGCTGGTCGCGCCGGGACTTCAGCTCGCCGAGCTTGTCCTTCATCGCGGCGAGGCCGGTCTTGAGCTTCTCGACCGTGACGCGCTGCTGCTCGATCATCGGCTGCGCGGTCTTGACCTCGGACTCGGCGTCGAGCTGCTTGCGCAGCGCCACCTTGGCGAGGCGGTCGAACTTGTCGGCCTCGACGGCGTTGCCGCCGGCGCGGTACTCGTCGGCCTTGCGCGACGCCGCGAGGGCCTTGGTGCCCCACTCGCTCGCCGCGGAGACGTCCTCGTTGTAGTCCTGCTCGGCGAGCCGCAGGTTGCCGATCGTCTGGGCGATCGCCTGCTCGGCCTCGGCGATGCTGTTGGTGTAGTCGCGCACCAGCTGGTCGAGCATCTTCTGCGGGTCCTCGGCGCGGTCCAGCAGCGCGTTGATGTTCGCCTTCGCGAGCTGGCCGATGCGCCCGAGGATGCTCTGCTTCTGCGTCATGGTCGTGCTTCCTTCCGTCACCCTGCTGAGATGGTGTGCCGTCGTCGTGTGCCTGCCAGAACGTGCGCCGTCCCGGCGCGGTTCCGCGGGCGTGCCCGCGGGTCAGAAGCGGCCGCCGCGCGACCTCCCGCCGCGTCCGCCGCCGCTGCTGCGCCGGCCGCCGCCGAACCCGCCGCCGCCTCGGCCGCCGCCGAAACCGCCGCCGTAGCCGCCCCGGCGCCGGCCGCCGTAACCGCCGCCGAACCCGCCGCTGATGCCACCGCCGGAGCCGCGCAGCACGGAGTCGAGCAGGATCCCGCCCAGCACCATGCCGCCCACGTTCGGCCCGCCCTGGCCGCCCTGGTCCGCGCCCCACGACGAGGTGTCCTGCTCCGCGAGCTGCGTCGCCTGCTGCGCGTACCGCTCGGCCCGCTGGGCGCGCTCGAGGGCCGCCGTCGGGTCCTGCGACTGGAGCGCCTGGGCCTCGGCGACGAGCCGCGCCGCCTCGGCCAGGCGGGTCCGGGCCTCCGGGCCGACGGCGCCGCGTCGCGTCGCGACGTAGTCCTGCGTGGCGCGCACCTGCGAGTCCACGCGGCCGAGCGTGTCGCGCAGGAGTGCGCGGGCGCGCGCGTCCGCCTCCGCCTTCGCGCGCGCCGGGGCGAGGGCGGCGTCCAGGGCGGCCTCCGCCGCCGTGAGCCGGTGCAGCGCGGCGAGCGGGTCGCCCCCGGAGCGGGCGTCGCGCGCCTGGGCCATCGCGGCCTCGGCCTCGGTGAGCGCCGCGGCGACGGCCGCCCGGTCCGCCGGGCTGTCGGTCGCACGGTCGGCGGTCGCACCGGCGGGCACGAGGCGGGCGGCGTCGGCCACGTCCTGGCCGATCGACGCGAGGCCCTTGTCCAGGTCGGCGCCGGCGGTGGCGAGCTGCGCGCCCGCCTGGTCGACGGCGTCCAGCAGCGTCGCGGCCTGACCGAGCGCGTTCTGGGCCGCCCGCAGGTGCGCGACGGCGGCCGCCCGGGTGCGGCCGGTGAGCGCGGCGCGGCCCGAGGCGACGGCTTCGCGGGCGTGCGCCACGAGGGCGGTCGCCTGGGCGGGGTTGCCGCGGACGGAGGCGAGCGCCGACGTCGGGTACGACGCCGCGAGCCCGTCGAGCGTCTCGCGTGCCACCGGGACGCGGGCCTCGATCTCGCCGGCGCGCTGTTCCGTCTGCTCCAGCAGCTCGGGGGCGCGCTGCTGCAGGGCGCGCAGCTCGTCGAAGGCGTCCGTCTGCGCGTCCAGCGACGCCCCGGCGTGCTCGGTCAACTCGAGGATGCCGGCGAGCAGCTGCCGGCGCCGCCGCTCGTCCTCCGGCACGTCGTCGTCGAGCTCCTGGCGCAGGTGGAACGCCTGCCCGACGTCCGCCTTCGCCGCCTCGAGCGCCGCCGAGAAGTCCTGGGTGGCCTCCAGCCCGAACTCCGCCTGCGCGAAGCCGAGCTCCTGCTCCGACGTGCGCAGGGCGTCGTCGATCTCGACGAGCGCGGTGCCGACGCGGCGCTCGAGCTCCTGGGTCGGCACGGCGGACAGGTCGCCCGGACCTGCCGGGGCGGTGGCGCCCTGGTTCTTGCGGCGCGACCGGACCCAGAGCCAGGCACCGACCCCGCCGGCCACGGCGACGCCGCCCACCGCGGCGGCCACGCCCCACCCGGTGCCGCCGCCGGACGACGTCGTGCCGCCGGTGCGGATCGTGTCCGCGGCGGCGATCGCGGCGCCGGCCCAGTCGTCGTCGCGCAGGTGGTCCTCGGCGACCTCCTCCACCTGGTCGAGCTGCGCGTCCGAGAGGCCGTTGTTGGTGTCCACCGAGAGGCCGTACGAGCGGTCCTCGGTGGCGACGGCGAGGAGCAGGTCGTTCACCCCGAGCGCGGCGTTGTTGGCGGTGTCGTTCGCCCAGCTGGGACCGTCCCTGCCGTCGAACGAGTCCACGTAGACGACGAACAGCTGGTAGGGCGTCTCGTCCGCGAGCTGGTCGAGCGCGCCCTGCACCTGCGCCTCGTCGTCGCCGAGCACGCCCGAGGAGTCGGTGATCTCGCTGTCGAGCTGGGTCAGGGGAGGGACGGCGGAGGCGCTGAGCGCGAGGACGGCGGCGCCGGCGAGGGCCAGCAGCAGGGCCAGCACGCACGCACCGACGGCCGCTGCGGCGCGGCGCGGCGCAGCAGGGACGACACGGGGAATCACGACCTGATCGTGTCGCGCGCGGGCACACGACGCAATTGCGGCACCTCCGGCGGATCGGCCGGCAGGGTCGGCGTCAGCCCTGACGACGTGCTCAGGGTCCCGCGGCTCAGCCAGCCGTGGTCGCGTCCAGGTCCTCCGCGTCGACGATGCGGTACGCGTACCCCTGCTCGGCGAGGAACCGCTGCCGGTGGGCGGCGAAGTCCTGGTCCACGGTGTCGCGCGCGACGACGGCGTAGAAGTGCGCCGTCCGGCCGTCCGCCTTGGGCCGCATGACGCGCCCCAGCCGCTGCGCCTCCTCCTGCCGCGACCCGAACGACCCGGACACCTGGATCGCGACGGACGCCTCGGGCAGGTCGATGGAGAAGTTCGCGACCTTCGACACCACGAGGCGGCTGATCTCGCCCGACCGGAACGCCTCGAACAGCCGCTGGCGCTCGCGGACCGTCGTGGCGCCCGTGATGAGGGGCGCGTCGAGGTGCGCGCTGAGCTCCTCGAGCTGGTCGAGGTACTGCCCGATGACGAGCACCTGGTCGTCCGGGTGCTGCGCGACGATCCGCTCGACGACGCGGTTCTTGCCCGGCGCGCACGCGGCGAGCCGGTACTTGTCCTCCGGCTCGGCCGTCGCGTACACCATCCGCTCGTGCTCGGGCAGCGTGAGGCGCACCTCGACGCAGTCCGCGGGAGCGATGTACCCCTGCGCCTCGATGTCCTTCCACGGGGCGTCGTAGCGCTTGGGACCGATGAGGCTGAACACCTCGTCCTCGCGGCCGTCCTCGCGCACCAGCGTGGCGGTGAGGCCGAGGCGGCGGCGCGCCTGCAGGTCCGCCGTCATGCGGAAGATGGGCGCGGGCAGCAGGTGCACCTCGTCGTAGAGGACGAGGCCCCAGTCGCGGGCGTCGAGCAGCTCGAGGTGGCTGTACACGCCCTTCCGCTTGGTGGTGAGCACCTGGTAGGTGGCGATGGTGACGGGCTTGATCTCCTTGCGGGCGCCCGAGTACTCGCCGATCTCGTCCTCGGTGAGGCTGGTGCGTCGCACCAGCTCGTCGCGCCACTGCCGGGCGCTGACGGTGTTGGTCACGAGGATGAGCGTCGTGGTGCCGGACTTCGCCATCGCGCCCGCGCCGACGATCGTCTTGCCCGCGCCGCAGGGCAGCACGACGACGCCGGAGCCGCCGTGCCAGAAGCCGTCCACCGCCTGCGCCTGGTAGGGGCGCATCTCCCACTCCTTGGGCTCCTCGGTGGGGGTGCGCGGGTGGGTGGGGGAGGCGAGCGCGATCTCGTGCTTCTCGCCGTCGACGTACCCGGCGAGGTCCTCGGCCGGCCAGCCGAGCTTCACCAGGACCTGCTTCAGGTGGCCGCGCTCGGACGGGTGCACGACGACGGTCGTCTCGTCGACGCGCTCGCCCACCAGGCCGGCGGTGCGCTTCGACTTGAGCACCTCGGCGAGCACGGCGCGGTCCGTGGCCTCCAGCACCAGCCCGTGCGTGGGGTGTGTGGCCAGCGTGAGCCGCCCGTAGCGGCCCATGGTCTCGGCGACGTCGATGAGCAGCGCGTGCGGCACCGGGTAGCGCGAGTACTCGATGAGCGTGTTCACGACCTGCTCCGCGTCGTGCCCCGCGGCGCGCGCGTTCCACAGCCCCAGGCTCGTGAGCCGGTAGGTGTGCACGTGCTCCGGCGCGCGCTCCAGCTCCGCGAACGGCGCGATGGCGCGGCGGGCGTCGTCGCCGCGGGGGTGGTCCACCTCCAGCAGGATGGACTTGTCGCTCTGCACGATGAGCGGGCCGTCGGTCATGCGGCTCCTTCCGAGGGGTGGCGATCCAGGGTCTCAACCCGAGGTCTCAACATCGTGGGCGGGCGAGCTTGTTCCGTGCGTGCGTCCGGCGAGGTCAGCCGTCCACGGGCTCCACGCCGGCGATGCGGTGCACGGCGACGGTGAGCTCCGCCTCGCGCGCCGGGTCCAGCGCGCGCAGCCGGCCGCCGTCGAGCCGCAGCGGCTTGAGCGCGCGCCGCTCCATCGTGCCCGACGCGCCCACCATCTCGATCCACACGACGCGGCCGTCGCGCAGCGCGTCGTGCAGGGTGGCCAGCGCGTCGCCGGGCTCGGCGGTGCGGGGACGGCTGCTCGTCGCGGTCGCCCGGCCGCCGTTCGCGGGCTCCCGCCGGGTCGGTCCGCCGGTGCCCGACGGCGTCCCCGCCGCGCGGTGCGAGGCGGCCAGCCGGTCCACGGCCGTCTCGTCGCCGGCGTCCGCGGCGCGCAGGCGGGCCACCAGGTGGGCGCGGGCGTCGTCCGACGTCGCCTCCGGCTCGGCGACCGGGCCGCGGCGCGGGTCGCGCGGGGTACGGTCCGGCCGCGGCGGGCGGCGCAGCCGCGCGCTGAGCACGTGGCCGTCGGGGCCCTCGACGGCGGACAGCAGACCGCGGGCGCGCAGCGCGTCGTGCAGCTCG
>Ga0160442_100234_pt1 | contig 40858 bp, 35 predicted proteins | sample HID1971M_E1MG_FD_108252 | JGI IMG/M metagenome (GOLD analysis project Ga0160442, IMG submission 108252) | Enriched millipede-associated microbial communities from UW Madison campus, WI, USA - HID1971M_E1 MG | ecosystem: Host-associated > Arthropoda: Insects > Digestive system > Unclassified ... | reverse complement strand
GCTCGCCGCGTACTACCTGATCATGCCGGCCGAGGCGTCGAGCAACCTCGCGAAGTTCGACGGCATGCGCTTCGGCCTGCGCGTCGAGCCGACGGACGGCCCGGTGACGGCCGAGCGCGTCATGGCCGCGACCCGTGGCGCCGGCTTCGGCGACGAGGTCAAGCGCCGCATCGTCCTCGGCACCTATGCCCTGTCGGCGGGCTACTACGACGCCTACTACGGCAGCGCGCAGAAGGTCCGCACGCTCATCCAGCGCGACTTCGCCGCGGCGTTCGCGCAGGCGGACGTGCTGGTCTCGCCCACGGCGCCCACCACGGCGTTCAAGCTGGGGGAGAAGCTGGACGACCCGCTGGCGATGTACCTCAACGACGTCGCGACCATCCCGGCCAACCTCGCCGGCGTGCCGGGCATCTCGGTGCCGAACGGCCTGGCCGCGTCGTCCGAGGGCGGCGCCGGCCTGCCCACCGGCTTCCAGATCCTCGCGCCGGCCAAGGCGGACGACCGCCTCTACCGCGTCGGCGCCGCGCTCGAGTCCGCCCTCGAGTCCACGTGGGGCGCCCCGCTGCTCGCGCAGGCCCCCGAGCTCGGCTGAGAACAGGAGAACCCGCTGTGACAACCACGACCCCTGCTCTCGTCTCCTACGACGACGCCGTGCGCCGGTACGACCCGGTGATCGGCATCGAGGTGCACGTCGAGCTCGGTACCAGGACGAAGATGTTCTGCTCGGCCGAGCAGTCGTTCGGCGCCGAGCCGAACACGCAGACCACGCCGGTGTCGCTCGGCCTGCCGGGCGCGCTGCCCGTCGTCAACGGCACCGCCGTCGAGTACGCGATCCGCATCGGCCTGGCGCTCAACTGCCAGATCGCGGAGAGCTGCCGGTTCGCGCGGAAGAACTACTTCTACCCGGACGTGCCGAAGAACTTCCAGACGTCGCAGTACGACGAGCCGATCGCCTTCGAGGGCTGGCTCGACGTCGAGCTCGAGGACGGCTCGGTGCACCGCGTCGAGATCGAGCGCGCGCACATGGAGGAGGACGCCGGAAAGAACACGCACGTCGGCGGCTCCGCCGGCCGCATCCACGGCGCCGAGTACTCCCTGGTCGACTACAACCGCGCCGGCGTGCCGCTGGTGGAGATCGTCACCAAGCCGATCACCGGCGCGGGGGAGCGGGCGCCCGAGGTGGCCCGCGCCTACGTGCAGGCGCTGCGCGACATCTTCCGCGTGCTCGACGTGTCCGAGGCGCGCATGGAGCGCGGCAACGTCCGCGCCGACGTCAACCTGTCGCTGCGCCCGACGCCCGAGTCGCCGCTCGGCACGCGCACGGAGACGAAGAACGTCAACTCGTTCCGCTCCGTGGAGCGGGCGGTGCGGTACGAGATCTCGCGCCAGGCCGCGCTCCTCGACGCGGGCGAGACCGTGATCCAGGAGACGCGCCACTTCCACGAGGAGGACGGCTCGACGTCGCCCGGGCGCGTGAAGTCCGACGCCGAGGACTACCGGTACTTCCCGGAGCCCGACCTCGTGCCCGTCGCGCCGTCGCGCGAGTGGGTCGAGGAGATCCGCGCGACGCTGCCCGAGCTGCCGCAGGCCCGGCGCCGCCGCCTGCACGACGAGTGGGGCTTCGCGGACGCGGAGATGCGCGACGTCGTCAACGCCGGCGCGCTCGACCTCATCGAGGCGACCGTCGCCGCCGGCGCCACGCCGGCGGCCGCCCGCAAGTGGTGGATGGGCGAGCTCGCCCGCCGCGCCAAGCAGGACGAGGTCGAGCTCGCGGACCTCGCGATCACGCCCGCGCAGATCGGCCAGCTCCAGCAGCTCGTCGACTCCGGCCGCATCAACGACAAGATCGCCCGGCAGGTGCTCGACGGCGTGCTCGCCGGCGAGGGCGACCCGGAGGCGGTCGTCGTGGCCCGCGGCCTGGAGGTCGTGTCCGACGACGGCCCCCTGCTCGAGGCCATCGACGCGGCGCTCGCGGCCCAGCCCGACATCGTCGAGAAGGTCCGCGGCGGCAACCAGGGCCCGGTCGGCGCGATCATCGGCGCGGTGATGAAGGCGACCAAGGGGCAGGCGGACGCCAAGCGCGTCCGGGAGCTGGTGCTGGAGAGGATCGGCTGATGCGCTCGCCCGCCCTGCACGGCGAGCTCGTGCGCCTGCGCCCGATCGAGGCGCGGGACGCCGACCGGCTCTGGTTGTCGCTGCGCGACCCCGACGGCGGCCGGCTGACGGGCATGGGCACGAACGCCGCGTCGTCGCGCGCCGAGGTGAGCTCCTGGGCCGCGAGCGCGGCGGACCTGCCGGGCCGGTACGACTGGGCGATCACCTCCGCCGCCGTGCGGGACGGGGAGCTCGTCAGCGACGACCTGCTCGGCGAGATCGCGCTCGACCGGGTGGACCTCGAGCTGCGGTCCGCGAACCTGCGCCTGCGGATGATGCCGGACTACCGGGGTCGCGGGTACGGGCGCGAGGCCATCGGGGAGGTGCTGCGCTTCGCCTTCGACGGCGACACCGGCCCCGGCCTGCACCGTGTGAGCCTCGCCGTGATCAGCGTCAACCCGCGGGCCCGCGCCCTGTACGACTCGCTCGGCTTCCGCGAGGAGGGGCGCCTGCGCGACGCCTTCCGCGACGGGCAGGGCTGGGCGGACGCCGTCGTCATGAGCATCCTCGAGGACGAGTTCCGCGCGGGGGCCGGCACGGACTGAACGCATCCGCCGGCCGGGCATCCCGTCGAGCACCGCCGGTCGAGCCTGTCGACCCCCTGAGGTCGCGACAGGCTCGACCGGCGTTCGCCGTTCTTGACACCGCGACCGACGACGCCGTAACTTCATATGGCAGAAACAGTATTCCGAACTATGGAATGATCTGATCGCGTCACCGTCGAGCGAGGAGCGAGATCCATGACCCAGACCACCCGCTACTACACCCCGCAGGGCGGGCTGCCCGGGCAGGAAGAGCTGCTCACCGACCGGGCGATCGTCACGGAGGCGTACACCGTCATCCCGCGCGGCGTGCTGCGCGACATCGTCACCTCCAACCTGCCCGGCTGGGACAAGACCCGCCTGTGGGTGCTCGCGCGGCCCGTCGAGGGCTTCGCGACGACGTTCGCGCAGTACGTGGTCGAGGTGTCGCCGGGCGGCGGCGCCGACCGCGGCGAGGTCGAGGACACCGTGCAGTCCGTCGTCTTCGTCACCGAGGGCACGCTGACCCTCACGGTGGGCGGCGAGGAGCACACCCTCGAGCCCGGCGGCTACGCGTACCTCGCCGCGGGCGACCAGTGGTCGCTGCACAACCGCTCGGACGCCAAGGCCGCGTTCCAGTGGGTCCGCAAGGTCTACGAGCGCATCGACGGCTACGAGGCGAAGACGTTCGTCACCCGTGAGCAGGACATCGAGCCGCGCCCGATGCCGGACACCGACGGCGCCTGGGCCACGACGCGTTTCGTCGACCCCGACGACCTCGCGCACGACATGCACGTCAACATCGTGACGTTCCAGCCCGGCGGCTCCATCCCGTTCGCGGAGACCCACATCATGGAGCACGGCCTGTACGTGCTCGAGGGCAAGGCCGTGTACCGCCTCAACGGCGACTGGGTCGAGGTGCAGGAGGGCGACTTCATGTGGCTGCGCGCCTTCTGCCCGCAGGCCTGCTACGCCGGGGGCCCGAAGCCGTTCCGCTACCTGCTCTACAAGGACGTCAACCGGCAGGTCCGGCTCGACCGGCGCTGACCGGGCCGACCCGGCCGACGAGGAGGCTCCTCAGCGGCGCGCGCGCTCGAAGTCGTCGAGCGCGACGCGCCGCTCGTGCGCATGGTCGACGACCTGGTCCGGGTAGTCCTCCGGCGGCGAGGGGAGCTTCCACGGCTCGTGCACGGCGCGGCCCGGCACGTCCCGTAGCTCGGGCACCCAGCGGCGCACGTAGTCGCCGTCCGGGTCGAACTTCCTGCCCTGGGTCACCGGGTTGAAGACGCGGAAGTACGGGGCCGCGTCGTGACCGGTGCCGGCCACCCACTGCCAGTTGAGCTGGTTCTGCGACACGTCACCGTCCACCAGGTGCGCCATGAAGTGCGCGGCCCCGCGCTGCCAGCGCACGTGCAGGTCCTTGACGAGGAACGACGCGACGACCATCCGCACCCGGTTGTGCATCCACCCGGTGGCGAGGAGCTGGCGCATCCCCGCGTCGACGAGGGGGTAGCCGGTGCGCCCCGCGGCCCACGTCTCGAAGGCGGCGTCGCCGGCCGCCCCGCCGGCCCAGGAGTCGTCGGGCACGACGGCGCGCAGCGAGCGGGCGCGGGCGTCCGGGCGGTGGTGCAGGACGTCGGCGTGGAACTCGCGCCACGCCAGCTCGGAGCGGAACGTGGCGACGTCGTCCGCGGGCGCCCCGCCGGCCTGCGCCTCGCCGAGGTCGGCCAGCAGCGTCCGCGGATGGACCTCGCCCCAGCGCAGGTGCGCCGACATCGCGGAGGTGCCCGCGAGGTCCGGCCGGTCCCGGGCCGTCCCGTAGCCCGCGAGGCCGTCACGCAGGAACGTGTGCCACCGGCGCCGGGCGGCCTCCTCGCCGGCGCGCGGCAGGTGCTCGGCCGTCGGCGCGGCATCGGGCAGGTCGTCCGAGCGCAGGGATGCCCAGGGGATCTCGCGCGGCCGCGGCGCCGGCGCCCGCCAGCCGTGCTCCAGCCACGCGCCGCGGAACGGCGTGAACACCTGGTAGGGCGTGCCCGCGCCGGTGCGCAGGCGCCCCGGCGAGACCGCGTACGCGGAGCCGGTGGGGACCAGGCGCGCCCCGGCCTCGCCCAGGGCGTCCTCCACGGCGTCGTCCCGGCGCCGGCCGTACGGCTCGTGGCTCGCGGCCACGTGCACCTCGGCGGCGCCCACGGTGCGGGCGACGCCGGGCACGACGTCGCGCGGGTCGCCACGGCGCACCACCAGCCGACCGTCGCAGGCGGCGTCGAGCGCGCGCAGCGAGGCGGTCAGGTAGGCGAGGCGGTTGGCCCCCGCCGCGCTCCACAGGGCGTCGTCCAGGACGTAGAGGCCCACGACCTCGGCGCCGCCGGAACGGGCCGACTCCACGGCGGCCACGAGTGCGGGGTTGTCGGCGAGGCGCAGGTCGCGCCGGAACCAGATCACGGTCGTCGGCATCCGACCACGGTACGTGCCCGCCCTGCTCCCGACCGGGGACGGGGCGACGCGGGTGGAAGCCGCCACCACCGGTCGCAGATCCCGGAACCCGGTGCCAGAGTCGTTCCCATGACCGATCAGGCGGCAGCGCCGGCGCCGCACCCGGAGCACGAGGGCGACCGCGCGTTCTTCGGGCACCCGCGGGGGCTGATGACGCTGGCCACCACGGAGGCGTGGGAGCGGTTCAGCTACTACGGTATGCGGGCCATCCTGCTGCTGTACCTCACGGACACCGTCGCCAACGGCGGGCTCGGGATGGACGCGACGACCGGTGCCGCGTTCGTCTCGATCTACGGCACCTCGGTCTACCTGCTGTCGGTCGTCGGCGGCTGGCTCGCCGACCGGGTGATCGGGGCGCGGCGCTCCGTGCTGTACGGCGGGATCATCATTGCCGCCGGCCACGTGTCGCTCACCGTGCCCACCTACGCCTTCTCGATGCTCGGCATCGGCCTGGTCGCGTTCGGCACCGGCCTGCTCAAGCCGAACGTCTCCTCGATGGTCGGCGAGCTCTACTCCCGCGACGATCCCCGGCGCGACCCGGCGTTCTCGATCTTCTACATGGGGATCAACCTGGGGTCGTTCTTCTCGCCCTTCGTCGTCGGCTTCGTCCAGCGCATGTGGGGCTATCACGCGGGGTTCTCGGTCGCGGCGGTCGGCATGGCGATCGCGCTGGTCTTCTTCGTCGCCGGGTACAAGTACCTCGGCAAGGCGGGCACGGACGTCCCCAACCCGATCACCCCCGCGGACCGGCCGGCCGTCGTGCGGCTCGCGCTCATCGTCCTCGGGGCGATCGCAGTCGCGACGTTGCTGGCCGTGGTCCTCGCCGGGGGCTGGGCGGTCGAGACGTTCATCGACGCCGTGTCGTACCTGGCGCTGGCGACCCCGGTCGTGCTGCTGACCGTGATGTACCGCTCGAAGCGGGTGACCGCCGCCGAGCGTCCCCGGGTGCTGGCCTACATCCCGTTGTTCGTCGCGGCGATGTTCTTCTGGATGATCTTCGAGCAGGCGGCGACGACGCTGACGCAGTTCGCCGCCGACCGCACCCAGCTCGAGCTGTTCGGCATCGACCTGTCGCCGGCCTTCTTCCAGTCGGTCAACCCGGCGACGATCATCATCCTGGCGCCCGTGTTCGCGTGGATCTGGACCAGGACGGGGGACCGCCCGCCCACGGCGTACAAGTTCGTCATGGGCCTGACGCTCGCGGCCCTGTCGTTCCTGTTCCTCGCGGGGATGTCCGCGGTGTTCGCCGACGAGCTCGCCCCGCCGTGGGTCCTCATGGGCGTCTACGTGATCCAGACGCTCGGCGAGCTGTGCCTTTCGCCGGTGGGCATCGCGGCGACGACGCTGCTGGCCCCGCGGGCGTTCCGCGGCCAGGCGATGGCGCTGTGGTTCCTGTCGTCGGCCGCCGGCCAGGCGATCACCGCGCAGACCATCGAGGCGACCGAGGGGGTCTCCGACACCGCGTACTTCGGCGGGATCGGCATCGTGGCCCTGGCGTTCGCCGGGATCCTCCTGCTGCTGGCCCCGTGGGTGACGCGACACATCCGCCACGCCGACGAGCTGGAGCACACCCACAGCGCCGGCGCGTCCTGACCGCGCCGGCGCCGGGGTGCGACGGGTGCCTCGGGCGGCTCCGCGTCAGCGCAGCCAGCTCGCGCTGCCGGGCACCGGCGAGGCCGCCCAGGCGCGGCCGAGGCCCCAGGTGTCGCCGGCACGGGTGAGCGCGAGGGCGGCCAGGAGGGCCGTGTAGACGAGGTGCTGGTCGACCAGCGGGTTCTGCGAGCCCGCGGCGAAGGGCCACGTCGACAGCCACAGCGTGAGCATGAGCAGCCCGCCCGCGACGGCGGCGGCGCGCAGCCCGATGCCCAGCAGGAGGGCGAGGCCCGTGCCGAGCATCCCGAGCATGAACAGCCAGTCGACGACGGGGCCGCTCAGCGCGGCGAACCCGCCGGCGAGCGGGCTCTCGATCGAGCCCAGGTAGCCCGCGGTGGGGGAGCTGCCCTCCACCCAGGCGCGCTCGGTGGGGGTGGCGTAGCCGAGGCCGAAGGTCTTGTCGGCCACCGGCCAGAGGAACACGACGGCCAAGAGGATGCGACACAGCGCCAGCGCGCGGCGTGCCGCGAGGGGCGTCACCACGCCCGACGCGTCGTCCAGGGCGGGGGTGCGGTCGGTGGAGGTCGTGCCGATCGTGCTGCCTGCGGCGGTCGCGGTCATGAGTGAGCTCCCTGATCGTGGTGCGCTGCGTGGTGCTGAGGTCGGTGACTCCGTGGCGGCGCTGCCCGGAGGCGGGTCGCAACTGATGGTGCGGTTCGTCGTGCCGCGGGCGGGTTTGGACCGGTTTGCCCGGAAAACTGTTGAACCGTGGACAACATGCCCCGGGTTGCCCGGGCATCGCAACCTCTCCGTGACCTTCGGAACGTTTCAGCAGGCAAACCGACCACTGTGCGGACGGATGCCCGCGATGCGGGACGGCGGGCGTAGCGTGCTCGTGCGCGTCGTCCGCGACGGCGCGGCAGAACTCGTCGAAGGAGCTGACATGAGCCGTCCCCTGCGCTCTCGGACGTCCACCCACGGCCGCAACATGTCCGGTGCCCGCGCGCTCTGGCGCGCCACCGGCATGGGCTCGGAGGACTTCGGCAAGCCGATCGTCGCGATCGCGAACTCGTACACGCAGTTCGTGCCCGGCCACGTCCACCTCAAGGACATGGGCGACCTCGTCGCCTCGGCGATCCGCGAGGCGGGCGGCGTGTCCAAGGAGTTCAACACCATCGCGGTGGACGACGGCATCGCGATGGGCCACGCCGGGATGCTCTACTCGCTGCCCAGCCGCGACCTCATCGCGGACTCGGTCGAGTACATGGTCAACGCGCACTGCGCCGACGCTCTCGTGTGCATCTCCAACTGCGACAAGATCACGCCGGGCATGCTCAACGCGGCGCTGCGGCTCAACATCCCGGTGATCTTCGTGTCGGGCGGGCCGATGGAGGCCGGCAAGGCGGTCGTCGCCGACGGCGTCGCGAAGACTCCCCTGAACCTCATCAACGCGATCAACTACTCGGCCGACGACAACGTGTCCGACGACGCGCTCGCCGCGGTCGAGGAGAACGCGTGCCCCACCTGCGGCTCGTGCTCCGGGATGTTCACGGCCAACTCGATGAACTGCCTCACGGAGGCGCTCGGGCTGTCGCTGCCGGGCAACGGCTCGACCCTCGCCACGCACGCCGCCCGCAAGGAGCTCTTCCTCGAGGCCGGCCGCACCATCGTGGACCTGGCCAAGCGCTACTACGACGACGAGGACGACAGCGTCGCGCCCCGCTCGATCGCCACGAAGGCCGCGTTCTCCAACGCCATGGCCCTGGACGTCGCGATGGGTGGATCCACCAACACGGTGCTGCACATCCTCGCCGCCGCGCAGGAGGGCGAGGTCGACTTCGACCTGTCCGACATCGAGGACATCAGCCGGCGCGTGCCCTGCCTGAGCAAGGTCGCCCCGAACCACCCGAGCTTCCACATGGAGGACGTGCACCGCGCCGGCGGCATCCCCGCCCTGCTGGGCGAGCTGGACCGCGCCGGCCTGCTGGACCACGACGTCACCTCCGTGCACTCGCCCACGCTGCGCGGGTGGCTCGACGACTGGGACGTGCGCGGCGGCAAGGCCACGGAGCAGGCCGTCGAGCTCTTCCACGCCGCGCCGGGCGGCGTGCGCACCACGCAGGCGTTCTCGACGTCGAACGTCTGGGAGAGCCTCGACACCGACGCCGCGAACGGCTGCATCCGCGACCTCGAGCACGCGTACACCGTCGAGGGCGGCCTGGCCGTGCTGCGCGGCAATCTCGCCGAGGACGGCGCGGTCTTCAAGACCGCGGGCGTCGACCCCGACGTCTTCCACTTCGTGGGGAAGGCCCTCGTCTGCGAGTCGCAGGACGACGCGGTCGAGAAGATCCTCACCAAGCAGGTCCAGCCGGGCCACGTCGTGGTCGTGCGCTACGAGGGCCCCGCCGGCGGCCCGGGCATGCAGGAGATGCTCTACCCGACGTCGTTCATCAAGGGCCGCGGGCTGGGCAAGGTCTGCGCCCTCATCACCGACGGCCGGTTCTCCGGCGGGTCGAGCGGCATCTCGGTCGGCCACGTGTCGCCCGAGGCCGCGGCCGGCGGCACGATCGGCCTGATCGAGGACGGCGACGAGATCGAGATCGACGTCGACACCCGCCTCATCCGGGTCAACGTGCCGGACGAGGTGCTCGCCGAGCGCCGGGCCAAGATGGAGGCGCGGGAGAACCCGTGGCAGCCGCTGAACCGCGACCGCTACGTCTCCCCGGCCCTGCAGGCCTACGCGGCGATGGCGACGTCGGCCGACCGCGGCGCCGTGCGCGACGTGTCCCTCATCGCGCGTCGCTGACGGGCGTCACGTTCGTGACATAGGCTCCGGGGCATGGTCGACCAGCCCGGGCCCGCCGCCGCGCGCGCGACGCCCTCATCAGCGCCCAACGAGCGTGAGCTCGAGCCGGAGATCGTCACCGACCTGCGGGAGCGGATGACGTACGGCTCGTACCTGCACCTGGACACGCTGCTGGCCGCGCAGGAGCCGATCAGCGCCCCGGCGCACCACGACGAGATGCTGTTCATCGTGCAGCACCAGACCACCGAGCTGTGGCTCAAGCTGGTGCTGCACGAGCTGGTCTCCGCGCGCGACCTGCTCGCGGCCGACGAGCTCGGCGCGGCGCTCAAGCGCATCGCTCGTGTCAAGCACGTGCAGCGCACGCTCACCGAGCAGTGGTCGGTGCTCGCCACGCTCACGCCCAGCGAGTACGCCCAGTTCCGCGGGTCCCTCGGGAACGCGTCGGGGTTCCAGTCCTGGCAGTACCGCGCCGTGGAGTTCCTGCTCGGCAACAAGAACGCGCGGATGCTCGCGGTGTTCGACGCCGAGCCCGCGGCGCGCGCGGAGCTCGCGCGCCTGCTCGGCGAGCCGAGCGTGTACGACGAGTTCCTGCGCTACCTCGCCCGGCACGGTCATGACGTGCCGCGGCGGGTGCTCGACCGCGACGTCACGACCGCCCACACGCTCGACGACGACCTCGTCGAGGTGTTCCGCCGCATCTACGCCGACCCGGAGTCGGACTGGTCGGCGTACGAGACGTGCGAGGAGCTCGTCGACCTCGAGGACAACTTCCAGCTCTGGCGCTTCCGGCACATGAAGACCGTGCTGCGCATCATCGGCACCAAGCGCGGCACGGGCGGCTCCAGCGGCGTCGGCTTCCTGCAGCGGGCCCTCGACCTCACGTTCTTCCCCGAGCTCTTCGCCGTGCGCACCGAGCTGGGCGCGACCGCGGGACCGGGTGCCCGGTCGTGACCGACCGGCTCCGCGTGCCGCCCGGCCTCGTCCCGGTGACGCTCCCCGCCGACGTCCCGCCCGAGGTGCGACGCCGGCTGGAGGAGTCCGGCACGCTGCTGCCGCCGTTCACGGACGCGCACGTGCACCTGGGGCTCGTGGACCCGGCGCCGCTGCGGTCCCGCGGCGTCGCCGCGGTGCACGACCTGGGCGGGAGCCCGCCCGACGTCGCGGCCCTGGCCGCCGACCCGGCGCTGCCGCGCGTCGCGTACGCGGGCGCGTTCCTCACCGCGCCCGGCGGGTACCCGGGCGACCGGTCGTGGGCCCCCGCCGCCTGGGTCGAGGAGGTCGCCGACCCGGCGGACGCCGTCGCGGCCGTGGACCGGCAGGTCGCCGCGGGGGCGTCGTTCGTCAAGGTCGCGCTGCACGCGGACGCCGGACCGACGCCCGACGACGCCACCCTGGCCGCCGTCGTCGACCGGGCGCACGCCCACGGGCGGGACGTCGTCGCGCACGCCGAGGGGCCCGGCCAGCCGGCGCGGGCGTTCGCCGCCGGCGTCGACCGGCTGGCGCACGCCCCGTTCAGCGAGCGCCTCGACGACGACGTGCTCGTGGCCATGGCCGCGCGGGGCACGACGTGGCTCAGCACGCTCGACATCCACGGCTGGGGCGACCCGACGCCCGAGCTCGAGGTCGCGCTCGACAACGTGCGCCGCTTCGCCGCGGCGGGCGGGCGCGTCCGGTACGGCACCGACCTCGGCAACGGCCCGCTGCCCGTGGGGCTGAACGCCAGGGAGCTGCTGGCGCTCGCGGCCGCCGGCCTCGGACGGCGGTCGCTGCTGGTCGCGCTCGTCGGCGACGAGCCGCCCGCCGGCCTCGTGTCGTTCGTGCCGGGCCCGGCCCCCGCGCCGGCCGACCACGGCGCCGTCCACGCCGCGTGGCTCGCCCGCGCCACGGTCCTCGCCGTGAGCGACCTCAGCGACCCCGACTTCGTCCCGCCGACCGCGACTCCCTCCGGAGGATCCGCATGACCACCGACGCCCCCACCCACCGCGATCGCGCCGCCGCGCTGGACGCCGCCGACCCGCTGGCCCGCTTCCGGTCGGCGTTCGTCGACTCGGCCGAGGTGACGGCCTACCTCGACGGCAACTCGCTGGGCCGGCCCACCCGGGCGTCGGCGGAGCGGCTGGCCCGGTTCGCAACCGACGCCTGGGGCGCCCGGCTCATCCGCGGCTGGGACGAGGAGTGGTACGAGCTGCCGCTGCGGCTCGGCGACCGGATCGGCGCGGTCGCGCTGGGCGCGGCCGGGGGGCAGACGTTCGTCGGCGACTCCACGACCGTGATCCTGTACAAGCTGGTGCGGGCCGCGCTGTCCTCCCCGCGGGCGGCCGGGCGCGACGAGATCGTCCTGGACTCGGGCAACTTCCCGACCGACCGCTTCGTCCTGGAGGGCGTGGCCCGCGAGCACGGGGCGACGCTGCGCTGGATCGCCCCCGGCCACGACGAAGGCGTCACGCCCGCGCAGGTGTCCGCGGTCCTGTCCGACCGGACGGCGCTCGTCGTGCTCAGCCACGTCGCGTACCGCTCCGGGTACGTGAGCGACGCCGCGGAGATCACGCGGCGCGCGCACGACGCCGGGGCGCTCGTGCTGTGGGACCTGTGCCACTCCGCCGGCGCGGTCCCCGTGGAGCTGGACGCGTGGGGCGCGGACCTCGCAGCGGGGTGCACGTACAAGTACCTGAACGGCGGCCCGGGCTCGCCGGCGTTCGGGTACGTGCGCGCGGGTCTCCAGGACGAGCTGGTGCAGCCGATCCAGGGCTGGATGGGCAGCGACCAGCCGTTCGAGATGGGCCCTGCGTACGCGCCGCACGCCGGGGTGCGGCGCTTCCTGTCCGGCACGCCGGCGATCGTCGGGATGCTCGCGATGCAGGACATGCTCGACCTCGTCGCCGACGCCGGGCTCGACGCGGTGCGTGCGAAGTCCGTGGCGCTCACGCGGTTCGCGCTCGAGCTGGTCGACGACCTGCTCGTGCCGCTCGGCGCCCGCGTCGCGTCCCCGCGCGACGACGAGCGGCGGGGGAGCCACGTCACCGTCGACCACGACGCGTTCGCCGACACCCTGCCGCTGCTGTGGGAGCGCGGCGTGATCCCCGACTTCCGCCGCCCGAACGGCCTGCGCCTCGGCCTCTCGCCGCTGTCGACGTCGTTCGACGAGGTGCGCGTCGGTGTCGAGGCGGTGCGGGACGCGCTGGTCGAGGTGACGGGGCGCGACGCCGCGTGATCCTCGACGACCTCGACGCGAGGCCCGGCAGCGCGACGTCGCTGCTGCGCACGGTCGTCGGGCTGTACGCCCGCGACCTCGGGGGCCGGCTGGCGGCGGGTGGCCTCGTCGCGCTGCTCGGCGCGGCCGGCGTCGCGCCCGGGGCCGCGCGCTCCGCCGTCTCGCGGGCGAAGGCGAAAGGCCTGCTCGACGCCGAGGACGTCGGCGGCCGGGCCGGGTACCGGCTCGCGGCGGGGACGGCCGCGATGCTCGAGCGGGGCGACCGGCGGATCTTCGGCTACCGGCAGCAGCGCGAGGACGACCCCTGGTGCCTGGTGTCGTTCTCCATCCCGGAGGAGCGCCGCGACGCCCGGCACCAGCTGCGCCGGCACCTGGCGGGGCTGGGGTGCGGAACGGTGGCCACCGGGCTGTGGATCTGCCCCGGCCACCTCGTCGACGAGGTCGAGGGCGTGCTCGACGGGCTGGGGCTGCGCGACGCGGCCACCGTGTTCGTGGCCGGCCCGCCGCGCGTCGCGGGATCCCTCGCGGACGCCGTCGCCCGCTGGTGGGACCTCGACGGCCTCGCCGCGCGCCACCGCGACTTCCTCGCGGCGCACCCCGACCCGGGCGCCGCCGGGACGGACCCGGAGCCGGCCGAGGCCTTCGCCCGCTGGGTGCGCGCCGTGGACGACTGGCGCCCGCTCCCGTACGCCGACCCCGGTCTGCCGGCCGCCGTCCTGCCCCCGGACTGGCCCGGGACGGCGGGGGTGGCGCGGTTCGCGGCCGTGCGCGCCGCGTACGCCGGCGCGGCCGCCGCGCACGTGCGCGCCGTCGTCCCTACGCTCGGTCCATGAGCGCCGACGCCGCACCCACCCCGGATCTCACCCCCGACCTCAAGCCCCGTTCCCGCCAGGTCACCGACGGCCTGGAGGCCACGGCCGCGCGCGGCATGCTGCGCGCCGTCGGCCTCGGCGACGACGACTTCGCCAAGCCGCAGATCGGCGTCGCGAGCTCGTGGAACGAGATCACGCCGTGCAACCTGTCGCTCGACCGGCTGTCCCAGGCGGTGAAGCACGGCGTGCACGCGGGCGGCGGCTACCCGCTCGAGTTCGGCACCATCTCCGTCTCCGACGGCATCTCCATGGGGCACGAGGGCATGCACTTCTCCCTCGTCTCCCGCGACGTCATCGCCGACTCCGTGGAGACCGTGATGCAGGCGGAGCGGCTCGACGGCTCGGTGCTGCTCGCCGGGTGCGACAAGTCGCTGCCGGGGATGCTCATGGCCGCCGCGCGCCTCGACCTCGCGAGCGTGTTCCTCTACGCCGGCTCGATCATGCCCGGCTGGGTGAAGCTGTCGGACGGCACCGAGAAGGACGTCACGATCATCGACGCGTTCGAGGCCGTCGGGGCGTGCGCCCGCGGGCTGATGAGCGAGGAGGACGTCGGCCGCATCGAGCGCGCGATCTGCCCGGGCGAGGGCGCGTGCGGCGGCATGTACACCGCGAACACGATGGCGTCGGCGGCCGAGGCGTTGGGGATGTCGCTGCCCGGGTCGGCCGCGCCGCCGTCGGCGGACCGCCGCCGCGACGCGTTCGCGCACGCCTCGGGCGAGGCCGTGGTCGAGCTGCTGCGCCGCGGCATCACCGCGCGGCAGATCCTCACCAAGGAGGCCTTCGAGAACGCGATCGCCGTGGTGATGGCGTTCGGCGGGTCGACCAACGCGGTGCTCCACCTGCTCGCCATCGCGCACGAGGCGGAGGTGGAGCTCACCCTCGACGACTTCTCCCGCGTGGCCGACCGCGTGCCGCACCTCGGCGACCTCAAGCCGTTCGGGCGGTACGTGATGAACGACGTCGACCGCATCGGCGGCGTCCCCGTCGTGATGAAGGCGCTGCTGGACGCCGGGCTGCTGCACGGCGACTGCCTCACCGTCACCGGCCGCACGGTCGCGGAGAACCTGGCGGACATCGCCCCGCCCGACCCGGACGGCAAGATCCTGCGGGCGCTGGACCGGCCCATCCACCCCACGGGGGGCATCACGATCCTGCACGGGTCGCTCGCCCCCGAGGGCGCGGTGGTGAAGTCGGCGGGCTTCGACTCCGACGTCTTCGAGGGCACCGCCCGCGTCTTCGAGCGGGAGCGCGGCGCCCTGGACGCGCTGGAGGACGGCACGATCACCGCGGGCGACGTCGTCGTCATCCGCTACGAGGGGCCGAAGGGCGGGCCCGGGATGCGCGAGATGCTCGCCATCACCGGCGCGATCAAGGGTGCGGGCCTCGGCAAGGACGTGCTGCTCATCACCGACGGGCGGTTCTCCGGCGGCACCACCGGGCTGTGCGTCGGGCACATCGCGCCCGAGGCCGTCGACGCCGGCCCGATCGCGTTCGTGCGCGACGGCGACCGCATCCGCCTCGACGTCGCGCACAAGACGCTCGAGCTGCTGGTCGACGACGCCGAGCTCGCCGCCCGCCGGACCGCGGACTGGGCCCCCGTGCCGCACGGCTACACCCGCGGCGTGCTCGCCAAGTACACGAAGCTGGTGCAGTCCGCGTCCAAGGGCGCCGTGCTGGGGTGAGCCCTGCGACGGTCCTGGCGGGCGTCCTGCTCGTGGCCGCCGTCGTCGTGGGCGGCGCGGGGCCCTTCGTGGCCCTCGCGATCGGGGCGGGGGCTGCCGCTCTCGTGGCGGGCCGGCGGCGCGTCGGCCCGGGCGCGCGGTCGGTGGCCGCGCTCGTCGTCTGCTTCCTGGTCGCGCTGTGGGCGCTGCGGGCGGCCGGCGCGGCGCTGTGGCCGCTGCCCCTGCTCGGGGCCGCCGGACTGTACGCCCTGGTGAGCCGCGTGCCCGGCCTCGAGCTCGTCACCGGCTGGTGCGTCCGGGGGCGCGGCAGCCGTCGCGGCTGGGCGCTCGTCGCCGCGGTCGTCCCCGTCTCGGCCGCGGGGCTGCTGCTCTGGTTCGCCCTGGTGGGCCACGGCGTCGACACCCAGGCCGCGTATCGCGAGCTCCTCGCGGGGCACGGGGTCGGCCTCGTGCTCGCCGCGGGTGCGGGGTTCGCGCTCGTCAACGCGGCCGCCGAGGAGCTCGTCTACAACGGCATCTCCCAGCGGGCGTTCGCTCTCGACCTGCGCCCCACGACGGCGGTGCTCCTGACCGCCGTCGTGTTCGGCGCATCGCACTGGTACGGCTTCCCGAGCGGGTGGGCGGGCGTGCTGCTGGCCACCGCCTACGGGCTGCTCCTGGCCGCCGTGCGGCACGTGTCCGGGGGGCTGCTGCTGCCGTGGGTGGCACACGTCGCCGCGGACCTGACCATCGTCTCGATCCTGGCGATCTCCTGGTCCGCCTGAGCCGGGACCGGGCAGGATGGCGTCATGGGAACTGTGCACGAGCGCATCGACGGCCGCCTGCGGAGCTTCGTCGAGTCCCAGCACGTCTTCTTCGTCGCCACCGCGCCGCTGGCGGCGGACGGGCACGTCAACGTCTCCCCGAAGGGGATCGACGGGTCGTTCGTCGTGGTGGACGAGCACACGGTCGCCTACCTCGACCTCACCGCGTCCGGCGCCGAGACCATCGCGCACCTGCGCGAGAACGGGCGGATCACCCTCATGTTCTGCGCGTTCGACGGGGCGCCGAACATCGTCCGCCTGCACGGTCGCGGCCGGGTCGTGACGCTGTACGACGACGAGTACGCGTCGTGGGCGCCGCGGTTCCCCGAGCGGAGGGGAGCCCGCGCGGTGATCGTGGTCGACGTCGAGCGGGTGTCCGACTCCTGCGGGTACGGCGTGCCGCTGCTCGACTACGCGGGGGAGCGCGACCTGCTGCCGCAGTTCATGGACCGCAAGGGCACGGAGGGGCAGGCCGACTACCGCCGGCGGAAGAACCGCACCAGCATCGACGGCCTCCCGGCGTTCGACGACGACCCCGCCCCCGCCGGCTGACGCCGCGCGAACGGTGCGCGGGCACGCCATGCTGGGCGCATGACCGACTCGATCACGCCGCGACAGTTCTCCCACGCCGACGGTGTCGCCGACTGGCACGCGGACGAGGGCTCCGCGTGGGCCGTCTTCCGCACCGGGTCCTTCGCGGCCGGGGCGCGGTTCGTGGACGCGATCGCCGAGATCGCGGACGCCGTGAACCATCATCCCGACGTGGACCTGCGGTACGGCACCGTCCTGGTCCGCACCTCGTCCCACGACGCCGGCGGCCTGACGACGCGCGACGTGGACCTGGCCCGGCGGATCAGCGACGCCGCGGCCGAGCTGGAGCTGCCGGTCGAGGCGTCGCGGCACTGACGCCGTCGGTCATCGCACCCGCCGCCGCGCGAGACGCGCGGCGGCGCGGCAGGGTGGACCGGGGCGGCAGCGGGGACACCGACGGACGGGGAGGCCATGCCCGACGAGATCACTGCGGCCGGGTTCGAGGCCGCCGCGGGCACCGGTGACTGGCGTGCCCTCGCCCGGGGCGCGAGCGCCCTCTTCCGCACGCGCGCGCCGGGGCAGGGCGGCGCCCTCCTCGAGCGCGTCCGCGTGCTCGCGGACGCGGCGGACCACCACCCGGACGTCGACCTGCGGCCCGGCGGCGTCGTCGTGCGCGTGCAGTCCCACGACCTCCACGGCCTGAGCGAGCGCGACGTCGCCCTGGCACGGGAGGTCTCCGCCGCCGCGGCAGACCTCGGGCTCGCCGCCGACCCCGCGGGCCTGCAGGAGGTGGAGCTGACCGTCGACGCCGCCGATCGCGAGCAGGTCATGCCGTTCTGGGGCGCCGTCCTCGGGCACACCCGCACCGACGAGGACCTGCTGGACCCCCACCGGCGGTGGCCGGGCCTCTGGTTCCAGGCCATGGAGGAGCCGCGACCCCTGCGCGGCCGCCTCCACCTCGACGTCTTCGTGCCCGACGACGTCCGCCAGGCGCGCGTCGACGCGGCGCTCGCGGCCGGCGGGCGCGTCACGACCGAGGAGTTCGTGCCGCACTGGTGGACGCTCGCGGACGCGGAGGGGAACGAGGCGGACGTCATCGCCTGGGAGGGTTTCGAGGAGGACCTGCCCGACGGCCTGCTCACGCCCGCGGAGTTCCGGGCGGCGGGCGGCGTGGAGGACTGGCGGGTGCTCCAGGGGGCCAGCGTCTACTACGCCACGGGCGGCTTCGACGCGGGCGTCGAGCTGGTCGCCCGGGCGGCCCGCGTGGCCGAGGAGGCCGGCGTCCCGCTGTTCGCCGACCTGCGCCGCTCCGGCGTCACCCTGCGGGTCGGGCCGCCCGAGGACGGCTGGATCGGCCCCGCCCGGCTCGGGGTGGCGCAGCGGGCGCAGGCCGTCGCGCGCGACCTCGGCCTGCGCGCCGAGCCCGCCGTCCTGCGCGACGTCCAGCTCACGTTCGACGCGCTCGACGTCGACGCGGTGCGCCGGTTCTGGGCCGCGGCGCTCGGATACCTCGAGCGTGGGACGACGGACCTGTACGACCCGCTGCTGCGCGGGCCGTCGGTGTTCCTGCAGCAGATGGCCGAACCGCGCGCGCAGCGCAACCGGGTCCACGTGGACGTCATGGTCCCCGCCGACGTCGCCGACGCCCGCGTGGCCGCCGCCGTCGCCGCCGGCGGCACGGTCGTGCGCGACACGGAGGCGCCGTTCTGGCGCACGGTCGCGGACCCCGAGGGCAACGAGGTGGACATCGCCGTGATCCCGGGGCGTGCCGAACGCTGGGCCGGCGAGCCGGACGGGTGAACCGTCGCGACGGGGTCAACCTCGGGTAGCGGGGACCTTTCGCCACCGTCAAGACTGCTCTATCCTCCCTGGCAGCGCCGTCGTCCGACGGGCGCGAGCGACAGGCCGCACCGCGGCCACGGGGAGGTGGCGGTGGCCGTGCTGGACGGTGCCCGGGGTGGTGGAGGGCTCGCGATCGAGACGCGAGGGCTCCGCAAGACGTACCGGAGCGTGCGAGGGAGATCGGTCGGGGTCGAGGGTCTCGACCTGCAGGTGCCCGTGGGTGGGGTGCACGGGTTCCTGGGGCCCAACGGATCGGGGAAGACGACGACGATCCGCATGCTCCTGGGCCTGGTCCGGCCCGACCGCGGCACCGCGACGATCTTCGGGCACGAGGTACCGAAGCGGCTTCCCGAGGTGGTGGGCCGGGTCGGCGCCATCGTCGAGAGCCCCAAGTTCTTCCCCGCCTTCAGCGCCCGCCGCAACCTGCGTCTGCTCGCCGACGCGATCGACGCCCCCGCGGGCCGGGTGGACGCCGTCATCGACGAGGTCGGGCTCACCGGGCGGGCCAAGGACAAGTACAAGGGCTACTCGCTCGGCATGAAGCAGCGGCTCGCCATCGCGGCGACGCTGCTCAAGGACCCCGACCTGCTCATCTTCGACGAGCCCACCAACGGTCTCGACCCCGCGGGGATCCGGGAGATCCGGCAGACCATGCGCGGGCTCGCCGACCAGGGCAAGACGGTGCTGGTCTCCAGCCACATCCTCGCCGAGGTCGAGCAGATCGCGGACACGGTGTCGATCGTGGCCCGCGGTCGCCTCGTCGCCGCGGGCCGGGTGGCCGACCTCATCGGTGCGGGCTCCGCGACCGGGTCGGTCCGGCTGCGGGTCGCGCCGGCGGACCTGACCATCGCGACCAGCGTGCTCGAGACCACCGGGCTGCTCGTGCGGCGCGAGCACGACGCGCTCCTCGTCGACGGCGCCGCCGACCCCGCAGCCGTGAACCGCACCCTCGGCGAGCGCGGCGTGTGGGTGCGCGAGCTCACGCCGCTCCAGGCCGACCTCGAGTCGGTGTTCCTCGGCCTCACCGCCCACGAGACGCCCGGCGGTCACACGCACAAGGGGGACCGGACCAAGCGGGGTGGCCCGTCTCCGGAGCCCGCGCACGCCGCGGCGCCGGCACCGACCGTGGAGGGGGAGGCATGAGCCGCCTGCTGCGGGTCGAGCTGCGCCGGTTGTGGGCGCGCCAGGTCACGCGCTGGGCGTGCGTCGGAGTTCTCGCGCTGGTCGCCCTGAGCGGCGCGGCGACGTACCTGTCGGCGCCCCCGCCGAGCGACCAGGAGGTCACGGCTGCCGAGGAGGCGTTCGCCGCCGACCAGGAGCAGTGGGAGAAGGACGGTGAGCAGCAGCTCGCCGACTGCGAGGCCGCGGCCGAGGCCGAAGGCCTCACCGCAGAGGACTGGGGCTGCGGCGACATGGCCCCGCGGATCGAGTGGTACCTGCCGCCCACGCAGACCTTCGTCCCCGACGAGGCCCAGGACGCGATGCTCTACGGGGACCCCGACGTCAACGCGCCCGACGACGCGACCCGGGCCGCCGTGGCGGAGATCCAGGCCTCGGTGTGGAGCGGCTGGTCGGGCCTGGCGTCGCTCGACGACCTCGCGGTGCTGCTGCTCCTCGTCGCGCTGGTGGTCGGGGTGAGCTTCGTGACCGCCGAGATCAACAGCGGGTCGCTGGGCATGTGGCTCACGTTCGAGCCGCGCCGGCAGCGCGTGTACTGGTCGAAGGCGGTGGCCGCCGCGCTCGGCACGGTCCCGCTGGTGCTGGTCGGGTTCGCGCTCCTGGTCGGCGCGTCGTACGCGGTGTACGCCTCGTACGGCACGCTCGGCGACCTCACCGGCGCCGTCTGGCTGGAGGTCGCGGCGTTCACCGGGCGTCTCGTCGCGGCCGGGGCCGTGCTCGCCGCGCTGGGCGTGGCGCTCGGTGCTCTGCTCAAGCACGCCGCGGCCGCCGTCGGTCTGGTCGGCGTGGTCGCCTGGGCCTGCGTGGCCTTCGCCTACTCGTTCGGCGAGGCGCAGCGCTGGCTGCCGACGACGGCGCTCTCGGCCTGGCTGCAGGGCGGGTACGTGTTCACGACGGAGCGGTGCACGCCGGACGCCGACGGCGTGTTCGAGTGCGTGCCGGTGGACCACGTCGTGACCACCGCGCAGGGTGGGCTGGCCGTCGCGGCGCTCGCCGTCGTCGTCACGCTCCTCGCGGTGCTCGTGTTCCGGCGGCGGGACGTGGGCTGACCGCCGCCGTCGCGGCGCAGGTCGTGAGCCCGGTGCCCTCGTGCTGTCCGCATGATGGGACACCGGGCTCACGACGTGACATCGACGAACCGCGGGCGTAACGTTCGATCCGTGCAGACGATCCTCGTAGTACTTCTTCCCGGGCGCGCCGACTAGGCCCACGCACCAGGCTTCGTCAGCGCGCTCACCCCTCGTCAGTCCCGTCATCCCGGGACCGGGGGGTTTTTCATTGCAGCGACACCCTCGCCAGACCCTTCGCCCGCAAGACCGACCGGCAGGAGAGACCGATGGTCCAGCCGAACCCGACCCCCGCCCAGGTGGCCGCCCGCACCGCGTCGCGCAGTGCCGACGGTGCCGCCGGCCGAACCGTGTCCGGTGAGGAGGTCACCGGCGCCGAGTCGATCGTCCGCTCGCTCGAGTCGGTCGGCGTCGAGAACGTCTTCGGCATCCCGGGCGGCGCGATCCTCCCGCTCTACGACCCGCTCATGGACTCGAAGCAGATCCGCCACGTCCTGGTGCGGCACGAGCAGGGCGGCGGGCACGCGGCCCAGGGCTACGCCCACGCGACCGGCAAGGTCGGCGTGACGATGGCGACCTCGGGCCCCGGCGCGACCAACCTCGTGACGCCCATCGCCGACGCGCACATGGACTCCGTCCCGCTGGTCGCGATCACCGGCCAGGTGGCGCAGTCCCTGATCGGCACCGACGGGTTCCAGGAGGCGGACATCGTCGGCATCACGATGCCGATCACCAAGCACTCCTACCTGGTCACGGACCCGGCGGAGATCCCGCGCACCATCGCCGAGGCGTTCCACATCGCGTCGACCGGCCGGCCCGGCCCGGTGCTGGTGGACATCGCCAAGTCCGCGATGACCGCGTCGACCACGTTCTCCTGGCCGCAGGAGCTGTCGCTGCCCGGCTACCACCCGGTGACCAAGCCGCACGCCAAGCAGATCCGCGAGGCGGCGAGGCTGCTCGCCACGGCCCGCCGCCCGGTGCTGTACGTGGGCGGCGGCGTCATCCGGTCCGGCGCGTCGGAGGCGCTGCGCCGGCTGGTCGACACCTCGGGCGCGGCCGTCGTCACGACGCTCACCGCCCGGGGCGCCGTGCCGGACAGCCACCCGCAGCACCTGGGCATGCCCGGCATGCACGGCACCGTCCCCGCCGTGGCCGCGCTGCAGAAGGCCGACCTCGTGGTGGCCCTCGGCGCCCGCTTCGACGACCGCGTGACGGGCCGGCTGTCGAGCTTCGCCCCGCACGCCGCCGTCGTGCACGCCGACATCGACCCCGCCGAGATCGGCAAGAACCGCCCGGTGGACGTGCCGATCGTCGGCGACCTGCGCGAGGTCATCGCCGACCTGGTGCCGGCGCTCGAGGCCGAGCACGCCAAGGTGGGCAAGCCCGACCTGGCGGCCTGGTGGCACCAGCTCGACACCTGGCGCGAGACGTACCCGCTGGGCTACTCGCCCACGGACGACGGCCACCTGTCCCCGCAGCACGTGATCTCCCGGCTGGGCGAGCTGGCCGGCCCGGACGCGATCTACGCCGCGGGCGTGGGGCAGCACCAGATGTGGGCGGCGCAGTTCATCCGCTACGAGCGCCCGCGCACCTGGCTGAACTCCGCGGGCCTGGGCACCATGGGCTTCGCCGTCCCGGCCGCCATGGGGGCCAAGGTGGGCGAGCCCGACCGCGAGGTGTGGGCCATCGACGGCGACGGCTGCTTCCAGATGACCAACCAGGAGCTCGCGACCTGCGCGATCAACGACATCCCCATCAAGGTGGCGCTGATCAACAACAGCTCGCTCGGCATGGTGCGGCAGTGGCAGACGCTCTTCTACGACGAGCGCTACTCCAACACCGACCTGCACACCGGGCACGGCACGCGGCGCATCCCCGACTTCGTGAAGCTCGCGGACGCGTACGGCTGCGAGGGCATCCGCGTGGAGCGGGAGGACGAGGTCGACGCCGCGATCAAGCGGGCGCAGGAGATCGACGACCGCCCCGTGGTCATCGACTTCCAGGTCTCGCGCGACGCCATGGTGTGGCCGATGGTCGCGGCGGGCGTGCCGAACGACGACATCCAGTACGCGCGCGGCATCTCGCCGGCGTGGGACCGCGAAGACTGACCGGCCGACGAGCAGAGACGGAGCCACCCATGTCGCGTCACACCCTGTCCGTGCTGGTCGAGAACAAGCCCGGCGTCCTCACCCGGGTCACCGCGCTGTTCGCGCGCCGGGCGTTCAACATCCACTCCCTGGCCGTCGGGCCCACCGAGCACGAGGAGATCTCGCGCATCACCGTGGTGGTCGACGTCGAGGAGCACCCGCTCGAGCACGTGACGAAGCAGCTCAACAAGCTGATCAACGTCATCAAGATCGTCGAGCTCGACCCCGAGTCGTCCGTGCAGCGCGAGCTCCTGCTCGTCAAGGTGCGGGCCGACCAGGCCACCCGCGCCGGGGTGCTCGAGGTCGTCGACCTCTTCCGCGCCCACGTCGTGGACGTCGTCGCCGACACGGTCGTCATCGATGCGACCGGCACCGCCGCCAAGCTGTCCGCGCTGCTCGGCGCGCTCGAGCCGTACGGCGTCCGCGAGATCGTGAAGTCCGGCACGCTCGCCGTGGGCCGCGGCTCGCGGTCCATCACCGACCGAGCGCTGGAGCGCGTGCGCACGGCCTGACGCCGTTCGCGTACCGTCGCCCCTGCCGGTGACAACCAACCGACCCGTAGTTACGAAAACGCAGTACCGAGAACCGAGGAGCATCACCGTGGCTGAGCTGTTCTACGACGACGACGCCGACCTGTCCATCATCCAGCAGCGCAAGGTCGCGGTCATCGGCTACGGGAGCCAGGGCCACGCGCACGCGCTGAACCTGCGCGACTCGGGCGTCGACGTCCGCGTCGGCCTGCGCGAGGGCTCCGGCTCCGCGAAGAAGGCCGAGGACGAGGGCCTGCGCGTGCTCACCGTCGCCGACGCCGTCAAGGAGGCGGACGTCGTCGTCATCCTCGCGCCGGACCAGGTGCAGCGGCACGTGTACCGCGACGAGATCGCCCCGAACCTCAACGAGGGTGCGGCGCTCGTCTTCGGGCACGGCTTCAACATCCGCTTCGGCTACATCAAGCCCGAGGCCGGCCACGACGTGCTCATGGTCGCCCCCAAGGGCCCGGGCCACCTCGTGCGCCGCGAGTACGTCGACGGCCGCGGCGTGCCGGTGATCGTCGCCGTCGAGCAGGACGCGTCGGGCTCCGCCTGGGAGCTGGCCCTGTCCTACGCGAAGGGCATCGGCGGCCTGCGCGCCGGCGGCATCAAGACCACCTTCACCGAGGAGACCGAGACCGACCTGTTCGGCGAGCAGGCCGTGCTGTGCGGCGGCGCCTCGCAGCTGGTCCAGTACGGCTTCGAGACGCTGACCGAGGCGGGCTACCAGCCCGAGGTCGCGTACTTCGAGGTGCTGCACGAGCTGAAGCTGATCGTCGACCTCATGGTCGAGGGCGGCATCGCCAAGCAGCGCTGGTCGGTCTCCGACACGGCCGAGTACGGCGACTACGTCTCCGGCCCGCGCGTCATCGACCCGCGCGTCAAGGAGAACATGAAGGCCGTCCTCGCGGACATCCAGAACGGCGCCTTCGCCGAGCGCTTCATCGCGGACCAGGACGCGGGCGCGCCCGAGTTCACCGCGCTGCGCGAGAAGGGCGAGGCGCACCCGATCGAGACCACCGGCCGCGAGCTGCGGAAGATGTTCTCGTGGATCAAGCCCGCTGACTCCGACTACACGGAGGGCAGCGCCGCTCGCTGACCCACACCGTCAGCTGCGACGCGCGCGGCCGTCGTCCCCCACCCGGGGACGGCGGCCGCACGTGCGTTCGCGCCCCTGCCGTCCGGCCCGGTTCAGCCGAGCAGACCGGCCATGCGGCGGCCGACGTCCACCAGGTCGACGCGGTCCAGGGCGTCGACGTCGGACAGCCGGTGCCAGGCGACGGCGTCGGTGCTGCCGTCCGCCTCGACCGTGAGGTCGCCGGCCACGACGTGCGCGCGGTAGACGATCCGGATCCCGTGCAGCGGTTCGGTGGGCGGGGTGCCGTTCACCGCGAACCGTCGGTCGGCGGGGATGACGATGCTGTCGACGCCGAGCAGGCCGTCGAGCGCGACGTCGTAGCCGGTCTCCTCCCGCAGCTCGCGGACGGCGGCCGCCTCCGGGTGCTCGCCGGGGTCGATGCCGCCCCCGGGCAGCGTCCAGCCGGACCCGCCGCCCTCGTTCCAGTGGGGGAGCAGGATCCGGTCGCCGTCGAGGACGACGGCGTAGGCAGCGATGCGCGTGAACATCCGGACATCGTGGCAGACGGCGCCTGCCGGGTGGGGCGTGACCTGGCAGGATGGCGAGCATGACCGACGACGCGAACACCGGGCTGGACTCCGAGCAGGCCGACAGCATCACCCAGTTCTGGGACGTCGCGCGCCCGAGCGCCGGGCGCACCAGCCACGGGGGAGCCGTGGGGGAGCGCTCGGAGAACGTGGTGCCGCCGCCGGCGTGGTCGTTCGGGGACTCGCCCGAGCTGGCCGACGAGCTCCTGGGCCTGGTCCTGGACGGCGTGAAGACCGGCACCGCCGCCGCGGTCTGGGAGTACGAGGCCGCCGACGAGCCGCTGCCGCGCAAGGGCGACCTGTCGATCGTGCTCGACGGCGCGGGCGAGCCGCGCCTCCTCATCAGGACGACGGCGGTCGAGACCGTCCCGTTCGACGAGGTGACCGCCGAGCACGCCGCCGCCGAGGGTGAGGGCGACCGCACCCTGGCCGACTGGCGCGACGGGCACGAGCGCTACTGGCGCCGCACGCTCTCGCAGATCGGCCGGGAGTTCGACCCGTCGATGCCGGTCGTCTGCGAGCGGTTCCAGGTGCTCTACCGCGCCTGACGCCGCGCTCTCCGAAGTCCGCGGTCAGAACGGTGGGTCGCAGCACGGCGGGTCGTCGGGAGGTTCGTGCCCGTGAGGCGCGCGGCGGTGCCGGGTGGTCTCGACGGGTTGGGCCCGGGTGACGTACCGCCGGCCGGTGGGCGAGGTCCATTCGAGGGTCCCGCCCCAGCCGGTGCTCTCTCCGACGCGTGCGTCCGCCCGCGGTACCGTGCGCTCCAACTGCCTGACCTGCCACGTCGAGGCGTGCTTCAGGACGTGATGTCGACGGCACAGGACGGCGAGGTTGGCGGCGTCTGTGGCGCCGCCCTCGTTCCAGGCGGTGGTGTGGTCGATGTCGGCCTGCCGCGCGGGGCGCGTGCACCCGGGGAAGCGGCACGTGCGGTCGCGCTCGCGGACCAGAGCCTTGAGATCGGCGGGGACGGCGTAGGCGGTGCGTCCGACGGACAGGACCGCGCCCGACGCGGGGTCGGTGAGGATCCGGCGCAGCGACGGCGCGAGGGCGGTGAGCCGACTGGCGGTGTCGGGATCGATCGGGACGTGTCCGTCGAGCAGGGCCGGAGCGTCGGTGACTCCGAGCAACGTCAGGACCGGGACAGTGACCGTGACCTGGGGGCGGATCGAGCGGGCCAGGGTCGCGATCGTGACGGGATCCTCGCCGGTCGCGCCTGTCGATTCCCGGTCCGATTCCTCGGCAGGTTCGACCTGCGGGGTGGGCCGGAGATCGAGGGTGCCGTCGTCCAGGAGGAGGGCGGCGAGGGTGTCTGCGCGCGCCTGGGCGAGGGGGCGTCCGCGCCCGCCGTCGTGGGTGGCAAGGTGTCGGGCGGTGCGGGTGAGGCGGTCGAAGGCCGCGTGAGCGAGCGGCGCGGGCAGGTGGGCGACCAGCCAGGCCATGCCGTCGTGCCCATCGTCGAGGAAGACGGCGCGCTGCCGAGCAGCTGCGGCGTGGCGGACGTCGACAGGGATCGGGTGGGCGGTCTCGCGAGCGCGGCGCGCTCGCCGGGCGACCTGCGCGGGGGTGCAGGTGATCGCGCCGACGCCGACGCCGGGGTCGGGGCTGGTGGCAGGGCGGAGGACGGTGGTCAGGACGGAACGTTCCACGACTGCGGCTTCCTCGGCGGTGAGGGAGGCCAGGTGCTTGGTGATCGCGGTGGCGTGCGCCCACGACAGGCGGCCGACGCGCAGGGCGGCCAGGGTCGCGGGAGCCTTGCCGGTCAGCGTGACGGCGTGGTCGGTGAGGTCGCCCGCGGCGTGCTCCCCGAGGTGCAGCGTGGTGGCGATCTCGGCGGTCACGGCACGCCGGGCGAGCTCGAGCCTGCGGGCGGACGTCGCGCGTCCGGTCGTGGGGTCGTCCTGGTCGAGCAGGTCGTGCTCCAACGCCTCGGCCAGCCTGGCGGCCCGCGCGAGAAGGACGGCGCGCTCGGCGTGCAGGGTGGCAAGTCGGGCGTCGTTCGCGGCGAGCGCGTCCAGCACGCGGTCCAGATCCACCAACGACGGGTGGGTGGCCAGCGTCGGTCGCGAGGGCTCGGTGCCGGGCGCCTGCGGCGCGCTGTCTCGCGCGTCCCTGTCGTCGTGGCGGCGGGGCTCTTCCTCGAGCAGCTCCGTGATCGACGGTGCCCACGACCGAGGCATCGCGGCGAGCCGATCCGCCGTCGCCCGCAGGTCCGCGAGCTCGTTCACGACGTGCCCCGCGTCACCGCGTGCGCCGGCGTCTGTGCCGGCCGTGGGCTCGGGGAGCGTCGTCGTCATTTCCCGAGCCTAGCGGCGTTCGAACGCCTGTTCTAGTCCTGCGTCGAAGGTTGTGGACAGTCCTCGGCCAGGCGCGGTGGCGGAACGTCGGCCGGTCGCGCCGACTGTGAGCGGCATGATGGGCCGATGTCCGCCGTGCCGTTCCCTGCCGCCATCGGTCCTGCCGTGATCCGCCCCGCCATGCGCGACGACGCCGCGGGGTGCGCGTCCGTCCATCACGCGTCCTGGATCGAGACGTACGGTGCCCTGCTTCCCGCCGACCACTGGGAGACCGACACCCTCGAGGCGCGGACGGCGGCCTGGCGTCGGTGGCTCGCCGGCGATCTCGTCGCGATGCTGGCGGAGTCCGACGGGAGCGTCGTCGGCGTCGCGTTCGCCGGCGGTGGGCGGGAGATGGGCGATCATCGGCCCGTGCGCGACCGCGAGCTGTGGCTGCTCTACGTGCTGGCGGCGCACCACGGGACGGGCGTCGGGCAGGCGCTGCTGGACGCCGTGCTGCCCCCGGGCGCACAGGCGCAGGTGTGGGTGGTGGAGGCGAACCCGCGCGCACGGCGGTTCTACGAGCGCAACGGGTTCGTCCACGACGGCGCGCGCCTCGTCGACGAGCGGCTGGGCCTCGCCGAAGTCCGCCACGTACGCTGACCGCTCTGTTTCCTCAGGTCGGGGCGATGGGCAGTGTCTGACATATGAGATCGCCGTCCGCATCATGATCGAGCGGGCTTAGGCTCGGGCCATGACGCGGAGCATCGACCTGGCAGTGGTGGCCGGCGACGGCATCGGCACGGAAGTCGTGGAGCAGGGCCTGACGGTCCTCGAGGCGGCCGTGGCCGGCTCGGACGTGAAGATCTCCACCACCGAGTTCGACCTGGGCGCGCGCCGCTGGCACGCGACGGGCGAGACGCTGACCGACGCCGACCTCGAGGCCATCAAGGGGCACGACGCGATCCTGCTGGGCGCCATCGGCGACCCGAGCGTGCCGTCGGGCGTCCTCGAGCGCGGCCTGCTGCTCAAGCTCCGCTTCTCGCTGGACCACTACGTGAACCTGCGCCCGGGCAAGCTGTACCCCGGCGTGACCAGCCCGCTGGCGAACCCCGGCGACGTCGACTTCGTCGTCGTGCGCGAGGGCACCGAGGGGCCGTACGTGGGCAACGGCGGCGCGCTGCGCGTCGGCACCCCGCACGAGATCGCGACCGAGGTGTCCGTCAACACCGCGTTCGGTGTCGAGCGCGTCGTGCGCGACGCCTTCGCCCGCGCCCAGGCCCGCCCGCGCAAGCACCTCACGCTGGTGCACAAGCACAACGTGCTCGTGCACGCGGGCCACCTGTGGCGCCGCACCGTCGAGGCCGTCAACGCGGAGTTCCCCGACGTCACGACGGACTACCTGCACGTGGACGCCGCCACGATCTTCCTCACGACGAACCCGTCGCGGTTCGACGTGATCGTCACCGACAACCTGTTCGGCGACATCCTCACGGACCAGGCCGCCGCCATCACGGGCGGCATCGGCCTCGCCGCGTCGGCGAACATCAACCCCGACCGCACCGCGCCGTCCATGTTCGAGCCGGTGCACGGCTCCGCGCCGGACATCGCCGGCCAGGGCAAGGCCGACCCGACCGCGACGGTCCTGTCGGTCTCCCTCCTGCTCGACCACCTCGGCCTCACCGAGGAGAGCAAGCGCGTGGAGGCGGCGGTCGCCGCCGACCTTGCCGACCGATCTGCCGAGCGCGGCGACCGAGTACGCACGACGGCCGAGGTCGGGCGCGACCTCGCCGCACGCGTCAACGGCTGACGGCGGCCCCCCCGCCGCCCTCACCGGACGGCGCGGCGCCACCCGCGCCGCGCCGTCGGACGTGTCGTCCGAGCCACCGCCCGCCCCGGCCGTCATCCCCCCTGTCGATCACCCGACGTCCCATTACGTCCGGGTGGCCGCTGTGGTCGGAGCGACGTCGGTGCCCACGGGGTGCGCGGTCGTGGAAAACTACAGGGGTCACCCGGTGAAAGGCCCCCGATCATGACCACATCCAGCACCACCCCCTCCGCCAGCGCAGCCGCGTCGGGCATCCTCCCCGCGGAGCTCGAAGACCTCGTCACGCTCTTCGACGTCCGTGCCACGGACAGCCCCACGCCCGACGCCGAGCGCGAGGCCGCGCTGCAGGCGCCGAAGTTCGGCACCGTGTTCACCGACCACATGGCCCGCGTCAGCTGGCGCGAGGGCGACGGCTGGCTCGACCGCCGCATCGAGAAGTACGGCCCGCTGCAGCTCGACCCGGCCACCGCCGTCCTGCACTACGCGCAGGAGATCTTCGAGGGGATGAAGGCGTACCGGCACGACGACGGCTCGGTCTGGACGTTCCGTCCCGACGCCAACGCGGCGCGGTTCGCCCGGTCGGCGCACCGGCTGGCCCTGCCGGCCCTGTCGGTGGACGACTTCGTCGGCTCCATCGCGGCGCTCGTGCGCACGGACGTCGACTGGGTGCCGTCCGGCGAGGACTCGAGCCTGTACCTGCGCCCGTTCATGTTCGCCTCCGAGTCGTTCCTGGGCGTCCGGCCGGCCGCCGAGGTGGAGTACCTCGTCATCGCCTCGCCCGTCGGCCCGTACTTCGCGGGCGGGGTCAAGCCGGTGTCGATCTGGGTCGCCGAGGACTTCCACCGGTCCGGCCCCGGCGGCACCGGTGACGCTAAGTGCGGCGGCAACTACGCGGCCAGCCTCCTGCCGCAGACGCTGGCCCAGGAGCAGGGCTGCGACCAGGTGTGCTTCCTCGACGCCACGACCAACACCTACCTCGAAGAGCTCGGCGGCATGAACGTGTTCGTCGTGATGGCCGACGGCTCGGTGCACACCCCGGAGCTCACGGGTTCGATCCTCGAGGGCGTCACGCGCTCCTCGATCCTGCAGCTCGTCGCGGACCGCGACCGCGAGGTCGTGGAGCGGCGCATCCCGCTGGCGGAGATCGTCGACGGGCTGGCCGACGGCAGCGTGCGCGAGGTGTTCGCGTGCGGCACGGCCGCGGTCGTCACCCCGGTCGGCCGCCTCGCCGGCAGCACCTTCGACCACCAGGTCTCGGGCGGCGAGCCGGGCGAGCTCACCATGGCGATCCGTGCCGAGCTCACCGACATCCAGTACGGTCGGGCCGCGGACCGGCACGGCTGGATGCGCCGGCTCGCCTGACGCAGCGCCGCGCAGCAGTCGCGGCGCGGGTGCGACTCAGGCGTGGTCGGTCACGACCACGGACGGAGGCCCTTCCCGCATGGCGACACCGATCACGGCCGACGAGGTCAACCGCACCACGCTGGCCCGCCAGCAGCTGCTCACCCGCTCCGACGACGACGTGCCCGCCGTCGTCGGGCGGGTGGGCGGGCTGCAGGCGCAGCACGCCGACATGCCCTACGTCGCGCTGTGGGCCCGACGGGCCGGTCAGAGCATCGAGGCGCTCGAAGACGCCCTCACCGACGGCGCGGTCGTCAAGGCCACGGTGATGCGGTCCACCCTGCACGTGGTGCCGAGCGCCGACTGGCCCCTGCTCGACGCCGTCTCCGCGGAGCAGCGGCTGGCGGCCTGGCGGCCGAGCGCCCGGCGGGCGGGCGTCGACCTCGGGGCTCTCAACGCCGCCGTGCGCGCGTTCTGCGCCGAGCCCCGCACGCTCGACGAGATCGAGGAGTTCGCCGCCGAGCAGTACCCGGGCGTCGACGCCGTCGCGGCGATCCCCGGAGGCGTGAGCCGCGCGTGGTGGCGGCTCGCGAGCGCCGGCGGCGGTCTCGTGCACGTGCCGCCGAGCGGCCTGTGGGGCTCCCACGTCGCGGCGCGCTACCAGGACGGGTCGCGCTGGCTCGCCGACCGGGTGCCGCACCCGTTGCCCGCGCTCCCGCCGGACGAGGCGCGGGCCGGCGCCGTCGAGAAGTACCTGCGGGCCTTCGGGCCGGCCTCGCCGCGCGACGTCGCGCGGGGCGTCGGGATCCGGGGCGTCGGGGCGCTGAAGCGGGCGCTCGCGCTGCTGGAGCTGCGGACGTACACCGCACCCGGTGACGTCGAGCTGCTCGACCTGGCCGACGCGACCGTCGTGCCCGGGGACGCGCCGGCGCCGGTACGGCTCCTGCCGCGCTGGGACCAGCTGCTCGTGGCGCTCGACGAGCGGTCGAGGATCGTCGACCCCGAGCACGCGGGCCTCGTCTACCGACGCAACGCCGACGTGCTCCCCACCCTCTGGGTGGACGGCCGGGTGGCCGGGACGTGGACCCTGGACGTCGACGCCCGCCGTGCCACCGCGCACCTCGAGCCCTTCACCGGCGACGCCTGGGCGCACCACCGGGAGGAGCTGGAGGAGGAGGCCGCCTCCCTGCTCGAGCTCGCCGCGGCCGACGCCCCCGAGCGTGAGGTCACCTGGTCGCCCGAGCCGGCCGCACGAGAGTCCGGCCGAGCACGCCGTTGAGCATCGCCGAGACGGCGATGCCGACGACGATCCACACGAGGGCGGTCACGACCGCCGAGGCGGGGTCGCCCGAACCGGTGAACGCGAGGGCGGCGAGGATCACGGTGACCAGCGCGACCAGCCAGCCGAAGAACATCCGCGGTCGCGGTACGACGCGGACCAGCAACTGGAGCACCACGGCCGCGAGCAGCGCGAACAGGGCGCCGGTCAGCGCCCACGCGAGACCGGGGGCGTCGGGCACGAGGCGGGAGGGGCCGAGCAGCCCGACGTCGAACGCACTGTCGAACACCACCGACGCGGCGAGGCCCAGGACGGCGCAGACCACGACGGTCACGGTGGCGCCGGACCAGTAGCGCCGGCGGTCCAGCTCCAGGAGACCGCGCGACGTGGGGGCCGGTGCGTCCCAGGCGTCCGCGGGCTCCGCCGTCGGCACCACGGACGGGGGTGGGGTGAGCCCGCCCGGGGGTACGCCGGGCGTCGGGCCGGTGGGGCCGCCCGGTGGGCGCGTGTCCGTCATCGGTGCTGCCTCCTGACCTCGGTGACGGTGCCAGCCGACCACACCCCGGGTCCGGTCGCACGGGCGGGACGTCCGGTGCCACGCCGTGGACGGCCTGTCGGGCCGGCTCGTGGTTGTGGCACCATGTGGCCTATGACACGCCTCGCGCACCAGCGTCGCTCGCTCATCATTCGTTAGCGCGTCCGGCCACCCGCCGGACGCGCAGACCTTCCGTACCCCGGGGGGTCTTTTTTGTTGACCAGCACGCTCAGAACTTCTTGACCTGGGGAGTCCCGCATGACCGCCACCCCGTTCCACGTGTACGACACCACCCTGCGCGACGGCGCGCAGCAGGAGGGCATGAACCTCTCTGTGGCGGACAAGCTGGCCATCGCGCCGCTGCTGGACGAGCTGGGGGTCGGCTTCATCGAGGGCGGCTGGCCGGGTGCCGTGCCGAAGGACACGGAGTTCTTCCGGCGGGCGGCGAAGGAGCTCGACCTCAAGAACGCGCAGCTCGCGGCGTTCGGGGCCACCCGCAAGGCAGGCACCCGCGCGTGGGACGACCCGCAGGTGCGAGCCCTGCTCGACTCCGAGGCCCCGGTCGTGACGCTGGTGGCCAAGTCGGACGTGCGGCACGTGGAGCGCGCGCTGCGCACGACCCCCGACGAGGGCCTCGCGATGATCGCGGACACGGTGGCGTTCCTCGTGGGCGAGGGCCGTCGCGTCGTGGTGGACGCCGAGCACTTCTTCGACGGCTACCGGTTCGACCCGGCGTGGTCCCGGGCCGCCGCGGAGGCGGCGTTCGAGGCCGGCGCCGAGGTGGTCACGCTGTGCGACACGAACGGCGGCATGCTGCCGCACTGGGTGACCGACGTCGTGACCGAGGTGCGCGAGTCCCTGGGGCTGCCCCACGGGCGCGACGCCGTCGCGGGGGACCGGCTGCTCGGCATGCACGCCCACAACGACTCGGGCTGCGCCGTCGCGAACACGCTGGCCGCGGTGGCTGCCGGCGCGTGGCACGTGCAGGGCACCGTGAACGGCTACGGCGAGCGCACCGGCAACGTGGACCTCGTCACCGTCGTCGCGAACCTCGAGCTCAAGCACGGCTTGCGCACCCTCGCCGGCGGAGGCCTCGAGGAGGCGACGCGCATCGCGCACGCCGTCGCCGAGATCACCAACATCTCCCCGTACGCGCGCCAGCCCTATGTGGGGGCGAGCGCCTTCGCGCACAAGGCGGGCCTGCACGCCAGCGCGATCAAGGTCGACCCGGACCTGTACCAGCACATCGACCCCACCGCCGTGGGCAACGACATGCGCATGCTCGTGTCGGACATGGCCGGGCGCGCGTCGATCGAGCTCAAGGGCCGCGAGCTGGGCTACGACCTCAGCGGCCAGGCCGAGCTGCTCACCCGCGTCACCACGCGGGTCAAGGACGCCGAGGCGCAGGGCTACACCTTCGACGCCGCCGACGCGTCCTTCGAGCTGCTGCTGCGCGAGGAGCTCATCGGCACCCGGCAGACGTACTTCCGCGTCGAGAGCTGGCGGACCATCGTCGAGACCGTCTCCGGCGGGCCGGGGCACGACCCGGGTCACGACGCGGCGAGCCGGGACGCCGACGCGGTCGCCGAGGCGACGGTGAAGCTGCACGCCGGCGGCGAGCGCGTGGTCGCGACCGGTGAGGGCAACGGCCCCGTGAACGCGCTCGACCAGGCGCTGCGCAGCGCGCTGACGCGCGTGTACCCGCAGATGGAGAAGTTCGAGCTCATCGATTTCAAGGTCCGCATCCTCGACGCCCAGCAGGGCACGGACGCCACCACCCGCGTGCTGGTCGAGACCACGGACGGGCAGCACTCGTGGTCCACGGTGGGAGTGGGCCCGAACGTCATCGAGGCCGCGTGGGAGTCGCTCATCGACGCGTACGTGTACGGCCTCGTGCACGCGGGCGTCGAGCCGCGCTGACGCGGCGACGACGTCGGCGGGGCCGGTACTACCTCGGCGGGCGGCCGCCGTTCGTCAGGCGGTGCGGCCGGACGGCGTCGTAGGTCGCCTTGAGGGCGGCTGTGGTGCGGTCGTAGCGGCGCTGCGCCACGCGCACGAAGAGGAAGTCGACGACGGCGAGCTGGGCGATGCGGCTCGACATGGCGCCGGACCGGAACTGGGTCTCGCGCGCCGTCGTCGCCAGGACGACGTCCGCGAGCTCGGCCAGGGGAGAGGCCGGGAAGTTCGTGACGGCCACGGTGGTGGCGCCCGCGTCGCGCGCGAGCGTCAGCGCCTGGACCGTCTCGATCGTGGTGCCCGTGTGCGAGACCGCCACGGCCACGCACCCCTCGCCCAGCAGGGCCGCCGACTGGAGCTGGCCGTGCAGGTCCACGGGGGCGAAGCAGGCGATGCCGATGCGGGTGAGCTTCTGGCCGAGGTCCTGCGCTGTGAGGCCGCTCGACCCGGCGCCATACACGTCCACGCGCGGCGCCGAGGCCACGGCCTCGACGGCCTGCTCCAGGGCGTCGAGGTCGAGCATGCGCGCCGTCTCCTCGATCGTCCGGGCCTCGTGGAAGGCGATCTTGGACACGACGTCGGTGGCGGTGTCAGTCCGGTTGATCTCGCCCTCGGCGATGCCGGAGCGCTCCAGCTCGACGGCGCGCCGGCTCGTGGCCTGCGCGAGGTCGATGCGGAACTCGGGGTAGCCGGCGTAGCCGACGGCGCGGCAGAACCGGACGACCGTCGCCTGCGACGTCCCCGCGCGGGCGGCAAGCTCGGTGATGGTGGCGCCGACGACGCCGGGCGGGTCGTCGAGCACGACCGTGGCGATCCGCGCCTCCGCCGGGCGCAGCGTGGGCAGCGCCTGGCGGAGCCGGACGAGGACGTCACCGTTCATGCGCGGATCTCCTTCCCGGCGGCCGCCGGAGTGGGGTGGGTGGTGGCCCGGACCGTGAGCCAGGTGTCGTGCGGCTCCACGAGCCCGCCGTCGCGGGGGTCGACGAGGGAACGGGCGAGGCGCAGCGCGCCGTCGAGGGGGCTCCCGTCGGCGGGAACCAGCCGGACGTCGGGGCGCAGGGCGGACAGGCGGGCCCTGAGGGGGGTCGTCACGGGTGCGCCGATCTGCAGGACGCCGCCCGTGACGGCCGCGAGGGGCGGGATCCCGGGGCGCAGCGCGGCGGCGACGCTCTCCGCGAGGTGCGTCCCGGCGTCGTGCAGGATGCCGTTCGCGACGAGGTCGCCCGCGCCGGCCGCGTCGGCGACGGCGGGGGTGAAGGAGGCGAGGAGGTGCGCGCGGTCGGGGCGCCCGTACAGCGCGGCGGGCCAGCCCTCGACCGGACCGAAGCGCTCGAGCGCGGCGGCGAGCAGCGTGGGGGAGGCGGGCCCGGGGCGCCCGTCGTGGGTGGCGACGGCGGCCCGCAGGCCGTGCGCGCCGATCCACGAGCCGGAGCCGAGGTCGCCGAGCAGGTGCCCCCAGCCGTCCGCGCGGTGCCAGCGGCGCCGCAGGTCGGTGGCCAGGACGATGGCGCCGGTGCCGACGGCGGCGACGGCGCCCGGACGGCCGCCGAGGGCGCCGAGGTGCGCGGCGAGCGCGTCCGCGGCGACCGCCGTGGCGGACGCGCCCGCCGCCTGCAGCACGTCGTGCAGGGCGCCGGGGTCGGGGACGAGCGAGGGGAGGCCGGTGACCGACACGGCGGCCGCGGCGACGCGCAGCCCGGGCTGCCGGCCGGCGAGAGCGTCCACCAGCTCGGCCACGACGTCGGCGGCGTCGCTCCCGGCGGCGGTGATGCGGACCGGGCGGCCGGTGAGCGTGATCGGGGTGCCGTCCGTGCTGCCGGGGCCGCCGGGGCCGTGCACGGGCGCGGCGACGAGGCGGGCGCCGCTGCCGCCGACGTCCACGGCGACGACGTGCTCGGGCTCGAGGGGGACGTCGGGGCCGGTCACGGGACCCAGTGTGGCAGTCATTTTCTCCGGTTGGGCACCTCACAAAAAGAATCTCGCCCGTGGTGTCGGTGGGCCCGGCGCGGCCGGGTGTGACCGATGCCGCCTCCGCCGCGGCCGCGGCCCGGCTACCGTGGAGACGTGCATGGTGAGTACAAGGTTCCCGGTGGCAAGCTCGTGACGGTCGACCTCGACGTGCGCGACGGGCTGCTCGCCGACGTCAGGCTCAGCGGCGACTTCTTCCTCGAGCCGGACGACGCCCTCGAGGTCATCGACGCCGCCCTCGTGGGGCTGCCGCGCGAGACGTCCACGAGCGAGCTCGCGCGCGCCGTCGACGACGGGCTGCGCATCGCCGAGCAGGACGGCCGCGTGACCGGCAGCGTGACGATGGTCGGCTTCGACGCCTGGGCGGTCGCGGTCGCGGTGCGCCGCGCGCTCGGGCTGGCCACCACGTGGGACAACCACACGTTCGAGGTGCTGCGCCCCGGACCTCTGCCCCCGGCGACGCTCGCCGCCCTGGACCAGGTGCTCACGGAGGAGCTGGCGGAGGGGCGTCGCGGGCCCACGCTGCGGTTCTGGGACTGGAACGAGCGCGCCGTCTTCATCGGGTCGTTCCAGTCGCTGCGCAACGAGGTGGACCCGGCGGGCGTGCGCGAGCACGACGTCACCGTGGTGCGCCGCATCTCCGGCGGCGGCGCCATGTTCATGGAGGCCGGCAACTGCGTGACGTTCTCGCTGGTGGTGCCGGCGTCGCTCGTCGACGGCCTGTCGTTCGAGCAGTCGTACGCGTTCCTCGACTCGTGGGTGCTGGGCGCGCTGCACGACGTCGGCGTCGAGGCGTACTTCTCCGGCATGAACGACGTCGCGTCGCCCGCGGGCAAGCTCGCGGGCTCGGCGCAGAAGCGCCTGGCCGGCGGCGCCGTGCTGCACCACATGACGATGGCGTACGACATCGACAACGCGAAGATGCTCGAGGTGCTGCGCATCGGCCGGGAGAAGCTCTCCGACAAGGGCACCACCAGCGCCAACAAGCGGGTCGACCCCCTGCGCTCGCAGACCGGCATGTCGCGCGACGAGATCGTCGACGCGTTCGAGGCGCACTTCAAGGCCCACCACCGGACCGTGGACTCGGAGCTGCGGCCCGACGAGCTGGCCCGCGCCGAGGAGCTGGTCCGGTCGAAGTTCGCCGACCCGGCCTGGATCAACCGCGTGCCCTGAGCGCCTCCGCGGGCAGCCCCGCGCCCCGCCCCCGCACCGACCGCGACGCGCCGACGAGGTCACCGTCCCGTCACGAGTTGGTGCGGGGGCTTTCGTTATCCGCGTTCGGTCAGTAATCTCCCTCACAGCGCGATGCTCGGGAACTTCCTTTCAGGGCCGGGGTGTCGTCGCACGACAGCGATCAGCAGGACAGCGAGACGACGACGTCACGCCGGACGACGAGGACGTCGGCAGGACATGACCGCGAGGACGGCGCGCGACCGCGAGGAACGACGGCGCCGCGCACCACGAAGGGCGGCCGCGGGCCGCCGGGGGAGGGACGATGATGCGTCGAGACATGTGGACCCGGAGGAACGTGGGGGCCGTGGCCACCGCGGCGCTGGTGGCGCTCGGCGTCGCCGCGTGCGGCAGCGGCGGCGGATCGGGCGACGGGGACGGGACGGTCGACGGCGAGGGCAAGACCCTCGACGTCTGGATCATGCAGGGCACCAACCCCAGCGCCGACGCCTTCTTCGACGAGGTCGGGACGGCGTTCACGGAGGAGACCGGCGCCGAGCTGAACGTCGAGTTCGTCGAGTGGGCGGACGCGCACGACCGTTTCGTCACCTCGATCGCGGGCAACGCCACGCCCGACGTGGCGGAGACCGGCACCACCTGGACCCCGGAGTTCGCCGACGCCGGCGCGCTCGCGCCGCTGGACGAGTACGTCGCGGAGGCCGGTCTGGGCGACGACCTGGTGGAGGGCCTCGTCGAGGCGGGCACCTACGACGAGCAGCTGTACGGCATGCCCTGGTACGCCGGCGTCCGCTCGCTCGTGTACAACACGGAGATCTTCGAGCAGGCCGGCGTCGAGCCGCCCACGACCTGGGCGGAGATCGAGTCGGCGGCCGCGGCCATCAAGGCGAAGTTCCCGGACAAGACCGCGATCGCGGTGCCCGGAGACGCCGAGTTCACGGTGTACCCGTGGGTGTGGGGCGCCGGCGGCGACGTCGCGACGCTCGACGGCGACACCTGGACGTCCGGGCTCGACAGCCCGGAGGCGCAGGAGGGCTTGAGCTTCTGGACCGGGCTGGCCGCGGACGGCTACTCGTCGGCCGGCGCCACGACATGGCGCGAGACGGACGTGCTCGACGCGTTCGCCCAGGGCGACGTCGGCATGGCGATCATGGGCTCCTGGACGCCGGGCGCCATCGTCGAGGCGAACAAGGACATGGACGGCAAGTTCGCCGCCGTCCCGATCCCCGGCAAGGACGGCGGGATGTCGCCGTCGGTGCTCGGCGGCTCGCACCTGTCCGTGTTCGAGTCGGCGGAGGACAAGGACCTCGCGTTCGCATTCGTGGAGCTCATGACGACCGGCGAGTTCGCCACGAAGTGGGGCGAGCAGGCCGGCTACTTCCCGGGGCAGACGTCGCTGCTGGACGAGACCCTGAAGAGCACCGACCCGCTCGTGGCGCCGTTCGCCCAGCAGTTCGTCGAGGGCGGCGCGTCGGTGCCGGTGTCGCCGAACTTCGGGGCCGTGCAGGCCAAGCTCACGACGAGCACGATGATGCAGTCGATCCTCTCCGGGAGCGAGGACGTCCCGACCGCCAGCAAGAAGGCGGCCGAGGAGATGACGTCGCTGCTCAACGGTGGCAGCTGACGGATGACGAGCACCCTCCCCGTCGCGGTCCCCGCCGGGCCCGGGCAGCAGCCCGGGCCCGGCGGGCGCCGCCCGCTCGGCAAGTCCCTCCTCGCTCGGGTGCGGCCGTGGATGCTGCTGACGCCCGCGCTGCTCGTGCTGGCGGCGCTGCTCCTGTGGCCGCTGGTGCGGGTCGGGCTGTTCTCCCTGCAGGACTACGGGCTCAAGGAGATCGTCTCCGGCGAGCCGAACTGGATCGGCCTCGGCAACTACGTCGAGGTGTTCACCTCCGAGCAGCTGTGGGCCGTGGTGCTGCCGAACACCGTGGTCTTCGCCGTGCTGTCGGTGGCGTCCACGGTGGTCTTCGGCACCGCGGTGGCGGTGCTGCTCGCGTCGCTCGGCCGCGTCTGGCGCACCATCGTGTCCAGCGCGATCATGGCGGCCTGGGCGATGCCCGCCGTCACCGGCACCTACGTGTGGGTCTGGATCTTCGACGCCGACCGCGGCGTGTTCAACCACGTGCTGCAGTCGCTCGGGCTGCAGGACGCGCCCGTCAACTGGTTCACCGACCGCTGGTCGTTCTACGCGATCGTGCTCCTCAACGTGGTGCACCACGGCTTCCCGTTCGTCGCCATCACCGTGCTCGCGGGCCTGCTCGGCGTGCCGAAGGAGCTGCTGGAGGCCGCGGAGATCGACGGGGCCGGCGCCTGGCGGCGGTTCTTCTCGGTGATCGTGCCGCAGCTCAAGCAGATCTTCGCCGTCGTGATCATCCTGTCGACCATCTGGGACTTCAAGGTCTTCGCCCAGGTCTACCTGATGCCCGGCGGCGCCGGCAGCAACCGCGAGGTGCTCAACCTCGGCGTGTGGTCGTACACCGAGTCGTTCGGGCAGAACCGGTACGGCTTCGGTTCCGCGATCGCGGTGCTGCTGACCCTGCTGCTGCTCGGCATCACCGTCGCGTACGTGCGCACGATCCTGAAGGAGGAGGAGCTGTGAGCCGGCCGACGACCGCGACGCGGGTGGGCAAGGGGGTGGCCGTCGCGCTGCTCCTGGCGTTCACCCTGTTCCCGGCCTACTGGATGCTCGTCAGCGCGTTCGACGGGAAGGCGGGGCGCGGGTCGTCCTTCGTCCCCGCCGACCCGACGCTCGAGCACTTCGAGTTCGTGCTCACCGACGGCGGCTTCGACGTCTTCCTGCGCAACTCGCTGCTCGTGGCGCTCGGGACGGTGCTCATCTCGTCGCTGCTCGCGCTGCTGGCGTCGGTGGCGGTGGCGCGCTTCCGCTTCAGGCTCCGCACGCAGGTGCTCATGCTCGTGCTGATCGTGCAGATGGTGCCGCTCGAGGCGCTCGTCATCCCGCTGTTCCTCCAGGTCAAGAGCCTTGGCCTGCTGAACAGCATCCTCGGCCTGATGGTCGTCTACGTGGCCCTGTCGCTCGCCTTCGGCATCTGGATGCTGCGCGGTTTCGTCGCGGCGGTCCCGGTCGAGCTCGAGGAGGCCGCGTACATCGACGGTGCGAGCTGGTGGCGCATGTTCCGCTCGGTCCTGCTGCCGCTCGTCATGCCGGGCCTGGTCGCGACCAGCATCTTCAGCTTCATCACGGCGTGGAACGAGTTCATCTTCGCGATGACGATCCTCGGGGCCCAGACCGACCAGTACACGGTCTCCATCGGCCTGAAGTCGTTCTTCGGCCTGCACTCCAACGACTGGGGCAGCATCATGGCCGCATCGACCATCATCACCGTCCCGGTCATGATCTTCTTCGTGCTGGTGCAGCGCAAGCTCGCCTCGG
>Ga0160442_100231_pt1 | contig 41817 bp, 35 predicted proteins | sample HID1971M_E1MG_FD_108252 | JGI IMG/M metagenome (GOLD analysis project Ga0160442, IMG submission 108252) | Enriched millipede-associated microbial communities from UW Madison campus, WI, USA - HID1971M_E1 MG | ecosystem: Host-associated > Arthropoda: Insects > Digestive system > Unclassified ... | reverse complement strand
GTGATCCAGTTCGGCACGCACCTCATGGACGTGCAGATCGACCTGGGCGGCGGGCACGCGCTGAAGCGGCTCATCAACGACAAGGGCATCTCCGTCCGCACCGATACCGCCACAAAGGCGATCCGCCCGCACCGCCGCACCGGGCACGTCGGCCGCATGGACTTCGCGGACGGCGGCCGCCTCGACGTCGACGTCGTCGTGATGGCCACGGGCGTGCGGCCCCGCGACGAGCTGGCCCGCGCGGCCGGGCTGGAGGTCGGCGAGCGCGGCGGCGCCGTCGTCGACCTCACCTGCCGCACCGCCGACGACCACGTCTGGGCGATCGGCGAGGTCGCGTGCATCGAGGGCCGCTGCCTCGGCCTGGTGGCACCCGGCAACACGATGGCGGAGGTCGTGGCCGACCGGCTGCTCGGCGGCGAGGCCACTTTCCCCGGCGCGGACACGGCCACCAAGCTCAAGCTGTCCGGCGTCGACGTCGCGAGCTTCGGCGACGCGCACGGCCGCACCGAGAAGTCGGTCGAGATCGTGTGGGCGGACCCGCTGCGGGGCGTCTACAGCAAGCTCGTCATGGCCGACGACGCGCGCACCCTGCTGGGCGGCGTCTTCGTCGGCGACGCCGGGCCGTACGCCTCGCTGCGGCCGATGCTCGGCGCCGAGCTGCCGGGCGACCCGTCCGCGTTCCTGCTGCCCGAGGGCGCCGGTGGCGGCGCCCCCGCCCTCGAGCTGCCCGACGACGCGAACGTCTGCTCCTGCAACAACGTCTCCGCGGGCACGATCCGCGGCGCCGTGACGGAGCACGACTGCACCGACGTCGCGGGCGTCAAGGCCTGCACCCGCGCCGGCACCACGTGCGGCGCCTGCCTGCCCCTGGTCACCAAGCTGACGAAGACGGAGCTGGCCAAGGCCGGCGTCGAGGTGAGCAACGCGCTGTGCGAGCACTTCGAGCTCTCCCGCGCCCAGCTCTTCGACGCCGTGCGCGTGGCCGACCTGCACACGTTCAGCGAGATCATCGCCCGCTTCGGGCGCGTGCCCGACGGCGCCGACGGCGCGTCGGTCGGGCCTGGCCGCGGCTGCGACATCTGCAAGCCCACCGTGGCGTCGATCCTGGCCAGCCTCGGCAACGGGCACATCCTCGCGGGCGAGCAGGCCACGCTGCAGGACACCAACGACCACATGCTCGCCAACATGCAGAAGGACGGCACCTACTCCGTCGTCCCGCGCATGCCGGGCGGCGAGGTGACGCCCGAGGGGCTGATCGTCGTCGGGCAGGTCGCGAAGGACTTCGGCCTCTACACGAAGATCACCGGCGGCCAGCGGATCGACATGTTCGGCGCCCGCGTGGAGCAGCTCCCGGAGATCTGGCGGCGGCTCGTGGACGCCGGCTTCGAGTCCGGGCACGCGTACGGCAAGTCGCTGCGCACCGTGAAGTCGTGCGTCGGGTCCACGTGGTGCCGGTACGGCGTGCAGGACTCGGTGGGCATGGCCGTCGAGCTCGAGCTGCGGTACCGCGGCCTGCGCTCCCCGCACAAGCTCAAGCTGGGCGTCTCCGGCTGCGCCCGCGAGTGCGCCGAGGCGCGCGGCAAGGACGTCGGCGTCATCGCCACCGACCAGGGCTGGAACGTCTACGTGGGCGGCAACGGGGGGCAGACGCCGAGGCACGCGCAGCTCCTCGCCGAGAGCCTCTCGTCCGCCGAGCTGCTGCGCACCATCGACCGCTTCCTCATGCTGTACATCCGTACCGCCGACCGGCTGCAGCGCACCGCGCCGTGGGTGGAGGAATACGAGGGCGGCCTGGAGGCGATCCGTCAGGTGGTGATCGAGGACTCCCTCGGCATCGGCGCGGACCTCGACGCCGCGATGGCGCAGCACGTCGAGGGGTACGAGGACGAGTGGAGGGCCGTGCTCGAGGACCCGGTGAAGCTCGCCCGGTTCGGCTCCTTCGTCAACGCCCCGACCACGCCCGACCCGGCGCTCGCGTACGTGCCGGAGCGCGGGCAGAAGCGCCCGGCCACCGCGGACGAGGTCGCGGCCGGCACCGACGGACCTGTCGACCCCGAGCTCGTCTCCGCCCTCACCAGCCCCGTCCTCGTCGCCGGCCCCACCCTGGAGGTGCGCGCATGACCGCCCTGACCCCGAGCCCCACCGACACGAGCGTCGTGGACGGACCCGGCTGGACCGCCGTCTGCCCGCTGGACGCCCTGGCCCCCGAGCGCGGCGCCGCCGCCCTGGTGACCGGCTCGGACGGCGAGGAGCTGCAGGTGGCGCTGTTCCGCCTGCTCGACGGCACGGTCTGCGCCGTGCAGCAGCTCGACCCGTACTCGGGCGCGAACGTCATGTCGCGCGGCATCGTCGGCACCCGCGGCGGCACGCCCACCGTGGCGTCGCCGGTGTACAAGCAGGTCTTCGAGCTGCACACGGGCCGCTGCCTCGACACGGCGGGCAAGGAGCCGCGCGCGGGGCTGGCGGGGGACCTCGCGTCGTTCCCGGTCGTCGTGTCCGGCGGCATCGTGCACGTGGGGATCGGATGACGACGCCCGGCGCGGCCCCCGGCCGCGTCACCCTGGTCGGCGCCGGGCCGGGCGCCGCCGACCTGCTCACCTACCGCGCGTGGCGCGCGCTGACCACGGCCGACGTCGTCGTCACCGACCGGCTGGTGCCGCGCGAGGTGCTCGACGACCTGGACCCCGGCGTCGAGGTCGTCGACGTCGGCAAGACGCCGGGCCGGCACACGCTGCCGCAGGAGGAGATCGACGCGCTGATCGTGGCGCGTGCCCTCGCCGGCCAGCACGTGGTGCGTCTCAAGGGCGGCGACCCGTTCGTCTTCGGCCGCGGCGGCGAGGAGGTCGCGGCCTGCCGCGCCGCCGGGGTGCCGGTCGAGGTGGTGCCCGGCATCTCGTCCGCGCTCGCCGCGCCCGCGCTGGCCGGGGTGCCGCTGACGCACCGCGGCACGACGACGGCGTTCCACGTCGTCACGGGGCACACGCGCGCCGGCTCCGCGGAGGGTGACGTGCTCGACGACGTCTCCGTCGCGTGCGTGACCTCCGGGGCGGCGACGCTCGTCGTGCTCATGGGCGTCGCGGCGCTGCCCGGGATCGTCGCCCGCCTGCTGGACGCGGGCGCCGCGCCGGGGACGCCCGTCGCTATCGTGGAACGAGGTTCGCTGCCCGACCAGCGGGTCACGCGCGTCGCCCTCGACCTGGCCGCCAAGCGTGCCGAGGAGGTCGGGGTCCGCGCGCCGGCCGTGGTCGTGATCGGCGACGTGGCCCACGAGGAGCTGCTGGAGGTCGCGCGTGACGCAGGAGGAGCCGCAGGGCAGGCCGGTGGCTGACACCGCGCAGGGCCCCCGGCCGACGCTCGGCCAGGTGATGGCGGGCTGCACGGTCCTCGTCACGGCCGACCGACGCTCGGGCGAGCTGGCCGCCGCGCTGGAGCGCCGCGGCGCCGCCGTCCGGCACGCGCCCGCGCTGAGCATGATCCCGCACGTCGACGACGACGCCCTGATCGCCGCGACGCGTGCCCTCGTCGCCGACCCGCCGGACGTCGTCGTCGCGACCACCGGCGTCGGGTTCCGCGCGTGGATCGAGGCCGCCGACGCGCACGGCCTCGCCGACGACCTGCTCGCCGTCCTGGGCCGGTCGCGGATCGTCGCCCGCGGCCCGAAGGCGCGCGGGGCCATCCAGGCGGCGGGGCTGCAGGCCGACTGGGTCGCGGAGTCGGAGACGTCCGCCGAGGTCGCCGAGGTGCTGCTCAGCGAGGGCGTGAGCGGGCTGCACGTCGCCATCCAGCACCACGGGGCGGGCGCCGACGGGCTGGACGCCGTCTTCGCGAAGGCGGGCGCCCGGGTCTCCGCGCTGGTCGTCTACCGGTGGGGGCCGCCGCCCGACCCGGCCGCCGTCGAGGCCTCCGTGCGCGCGTCCGCGGCGGGCGAGATCGACGCCGTCGCCTTCACCTCCGCGCCCGGCGCCGAGGCGTGGCTGCGCGCCGTCGAGGCCCAGGGCCTGCGCGACGCCGTGGTGGCGCGATTCGTCGACGGGTCGATGGTGGCCGCCGCCGTCGGACCGGTCACCGCGCGCCCGCTGGAGTCGCGCGGCATCCCGACCCTCCAGCCGGAGCGAGGCCGGCTCGGCGCGCTCGTGCGGTCGATCGTCGGGCACTACGAGCACCTGGAGTCCGTCGCGCTCGCCACCGTCGCCGGGCCGCTCGTCATCCGGGCCCGCGTCGCCGTCCTGGGCCAGCAGGTGCTGCCGCTGTCGCCCACCGGCGTCGAGGTGCTGCGGCTGCTCGCCTCTGCCGGGGGCGACGTCGTGCCGCGCGACCGCGTCCTGGACGTGCTGCCCGGCACCTCCCGCGACCCGCACGCGGTGGAGGTCGCCGTCGCGCGCCTGCGCGAGGCCGCGGGGCGTCGTGACCTGGTGAAGACCGTCGTCAAGCGCGGGTACCGGCTGGAGCTCACGCACGACGACGCACGCTGAGGTCACGCCGGGTAGACGTCCACCTCGGCCGCCTTGACGGACAGCCATACCCGGGCGCCGGGCACGAGCGCGAGCTCGGCGACGGCCTGGGGGGTGACGTCCGCGGCGAGCCGGTCGGTGCGCACGCGCACGAGGTCGCCGCGCGGCTCGAGGGAGCGCACCGTGGCGCGGAACGTGTTGCGCGGCGAGCCGTGCTGCTCCTCGAGGTAGACGGCGACCGCCGCGGGGCGGAACACCGCGGTCGCGGGCGCGCCGTCGACGAGGCCGTCACCCGGTGCGTGGCCGTGCGCGACCTCGCCGCCGGCCGTGCGGACGCCTGCGCCGGTCCAGGTGCCGGTGAGCAGGTTGAGCCCGGCGATGCGCGCCGCGAACGCGCTGCGGGGGCGGCTCAGCACCTGCGCCGTCGGGCCGCGCTCGACGACGCGCCCGTCCTCGATCACCGCCACCTCGTCGGCCAGGAGCAGGGCGTCGAGGACGTCATGGGTCGTGATGACCGCGGTCTGGCCGGCGAGCAGGCGCTGGAGGGTCTGGCGCAGCTCGGGCGTGACGTCGACGTCGAGCGCGGCCATCGGCTCGTCGAGCAGCAGGAGCCGCGGGGCGGCGGCGAGCGCGCGGGCCACCGCGACCCGCTGGGCCTGCCCGCCCGAGAGGGACGACGGTGCCCGGTCGGCCAGGTGCGCGAGGCCGACGTCCGCCAGCCGGCGGTCGGCGGCGGCGTCGGCCGCCCGCCGTCGCGCGCCCTGGGACCGCGGGCCGAAGGCCACGTTCTGCCGCACGGACAGGTGCGGGAAGAGCAGCGGCTCCTGCGCGAGCAGCGCGACCTGCCGGGCGTGCGGCGGCACCCAGGCACGGGCGCGGCCGCCGTCCGCGCGGGCCAGCGTGCGGCCGTCGAGCGCGATCTCGCCGTCGTGGGGCCGCAACGTCCCGGCCACCAGGCCGAGCGTCGTCGACTTGCCCGCCCCGTTCGGGCCGAGCAGGGCGAGGGTGCGTCCCTCGGCGACGTCGAGCTCGACGTCGAACCCACGGACCGGCAGCGTCGCGGCGAAGGAGAGGGTCACAGCAGGCCCCGTCCCGGGCGGCCCTGCCGGGTGGCGGCGATGACGAGGACGGCGACGACGACGAGCAGCAGCGACAGGGCGACGGCCGCGTCGGGGTCGGTCTCGCGCTGCAGGTAGATCTCCAGCGGCAGGGTGCGGGTGACGCCCTGCAGGCTGCCGGCGAACGTGATGGTCGCGCCGAACTCGCCGAGCGCGCGGGCGAACGACAGCACCGCACCGGACAGCAGCCCCGGCCACACGAGCGGGAGGGTCACGCGGCGCAGCACCGTCGTGGGGCGGGCACCGAGCGACGCCGCGACCGCCTCGTAGCGGGCGCCCGCCGTGCGCAGCGCGCCCTCGAGGCTCGTCACGAGGAACGGCAGCGCGACGAACGTCTGCGCGAGCACGACCGCGGCCGTGGAGAACGCGATCTGCACGCCCGCCACCTGCAGGGTCTCGCCGAGCAGGCCGCGCCGCCCGAACGTGTACAGCAGCGCGATGCCGCCCACCACGGGCGGCAGCACCAGCGGCACCATCACCAGCGAGCGGAGCAGGTCGATCCCGGGGAAGCGGCACCGCGCCAGCACCAGCGACATCGGGACGCCGAGCACCAGGCACACCACCGTGCTCGCGGCCGACGTCTGCAGGCTGAGCAGCAGCGCCGCCCGCGCGGACTCGCTGGTGATCAGCGACCAGTAGCTCGACCAGTCGACCCGCGTCGCCATCGCGACCAGCGGCAGCAGCACGAACAGCCCGCCCATCGCGGCGGGCACGAACGCCCAGCGCGGCAGGCCGACGGCGCTCTCGCCGGTTGAGACCCTCACGGCCCGGCGAAGCCGAAGCCGGCGAGCGTCTGCTGCCCGTCGTCGGACAGCACGAGGTCGACGAACTCCTGCGCGAGGTCGGCCTGCGTCGCGTCCGCGACGGGCGCGATCGGATAGGTGTTCACCGCGCCGGCCGACTCGGGGAGCTCGACGCCCTCGACGTCGTCGCCCGCGGCGGCCACGTCAGTGACGTACACGAGCCCGGCGTCCGCCTCGCCGGCGGTCACCTTGCCGAGCACGTCGGTGACGCTCTGCTCCTCGCTCACCGGCTGCAGATCGAGCCCCGCGGCCTCCTCGACCTTCGCGGACGCGGCCCCGCACGGCACCTCCGGCGCGCACAGCACGAGGGCGAGGTCGGGGTCGGCGAGGTCGGCGAGGGTGTGCACGCCCGCCGGGTTGCCCGGCGGGACGGCGATCTCGAGCGTGTTGGTGGCGAAGTCCTGCGGCGCGGCGACCAGGTCGTCGGCCACGAGCTTGTCCATGTTCGCGGTGTCGGCGGACGCGAAGACGTCGGCCGGGGCGCCCTGCTGGATCTGCGCCACCAGGTCGGACGACCCGGCAAAGCTGAGCCGCACGTCCACACCGCCGTGCGACGCCTCGAACTGTTCGGCCAGGTCCTCGAAGGAGCCCTTGAGCGACGCCGCGGCGAACACGGTGAGCGTCGTGCCGGTGTCCTCGCCGTCGTCCCCCGACGCCGACGTGCCGCAGCCCGCCAGCGCCGTCACGGCGAGCGCCGCGACCCCGGCAGCGGCGATGTGCTTCCTCATGCGTCCCCTCGGTCCTCCGCCTCGATCACGACGGTCGTCGACTTGATGACCGCCACCGCCACGGAGCCGCGCTCGAGACCGAGGTCGCGGACGGCCTCGGTGCTCATGAGCGACACCACGCGGAACGGCCCGCACTGCAGCTCGACCTGCGACATGACCGGGTCGCTCCGGACGTCGGTGACGAGCCCGACGAAGCGGTTGCGCGCCGAGCTCCGCATCCCGCCCGGCAACGCCGGGACCGTCGCGTGCTCGCGCGCCACCATCGCCACCTCGTACCCGTCCACGACCTTGCGCCCCGACGCGTCCGTCGTGGACCCGAGCAGCCCGCGGTCGATCCACCGGCGCACCGTGTCGTCGCTGACGCCGAGGTACACGGACGCTTCCGAAACTCGCATGTGCGGCACAAAGAGGAGCATAGCTCCGCACCTGCGGGTGGGCGTGGCCGAGTTCTCCAGGCGGTCCGGCACGGTCGGAGTACCGCTCCGGTGGACGCGTCCTGCCGGGAACGGGAGCTCAGGGCCGAGGGACCCCGAGCGGCTTCGAGCTGCGGGTGCGCAGTCGGTAGCGGACGCGGATCGACAAGGCGCGCAGGAGCTCGCGCGTCGTGTAGTCGGCGGACGCCCTCTGCGCTCTCGACGGCCCGTCGTCACCACCAGGGCCTGTCCGGACCCGGGCGGCCTGCCTGTCGGCGTGCGCTCGGGCCAGCGCGTTCTCGCGCGCGGATCGACGGACAGCCTTCCTGGCGCCGAGCACAGCCCCGGTGAGCGCCTCGACGGCGAGTGCCGATGGCCACTTCTCGTCCACCGGTGCCGTGTCGTCGAGAACCGGTCGTTCCCGGGAGAGATCCTCGAGACTCCCGACGACGCGAACCCCGGAACTCGCGATCCGCGCGGCGTAGCGCCGTCCGTCCCGGACGGCGAGCTCGGCGGCCCACTGCGGCATCCGCACCCGTGGCTCCTCGTCGTCGGGAACCCTTCGCCCGAGGACCTGGGCGACCGCGCCGCGCACCACGTAGAGGTAGACCGGCCACGGCACCTCGGGAACGCCGGACAGGGCCGCGTTGAGACGCCGGAACAGCTCGGCCTCGGGAAGCGACATCGACCGGTTCGCGTCCCTGCCGCTCGCGACCGCCCCGGCCAAGGTCCTCTCGGGCAGGCCGAGCAGCGCCTCGAACGCGTCGGTGAGCAGGTACTTGTCCGTCTCGTCGGCGACGATCACCGTCACGTTCTCGGGTCCCGCGGCCTCGGCCCAGCGCTCCACGAGGCCCGCCAGGTCGAGCGATCGGCGCACGCCCACCGGGATCGGCGGCTGCGTGCGGCCGTAGACGCGAGCCAACCACTCCTCGAGGGTGTCCGACGCCCCGCTCTTGAGCCGCTCCGCCCACCTGGACGGCAGCATCGCGGCCGGCGAGCGCACGGTGATGGCGACGTGCACCCGGTCACGGCCGAGCCGCTCGACGAACCTGCGGGCCATCGGGGCCGAGGCGGAGGCCGCCGATTCGTGGCTGACGAGCACGCGCTTGGCGGGCTCCGCCTCGATGGCGGCCATGAGCGTCTCCCACGCCGCCTTCGGCGGGACTCGTGTCGCCTCGTGCCGGCTCGCACCCACGGACGTCGAGCCGGCACCCGACACGCCGACCAGCGAGTCCGGCAGGCCCATGAAGGCACAGAACTCGGCCCGGTGGTTCCTCCGGGTGCCCGGATAGAGGACACCGGCCGCAGCGAGCGCGGGCCTTGCTCGGCTCGCCGCGGCCTGGAGGGCGCTGGTGCCGGTCTTCGGCGGACCGATGTGGAGCAGCCGCGCCCCGGGTGGGAGCAGCAGCCGCTCACGTCCTCGTGACTCCGACATAGCCGGGAGTGTAGGGGTGCCGGGACCGACCAGGAGGTGACGAACGGGCTGGTGTCGGGCGGTTCGCGACCCGCCGGGGACCGCGGGCGGCGGAGACCATAGGCTGGCGCTCGTGCATGACGACGTGACGCAGCCGCGGTCGGTGGCCGACCACGCGGCCGCGGTGGCCGAGGTGGTCGAGCCCGCCCTGGTGGTGGCGCGCGGGCAGACGTCCGCGCGGGTCGACATCGCGACGCTGCTGACGCAGGTCGGGGCCGGCGCCGGGCTGTCGCCGCGCGTGCTGGCGCGCGACGCGGTGGCCGCCGTCGCGCTGCCCGGCTTCGACAACTCCCAGATGGACGGCTACGCGGTGCGCGCGGTCGACCTCGCGGCCGCGACGGCGCAGGGCCCGGTGGCTCTGCCCGTCGTCGCCCCCGTCCCTGCCGGCACGCAGCCGCCGCCGCTCGAACCTGGCACCGCGGCGCCCGTGATGACCGGTGCGCCCGTGCCCGCAGGGGCCGACGCCGTCGTCAGGATCGAGGACGCCGACCCGCCACGCTTCCCGGACCCCGCGACCTCCGCGGAGGTCCGGTTCGCCGCCCCCGTCGCGGCGCGCTCGTTCGTGCGCACCGCGGGCTCCGACGTCGCGGCCGGCGACGTGCTGGTTCCTGCCGGGTCGCCGCTCGGCGCGCCGCAGCTCGGCGCGCTCGTCGCCGCGGGCGTCACGACCGTCGAGGTCGCGGCCCCGCCGCACGTGCTGCTCGTCTCCACCGGCTCGGAGCTGGCCCCGGCGGGCGCGCCGCTCGGCCCGGCACAGGTGCACGACGCCAACGGGGCCGCGCTCACCGGGGCGCTCGGGCAGGCGGGCGCCCGCGTCACGACCCGCGTCGCGCCGGACCGGCCCGACGCGCTGCTCCGGGTGCTCGGCGACGCGCCGGGCGACGTCGCCCTCGTCGTCACGACCGGTGGCGTCTCCGCGGGGGCGTACGAGGTGGTGCGCCAGACCCTCACGGGCGCCTGGTTCGGGCACGTCGCCGTCCAGCCGGGCGGGCCGCAGGGCCTCGGCACGGTGACCCTCGGGTCCGGGCGGGACGTGCCGCTCGTCGCGTTCCCCGGCAACCCGGTCAGTGCGTACGTGTCGTTCGAGCTGTTCCTGCGCCCGGTGCTCGCCGCGGCGACGGGCGCGGCGCCCGCCCACCGGGCCACCGGCCGCGCGCCCCTCGCGGAGGCGCTCGACTCGCCGCGCGCGCTGCACCAGGTGCGGCGGGGCACGCTCGACGCCGACGGCCGCGTGCGCATGACCGGCGGCCCCGGATCCCACCTGCTGACCCACCTCGCCGCCGCGACGGTCCTCGTGCACGTGCCGCCCGGCGTCGCGCGCCTCGACGCCGGCGACCCCGTCGACTACCAGGAGCTCCGTTGACCGACCCGACAGACCCGACCGACCCGACCGACCCGACCGACCCGACGCAGGGCCTGTCCCACTACCGCGCCGACGGCGCGGCGCACATGGTCGACGTCTCCGCCAAGGACGTGACGACGCGGCAGGCCACCGCGACGGGGGTGCTGCGCACGCGCGCCGACGTCGTCGCGCGGATCGCGTCGGGCGACCTGCCGAAGGGGGAGGCGATCGCCACCGCGCGCATCGCCGGGATCTTGGGCGCCAAGCGCACTCCCGACCTCGTGCCGCTGTGCCACCCGCTGCCGATCTCCGGCGTGGAGATCGACGTCGTGCCCGCCTCCGACGGGTCCGGCTCGGTCCGGATCACCGCGACCGTCCGCACCACCGGTCGCACCGGCGTCGAGATGGAGGCGCTCACCGCGGTGACCGTCGCCGGGCTGACGCTCTACGACATGATCAAGGCCGTCGACAAGGCCGCCGTGCTCACCGACGTGCAGGTCGTCGCGAAGTCGGGCGGCAAGTCCGGCGACTGGGCGCGCGCCGCGTCGTCCTCCGAGGCGGACCGGGGGGACGCATGACCGGCACGCACGAGCACCACGACGAGCACGACCGGGCGCGGCCGGAGCGCCGCGTCGCCGTCGTCGTCGCCTCCGACCGTGCGGCGGCGGGGGAGTACGAGGACCGGTCGGGCCCGGCGGCCGTGGCGTGGTTCGCATCCCGCGGCTGGCGCACGTCGCCGCCGGTCGTCGTGCCCGACGGCGAGCCGGTGCGCGAGGCGCTCGCCGCGCTGCTCGTCGCGGCGCCGGACGACGTGCCGCACCTGATCGTCACCAGCGGCGGCACGGGGCTCGGCCCGCGCGACCGCACCCCGGAGGCCACCCGCGCCGTCCTGGACCGCGAGGTCCCGGGGATCGCGGAGCTCGTCCGTGCTCGCTCGCTCGCGCCCACGGACCCCGCGAAGCGGGCCGTCCCGGCGGCGGCGCTGTCCCGCGGCGTCGCCGGGGTGGCCGGCCGCACGCTGGTGGTCAACCTGCCCGGCTCCGTCGGCGGGGTGACGGACGGCCTCGACGCGCTCGCCGACGTGCTGCCGCACGCCGTCGACCAGCTCGCCGGCGGCGACCACCCGGTGGTCCCGGCGGGCCCGTCCGGCGCGGCGGGCTCCACCGGCGATGCGGTCGTGCTGCGCGCCGACGTCGTCGACGCGCCCCTGGACGCGCTGGTCGCGGAGCTGAGCGCCCTGGTGCGCGACGACGCGTGCGGCGCGGTCGCGACGTTCACCGGGTACGTGCGCGACCACGACGGCGGGCGCGGGGTCGCGCACCTGCACTACGAGGCGCACCCGGACGCCGCGACGGTGCTGCGCACGGTGGCGGAACGCGTCGCGCGGCGCACGGCCGAGGCGACGGGCGACCGTGTCCGGGTCGCCGTCGTGCACCGCACCGGCGACCTGACGATCGGCGACGTCGCCGTGGTGGCGGCCGTGGCCGCGGGGCACCGGCAGGCCGCGTTCACCGCCGCGTCGGACCTGGTCGAGGAGCTCAAGGCCGAGGTGCCGATCTGGAAGGAGCAGGGCTTCGACGACGGCACGTCGGAGTGGGTCGCCTCGCTCGGCTGACCGGTCGCGGAGGCGGCGCGGCAGGGTCGGACCTGCAGGTCATCTGCTGTTCACCTGAGGGTCGGTGTCACGACGGGCGCCCGCCATCGGTGCTCCCTACGTTCGGGCACGTCACCCGCTGTCCCGACACTGCTCATCCTCAGGAGTGCCCGATGACGATCGCCCCCGAGTCGCGCCCGCTGCTGGAGCTCGCGGCCACGCCTCACAGCCCCCACTACGCGCGCGGCAAGCGCAGCCCGATCACGTGCCGGCTCAAGTGCGCCGACGCGTGCTCGCACCCGGCACCGAACGAGTCCGCCAACGAGTACTTCCGCGACGTCGCGGCGCGCGCGCTGTCCCGCCGCGTCATGCTCGGCGGACTGGCCGCCGCGGCCGCCACCGTCGTCGTCGGCGCCCAGGTGGCGGGCGCGCCCGGCGCGAGCGCCGTCACGGCCGCGGGCCGCGGCTCCGGCAAGGGCCTGGCCTTCGGCGCGATCGCCCCGCAGGACGCCGCGGTCGACGCGTTCGTGGTCCCGGAGGGCTACGAGTGGTCGCCGATCATCCGCTGGGGCGACCCGATCCTGCCCGGCGGTCGCGCGTTCGACGCCGCGAACCAGACGCCGGAGCAGCAGGCCAAGCAGTTCGGCTACAACGTCGACTACCTCGACATCCTGCCCGCCGACCCCGACGACGTGCAGCCGCGCGGCGGCAGGACGAAGCGCGGCCGGAGCGGCCTGCTCGTGAGCAACCACGAGTACACCAACGCCGGGATCATGTTCGACGACTCGTACGACGCCGCCACGCGCCGCGCCATCGAGCGGGCGGCCTGGGGCCTGTCGGTGGTCGAGGTGCGGCGCGACCGCGAGGGCTCGCCGTGGACCTACTCGCGGATCAGCCGCTACAACCGCCGCATCACCGTGGACACCGAGTTCCGGGTGGACGGCCCGGCGGCCGGCTCGTACCTCATGAGGACGGTCGAGGACCCGACCGGCACCCGCGTGCGCGGCACCCTCAACAACTGCGCGGGCGGCACGACGCCGTGGGGCACGGTCGTCTCCGGCGAGGAGAACTACAACGCGAACTTCCGCGTCAACGGCAAGGACCCGCGCGACGCGCGGTACGGACTCAAGGACGCGGCCACGAGCTACGGCTGGGAGCTCGACGACCCGCGCTTCGACGGCCGCAACCCCGGCTACGAGTACGAGAGCCACCGCTTCGGCTGGGTCGTCGAGGTGGACCCGTACGAGCCCGACGAGGCGCCCGTGAAGCACACCGCGATGGGCCGGTTCAAGCACGAGGGCGCCAACGTCATCCTCTCGAAGCGCGGCCACGCCGTCGCGTACATGGGCGACGACGAGCGCTTCGACTACGTGTACAAGTTCGTGTCGAAGGACCGCTTCCGCGAGGGCAGCAGCCGCTGGGCCCGCCGCCACAACAAGACGCTGCTGTCCGAGGGCGACCTGTACGTCGCGCGGTTCACCGGCGACTCCCCGGCGTCCGAGATCGACGGCTCGGGCGCGGTCCCCTCCGACGGCGGCTTCGACGGCACCGGCGAGTGGATCCCGCTCGTGAAGGACGGCGAGTCGCAGGTGCCCGGGATGACCGTCGAGGAGGTGCTCGTCTTCACGCGGCTGGCAGCGGACGCCGTCGGCGCCACCAAGATGGACCGCCCGGAGGACGTGGAGCCGAACCCCCTCACCGGCCGCATCTACGTGGCGTGCACCAACAACACCGACCGCGGCAAGGCGGGCAAGGAGGGCGCCACGGAGCCCAACCCCCGCACCACCAACCGCGACGGTCACGTCGTGGAGATCATCGAGGACCGCGGCGACCAGACCGCCACGACGTTCACCTGGAACCTGCTGCTCGTCGCGGGCGACCCGTCGGTGAACGACTCGACGTACTTCTCCGGCTTCCCCGCCGACCGGGTCTCGCCGATCTCGTGCCCGGACAACCTCGCGTTCGACGCCGAGGGCAACCTGTGGATCTCCACCGACGGCGCGCCGTCGACCATCCAGAAGTGCGACGGCCTGTTCAAGGTGACCCTCACGGGCCACCAGCGCGGCCGGGTGGAGCAGTTCCTGTCCGTGCCGCGCGACGCCGAGACCTGCGGGCCCGTCGTCGACTCGCGCGACGCGATGGTCTACGTCAACGTCCAGCACCCCGGCGAGGACGGCAGCATCGACGCGCCGAACTCCTACTTCCCGGACTACCTCGCCGAGGGCGAGCGGGTCCCCGCCGGCGCCTGGCGCGGCCCGCGGCCGTCCACGGTGCAGGTCTACAAGGCCGGCCGCGGCGAGCGGCCGGGCCACGGGAACGGCCACGGGCACGGGAACGGCAACGGGCACGGCAAGGGCGGCGACGGCTGGGACGGCCCCGGCCCGTTCCCCTGGTCCCGCCACCGCTGACCCGGACCGCGAGATAGAGAACCCCGGACCGCGAGATAGAGAACCCCGGACCGCGAGATAGAGAACCCCGGACCGCGAGATAGAGAACCCCGAGCCGCGAGATAGAGAGGGCCGACGAGGCCGCAGCCGGTGCGGCCTCGTCGGCCCTCTCTATCTCGCGGCTCGGGGTTCTCTATCTCGCGGTGGCGAGAGGGCGGCCGGTGGTTCGTAGACTGGGGGACCGTGACCACCCCCGAGGCGCCCGCGGGCGCCTACCTCGACCACGCCGCCACGACCCCCATGTCGCGGACGGCGCTCGAGGCGTACGTGGCCGAGGCGGGCCGGACCGGCAACGCGAGCTCGCTGCACTCCGCGGGTCGCGCGGCGCGTCGGGCCGTCGAGGAGTCGCGCGAGTCCGTCGCCGCGTCGCTGGGCGCGCGGCCCAGCGAGGTGATCTTCACCGGCGGGGGCACGGAGTCCGACAACCTCGCCATCAAGGGGATCTTCTGGGGGCGGCGCCGCACCGACCCCCGCCGCACCCGCGTGCTGGTCTCCGCCGTCGAGCACCACGCGGTGCTCGACCCGGCGTTCTGGCTCGCGGGGCACGCGGGCGCGGAGATCGTGCTGCTGCCGGTGGACGGTGACGGTCGCCTGGACCTCGCGGCCCTGCGCGCCGAGCTGACGGAGCACGGTGACGAGGTCGCGCTGGTCTCGGTGATGTGGGCCAACAACGAGGTGGGCACCCTGCAGCCCGTACGCGACGTCGTGCGGCTCGCGCACCAGCACGGCGTCCCCGTGCACACCGACGCGGTGCAGGCCGTGGGCCAGGTCGAGGTCGACTTCGCGGCCTCGGGCGTGGACGCGATGACGGTGACGGCGCACAAGCTGGGCGGGCCGATCGGCGTGGGTGCGCTGCTCGCCCGCCGCGACCTGCCGCTCGAGGCGGTGCTGCACGGCGGCGGCCAGGAGCGCGGCGTGCGCTCCGGCACGCTCGACGTGCCCGCGATCCGGTCGTTCGCCGTCGCGCTCGCGGAGACCGTCGCCGCCCGGCGCGAGCGCGCCGCGGCCCTGGGCGCTCTGCGCGACCGGCTCGTCGCCGGCGTGCGCGCCGCGGACCCGGAGGCGGTGCTGCGCGGTCCTGACCCGACGTCGGACGACGGCACGCGGCTCCCGGGCAACGCGCACTTCACCTTCCCCGGCGCCGAGGGCGACTCGCTGCTCTACCTGCTGGACTCCGCGGGCGTGCAGGCCTCCACCGGGTCCGCCTGCCAGGCGGGCGTGCCGCAGCCGTCGCACGTCCTGCTCGCGATGGGCGTGCCGGAGCTCGAGGCCCGCGGCGCCCTGCGCTTCTCCCTCGGCGCGACGTCGACCGCCGCCGACGTCGACCGCCTCGTCGCGGCGCTGCCCCAGGTGGTCCAGCGGGCGCGCGCGGCCGGTCTCGTGTCCGCGCCGGCCGGTGCGGGGGGCACGGCATGAGGGTGCTGGCCGCCATGTCGGGCGGTGTGGACTCGGCCGTGGCCGCGGCGCTCGCCGTGGAGGCGGGGCACGACGTGGTCGGCGTGCACATGGCGCTGAGCCGCAACCGCGACCAGTTCCGCACGGGCTCGCGCGGCTGCTGCTCCATCGAGGACGCCGGCGACGCACGCCGCGCCGCGGACGTGCTCGGCATCCCGTACTACGTGTGGGACCTCTCGGAGAGGTTCGAGGAGACCGTCGTCGCGGACTTCCTGTCGGAGTACGAGGCGGGCCGCACCCCGAACCCGTGCGTGCGCTGCAACGAGCACATCAAGTTCGAGGCGCTGCTCGACAAGGCCACCGCGCTCGGATTCGACGCCGTCGCCACCGGGCACTACGCGCGGGTCGTGACGCACGAGGCGCCCGACGGCACGGTGACGCGCGAGCTGCACCGGTCGCCGAACGACGAGAAGGACCAGTCGTACGTGCTGGCCGTGATGGGCCCGGACCGGCTGGCGCGCGCGATGTTCCCGCTCGGCGGCTTCGCCTCGAAGGCGGAGGTCCGGGCGGAGGCCGAGCGGCGCGGCCTGTCCGTGAGCGCCAAGCCCGACTCCTACGACATCTGCTTCGTGGCCGACGGCGACACCCGCGGCTTCCTGCGCGACCGCCTCGGCTCCCGCCCGGGCGAGGTCGTGGACACCGACGGCGCCGTCGTCGGCGAGCACGACGGCGCGTACGCGTACACGGTCGGCCAGCGCAAGGGCCTCGGCCTCGGCCGCCCCGCCGCCGACGGGCGCGCGCGGTACGTGGTGGACGTGCAGACGTCGACCAACACCGTCGTCGTGGGGCCGGCGGAGCTCCTGAGCGTGGACCGGATCGGGGCCGGGAAGGCGGTCTGGCTCGCTCCGCCGCCCGCCGCCTGGGTGGACGACGTCGAGGTGCAGGTCCGCGCCCACGGCGCGCCGGTGCCCGCGCGGGTGCGCGCGACGACCGGCACGCCGGGGCGGGACGGGGCCGCGGCCGACGACGGCGTGCCGGGGATGGAGCTGCACCTCACCGGCACCCCGCTGCGCGGCGTCGCGGCCGGCCAGTCGGTCGTCGTCTACCGCGGCACCCAGGTGCTCGGCCAGGCGACCGTGGCCGACGCCTGGCGCGGCTAGCCCTCGGAGCCGGCGACCGCGTCGCGACCGTACGCCTCGAGGAGGCGCAGCCAGATCTCGCTGACGGTCGGGTAGGCGGGGACCGCGTGCCACAGCCGGTCGAGCGGCACCTCGGCGGCGACGGCGACGGTCGCGGCGTGCAGCAGCTCGCCGACGTCCGGGCCGACCGCGGTGAAGCCGACGAGCACCTGCCGGTCCTCGTCGACGATCATCGCGGCCCGCCCCGTGTACCCGTCGGCGTGCAGGGCCGCGCCGGCGACGGACCCGAGGTCGTGCTCGACGGACCGGACCCGGAGCCCGGCCGCCGCGGCCGAGGCAGCGGTGTGCCCGACGGTCGCGACCTCAGGGTCGGTGAAGACGACCTGCGGCACGGCCCGCAGGTCGGCCGTGGCGGCGTGCCGGCCCCAGGGGGACAGGTCGACGGCATTGCCCCGGGCGCGGGCGACGATCGCGTCGCCGACGGCCCGGGCCTGGTACTTGCCCTGGTGGGTCAGCAGCGCGCGCCGGTTGACGTCGCCGGCGGCGTAGAGCCACCCGTCTCCCACGGGTGCGCCGTCGGGGCCGAGGACGCGCAGGGAGTCGTCCACGCGCAGCCAGTCGCCGGGGGTGAGCCCGACGCGGTCCAGGCCGACGGATCCGGTGTTCGGCCGGTCGCGACCAGCACCTCGTCGGCGTCGAGCGCCGTGCCGTCCGCGAGGGCGAGGTGCACCAACCCCCGCCCGTCGCGGCGGACGCTCACGGGCTCGGTTCGCAGGTGGAGCACGACGCCCGCCGCCTTCAGCGCCTCGGCCACGAGGTCGCCCGCGAACGGCTCCGCAGCGGGCAGCAGGCCGCCGCGGGCCACGAGCGTGACGCGCGCGCCGAGGGCCGCGAACGCGGTGGCCGTCTCGGCCCCCACGACGCCCCCGCCGAGGATGGCCAGCCGCTCGGGGACCGCCTGGGCCGAGGCCGCCTCCCGGCTCGTCCACGGGGCGGCGTCGGCCAGGCCGGGGATCTCCGGCAGGCGGGCGCTGCTGCCCGTGGCGACGACCACGGCGTGCCGCGCCTCGAGGGTGGTCGTGGGCCCGTCGTCGGTCGTCACCTCGACGGTGCGGGCACCCGCGATCCGTCCGGTGCCCCGGAACAGGGAGATCCCCGCCTGCTCCAGCCAGGCGACCTGGCCCTCGTCGCCCCAGTGGGACGCGAAGTCGTCCCGGCGCCGCAGCACGGCCGCGGTGTCGAGCTCGCCGGTCACGGCGGCGCGCGCCCCGGGCAGGCTCCGGGCGGCGCGCAGCGCGGCGGCGTCGCGCAGGAGCGCCTTCGTCGGCATGCAGGCCCAGTAGGAGCACTCCCCGCCGACGAGCTCGCGCTCCACGACGGCGGCCGTGAGGCCGCCCTGCACCACCCGGTCGGCGACGTTCTCCCCGACCGGTCCGGCTCCGACGACGACGACGTCGTAGACGGCCGCGGTCATCGTGCGGCCCTCACGACGCGGTGGAGCCGCAGCGCGGAGACGAGGAAGAAGATGCCGCCGAGGGTCGCGTACCCGGCGAGCGAGGTCAGCGCCGCGTCGGGGCCACCCGCCATCATGACGAACCCGCCGCCGGCGAGCACGGAGATGCCGCCGCTGAGGATCATGGCCCACTGGCCGCCGAGCCGGTAGCGCCGCACGGCGACGACGAGCTGCACGACCCCGGCGGTGATCGCCCAGGCGCCCCAGACGCGCAGCACAGCGGGGATGCCGGAGGCGACCGCGAGGCCCAGGCCGAGGGCGGTCAGCAGGCTGAGGACGACGTTGACCCGGAGTCCGACGGCGGGGCGTGCGGACCTCGAGGCGCGCAGGTCGACGATCGCCGCGGCGACGTCGAACAGCGGGTACAGCACGAGCAGCGCCGCGCTCACGGGGCCGATGCTCGACCCGGTGAGGAACAGCAGCACCGCCCAGACGACGGCGAAGCCGAACCGGACGAGATAGAGGTTCCGCAGGGCGGAGGCGGTGGACGTGGCGGGTTCCACGGTGGTGGTCATGGGCTCATTCCTTCGAGAGAGACGGAGGTAGACTGACTAGTCACTCTACCGAGCGAGACCGTACACACGCCGGGTCGTCCCGCGCAAGGGGAAGGGGCGGACGGCCGGGAAGGAGGGCACGTATGATCGCGACCGTGCAGGGGTCCGTGCGAGAGCGCCTGATCGAGGCGGCGAACGAGCTGTTCTACGCGCACGGGCTGCGCGCCGTGAGCGTCGACAAGGTCATCGACCGTGCCGGGACCACGAAGGTGACCTTCTACCGGCACTTCAAGAGCAAGGACGACCTCGTGGTCGCCTACCTCGAGCACCGCGCCGCGCTCGAGCGCGACGGGGTCGACGCCGCCGTCGCGCAAGGGGCCGGCGACGTCGACGAGACCCTGCGCCTCCTCGCCGAGGGCACCGGGGCCGTCGCGTGCAGCCCCGGCTTCCGCGGCTGCCCGTTCATCAACGCCGCCGCCGAGTACCCCGACGCCGACAGCTCCGTCCGCCAGGCGGTGGACGCCCACCGCCGGTGGTGGGAGGACGCCTTCGCGCGGCTCGTCGCCCCGCTCGCCCCGGCCGACCCCGCCGCCGTCGCCGAGGACCTCATGCTCCTGCGCGACGGCGTCATGGTCGCGGGCTATCTCGGGGACCCCGCCCGGGTCGCCGACTCGTTCCTGCGCAGCTGTCGCGCGCTCGTGCGGCCCTGACCACCCGGCGGACGGTCGCGGGCGTCAGACGGCGGGCGTCAGCCCCGCGCGAGCCGCTGCCGGCGCGCCTCGTAGAGCACGATCGACGCGGCGTTGGAGGCGTTGAGGGAGCTCGCCGACCCGGCCATCGGGATCGCCACGGTGACGTCGGCGGCCTCGCGCCACCCCCTCGACAGCCCGGCGGTCTCGTTGCCGACGGCGAGCAGCACCGGGCCGGTGAGGTCGACGTCGGCGGGCGCGGCGTCGCCGTCCTCGTCGGTCGCGACGACGGTCACCGGGCGCCCGGCGGCGCGGTGCGCGCCCACCCAGTCCATGACCTCGCCGTGCGAGGCGGCCCGGACGACGGGCAGCGCGAACAGGGAGCCTGTGGTGGCGCGCACGGACTTCGGGTCGTAGGGGTCGGCCGCGTGGCCGGTGACGACGAGCCCGTCGGCGCCGAACGCGTCGGCCGACCGCACCACGGCGCCGACGTTGCCCGGCTGGGTGGGGCGGTCGAAGACGACGCCCAGGAACGACGGCCCTACCCGGAGGCGCGCCAGGTCGTCGTCGGGCATCGCGACGACGGCGAGCAGCTCGCTGGCGCCCTCCTCCTTCTCGCTGAGCTCCGCGAGCAGGTCGGGGGACATCGCGATCGTCTCGGCGCCCGTGGACTGCAGCATCTCCTGGGCCCACGACGACAACCGGCGGTCCGTCTCGTGCAGCAGCGTGCGCACCTGCCAGCCGTGCTCGACGGCCATCGTGATCGGGCGCACGCCCTGCACCAGGAACTCCCCGGCGCGGCCCCGCTTGGTGCGGTTCGTGAGCAGCGTCTGCAGCTGCTGGAAACGGGCGTTGCGCACGGTGATCCGCATGGCCGCAGTCTCCCACGGGCGGACGGGGCACAGCGCCCGGTCACAGCCTCCCGGTCAGCGGCGCAGCTCGTGCTCCCACCACACCTGGTCGCGCATCACCCAGTGCTCGGCCTCGAGCCCGTCGGCCACGCGCACCAGGTGCATCTCGCGCACGGTGAACCGGCGGTGCGACGGTGCGACGCCGAGGAAGAAGCCCATGTGCAGGGCGCTGAACGCGACGTGCAGCGCCACCAGGTCGCCCTCGGTGACGGCGTGCAGGACCTCGACGTGCTGCTCGTCGAACGCGTCGTGGAACCAGCGCATGGTCGCCACCAGCGCGTCGGGGCCGCCGGCGCAGCCCGGCAGGACGTCGTGGTTGCGGAAGCCGGGCGCGAGCTGGCGCCGCAGCACCGCCTCCGCGCCCGACGGCATCGCGTTCGCGTGCACGCGCGTCGCGACCGCCCTCGGGGTGGACAGGGCGGTCGTCGGCCCGCCCGAGGGGTGCGGGAGGGTGGACGTGGAGGCCCGGCCCGCGGGTCCCGCGGGCACCTGGTCGAGGATGACGGACATCGGGGCTCCTTCGTCGGACCGTTACCGTGCTCCTACCCTTCGAGAGCGGCGACCGGCCACGGCATGACGGGGTGGGAGAGGTGACTTGAGCTGACATGGTGGTGAACTTCGTGGACGAGCGACCGGCCGGAGCGGGGGCGGACGCGTGACCGCGGTCTCGGGGCACGGCCCCTGGCCCGGCGGCGCGCGCGACGAGCTCGTGGCGCAGCAGACCGTGCTCGACGACCTGGCGTCGTCGCCCACCGGTGTCGACCCGGTGCCGTTCCTCACGCAGCTCGCCGGCCGTGGGCCGGGGGCCGACGCCGTCGGGCGGACGGCGTCGCTGCTGGCCGAGATGCCGGTCGAGCTGGGCCCGCACGGCTGGAAGCTCACCGACCACCCCGGCGCCGACCTGCGCCGGGCGGAGTCCCTGCTGCGCGAGGACCTGTCCGCGCTGGCGGTGGCGGCCGTCGGGCTCGACGGCCCGCTCGCCGTCGAGCTCACGGGCCCGTGGACCCTCGCCGCCCAGCTGTGGTCGGCGCGCGGCGACCGCGTGCTCGCCGACGTCGGCGCCCGCCGCGACCTGTCGCTCGGGCTGGCCGAGGCGGTGCGCCGGCACCTGGCGGACGTGCGGGCGCAGGTCCCCGGCGCGACGCCGGTCGTGCAGCTCACCGAGCCGCTGCTCGGCCAGGTGCACGCGGGCGTGCTGCCCAGCTTCTCCGGCTACTCCCGTCTGCGGGCGGTGCCCGGGCCCGACGTCGTCGAGGGGCTGCTGCCCGTCGTCGACGCCGCGCACGACGCGGGCGCCCGCGTCGTCGTGCACCTCGGCGCCACCTGGGTGGGCGTGCCGCCCGTCGCCCTCGCCGGCGCGGACGCCGTCGGGCTCGACCTGGCCGACATCGGCGGCGCAGGGGAGTCGGCGGGCTGGAACGAGCGCGCCTGGGAGCTGCTCGCCCGCGCCACCGAGCGGGGCATCGGCCTGTGGGCCGGGCTGCCGCCCGCCACGGTCTCGCAGTGCTCGGGGCCGCAGCTCGGGGAGCTGGTCCGCCTGGTCGCCGAGCCGTGGCGCCGCATCGGGCTGCCCGTGGCCGGGCTGGCGGACGTCACGTTGCTCGCCGCGCCGAGGCGGAGCCTTGCGGACTCGGCCACCCATCGCGCGGAGCTGGCGAACCTCGGGCGGGTGGCGGAGGCGCTCGCGGAGCGCGCGGCGGCCTGAGCGGCCCTGAGCGGGACGAAGTCGGGACGCAGCCGGGACGGACCGGGGACGCTCGTGGGACCGATCCGCGAAGATCTCATCGAGCTGCGGCGCGTGCTCCCGGCGGCCTCCCATGACTGCGTAGGCTGAACCTCGGCGTCGGCCCGCAGGGGGCACGGTGCCCGTGCCCCGACCCCGACCCGCGAAGGACACCCGTGACCAGCCTCCGAGCCGTGCTGTTCGACCTCGACGGCGTGCTCACCCCGACCGCCGAGGTGCACATGCGGGCGTGGGAACGCCTGTTCGCGCCTTACTGCGAGGCCCACGGCCTCGCGCCGTACACGTCCGCGGACTACTTCGCGCACATCGACGGCAAGCCGCGGTACGACGGCGTGGCGACGTTCCTCGCCTCGCGCGGCGTCGAGCTGCCGCGCGGCACCGCCGCCGACCCGCCCGGCGAGGACACCGTGTGCGCGCTCGGCAACCGCAAGGACGTGATCGTCAACCGCATGTTCGACGAGGAGGGCATCGCGCCCTACCCGGGCTCGGTGCGCTTCCTCGACGCCGTGACCGCCGCGGGCGCGCAGGTCGCCGTCGTCTCGTCGTCGCGCAACACGCCCGCCGTGCTCGCCGCGGCCGGGCTGACCGAGCGGTTCGAGGTCGTCGTGGACGGCAACGTCGCCGCCCGCGAGCACCTGCCGGGCAAGCCCGCGCCGGACACGTACCTCCGGGCCGCCGAGCTGCTCGGCGTCCCGGCCGCCGAGGCGGTCGTCGTCGAGGACGCCCTGTCCGGGGTGCAGGCCGGCGCGGCCGGGCCGTTCGGCCTGGTGCTCGGCGTCGACCGCGGCGTCGGGGCTCAGGCCCTCGCCGCGCACGGCGCGGACCGCGTGGTGTCCGACCTGGGCGAGCTGGACGCGTCGCTGCTCGACGCGCCCGCCCGCCGGCCGGACGACCAGCAGGGAGGGAAGGCATGATCCGCCGCACCGCCGACGAGCAGAGGTCGGTGGACCGCCTGCGCTTCCCCGCCGAGCCGTGGCGCCTCGTGGAGGCCGAGTTCTCCGCGGAGGACCTCGGGGTCACCGAGTCCCTCTTCGCCGTGGGGAACGGCTACCTCGGGATGCGCGGCAACGTCGAGGAGGGGCGCGAGTCCCACTCGCACGGCACGTTCGTCAACGGCTTCCACGAGACGTGGCCCATCCGGCACGCCGAGGAGGCGTACGGCTTCGCCAAGGTGGGTCAGACCATCGTCAACGCGCCGGACACCAAGGTGATCCGCCTGTACGTGGACGACGAGCCGCTGCTGCTGCCGGTCGCGGACCTCGTCGACTACGAGCGCGCGCTCGACCTGCGCGACGGCGTGCTGCACCGCGAGATCCTGTGGCGCACGCCGTCGGGCAAGCGCGTCAAGGTGACCTCGCAGCGCATGGTGTCGTTCGTCGAGCGGCACCTGGGCGTGATGACGTTCGAGGTCACGCTGCTGGACGCCGACGGTCCCGTGGCGATCTCGTCGCAGATCCTCAACCGGCAGGACGGGCAGGACGAGTACCACGTGCCCGCCGCGTCGCTGGGGGAGGGCTTCGACCCGCGCAAGGCGGAAGCGTTCGCCGGCCGGGTGCTGCAGCCGCAGACCCGGTGGGGCGACGACGAGCGGCTGGTGCTGTCGTACCGCTGCACCAACTCGGGCATGACGCTCGCCGTCGCGGCCGACCACCGTCTCGAGACCGTGGACGACTGGGACGTGCGCACGCAGGTCGACGACGACCTCGCCAAGCACGTGTTCCGCGTCGACGCGAAGGCGGGGCACACGATCCGCCTCACCAAGGTGGTCACGTACCACACGTCCCGCGGCGTCCCGACGCGCGAGCTCGTGGACCGCTGCCGCCGCACGCTGGACCGCGTGCGCGCCGGCGGGATCGAGGAGCAGTTCACCCACCAGCGCACCTGGCTGGACGACTTCTGGGCCCGGTCGGACGTCGAGATCGCCGGGCGCCCGGAGATCCAGCAGGCGGTGCGCTGGAACCTCTTCCAGCTGGCGCAGGCGACCGCGCGGGCCGAGGGCTCCGGCGTCCCCGCCAAGGGGCTGACCGGCAGCGGGTACTCGGGGCACTACTTCTGGGACACGGAGATCTACGTGCTCCCGTTCCTCACGTACACGAGCCCGCGGTACGCCCGCAACGCCCTGCGGTTCCGCTACCAGATGCTCGATGCCGCGCGGCGCCGGGCCCAGGAGCTCTCGCAGAAGGGCGCCCTCTTCCCGTGGCGCACCATCAACGGGGAGGAGGCGTCGGCGTACTACGCGGCGGGCACCGCGCAGTACCACATCGACGCCGACATCAGCTTCGCCCTCGTGCAGTACGTGCGTGCCACGGGCGACACGGACTTCCTGCGCCGCGAGGCGGTGGACGTCCTCGTCGAGACCGCGCGCATGTGGGAGGACCTCGGCTTCTGGCGCGCCAATGGCGACGACAACTTCCACATCCACGGCGTCACCGGCCCCGACGAGTACACGACCGTCGTGAACGACAACCTGTTCACCAACGTCATGGCGCGGTTCAACCTGCGCGCTGCGGCGTTCGTCGTGGAGAAGATGCGCGAGGAGTACCCCGACGACTACACGCGGCTCGCCGAGCGGCTCTCCCTGGGCGTGCACGAGACCACGGAGTGGGAGCGCGCCGCCGACAAGATGTCGATCCCGTACGCCGAGAGCATCGGCATCCACCCGCAGGACTCGCACTTCCTCGAGCGGGAGATCTGGGACCTGGCGGCCACCCCGGTCACCAAGCGGCCGCTGCTGCTGCACTACCACCCGCTGGTCATCTACCGGTACCAGGTGCTCAAGCAGGCGGACGTCGTGCTGGCGCTGTTCCTCCAGGGCAAGTACTTCACCGCGGAGGAGAAGCTCGCCGACTTCGAGTACTACGACCCGCTGACCACGGGCGACTCGACGCTGTCGGGCGTCGTGCAGTCGATCATCGCGGCCGAGGTCGGGTACCACGAGCTCGCGCTCGAGTACTTCGTGTCCTCGCTGCTCGTGGACCTGGCGAACCTGCACGACAATGCGGCCGACGGTGTCCACGTGGCGTCCGCGGGCGGGACCTGGTCGGCGCTCGCGTTCGGCTTCGGCGGCATGCGGGACCACGACGGGGTGCTGTCGTTCGACCCGCGCCTGCCGCAGGGCTGGGAGGCGCTGACCTTCCGCGTCGCCTGGCAGGGCTCGCGCCTGCGCGTCACCGTGCGGCCCGACGAGCTCGAGCTCGCCGCCGAGACGGGCGACGGAGCGAGCGTCCTGGTGCGGGGTGAGCAGGTGACGGTCACGGCGGACGAGCCCGTCGTCGTCGCCCTCGACGGCCAGGGCCCGGTGCGGCCCGGCCGCCCCAGCCTGCGGGCACTGTCCGGCAACCGTCGGGACGACGGCACCCTCATCACGGCGACGGTGCCGCACTCCTGAACCGCCCCCCAAGCGTTGTGGGTGGGATCGTGGCCCGGTTTCGACGCGAAACCGGGCCACGATCCCACCCACAACGCTGCGGGGGTCAGGTGAGGCGCTCGCGCAGGAACGTCCAGGCCAGGGCGGACATGTGCGCGGCCTGGGCGTTGTTGGCCGCGCCGCCGTGGCCACCCTCGACGTTCTCGTAGTACGTCACGTCGCCGCCGGGCCCGCCCGTGGCCAGCATGAGCGCCGCCATCTTGCGCGCGTGGCCCGGGTGCACGCGGTCGTCCTTGGTCGACGTCGTGAACAGGACCGGCGGGTAGGCGCGGTCGCCGTCGAGCAGGTGGTACGGCGAGAAGGTGCGGACGAACTCCCAGTCCTCGGTGTCGGGGTCGCCGTACTCCGCCACCCACGACGCGCCCGCGAGCAGGTGGGAGTAGCGCAACATGTCGAGCAGCGGCACCTGGACCACGACCGCGCCGAACAGGTCCGGGTACCGGGTGAGCATGTTCCCGGCCAGCAGTCCTCCGTTGGAGCCGCCCTGCGCGCCGAGGTGGTCGGGCGTCGTGATGCCGCGGGCCACGAGGTCGCGCGCGACGGCGGCGAAGTCCTCGTAGGCCTTGTGCCGGCGCTCGCGCAGCGCGGCCTGGTGCCACGCGGGCCCGTACTCGCCGCCGCCGCGGATGTTCGCGACGACGTACACGCCGCCGCGGGCGAGCCAGGCGCGGCCCACCGTGCCGGAGTAGCCGGGCAGCAGCGGGATCTCGAAGCCGCCGTACCCGTACAGCAGCGTGGGCGCGGTGCCCGGCACCTGGACGGTCGAGCCGGGACCGGCCGGGTCGACCAGATCCTCCCGGCCCACGACGAAGTACGGCACGCGGGTGCCGTCGTCCGACGTGGCGAAGTGCTGCACCGCGACCATGCCGTCCGCGTCGAAGTAGGCGGGCGCGGCCTTCAGCGGCTCGGGCGTGCCCGGCTCCGCGCCGGGACCGGCGACGGTCGCCAGCGCGAGGGTGGACGGCGTGAGGTAGCCGGTGGTCGTGACCCAGACGTCGTCGCTGTCCAGGGGGTCGACGGCGCGCACCCCGACGGTGAGCAGGCCGCCTCCCAGCGGGAGCTCCGAGCGGACCCAGGGGACGCCGGCCGCCGTGTCGAGGGAGGTGTCGGCGGGCGGCGTGAGCACGTGCACGGCGTTCTTCACGTCGTCGAGAACGTTGACGACCAGGTGGTGGCGCGTCCACGAGGCGCCGACCAGCGACGTCGACGGCGTGGGCTCGAACAGGACGGTGAGGTCGCGCGAGCCGGCGAGGAACGCGTCCGCCGGCGCGGCCAGCAGCGAGCCGGCGGCGTAGGTGGTGCCCGCGGGCGCCCAGTCGTCGCGCAGCTCGACCAGCAGCCACTCGCGGTGGAAGCCGACCTCGGCGGACTCGGGCACGTCGATCTTCACCAGCCGCTGGTCGGGCGTCCCGACCGCCTCGACGAGGAACGTCTCGGAGCGGTAGAAGGCGATGGAGCGGCTCACGAGGTCGCGCTCGAAGCCCGGCGTGCGGGAGCGCCGCGCCGAGATGTACATGTCGTCGTCGGTGCCCTCGTACACGACGACGGCGTCCTCCAGCGGCGTGCCGCGCCGCCACAGCTTGGCGATCCGCGGGTAGCCCGACGGGGTCGTCGTGCCGGGGCCGAAGTCGGTGAAGACGTACACCGTGTCCTCGTCGGCCCACGCCAGGCCGCCCTTGGCGCCCGTACGACCGTCGTCGCGCGCGGTGTCGCGCTCGAACCCGCCCTCGGCGGCCGGGACGAACCGCTTGGCGACCAGGTCGAACTCGCGCGTCACGTCCGCGTCCGAGCCGCCGGGGGAGAGGTCGACCAGCGCGCGGCGCCAGGGCTCGCCCGCCGCGAGCTGCGCGGACGTCGGGCGCAGCAGCGTCGCACCGTGCCACACCCAGCTCTCGCCCTCCGCCGCGGCGAGGGCATCGAGGTCGAGCACCGTCTCCCACTCCGGGGCGTCGGTGCGGTAGGAGTCGAGGGTGGTGCGCCGCCACAGGCCGCGCTCGTGCGCGGCATCGCGCCAGAAGTTGTACAGGTGGTCGCCGATCCGGGAGACGTCGGGGATGCGCTCGTCGGAGTCGAGCACCTCGCGGACCGCGGCCTCGGTCTCGGCGAAGCCGGAGGCGGCGCCGACCGTCGCGTGGGCGTGCTCGTTGCGGCCGCGCACCCAGTCCAGGGCATCGGGGCCCTCGACGTCCTCCAGCCACGCGAACGGGTCGGGCCCCGCCGGGTCGAGCGGGGTCGGCGGGGCGGCGGGCGGGTCTGACGGGGCGGCGGTGTCGACGTGCTCGGCGGTCATGCTCGGCACCCTAGCTGCCGGGCGCGCCGAGGGGCGCGGGTGCCTTTCACCCGGGGGGTGCCCGTGGTAGAAACTCCTGGTCAGGGCATTGATCCCGCTTTGGACGTTCCAAGGGTTTCGCGGAGAACGCCGCTTTCACGCGGCTGGGCACAGCACCGCCGGGACCCGACCCTTCCACCCACGGGGGTGCGGTGAGCACGACGACCTCTGCCGGCTCGCGCGCGGCGGCGCGCGTGGCTGCCCGGCTTCCTGCCCAGCTCTGCGCGGCCGCGGCCGTCCTGTGCATCGCGGCCGTGCCGGTGCTCGGCGCCCGGCTCTCGCCCGCGGGAGCCGCGGCGCTGGCCGGCGCCGCCGCGCTGCTCGTCGTCGTCGCGGTCGTGGCGCTGTCCCGCGCCGTCGCGCGCGGGGACCGCGACCGCGCCGCGCTGCGGGCGGAGCGCGACGCGCGAGCGGCGGAGCTCGCCGCCGCCACCGGTGCGCTGGACGACGCGACGGCCGAGCTCGCGCGCACCCGCGAGGCCCGCGACGACCAGCGCGCCGCCGTGGAGACCGCCGTCGTCGCCCTGGGGCGCAAGGTGCAGGCGTCGGCGCACCGCATCCAGGAGGAGGCGGCGCGCATGGTGCAGCGGCACGCGGCCGACCCCGACGTCCTGCAGACGTCCATGCGCATCGACCACGCCGCCGCGCAGCACGCGCGCCAGGCGCAGAACCTCGTCGCGCTCTGCGGCCGCCGCCCGGGGCAGACCTGGGACGACCCGCTCGGCCTGCCCGACGTCGTGCGCGCGGCCGCCGGGCGGATCACGGCGTTCCGGCGCGTCGAGGTGTCCGGCGACCCGGGGCTGGCCGTGGTCGGCCGCGCGGTCGAGCCGGTCGTGCACGTCCTCGCCGAGCTGCTCGCCAACGCCACGCAGTGCTCGCCGCCCAGCACCCAGGTGCTCGTCGCGATCAGGCAGGTGCAGCGGGGCGCGGTCGTCGAGATCGACGACTGCGGCGTCGGGATGGCCGCCCGCGAGCTGGAGCGGGTGCGCGCCGTCGCGTCCGGCGCACGGCCCGTCGGCATCGCCGAGCTCGGCGAGGTGCCGCAGACGGGCCTCGCGGTCGTGGGGTCGTACGCCCGTGCGCTCGACCTGCGCGTGGACCTCACGGAGTCCGTGTACGGCGGCCTGCGCGCCGTGGTCATGGTGCCCGCCGACCTCGTCACCGCGGCCGCCGCGGCGCCCGACACGCTCGCCCCGAGCGTGGAGGAGCCGTGGCCCCGGCAGACCGCCCCCGAGGTCCGGACCGCGCCGGAGACGGCGGCCCCCGAGGCCCGCCGCGCGACGCCCGGGCCGGACGGTGCGACGCTGCCGCAGCGGCGCTCGCGCCGCGGCACCGACCCGACGACGGGCGCGCAGCGAATGGTGCCCGCCGCGCCGCCGTCCGCCCCGACCGCCGCCGTCCCGGCGCAGACGGCGGAGGAGGCCGGCGCGTGGATCGGCGCGTTCTTCTCCGCCGGCCGCGACGCCGCCGACGGCACCCCGACCACCGACCATCCCAGCCAGCAGCCGTCCGCCGTGCCGGACGTGACCTCGGAGGACTCATGACGACCCCGACCACCGACGCGACGCCCGCGCCCGCGCACCCGGACAGTTGGATGCTTGACCTCGTCGCCGGGGTGCGCGGCGTGCGCCACGTCGTCGTGCTCAGCTCGGACGGTCTGGTGAAGGTCCGCACTGACGTCACGCCCCCGGACACGGCCGACAAGGTCGCGGCGGCGTGCGCCGGCCTCGTCGCTCTCGGGATGAGCATGGGGCGGGAGTTCGGCGCCGGTGACGCGCTGCGCCAGGTGCTCGTCGAGTTCGACGGCGGCTTCCTCTTCGTGCGCGGTGCCGGCGACGGTTCACGACTGGCGGTCGTCACCGACGCGGCGGTCGACCCGGGGCTCGTCGCCCAGCAGATGCAGGCCCAGGTGCTGATGATCGGCGAGCGGACGCTCGGCACGGACGTGCTGCGCCCTGCCACCGTGCCCGCTGCCGTGCCCGCTGTCGTGCCCGCCGCCGAGGAGGCGCGATGACGGACGGCTACCGCGACCACCCGGTGCGCTCGTACGTCCTCACGGGCGGGCGCGCGCACCCCAGTCGCAACACGTTGCGACCCGAGACGCTGCTGTGCGCGGTGGACGACGGCCGCGAGCTGCCCCTCGGCGCGGGCCGGCACGAGCGCGCCCTGCTCGAGACCTGCCGCGGCACGCTGGCGCTGGCTGAGCTCGCCGCGTACCTGCACCTGCCCACCAGCCTGGTCGCCGTCCTCGCCTCCGACCTGCTCGACGCCGGCTACCTGGCGGTCCGGTCGCCGGCGACCCACGACCTGCCGGGCGTCGACCTGCTGGAGGAGGTCCTCGATGGTCTCCGCCGGTTCTGAGGCGTCGCCCGTCGACCCGGCCTCCCTGCACCTCGCGCCCACCGTCGAGCGGTCGGTCAAGGTGCTCGTGGTGGGCGCCTACGGCGTCGGCAAGACGACGCTCATCGGCGCGGTGAGCGAGATCCCCGTGCTGAGCACGGAGGAGACGATCACGGCGGCCAGCGTCGGCGTCGACCCGCGGCTGGGGGAGAAGACCACGACGACGGTCGCCATGGACTTCGGCCGCGTCACGGTGGGCGGCACCACGGCCCTCTACCTGTTCGGCACGCCCGGGCAGAAGCGGTTCTGGGACCTGTGGGCGGGGTTGGCGGACGGCGCGGTGGGCGCGCTCGTCGTCGTGGACACGCGCCGCCTGGAGGACAGCTTCGAGGTGCTGGACCAGCTCGAGGAGCACACGGCGCTGCCGGTCACGGTGGTCGTCAACGAGTTCCCGGACGCGCCGCGGCACGCGACCGACGCGGTGCGCGCCGCCCTCGACCTGCCGCCGGACACCCCCGTCGTCGCGGGCGACCTGCGCGAACGGCGCCAGGCCGTGGAGGCGCTCCAGGCGCTCGTCGCGCACGCTGTGCGCGTCGCCCGCGCGGGCGAGGCCGCATGAGCCTCACCGGGGCGGTGCGCGTGGTGCGGCTCGAGGACGTGGTCGACCGGCCGCTGCTCGCCGACCTGGCGGGCGCTCCGGACCCGGCGGGACGGTACGAGGCCCTGCGCTCGCGCTGGGGGGCGCTCGCGCCGGTCGACCTCGAGCCGGGCGTGCCCGCGTGGCTCGCGCTCGGCCACGCGGAGGTCGCCGGCGTCCTGCGCAACGAGGCGATGTTCTCCCGCGACGCGCGGCACTGGCGGTACGAGGCGGAGGGCCTGGTCGGCCGGCGCTCGGCGACCCGGGCGCTGCTCGCGCCGCGCGACGGCGCCCACGACCGCGACGGCGCGGAGCACCGGCGGCTGCGCACCCCCCTGGCCGACGCGCTCGACGCCGTCGAGGACCGGCGGGTCCGGCGCACGACGGACGTCGCCTGCGCCTCGGTGCTGGACCGGCTGGCCGCACGCGGCACGGCCGACATGGTCGCGGAGTACGCCGTCGACGTCCCGGTGCGGGTGCTGGCCGACCTGCTCGGCATGACGCTCGCGGACGCGCGCCGGATGCACGAGCTCACCGTCGCCCAGCGCTCCGGCGCCGACGACGCGTACCCCGCGTCCGTCGAGGCGGAGGACCTGCTCGCGGGCTTCGTCGCCGGGCGTCGCGCGGAGCCGAGCGACGACCTCACGTCCGCGCTGCTCGCGCACCCCGCGCACGAGAACGACCTCGAGGTGATGGCCGCCGTCGGGCTCGTGTTCGCCACGGCGCACGACGCCGAGATCGCGTGGATCGCGACCGCGCTGCAGCGGCTGCTCACCGACCCGGGGTTCGCCGCCCGCCTGCACGGCGGCCGCCTCTCGCTCGACGACGCGCTCGACGAGGTGGCGCGGGACGCGCCCCCGCTCCCGCACCTGCGGCCGCGGTACGCCCTCGCGGACGGCGAGCTGGGCGGTCAGGCGATCGCCGCGGGCGACGCCGTCGTGCCGGCGGTGGCAGCCGCCAACGCCGACCGCGCCGTCCGCGCCGCCGACCCGTGGGAGCAGGTGGACGCGCGGTTCCACCTCACGTGGGGGACGGGGGCGCACGCGTGCCCGGCGCACCGGACCGCGCCGCTGATCACCCGGACCGTCGTGGGGCACTTCCTCGCCCGGGTCGCGCAGATGGAGCTCGCCGTCGCCCCGTCCGACGTCGAGCCGGTGCGCTCCGCGTGGGTGCGCTACCCGCGGGAGCTGCCCGTACGTTTCCGGTGACGGGCCGGCTCAGGTGATCGGCCGCTCAGCCTGAGCCGCCCGCGGTCAACCGATCCGTGCGCGCAGCCGGCCGGGCAGGTGCCGGTACGCCTTCGGGTCCACCGGAAGGAGCCACTGGCCGGCGCGGGTGGCCGCGGGCAGCTGCAGGTCGAGGTCCGTCAGCATCTCGTCGATCTGGTGCAGCGAGAACGGGATGACGTTGGTGCCGCGGGCGTGCTTGCCCTCGGTGCGCTTCTCCATCCAGTCCACGCGGCTCGCGACGAGCTCGCGGCGCTCCTCGACCGGCGGCACGTCGACGGCGCCGGCCAGGTGGGCGGCGGTCCACAGCGCCGCGACCTCGGCGGACAGCGGGCTGAACAGCGACGAGTTGTACCCGGCGAACGTCAGGTGCGGCACGTCGTGCGGCAGCACCTGCCGGTAGAGCTGGAAGTTGCCGCGGTCGTCGAGCAGGCGCGCCTGCAGGTCGTCGTCGAGAAACGGCACGCGCTGGTGGAAGCCGGTCCCGCACACCACGAGGTCGGCGCGGACCGTGGTGCCGTCGTCGAGCACGGCGACCGGGTCACCCTCGTCGTCGACGGCGAGGCGCTCGATCTCGGTCTCGCGGTGCACGTCGATCCTGCCCTCGGACACCTGCTCGAAGAAGCCGTCGGTGGCGAGCGAGACCGTGGATCGGGCGATGTCGGCGAACTCGCCGCGCGGCACGAGCCCGAGCTTCTCGAGGTGGAACTGCTTGACGGACACCGCGCCGACGCTCGCGAGCATCGACTTCCGCACCCCGTCACCCGGGCCGTGCAGGAACTTCTCCATGCCGCCGGACAGGGTCTCGTAGCGGAACAGGCCCTCGCCCATCCGGGTGAGCAGGAGGTACTTGTAGTTGAGCGCGTTGCCGAGCCGCTGGGGCAGCTTCCACAGCAGGTGCCGCGCGACGACCTGGGTGCTCGCGGCGACCGGGGCGATCTCGGCGGCGACGTCGCACGCGGACTTGCCGTACCCGACGACGACGACGTGCTTGCCGCGCGCGTCCTCGAGGGACGTGAGCTGGCTCGAGGCGACGACCTTGCCGCCGGCGCGCAGCAGCTGCGCGAGGCCCTCGAACCGCGGGATCACCGGATCGGAGAAGATGCCGTTCGCGACCACGACGTGGTCGAAGCGCTCGGGCTCGCCGACCGGCTCGCCCGCGCGGCGCGCGGTGACGTACCAGCCGTCCTCCGCGGGCGTGAGCTCGGCGCGCACGACCTCGGTCGACAGCCGGAGCGAGCCGCGCAGGTCGTGGAGGTCGACGTAGCGCTCGAGGTACGCCTGCACCTGCTGGCCGCTGGGCCACTCGGGGTAGTCCTTCGGCATGGGCAGGTCGGAGAAGGCGTAGGAGCCCTTGTTGTTCTGCGTGGTCAGGCCCGAGTAGCGGCGGCTCGCGCTCCACACGCCGCCGACGTCGGGGGCCTTGTCGAGCACGGTGACGTCGTGCCCGAACTCGCGGAGCACCTTGGCGCTGGCCAGGCCGGCGAAGCCGGCGCCGACGACGGCGATCTTCATGAGCGTCCTTGCTGTCGGTCGAGAGGGGCCAAATCGCCAGAATCGTAGCGGTTCGGACAGCGTCGGGACAGGCCTTCTCGCAGGTCGGGCCGGGCGGGGCTCCCGACCCGGCCGGTGTCGGCGGCACGCGGCAGGATGGGTCCGTGACGGACACCGAGAACACCCTGCTCGACGAGGCCACCGCACAGCGCCGCTGGGCCGAGCTGGTCGCCCTCGTCGAGGAGGACCAGCGCGCCTACTACGAGGACGACGCCCCGCGGGTGTCCGACGCCGAGTACGACGCACGGATGCACGAGCTGGAGGCGATCGAGGCCGCGCACCCCGCGCTGCAGACGCCGGAGTCGCCGACGCAGCGGGTGGGCGGCGCGGCCGCCGCCGGGTTCGCGACGGTCGAGCACGTCGAGCGCATGCTCAGCCTCGACAACGTGTTCTCGGTCGACGAGCTGCGGGCGTGGGACGCGCGCGTGGCCCGCGACCTGGGGGCGGAGCACGTCGGCTACCTGTCCGAGGTGAAGATCGACGGGCTCGCCATCGCCCTGCTGTACGAGAAGGGCCGCCTGGTGCGCGCGGCGACCCGCGGCGACGGCCGCACGGGGGAGGACGTCACGCAGAACGCGCTGCGGATCGCCGACATCCCGCGACGGCTGGCGGGCGACGGCCACCCCGACCTCGTCGAGGTCCGCGGCGAGGTCTTCATCCCCGTCGCGTCGTTCGAGCGGCTGAACGAGCTGCAGGCGCAGCTGCGCGAGCGCGTCGTGGCCGAGTCGCGCGCGCGCCACGACGGCCGGGCGGCGTCGGCGCGCCCGTTCGACGAGGAGCGCGCCCGCGTCGCCGCCCTCCGCCGCTTCCCGCAGTTCGCCAACCCGCGCAACGCGGCGGCCGGCGGGCTGCGCCAGCTGCTCGACAAGAAGGAGGGCATGGAGCTCGAGGCCGGGGTCGCCCGCGTCGAGTCCCTGCGCCTGTACGTGCACGGGATCGGCGCGCTGCAGTGGACGGCGGGCGAGCACACGGAGCTGGCCCGCCAGTCGGAGGCGTACGAGCACTTCGCGCGCTGGGGCCTGCCCGTCTCGCCGCACAACCGCGTGGTCGAGGGCATCGACGGCGTGGTCGAGATGATCGAGTGGTTCGGCGCCCATCGGCACGACATCGAGCACGAGCTGGACGGCATCGTCGTCAAGGTCGACGCCCTGGGCGACCAGCGCCGGCTCGGCGCGACGAGCCGCGCACCCCGGTGGGCGATCGCGTACAAGTACCCGCCCGAGGAGGTCACGACCCGCCTCGTCGCGATCCAGGTGGGCGTGGGCCGCACCGGCCGCGCCACCCCGTACGCCGTGATGGAGCCGGTCCTGGTGGCCGGGTCCACGGTGCGGCAGGCCACGCTGCACAACCAGGACGTGGTGAAGGCCAAGGGCGTGCGCATCGGCGACATGGTCGTCCTGCGCAAGGCGGGCGACGTCATCCCCGAGATCCTCGGGCCCGTCACCGCGCTGGCCGACGACGGCTACCCGCGCGAGGAGTTCGTCATGCCGGAGCGGTGCCCCGAGTGCGGCACCCCGCTGCGGGCGATGAAGGAGGGCGACGTCGACCTGCGCTGCCCCAACGCCGAGTCCTGCCCGGCGCAGGTGCGCGGCCGGGTGGAGCACATCGGCTCGCGCGGGGGCCTGGACGTCGAGGTGCTCGGCGAGGTGACGGCGTCCGCGCTCACCCAGCCCGAGGTGCCCGAGGTCCCGCCGCTGCGCACCGAGGCGGGCCTGTTCGACCTCACGCTGGACGAGCTGCTGCCCATCGAGGTCGTCGTGCGCGACGCCGAGACCGGGCTGCCCAAGATGGACGACGACGGCGTGGCCCGGCGCCGGACGCCGTTCCGCAAGAAGGTCACGTACACCAAGGCCCGCCGCGCCGAGGCCGAGGCGGCGGGGGAGCTCCTGCCCGAGCTCGAGCCGACGGCCGCGGCCACCAAGCTCCTCGACGAGCTCGAGCTCGCCAAGACGAAGGACCTGTGGCGCATCCTCGTCAGCCTCAACATCCGCCACGTCGGGCCGGTGGCGGCCCGGGCGCTCGCGGGCTGGTTCGGCTCGCTCGACGCGGTCCGCGCGGCGTCGCGCGAGGAGCTGGCCGCCGTCGAGGGTGTGGGCCCGATCATCGCCGACGCGCTGCTGGCCTGGTTCGACGTCGAGTGGCACCGCGAGATCGTCGACCGCTGGCAGGCGGCCGGCGTGCGCACCTGGATCCCCGACCACCCCGGCCCCGCGGCGATGGCCGCCCAGGCGGACGAGGGACCGACCGGCCCGCTCGCGGGCCTGACGGTCGTGGTGACGGGTTCGCTCGAGGGGTACAGCCGCGACGGCGCCAAGGAGGCCGTCCTCGCCGCGGGCGGCAAGGCGGCAGGGTCGGTCTCGAAGAAGACGGACTACGTCGTCGTGGGCGAGAACGCCGGGTCGAAGGCGGCCAAGGCGGAGGAGCTCGGCCTCCCGATCCTCGACGAGGCGGCGTTCACGCGCCTGCTCGAGGGCGGCCCGGCGGCGCTGGAGGGCACCGCGCCGGACGGGTTGGACGACGGGTCGGACGACGGGGCGGACGAGCCCGAGGCCGACTGACGCCCGCGGCTACGATGCGCGGGTGCCGGACTCGCTGACCTCGACCCTGACCCTGCGCGGCGCCCATCTCGTGGGCTCCGTGAACCTGCCGACCGCGCGCGACACGCTGCGCACCGTCGCGACGCGGCTCGGCGCCCACGCCCGCCGCATCCCGGACGGCGAGGTGGGCGAGCGGTTCCACTGGATCCTGTTCCAGGGCACCCGCTTCGAGGCGGTCGACGGGCTGACCCGCGTGGGCGACGGGCCCGTCGTCGTGGCCGGTTTCGACGTGCGGCCGCACGTCCTGGACGGCACGGTGCCGGCGGACGACCTGCGGTTCGGCCCGCTGGGCTACGCGGAGGCGGCGCTCGCGTCCTACGCCGACTTCGTGGCGCTGCGCGCCGAGGGTGTGGTCGCGCCCGGCACGCGGTTCCAGGTCGGTATCCCGTCGCCGCTCGCGGCGGTGACGACGTTCGTCGCGCCGCACGACCGCGCGGCCGTGTACCCCGCCTACGAGGCGGCCGTCCTGCGCGAGCTCGACGCGATCCTCGCCGCCGTCCCCGCCGCCGACCTCGCGATCCAGGTGGAGCTCGCGACCGACTTCGCGTTCGTCGAGGGGGCGAACCTCGGCGGCGGCGCCGCGCGCGCCTGGTTCGATCGGGACGCGGGCGGCGACGAGGACGTCGTCCTGGGCTGCGCGCGCCGCGCGGCCCGCGTGGCGGCGCACGTCCCGGAGGGCGTCGAGCTCGGCTTCCACCTCTGCTACGGCGACGTCGCGGAGAAGCACTTCGTCGAGCCCGCGGACACCGGCCACCTCGTGCAGATGGCCAATGCCCTGGTCGCGGCCCTCCCGCGGCCGATCACCTGGGTGCACCTGCCGGTCCCGATCGGCCGGGACGACGTCGCGTACGTCGCGCCGCTCGGCGAGCTCGCGCTGGACCCGGCCACTGAGCTCTACCTGGGCCTGCTGCACCACGAGGACGGCGTCGAGGGCGCTTCGCGGAGGCTGGGCGCGGCCGCGCAGGTGCTCGGCGGCCGCACTGTCGGCGTCGCGACCGAGTGCGGCTTCGGACGGGGCCCGAGCGACCGCACCGCCGCGCTCCTGGACCTGCACGTCGCGGTGCTCGAGCGCTCCGCCTGAGACCCGGCGGTCGCCCCTCAGGGGCGTCGTGCGACGACGTCCCGCAGCACGGCCTCGTCGGCCGCGGTGAGCGGGACGAGCGCGTCGCGCGGCGGCGCGGTCGGCGTGCCCAGCAGGCTCGCGACGGCGTGCAGCGCCGTGACCGGCCTGCCGGTCGCGGCGACCGCGCGGGCGAGGTCGAGCAGCCACGCCCGCGCCGGTGCGGCGCCGCCCGTGTCCTGCCCGCGTCCGCCCCCGTCGAGTCCCGCGACCCGGGCCCGCCGGACGGCGACGTACTCGGCGGGCGCGAGCGCCGCGAGCCCGGTGTGCCACGCGTCGGCGGCCTCGGCCCCGTCGAGCAGCGCGGCGTCCCCGCTGAGGCCGACGGCCACGCCCGGCGCCGCGTCTCGCAGCCCTGCCACCCTGCCGCTGGGCCGCGAGGGCAGGGCCGCGGGGTCCTTGACGGCGACGACGGACCGGTCGGCGACGAGGTCGGCGAGCAGCGCGGGGGAGACGTCGTACCCGAGCTGCACGGGCTTGTTGTAGAAGCAGACCGGGCTCTCCGGCGCGGCGGCCGCGACCCGGGCGTACAGCGCGCGCACCTCGGCGTCGTCGAGCGGGAGGTACGCGAACGGGGGCAGCACCAGTCCGGCGGCGCCGGCGTCGGCCATCGCACGGGCGCGGCCCGCCACCCGGTGCGCCGAGCCGCCGGCCACGCCGGCGTGCACGGGCGCCCCGCCGGCGGCCGAGACCGCGACGCGCACGACGGCATCGCGCTCGTCGTCGTCGAACGACGTCCCCGCGCCCGAGGTCGCCAGCACGACCACGCCGTCCGTCCCGGCCTCGACGGCCCGGCCGACCAGGACCTCCAGCGCGTCGAGGTCCACGTCGCCGTCGGCGTCCAGCGGGGTGATCGGGTACGCGAGCAGTCCGGTGAAGGCCGAGGTCATGCGGCGCATCGTACGGGCGGGGCCGTCACGCGGTGCGGGCGTCCACGGCCTCGGGCGACAGGGCATGGTCGGCCGCCATGGCGGCGGCACCGAGCACGCCGGCCTGCGCGCCCGAGCGCGCGACGGCGATGCGCAGGTGCTGCGTGGCCAGCGGCAGGGACCGCTGGTAGACGACCTCGCGGATCCCGGCGAGCAGGTGCTCGCCCGCCTCGGCGAGGATGCCGCCCAGCACGATGACGGACGGGTTGAGCAGGCTGACGGTCGCCGCGAGGACGCTGCCGATCTCGCGGCCCGCCTGCCGCACGGCACGGCCGGCCGTCACGTCCCCGCCGCGGACCAGGGCGACGACGTCGGCGGGACCGGACACGTCCAGCCCGTCGGCGCGCAGGCGGACGGCGAGCGCCTGCGCGCTCGCGATGGCCTCGAGGCAGCCGACGTTGCCGCAGCGGCACACGACGTCCTCCGCCCCGGGCACGGCGATGTGCCCGACGTCGCCGGCGGCGCCCTGGGCGCCGCGCCGCAGCGCACCGTCGGCGATGATGCCCGCGCCGATGCCGGTGGCGACCTTGACGAGGATGAGGTCCGCGACGTCGGGCCAGGCGATGCGGTGCTCGCCGAGCGCCATGATGTTCACGTCGTTGTCCACGAGCGCCGGCGCGTCGAAGTGGCCGCGGAGGATCCCGGGCACGTCGGCGTCGTCCCAGCCGGGCATGATCGGCGGGTTGTTCGGGTGCCCGGTCGCGTGCTCGACCGGGCCGGGCAGCCCGACGCCCACGCCGGCGAGGTCCGCGACGGAGCGGCCCGCGGTCTCGAGCAGCTTGCGCCCGGTGTCCGCGACCCAGTCGAGCACGGGCTCAGGCCCGTCGGTGATGGCGAGAGGCGCGTCGAGCTCGGCGAGCACGGTCGACGCCAGGTCGGTCACGGCGAGCCGGGCGTGGGTGGCGCCGAGGTCGACCCCCAGCACCACCTGTGACGACGGGTTGAACGCGAAGGTGGCCGGCGGGCGCCCACCGGTCGACGTGGCCTCGCCGGCGGGGGCGATGAGGCCCGCCGCCATGAGGGCGTCGATCCGCCCGGCGACGGTGGAACGGGCCTGGCCGGTGAGGGTCGCGAGCTCGGCGCGGGTGCGGGGCCGGCCGTCGCGCAGGAGCTGGAACATCTCGCCGGCCCCGGGGGTGCGAGGCCCGACCGCTGCGCCTTCCGTCATGGGCCTAGTGAATCATGGACGGTTCACCCGCACCTTTTGGTTGACGGTCGACAGAAGTGGCTCTAGGTTCGGAGCATGGTCGACGTGGACCGCGACGACGCGGCACCGCCGGAGGGCAGCGATGCCCCCGCCCCTCTGCTGCGCATGGAGGGCATCGTCAAGCACTTCCCGGGCGCCAAGGCGCTCGACGGGGTGGACCTCGACGTGCTGCCGGGCGAGGTGCACTGCCTGCTCGGCCAGAACGGCGCCGGGAAGTCCACGCTCATCAAGGTCCTCGCGGGGGCGCACCAGCCCACCGCAGGCCGGATCGTGCTGGACGGCGAGGAGGTCGTCATCCCGCACCCGGTCGCCGCGCTGCGGCACGGCGTCGCCACCATCTACCAGGAGCTCGACGTCGTCGACGGGCTCACCGTCGCGGAGAACGTGTTCCTCGGCCACGAGCTCGACCGGGGCGGGTTCACCCAGCGCCGCGAGGTCGCCACCCGCACGCGGGATCTGCTCGCCCGCCTCGGCCACCCCGAGATCTCACCCCAGCGCGAGGTCGGCCAGCTCTCCGCCGCGGGCAAGCAGGTCGTGTCCATGGCCCGGGCGCTCTCCCACGACGCGCGCGTGATCGTCATGGACGAGCCGTCCGCCGTGCTCGATGCCGGGGAGGTGCAGAACCTCTTCCGCGTGGTCCGCGCGCTCACGGAGCAGGGCGTCGCGGTCGTGTACATCTCCCACCGGCTGGAAGAGATCCGCCAGATCGGCGACCGCATCACGGTCCTCAAGAACGGGCGCACGGTCGGCCGCGACCTCCCGGCCGCCACGACGCCCACGACCGAGCTCATCCGCCTCATGACCGGGCGCAACGTCGAGTACGCGTTCCCGGAGCGACCCGGCGTCCCCGACGACGCCCCGGTGGTGCTCGACGTCGAGGGTCTCGGCCTCGCGGGCACGTTCGACGACGTGTCGTTCCAGGTCCGGGCGGGGGAGATCATCGGCCTCGCCGGCCTGGTCGGCGCGGGGCGGTCGGAGATCCTCGAGACGCTCTACGGCGCGCGTCGGCGCACGTCGGGCAGGGTGGCGGTCAACGGCAGGCGCCTGCGCGCCGGGTCGGTCGACGCCGCGGTGGCCGCCGGTATCGGGCTGTGCCCGGAGGAGCGCAAGAGCCAGGGCCTCGTGCTCGACGAGCCCGTCTACCGGAACGTCACCCTCTCCACGTTCGCCCGGTTCGCCCGCGGCGGCTGGCTCGACGAGCGCGCCGAGCGTACGGCGGCGCGCGAGCAGGTCGCGGCCCTCGACCTGCGCCCCTCCGACGTCGACCGCTCGGCCCGCACCCTCTCCGGCGGCAACCAGCAGAAGGCGCTGCTCGGCCGGTGGCTCGTCCACGGCTGCGACGTGCTGCTCCTCGACGAGCCCACCCGTGGTGTCGACGTCGGCGCGCGGTCGGAGCTCTACGCCCTCGTGCGCCGGCTCGCCGACGCCGGGACGGCGGTGGTCGTCGTCTCCAGCGAGATCCCCGAGGTCCTCGGGCTCGCCGACCACGTCCTCGTGGTCTCCGAAGGGCGCGTGGTGCACCGGGCATCCGCGCAGGACATCGACGAGCACGGCGTGCTCGACCTCGTCATGGAAGGAACCGCCGCATGAGCACCCAGGTGGAGTCGCCGTCCGCCGGCACGTCGCGGCCCTCGTGGCTGTCGGGCCCGGCGGGCCGCACGATCGGGCTCGTCGTGGCCCTGGCCCTCGTCGCCGTCGTCGGTGTGATCACCGGCGGCGAGCGCTTCGCGAGCCTCGACAACGTCATGACCATCCTCCGGCTCGCGTCGGTGACCGGGGTCCTGGCGATCGGGATGACGTTCGTCATCACGGCCGGCGGCATCGACCTGTCGGTCGGGTCGGTGCTCGGGCTCGCGACCGTCTGGGCCAGCACGCTCGCCACCCAGACGATGGCCGAGGACCTGCACTGGACGGTCATGGTCCTGACGGGGCTCGCGGTGGGCACCGCCGCCGGCCTCATCAACGGCCTGATCATCGCGTACGGCAAGGTCGTGGCGTTCATCGCCACCCTCGCGATGATGATCGCCGCCCGCGGACTCGCGGAGATGATCTCCGGCCGGCAGACGCAGGTCGTCACCGTGGACGGGTTCCTCGACTTCTTCCGTGAGGACCTCATCGGCGTGCCCGTGCTGGTCTGGATGTTCGCCGTCGTCACGGTGGCCGGCTGGTTCCTGTTCAACCGCACCACGTTCGGCC
>Ga0160442_100228_pt1 | contig 42933 bp, 31 predicted proteins | sample HID1971M_E1MG_FD_108252 | JGI IMG/M metagenome (GOLD analysis project Ga0160442, IMG submission 108252) | Enriched millipede-associated microbial communities from UW Madison campus, WI, USA - HID1971M_E1 MG | ecosystem: Host-associated > Arthropoda: Insects > Digestive system > Unclassified ... | reverse complement strand
GCGTCACCATCGTGTAGATCTGCGTGGTCGTCACCGAGGCGTGCCCCAGCAGCTCCTGCACCACGCGGACGTCGGCTCCGCCGGCGAGCAGGTGGGTGGCGAACGAGTGCCGCAGCGTGTGCGGCGACACGTGCTGCGTCAGGCCGGCGCGCTCCGCCGCCGCCTGCAGCACCGACCAGGCGCTCTGCCGCGACAGCCGGGCGCCGCGGGTGTTGAGGAACAGCGCCGGCGTACCGCGACCCGCCGACGCGAGGGGCGCCCGGGCACGCACCAGGTACGCCTCCAGCGCCGTTCGCGCGTACGAGCCCACGGGCACCACGCGCTCCTTGTCCCCCTTGCCCCGCAGGCGGACGGACCCCGCGCGCGGCCCGCCGCCGTCGTGACCACCGTCGTGCCCACCGTTGTCGAGCAGCCCGTCGACGTCGTCGACGTCGAGGCCGACCACCTCGCTGATGCGCCCGCCGGTGGAGTAGAGCAGCTCCAGCAGGGCCCGGTCGCGCAGCGGGACGGCGCCGTCGCCGGCCCCCGCCGCGTCGAGCAGGCCGGCGACCTCGTCGATCGACAGCGCGTGCGGCAGCCGACGCAGGGCGCTCGGGGCGTGCACCTGGGACGCGGGGTCGGCGCTCGTGGTGCCCTCGGCGTGCGCGAACCGGTGCCAGCCGCGCACCGCGGCGAGCGCGCGGGCCGTCGACGACGGCGACAGCGACGCCCCGCCGTCCGATCCCTGACGGAGCACCACGACGTACTCCTCGACGTCCCGCTCGCCCACGTCGTCGAGCACGGACCGACCCGTCGTGTGCAGGTGGCGCGCGTAGCGACCCAGGTCGCGACGGTAGGCCGCGACCGTGTTGGCCGACAGCCCGCGCTCGACGCCGAGGTGCGCCAGGTAGTCCTGCAGCGCGGCCGCCAGCGCGGGCGGGAGGGGCGGGGCGGACGTGATGTCGGGCACCGGGACATCATGCCCCGAGCCGGCGACGCCCCGGACGGGTCGCGTCCCCGGAAGGGTCGACCGGGAGGGTCAGAAGGGCAGGAAGACGTCCACCGCGACCGCGATGAACAGCACCGTGAGGTACGTGATCGAGCCGTGGAAGACCTTCATCGCGCCGAGCTTGCCCCGCTCGGGGTGGCCCGCGCGGCGCAGCATCGCGATCACGAGCCAGAGGAACCAGCCGCCCGAGGCGACCGCGACGGCCGTGTAGAACCACGACATCCCGGCGAGCGGGACCAGCGCGAGCGAGCAGGCGATCATCGCGACCGTGTGCGCGACCATCTCGACCGCGACGCGGCGGTCCGTCGCGACGACCGGCAGCATCGGGACGCCGGCGTTGGCGTAGTCCTTCTTGAACTTCACGGACAGCGGCCAGTAGTGCGGCGGAGTCCAGAAGAAGATCACGCCGAAGAGCGCCACGGCGGCCCAGCTGAGCGACCCCGTGACCGCGGCCCAGCCGATGAACACGGGCATGCAGCCCGCGATCCCGCCCCACACGATGTTCTGCGGCGTGCGCCGCTTGAGGATCATCGTGTAGCCGACCACGTAGATCGCGATGGCCGCGAAGGTGAGCCACGCCGCCGGGACGTTGACCAGCAGGGCGAACCACAGCAACGACACGACGCCGAGCACCGTGGCGAACACCAGGGCCGCCCGGGGCGTGATCTCGCCCGTGGCCAGCGGGCGCCGCTTGGTCCGGTTCATCACCTGGTCGATGTCGCGGTCCAGGTAGCAGTTGAAGACGTTCGCCGACGCGGCGGCCAGCGTGCCGCCCACGAGCGTGAGGAGCACCAGCCACAGCGAGGGCAGGCCGCCCTGCGCGAGGATCATGGTCGGCAGCGTCGTGACGAGCAGCAGCTCGATGATGCGCGGCTTGGTCAGCGCGACGTACGCCCCGAGGCGGTCTCGCCACCCCGTGGCCGGCGTGCCGTCCGATCCGCCGCTCGCCCCCCGACCCTGCTCCGCGTTCGCTCCGCGGCGGTCCGCCCGGTCCGCATCGGCACGCTCCCGCTCGGCCCGCACGGCCGCGCGGGTCGGCGCCTGGGGGTGGGACGTCGTGGTGCTCGTGGTGCTCACGCGCGTGCTTGTCCGTTCTCGGCTGGGGGTCCGGGGAGCTCGGGCGACGTGGGACGGTCGCCGCCTCATCGTACGCCGAGGTCAGCGACCCGGCGGCCCGGACGGCGGCCGCCCGGCTGTGAGAAATGCCCGCGCAGGCGTCATCTCCCCGGACATCCTCCGGCGCGCGCGCCGCGCGGCTCAACTGGTGGGACGAACGGCACCGGGACGGGCGTGCCGGGAATGCTCGGCGCTAGGGTGGTGCTGCACAACGGTGAACAGCGGGCCGCCCGTCCCGGTCGGCCCCTCGCCACCGTGCCCCGCCGTCGCCCCGAGGACCCCCGTGCGGCGTCCGACGCGACGGCGCCCCGTACCGGCAGAGCAGCAGCAATCACCCGGGGCTCGCTCCGGGCAGGAAAGAGGCACATCTGTGAACGCGTTCGACCCCGTCGTCGCCCCGCTCGAGTGGAGCTCGCTCGACGACCGCGCGGTGAAGACCATCAAGGCGCTGGCGGCCGACGCCGTCGAGAAGGTCGGCAACGGCCACCCCGGCACCGCGATCTCCCTGGCGCCCGCCGCCTACCTGCTCTTCGGCAAGACGATGCGGCACGACCCGTCCGACCCGCACTGGGTCGGTCGTGACCGGTTCGTCCTCTCCGCGGGCCACTCCTCGCTCACGCTGTACCTGCAGCTGTTCCTCGCCGGCTACGGCATGGAGCTCGAGGACCTCGAGGCGCTGCGCACCTGGGGCTCGCAGACCCCGGGCCACCCCGAGTACCGGCACACCCCCGGCGTCGAGATCACGACCGGCCCCCTCGGCCAGGGCCTCGCGTCCGCCGTCGGCATGGCGTTCGCGTCCCGCCGCGAGCGGGGCCTGCTCGACCCCGACGCCGCACCCGGCGAGTCGCCGTTCGACCACCACGTCTACGTGATCGCCTCCGACGGCGACCTGCAGGAGGGCGTGACGTCCGAGGCGTCGTCGCTCGCCGGCACGCAGAAGCTCGGCAACCTCGTGGTGATCTGGGACGACAACAAGATCTCCATCGAGGACGACACGGACATCTCCTTCACGGAGGACACCCTCGCCCGCTACGCCGCGTACGGCTGGCACACCCAGCGCGTGGACTGGACGCAGGGCGGCACCGGCTACGCCGAGGACGTCGACGCGCTCGCCGCGGCCATCCAGGCCGCGAAGGCCGAGACCGACCGTCCGTCGTTCATCGCGCTGCGCACCATCATCGGCTGGCCGTCGCCCACCAAGCAGAACACCGGCGGCATCCACGGCTCCGCGATGGGCGCCGACGAGGTCGCGGGCCTCAAGGTCGCGCTCGGCCTGGACCCGGAGGCGACCTTCGCGGTCGACGACGAGGTGCTCTCCTACACCCGGTCCGTCGCCGAGCGGCAGGCCGACCAGCGCGCCGCGTGGGACCGCTCGTACGACGCGTGGCGCACGGCCGCCCCGGAGCGGGCCGCCCTGCTCGACCGCCTCGTGGCCCACGAGCTGCCCGCCGGCTGGACCGACGAGCTGCCCGTCTTCGAGGCCTCCGAGAAGGGCGTCGCCACGCGCGCCGCGTCCGGCAAGGTCCTCACCGCGCTCAAGGACGTGCTCCCCGAGCTGTGGGGCGGCTCCGCCGACCTCGCCGGCTCGAACAACACCACGATGGACGGCGAGCCGTCGTTCATCCCCGTCGAGCACGCGACCAAGAAGTTCCCGGGCAACCCCTTCGGGCGCACCCTGCACTTCGGGATCCGCGAGCACGGCATGGGCGCGATCCTCAACGGCATCGTGCTGCACGGCCTCACGCGCCCCTACGGCGGCACGTTCCTGCAGTTCGCCGACTACATGCGGGCCTCGGTCCGGCTCGCGGCGCTGATGGAGATCCCGACGACGTTCGTGTGGACGCACGACTCGATCGGCCTCGGCGAGGACGGCCCCACGCACCAGCCGGTCGAGCACCTCGCGGCGCTGCGGGCCATCCCCGGCCTCGACGTCGTGCGTCCCGCCGACGCGAACGAGACCGCCTGGGCCTGGCGCGGCATCCTCGAGAACACGGCCAACCCGGCCGGCATCGTGCTCACCCGCCAGAACGTGCCCACGTTCCCGCGCGGCACCGACGGCTTCGCCGGTGCCGAGGGCACGCTCAAGGGCGGCTACACGCTGGTCGACGCCACGAACGACGAGACCGGCACGCCCGACGTCGTCCTCGTCGGCACCGGCTCCGAGGTGCAGCTCGCCGTGCAGGCGCGCGAGCAGCTCGCCGCCGAGGGGATCGCCGCGCGCGTCGTGTCCATGCCGAGCCGCGAGTGGTTCGACAAGCAGGACGCCGCGTACCGCGAGTCCGTGCTGCCGTCCGCGGTGAAGGCCCGCGTGTCCGTCGAGGCGGGTGTCGCGCAGGGCTGGCGCGAGGTGGTCGGCGACGCCGGCCGCAGCGTCTCGCTCGAGCACTACGGCGCGTCGGCCGACTACCAGACGCTGTACCGGGAGTTCGGCATCACGGCGGAGGCCGTCGCGGCCGCCGCCCGCGAGTCGCTCGCCGCCGTGCGCGGCGCTGGCGACGCCGCCTGAGCGCTCGTAGATTCCCAGGGTGGGGCGTCGCCCCGCGGCGCCCCACCCGGCCCCTGTCGAGACATCCCGCGCAGGGGCTTCCGACCTGGAAGGACGTCCGATGACGCAGAGCACCGTCCCCGCACCGATCACCGACCTGACCGGCGCCGGGGTGTCCATCTGGCTCGACGACCTGTCGCGCGAGCGCCTGCGCAGCGGCAACCTGGCGGCCCTCGTGGCCGAGCGGGGCGTCGTCGGCGTGACGACGAACCCCACGATCTTCGCCAAGGCCCTGTCCAGCGGGGACGCCTACGACGCGCAGCTGTCCGAGCTCGCCGGCTCGGACGTGGACGCCGCGGTCGAGACCATCACCACCGACGACGTGCGTGCCGCCGCGGACCTGCTGCGCCCGGTCTACGACGCCACCGACGGCGTGGACGGTCGCGTGTCGATCGAGGTCGACCCGCGCCTCGCCTACGACGCCGACAAGACGGTGGTCGTGGCGGAGCGCCTGTGGCGCACCGTCGACCGCCCGAACGTCTTCATCAAGATCCCGGCGACCGTGCCCGGCCTGGACGCGATCTCGCGGACCCTCGCCCAGGGCATCAGCGTCAACGTCACCCTGATCTTCTCGATCGAGCGCTACCGCGCCGTCATGGAGGCGTTCGCGATCGGCCTCGAGCAGGCCCGCGCCGACGGCATCGACCTCGGCCCGATCGGCTCGGTGGCCTCGTTCTTCGTCTCCCGGGTCGACTCCTCGGTGGACGCCGCCCTGGAGAAGATCGGCACGCCCGAGGCCCTCGACCTGCGCGGGCAGGCCGCCGTCGCGAACGCCCGCCTCGCGTTCGAGGCCTTCGAGCAGTTCGTCGGCACGGACCAGTGGCGTTCGCTCGCGGCGTCCGGCGCGCACCCGCAGCGGCCGCTGTGGGCGTCGACCGGAGTGAAGAACCCGGAGTACTCGGACACGCTGTACGTCTCCGAGCTGGTCACGGACGGCGTCGTGAACACGATGCCCGAGCCGACCCTGCAGGCGTTCGCCGACCACGGCGTCGTCACGGGCGACACGGTCCGCGGCACCGCCGGCGCAGCGCGGCGCACGATCGAGACCATCGAGTCCCTCGGCGTCTCGCTCACCGAGGTCACCGACCACCTCGAGACGGACGGCGTCCGCAAGTTCGAGGACTCCTGGACCGAGCTCCTGGACACCGCGTCCGCCGGGCTGAAGGCCCAGGGCGCCTGAGCCCTACCCCCGGGGGCGCCACGGCGCCCCCGGGTCCGCACCACCTCCCGCCCGCACGACGAAGAACGGTGCCCACCTCGTGAGACCGGCCAAGATCACCGCCGAGCACAACCCCCTGCGCGACCCCCTCGACCTGCGGCTCCCCCGCATCGCCGGCCCCAGCGGCCTGGTGATCTTCGGGGTCACGGGCGACCTGTCGCGCAAGAAGCTCATGCCCGCCGTCTACGACCTGGCGAACCGCGGCCTGCTGCCGCCCGGGTTCGCGCTGACGGGGTTCGCCCGCCGCGACTGGGACGACCAGGACTTCGCGCAGGTCGTGCACGACGCCGTCAAGGAGCACGCCCGCACGCCGTTCCGCGAGGCCACCTGGCGGCAGCTCGCCGAGGGCATCCGCTTCGTCCAGGGCTCGTTCGACGACGACGACGCGTTCGAGCGCCTGCGCCAGACCGTCGAGCAGCTCGACGCCGAGCGCGGCACCGGCGGCAACCACGCCTTCTACCTGTCCGTGCCGCCGAGCGCGTTCCCGCTGGTGTGCCGGCAGCTGTCCGAGTCGGGGCTGTCCAAGTCCTCCCCGGACGCGTGGCGCCGCGTCGTCATCGAGAAGCCGTTCGGGCACGACCTCGAGAGCGCGCGCGAGCTGGACGCCGTCGTCTCGCAGGTCTTCGACCCGGAGTCGGTGTTCCGCATCGACCACTACCTGGGCAAGGAGACCGTCCAGAACCTGCTGGCCCTGCGGTTCGCGAACCAGATGTTCGAGCCGCTGTGGAACAGCAACTACGTCGACCACGTGCAGATCACGATGGCCGAGGACATCGGGATCGGCGGGCGCGCGAGCTACTACGACGGCATCGGCGCCGCGCGCGACGTCATCCAGAACCACCTGCTGCAGCTCCTGGCGCTCGTCGCCATGGAGGAGCCGGTCAACTTCGACGCCGACGCCCTGCGCGCCGAGAAGATCAAGGCGCTCTCCTCGGTGCGGCTCCCCCGCGACCTCGGGCGCCACACCGCCCGCGGCCAGTACGCCTCCGGGTGGCAGGGCGGGGAGAAGGTCGTCGGGTTCCTCGAGGAGGAGGGCTTCAACCCCGACTCCACGACCGAGACCTTCGCCGCGGTGAAGCTCGAGATCGACAACCGGCGCTGGGCGGGCGTGCCCTTCTACCTGCGCACGGGCAAGCGGCTGGGCCGCCGCGTCACCGAGGTGGCCGTCGTCTTCAAGAAGGCGCCGCACCTGCCGTTCGAGTCGTCGCTCACGTCCGACCTGGGCAACAACGCGCTGGTCATCCGCGTGCAGCCCGACGAGGGCGTCACCCTCCGGTTCGGAGCGAAGGTGCCCGGCACCGCGATGGAGGTCCGCGACGTCACGATGGACTTCGGCTACGGCCACTCGTTCACCGAGTCGTCCCCCGAGGCCTACGAGCGCCTCATCCTCGACGTCCTCCTCGGCGACCCGCCCCTCTTCCCGACGCGCGAGGAGGTCGAGCTCTCCTGGAAGATCCTCGACCCGGTCACCGCGTACTGGGCGGGCAAGGGCAAGCCGGAGCAGTACGCCTCGGGCACCTGGGGCCCGGAGTCCGCCGACAAGATGATGGCCCGCGACGGCCGCTCGTGGCGGCGCCCGTGAGGCCCGCCCCCGCCCCGGACGACGCCCCGCGCGCCGCGGCGAGCCGCCCCCACCTGTGCCGGATCCACCGAGGAGAGCCCCGATGATCATCGACATGCCGGACACGACCACGAACGCGGTCGGCAAGCGGCTCGCCCACCTGCGCGACGAGGGCGGCGCCGTGGCGCTCGGCCGGGTGCTCACGCTCGTCGTCGTCGCGGAGGAGGCCGACATCGAGGACTCCGTCCGCACGGCCAACCAGGCCAGCCACGAGCACCCGTGCCGGGTCGTCGTGATCGCACCGCTCGCGCAGCGCGACCGCTCCGCTCCGCGGCTCGACGCCGAGATCCGCGTCGGCGGCGACGCAGGCGCCTCGGAGGTCGTCGTGCTGCGCGCCGGGGCGCCGATGCTCGACCACCCCGACACGCTCGTCATGCCGCTGCTGCTGCCGGACGCCCCCATCGTCGTCTGGTGGCCGACCGGCGGCCCGGACGCCCCGTCGGTGGACCCGATGGGCGCGATGGCGCAGCGCCGCATCACGGACACGACGACGGCCGCCGACCCGGCCGCGATGCTGCACCGCCTGGCGGGCACGTTCAGCCCCGGCGACACCGACCTGGCCTGGGCGCGCGTCACCCTGTGGCGCGGGCTCATCGCGGCGGCGGTGGAGCAGCCCCCGTTCGAGCCCGTCACCGCGGTGACCGTCGAGGGTCAGGAGCAGCACACGTCGCTCGACCTGCTCGCCGCCTGGCTCGGCCAGCGCCTGCGCTGCCCTGCCACGGTGGTGCGCACCGGCAGCGACGACGCCATCACCCGCGTGACGCTGGAGCGCAAGAGCGGGCCGATCGTGCTGGACCGCCCCGACGGCCGCGTCGTGTCGATCACGCAGCCCGAGAAGCCGGAGCGCCGCATGGCGCTGCCCATCCGCGCGCTGAGCGAGGCGCTCATCGAGGAGCTGCGGCGCCTCGACCCCGACGAGCTCTACGGCGAGGTGCTGACCAAGGGCCTCACCCGGGTCGAGACCGTCAAGGCGAAGGCGAGGGCGAAGGCGTGAGCGCACCGCTCGTCGTCGTCCACCCGGACCCGGACGTCCTCGCCGAGGCCGCTGCGGCCCGGCTGCTCACCCGGCTGCTCGACGTGCAGTCGGTCCGCACGCCGGTGCACGCCGTGCTGACCGGCGGCACCGTGGGCATCAAGACGCTCGAGGCCGTGTCCGCGAGCCCGCTGCGCTCGGCCGTGGACTGGTCCGGGGTGCACCTGTGGTGGGGCGACGAGCGGTTCCTGCCCGACGGCGACCCGGACCGCAACGAGACCCAGGCGCGCACCGCCCTCGTGGACGCGCTGGTCGCGGACTCCGGACTGCCGGCCGGCCACGTGCACGCGATGCCACCGCGCGGCGCCGTCGTCGACGGGTCCACGATCGGGACCCCCGAGGAGTCCGCCGCAGCCTACGCGGCGGAGCTGGCCCGCTTCGCCCCCGCCACCGGCGAGGACGGCGCCCCGGCCGTGCCGGAGTTCGACGTGCTGCTGCTCGGCATGGGGCCCGACGGGCACGTCGCCTCGCTGTTCCCCGGGCACGAGGGCCTGACGGCCCGCGGCGCGACGGTCGGGGTGCACGGCTCCCCCAAGCCGCCGCCGGAACGCGTCTCGCTCACGTTCGACGCCGTGCGGCGGGCGCGCGAGGTCTGGGTCGTCGCGGCCGGCGCCGAGAAGGCGGCCCAGGCCGCGGCCGCCCTCGCCGGCGGAGCGGTGACCGACGTCCCGGCGGCCGGGGCGCGCGGCACCGAGCGCACGCTGTGGCTCCTGGACGCCGCTGCGGCGGCACCTGCCTGACCGGCGAGGTCCACCGGGTCCTGACACTGGTGCACCCCGGCTGATCGGAGGGTGACCGTCGAGGGCCTGGTGGGGCGCGGTCTACCCGTGCGAGATCGAGGACGTGTGCTCGAACCGGATCGTGGGCCGCTCCACCAGCGACCGGATGACGTCGCGCCAGAAGTCCCCGTCACGACGACCCGAGCAGGCCGCGGAGCTCGTCGATGTTGCGGTCGACGTCGAAGTCCCACGCCGAGAAGAACGCCTCGCTCGACCAGCCCTCGGCAGGCTGCGGCACGTCGCCGGCGCTCCACAGGAAGTGCACGTCGCAGTCGAGCAGCAGGGAGACGACGTATTCGTTGCGAGCGGTGTACCCCTCCTGGTTCAGCACGATCACGGTCTCGACCTGACGGGCATAGATCAGGCTGAGCATGCCCGAGCCACCGAACCCTGCGATCACCTTCGCCCGCGCGAAGGCGGTCGCCTGCTCCTCCAGCGAGAGCACCTGAGGGTAGATCACGGTGAACCCGAACCGTCGGAAGATCTCCTCGACCTCGTCGGTGTTCCGGCAATCGCGCTTCATCCGGCCTGCCGGGCGCGAGACGAAGATCCGCTCTCCCTGCCCTTCGGCGTCCGGCCGCACGAGCGTTCCGGCGAGGCGGTCCCAGGTCGAGGTCAACGACGGATGGATCGAGTAGGGCTCTGCGTAGTGCAGCAAAGGGCTGGCGCCGGCCAGGCGGTCCACACGCACCGGCCCGTCGACCATGACGATGTCCTCGGCCTCGATCCCGTAGGCACCGAGCAGCCGACGGTCGAGGGTGGAGATGCGGTCCCCGGGGGTACGTGCCTGGAGGATGACCTTGGCGTCGGCGTGGAGCGCCCGCACGTGATCCCAGCCCCACAGCCGGGAGACGGTCTCCACCATGAGGTGACCGAAGTGCGAGGCGAGGAACGGGTCCAGGTGGAAGTACGTGCCGGGCAGGTGCCTGGCCGCGACATGGTGTGCGGGGACCCGTGCGAAGGCGTCGTCGACGTCGTCGGCCCCGGGGCTCGTCAGCGTCGTGGCATAGGGGTACCTGAACGACTCCGGCAGAATCATCCCCGAGGCATGCACGAGTCCGCGGGGGGCGACGGTCACCGGTCCCTCGTACACGCGGACGGTCGCTGCCGGGTACGCCACCGACGTGGCGAACTCCTCGTCGTACCGCGCGAGCACACCGTGCACCCGGGTCGGTGACTCGAGCGTGCCCGCCGCACGCCGTGCCACCACCTGTGCGGTGGCGTCGCTCGATCGACCTGTGACGACCTTCGCCACCTCGGACTCGCGCACCTTGAGGTGGTGAGCTCCCCGCTTGACCACCATCGTGTGGGTGGGGGCAAGGGTCAGCGTCTCCACCGACGTCGCGAGGGCCCGGTCACGCGGATCCGCCAACTTCTCCACCACCCCCCGACCGACGGCTCCGACAACCCGGTGCACGACGCGGGCGCACGAATCCTCCAGGGGCCCGGTCCCACCACGGTGACGCGCCACGTGGACGCCACCCTGACGCAGGTTCAGGAAGCCGCGGCGCCACACGCGGGCATGCACATCCTTGCCGTCCTCGGTGAGATCGATGACGAGGTCGGGAGAGGGGAGCCGCCGAGTAGCGCTGCCCCAGGCGGCCAGGCTCGGGACGTCGACCACGGTGACGGAGCCGTGCGTTGCGTCACGATCGCGCTCCGGGGGGATGGCTACCCGCACGACGGTCACGTCGAACCCGCCGAGATGTGAGGCGAGCGCCTCCATCGCCGCCATTCCACCCGAGGTCGGGTCGGCGACGATCATGGCGCGTCGCGGCTGCTCGCCGCGCGAACCGACCAGCCGCACCGCCCCGTCGAGCACGTCGGTCGGGAGCGGGAGCACGACACCCGGCTGGCCGCCCTGCCGAAGACTGCGAGAGACGTCGCGTGCAAAGCGTCGAAGAGATGTAGGCACGGTGGACCTCCACGGCTGCACCCCGCCGGCGCGACCGACGAAGGCTCGGATGGCATCGTTCCGTCGGACGGTATCGCGGTGACTCCGCTCCGACCGTCAACGCCGCGTGAACACCCGGTGCACCCGTGCCGAGCCGTGGCGCACGACCTCTGAGAGGGGCGCGCGGGGCCCCGACCGTCGGTCGGTCGCGCGACGAGATCACCACCACATCGGCGCCCGCACGATCATTCGAGCTCAGCGCACGGTACGAGCATCCTCACGGCCGGCATCACCTTGACGGCCTTCAGGAGAGGTGCCCTAGCTCGCCGACCGGTGCCGGTCGGCGAGCAGGCGGGCGGGCGTCTCGTCGTCGAACTCGGCGAAGAACTCCCCCACCCGCTCGGTGAGCTCGCTCATCCCGTCGCACGCGAACAGGGTGGGCTGGTAGTGCGAGATGTCGTACTCCACGGTGCCCATCGAATAGAAGTCGAGCGGCAGGATGGTGGCACCGCGGAACTCCTCGATCTCGCCGTACGAGGACAGCAGGCCCGCGCCGTACGCGCGCAGCTCCCCGTCCTCGTACATCACCCCGAACTCGATGGTGAACCAGAAGACGTCCGCCACGAACTGCAGCCCCTCGGCCGTCTCGCACCGCCGCGCTGCCTCGCCCGCCCGTCTCTTCACGTCGGCGATCGCCGGGTTCGCGAGCAGGTTCCCGTGCCCCACGACCTCGTGGATGATGTCCGGTTCAGGGGTGTACAGGGGCTGCGACCCGTGCCGCAGGTACTGCGTGGAGTGGAAGACGCCGTCGGCGAGCGACCCGTAGAACTGGTCCAGGGGCACCAGCCCGGCGGCCGGGTGCAGACGGAAGCCGCTGAGCGGCTCCAGGCCGGCGCTCACCTCGTCGAGCTGCGGCACCCGGTCGGTCGGCAGGCCGAGGGCTTCCTTGCCCTCGAGGTAGCCACGGATCGCCAGGCGCTCGTGCTTGGGCGTGAGCTCGGCGCACACGGTGCGCCAGATCTCGTTCTCCGCGTCCGTGTACTCGACGCGAGGCACGGGGTCGCCCGGCGACCAGCGCAGCGCAGGGCCGGCGATGACCTCCCGGCGTCGCCGGTACTCCGGGTCGTTCGCGCCGGGATGGTCGTCGGTGAGGTGCACCGTGACGCCGTGCTCGTCCTCGGTGACGGGGGCGTAGAGCTGACCTTCCTCGAACATGCGGTCAGACTACGCCCGGCACCACCGTCTCGACAGGTGGACATCCGACGGCGCCGGAGCTCCACCCGGCGCCCTCAGCTCGCCCGGCGCAGCCCCGTCCGCCGCGCACGCAGCGTCGCGAGCGCCTCCTCGAGCAGCGCGGCGCCGTCCTCCTCGGAGCGGCGTTCCTTCACGTATGCCAGGTGCGTCTTGTACGGCTCGTTCCGCACCGGCTCCGGCGGGTTGGCCGCGTCCAGCCCGGCGGGGAAGCCGCAGCGCGGACAGTCCCAGAACTCCGGAGGCTCGACGTCCTCGTTCGCCGAGAAGCTCGGCGTCGTCTCGTGCCCGTTCGCGCACCAGTACGAGACCCGCACCCGGGGTGCCGTCTCGCCGCGCTCGGACTCTCCCAGCGGACCCGCGCCCACGCGCGAGCCCCGGATCGCATGACCGGCTGTAGCCACGTCCTGTCGTCCTCACCTTCGACTCAGTGGGCGTACGCCCACGGACGATCTTCGTGAACCGTCGAGCCGGGCTCGTCACCCGGCCCTGTTGCCCCCGCACCGGTCCGGGCCTGAGCCTGGGCCGGTGACGGTCGCGGTCGTGCCGGCTCAGCTCACCTTCGTGATGAGACCCAGCAGCACGATCACGACGAACCAGACGAGCGCGAAGCTCACCGTGATCCGGTTGAGGTTGCGCTCGGCGACGCCGGAGCTTCCGGCGGCGCTCGAGATCCCCCCGCCGAACATGTCGGACAGACCGCCGCCCTTGCCCTTGTGCATCAGGATGAGCAGGGTCAAGAAGGCGCTGGTGATCACCAGGAGAACCTGAAGGATGATCTGCAAAACGTCCACGGTGTCCTCGGCTGTCCTCGTTCGTCGTCCGTCCCGCGGGGCGGGCTTCTGTTCGTCACCTGACCAGGACGTCGTCCCGGCCGGGTCAAGAGTATGTGACGGACGCCTCCCGAGGCGAACACCGATGTTTCCATCGGGTGACGATCCCGGGAGGCGTCCGGCGGGCGGGCCGAGGCCCGCCGTGGGATGTCGCGTCAGGCGACGTGCGACTGGTAGCGCGCGATCTTCGCGAACTCGACCGGGTCGAGGCTCGCGCCACCGACCAGCGCGCCGTCGACGTCGGGCTGCGCCATGATCTGCGCGACGTTGCCCGACTTCACCGAGCCGCCGTACAGGACGCGCACGCCCGCGGCGAGCTCCGCGTCGTACAGCTCCGCGAGGCGGCCGCGGATCGCGCCGCAGACCTCCTGCGCGTCGTCCGGGGTCGCGACCTCGCCGGTGCCGATCGCCCACACGGGCTCGTAGGCGACGACGACCTGCGCGGCCTGCTCCGCCGGCACGTCGGCGAGGGCGGCGTCGACCTGCGCGAGGGTGTACGACACCTGCTCGCCGGCCTTGCGCACGTCCAGCCCCTCCCCGACGCACAGGATCGGCACGAGGCCGTGCTCGAAGGCGGCGCGGACCTTGGCGTTCACCAGCGCGTCGTCCTCGGCGTGGTACTCGCGGCGCTCGGAGTGCCCGACCGCCACGTAGGTGCAGCCCAGGCGGGCCAGCATCGGGCCCGAGACCTCGCCCGTGTAGGCGCCCGACGCGTGCGTCGACAGGTCCTGCGCGCCGTAGCGCACCTCGAGCTTGTCGGCGTCCACGAGGGTCTGCACCGAGCGCAGGTCGGTGAACGGCGCCAGGACGGCGACCTCCACGGCCCCGTAGTCGTGCTTCGCGTCCTTGAGCGTCCACGCGAGCTTCTGCACCGCGGCGATCGCCTCGGTGTGGTCCAGGTTCATCTTCCAGTTGCCCGCCATCAGGGGCGTGCGGGTGGTGGCCACGATGGGCTCCTCGTTCTCTCGTGCTGGGTGGGAAGGATCGGTCGGTGCCGGAGACCGGTGGGTCAGCCGGCGAGCACCGCGAGGCCCGGGAGCTCCTTGCCCTCGAGCAGCTCCAGGCTGGCACCGCCACCGGTGGAGATGTGGCTGAAGCCCGCCTCGTCGAAGCCGAGCGCCCGCACGGCCGCGGCCGAGTCGCCGCCGCCCACGATGGAGAACGCGCCGGCCGCGGTCGCGTCGACGATGCCCTGCGCGACGGCGCGGGTGCCCGCGGCGAACGCGTCGAACTCGAACACGCCCATGGGGCCGTTCCAGACAACCGTCTTCGCGTCCGCGAGCCGCGCCGCGAACAGCGCGCCGGACTCGGGGCCGATGTCGAGGCCCATCGTCCCGTCGGGGATCTGGTCGGCCGGCACGGTGCGGTGCGGGGCGTCGGCGGCGAACGAGTCGGCGGCGACGATGTCGGTGGGCAGCACGATCGCCACGCCGGACTCGGCAGCCTGGGCGAGGTAGCCCTTCACGGTGTCCACCTGGTCCGCCTCGAGCAGCGACGACCCCACGGAGTGGCCCTGCGCGGCGAGGAAGGTGAAGACCATGCCGCCGCCGATGAGCAGCCGGTCGGCCTTCGTCAGGAGGTTCTCGATGACCCCGAGCTTGTCGGAGACCTTCGAGCCGCCCAGGACGACGGCGTACGGCCGCTGCGGGTCCGTGGTGGCACGGGAGAGCGCCTCGACCTCGGTGAGGACGAGGTCGCCGGCCGCGGCCGGGAGCAGCTTCGCGACGTCGTAGACCGACGCCTGCTTGCGGTGCACGACGCCGAAGCCGTCGGAGACGAACGCGTCGGCCAGCGCGGCCAGCTCGCCCGCCAGCTCCTCCCGCTCCGCGTCGACCTTCGAGGTCTCGCGGGCGTCGAACCGGACGTTCTCCAGGAGGGCCACCTGGCCGTCGGCCAGGGCGGCGACGGTCTCCTGGGCCGACGGGCCGGTCACGTCGCCCGCCAGGGCCACGTCCTGGCCCAGCAGCTCGCCGAGGCGCGCGGCCACGGGCGCCAGGGAGTAGGCGGGGTTCGGCTCGCCCTTGGGGCGGCCGAGGTGGGCGGTCACGACGACGCGCGCGCCGGCGTCCTTGAGGCGCTTCAGCGTGGGCAGCGCGGCCTTGATCCGGCCGTCGTCCGTGATGGTGGTGCCGTCGAGCGGCACGTTGAAGTCCGAGCGGACGAGGACGCGCTTGCCGCGCAGCTCGCCCAGGGTGTCGATGGTCTTCATGAGGCACACCTGTCCGTCAGGGCCCGGTGCGTGCGGCGCGACCGTCGTCCGTCCGCACGTCCTGGGCCGGGGTCATCTGGTCCGTACATGACGACGTCCGCGTGCGCGGCCGGAGATCGGCGCGCACGCGGACGTCGTGACTCACGCTCGAGCGGTGTCGGGCGCCGGAGTCGTCAGAGCTTCTCGCCGACGTGGACGGTCAGCGCGACGAGCGAGTTGGAGTAGCCCCACTCGTTGTCGTACCACGAGACGACCTTGACCTGGTTGCCGATCACCTTGGTCAGCTTCGAGTCGAAGATGCTCGTGTGCGGGTTGGTGACGATGTCCGACGACACGATCTCGTCGTCCACGTACTCCAGGGTGCCCTTGAGCGGGCCCTCGGCGGCGGCCTTGACCGCGGCGTTGACCTCCTCGACCGTGACCTCCTTCGGCGCCTCGAAGGTGAGGTCCGTGGCCGAGCCGGTGATGACCGGGACGCGCAGGGCGTAGCCGTCGAGCTTGCCCTTCAGCTCCGGGAGGACCAGGGCGACGGCCTTGGCGGCACCCGTGGTGGTCGGCACGATGTTCTGCGCGGCGGCGCGGGCGCGGCGGAGGTCCTTGTGCGGGCCGTCCTGCAGGTTCTGGTCGCCCGTGTACGCGTGGATCGTCGTCATGAGGCCGCGCTCGATACCGATCGAGTCGTTGAGGGCCTTGGCGAGCGGCGCGAGGCAGTTCGTGGTGCACGACGCGTTCGAGATGATGTGGTGCACGGCCGGGTCGTACTGGTCGTTGTTCACACCCATGACGAAGGTCGCGTCCTCGTTCTTCGCCGGGGCGGAGATGATGACCTTCTTGGCGCCGGCGTCGATGTGCGCCTTGGCCTTGGTGGCGTCGGTGAAGAAGCCGGTGGACTCGATGACGATGTCCGCGCCCAGCTCGCCCCAGGGGAGGTTCGCGGGGTCGCGCTCGGCGAGCGCACGGATCTTCTGGCCGTCGACGACGATGTTCTCGTCGTCGAAGTCGACCGACTTCGGGAAGCGGCCGAGCACCGTGTCGTACTTGAGCAGGTGGGCCAGAGTCTTGTTGTCGGTCAGGTCGTTGACGCCGACGACCTCGATGTCCGCACCCGACTCCACGAGAGCGCGGTAGAAGTTCCGTCCGATCCGACCGAAGCCGTTGATCCCGACGCGGATGGTCACGATTGCCCTCCTCAGGGCGCGCCGGTGGGATCCCGGCGCACACGGTTGATGCCGACTTCCGCACGCCGCGAGGGGCGTGCTGATGATTCACGTCGTGACCCCGGGACCACCCGACGTTCTTCCACCGGGCGGTCAGCCTTGGGTCACGTCGTCGTCACCTGACGGAATGAGCCTATACCCGAACGGACGGTGCCGCTGACCCTCGACGGCCTCGTGAGACGTGTGGTCTGACCATATGGGACGCGAACCCTGCCAGGCCCCCACGACGCCCGTCGCGAGCCGACCGCTCGGGCGGTCGGACGCTGTCAGAGGTCGAGGAGCTCGGGGCTCAGGCCGGCCTCGGTGTCCGGGATCCCGACCTCGATCGCCCGCTTGTCCGCCGTCGACAGGAGCCTCCGGATCCGGCCCGCGACGGCGTCCTTGGACAGCGGCGGGTCGGCCAGCTGACCCAGCTCCTCCAGGGAGGCCTGCTTGTGCGCCAGGCGCAGCTCCCCCGCCTGGCGCAGGTGCTCGGGCACGTCCTCGCCCAGGATCTCGAAGGCGCGCTGCACCCGGGCGCCGGCCGCGACGGCGGCCCGCGCCGACCGCCGCAGGTTCGCGTCGTCGAAGTTCGCGAGCCGGTTGGCCGTGCCGCGTACCTCGCGCCGCGCGCGCCGCTCCTCCCAGATCTCACGGGTGCGCACCGCGCCCATCCGTCGCAGGATCTCCCCGATCGCCTCGCCGTCGCGCACCACGACGCGGTCCACGCCCCGCACCTCCCGCGACTTCGCCTGCACGCCCAGGCGCCGCGCGGCACCGACCAGCGCGAGCGCCGCCTCCGGCCCGGGGCAGGTGACCTCCAGCGCCATCGACCGGCCGGGCTCGGTGAGCGACCCGTGCGCGAGGAACGCGCCCCGCCACACCGCCTCGGCCTCCACGACGCCCGCCGACACGACCTCTGGTGCCAGGCCGCGCACCGGCCGCCCCCGGGAGTCCAGGAGGCCGGTCTGGCGGGCGAGCGACTCTCCGTCGCGCACCACGCGCACCACGTACCGGTTGTTCTTGCGCAGCCCCCCGGCCTGCACCACGATCAGGTCGCTCGTGTGCCCGTAGAGCTCGGTGATCGACTGTCGCAGGCGCGCCGCGGCCGCCTCGTCGTCCAGCTCTGCCTCGATCACCACGCGGCCCGAGATGATGTGCAGCCCGCCGGAGAACCGCAGCGTCGACGAGACCTCCGCCTTGCGGCACGACGTCCGGGTCACCTTGATCCGCGCGAGCTCGTCCTTCACCTCTGCCGTCAGCGCCATGGCGTCATCCTGCCACGCGGGGCAAGCACCCTCGGAGCAGGGCGGGAGAGGTCACACGTCCCCGTAGACGCCCTCGAACACGTCGCGGTAGGCGGCGGCCAGGCGCAGCGGGTCGTGCTGCGCCTGGCCGTTCCCCCGACGGACCTGACGCATCAGCAACCGAGCCCCCATGGCCTGGGCCGCGTCGGCGAGCTCGTCCACGTCCTCGACCGCCGACGGGTCGGCCAGCACCGCGTCGACGCGCAGCCCCGGCGCGTGCCGGAAGAGCGCCTCGAGGTGATCGGTGGCCGTGAGCCCCTGGGTCTCGCCGCGCTCGGCGGCCAGGTTGAGCGTCACGCACACCCGTGCCTCGGTCTCGTGGAGCGCCGTCGCGAGCTCCGGCACCAACAGGTGCACCAGCACCGACGAGTACCAGGAGCCGGGCCCGAGCACCACCCAGTCGGCGGCGCGCACCGCCTCCACCGCCTCGGGGCACGCGGGCGGGTCCGCCGGCACCAAGCGCAGCTGCTCGATCCGGCCCTCGGTCACCGCGACGCGGCTCTGCCCCACGACGGTGTCCAGCGTGGCGCCGTCGTCGCTGCGCACGTCCGCCTCGACCACCAGGGGCACCGACGCCATCGGCAGCACGCGCCCCCGCGCGCCGAGCAACCTGCCCACCCAGTCGAGCCCCGTCACGGTGTCGCCGAGCAGCTCCCACAGCGCGACGATCATGAGGTTGCCCATGGCGTGCTTGTCCAGGCTGCCGCCCGAGACGAACCGGTGCTGCAGCAGGTCGCTCCACGTACGGCCCCACTCGGAGTCGTCGCACAGCGCCGCGAGCGCCATGCGCAGGTCGCCGGGCGGCAGCACGTCGAGCTCGTCGCGCAGCCGGCCCGACGACCCGCCGTCGTCCGCGACGGTCACGACGGCGGTCAGGCGGTCGGACATCAGGCGCAGCGCGGACAGGCTCGCGAACAGCCCGTGCCCTCCCCCGAGGGCCGTCACCGCCGGCGCCCCCGGGTTCGCGACCGACGGCGTCGTCACTCCTTCCCCAGGTCGCGCGCCGTGAGAGAGACCCGCTGGCCCCCGTCCCGCAGCCGCTGGGCGATCTCTCCCGCGATCGCGACCGAACGGTGCTTCCCGCCCGTGCACCCGACGGCGATCGTCACGTACCGCTTCTCCTCGGCGAGGTAGCCCGCGAGGACGGGCTCGAGCGCCGCGACGTACCGGTCCACGAACTCCAGCGCGCCGGGCCGGGCCAGGACGTACTCCCGCACCGGTGCGTCCCGGCCGGTGAGGTGGCGCAGCTCGGTGATCCAGTACGGGTTCGCGAGGAAGCGGACGTCCACCACGTGGTCGGCGTCGAGCGGGATGCCGTACTTGAAGCCGAAGGCGAGCACGTTCACCCGCAGCGCGTCGGGGGCCCCGTCCGCGACGGCCGCCCGTACCTCCCGGGCGAGGTCGTGCACCGACAGCTCCGACGTGTCGATGACGACGTCCGCCCGTTCCGCGATCGACGCGAGCGCGCGGCGTTCCTCGCCGATGCCGTCGAGGATCCTCCCCTCGCCCTGCAGCGGGTGCGGGCGGCGGACGCTCTCGTAGCGCCGCACGAGCGTCTCGTCGCGCGCGTCGAGGAACAGGATCCGGTAGTTGGCGCCCGCCTCGCGCAGGTGCTGCAGCACGCGGGTGAGCTCGGCGAAGTACTCCCGGCCCCGCACGTCCACCACGACCGCGAGGCGCTCGACCGACGAGCCCGCGCGGGTCATGAGGTCGACGAGCGGCACGATCATCATCGGCGGCAGGTTGTCGACCACGAACCAGTCGAGATCCTCCAGGACGCCGGCGGCCCGCGACCGGCCGGCGCCCGACATGCCGGTGATGATCAGCACCTCCGGCTCGGACTGCTCCGGGGCGGGGGTCGTGGCCTCGATCTCGGGGATGCCCTGCGGGACGGTGATGGGGTCCGGCTCGCTCATGCGCCCAGCATGCCAGGGCTCGCACCGTCGTGGCTGGTCGGCGCGCTGCCCGCGTCGGGCATCACGGCCGCGGAGGGCGCGTCGGACGCCGCGTCCGGTCCTTCGCCGTCGCCGCCGAGCGCGGCGACGACCGCCTCGGCGGTCCGCCGGCCCATGCCGCGCACCTGGGCGATCTCGTCCACACCCGCGGCACGCAGCCGCTTGACCGAGCCGAACGTGCTCAGCAGCGCCTTGCGGCGGGTCGGCCCGAGGCCCGGCACGTCGTCCAGGACGGACGCCGTCATGCCCTTGCTCCGTCGCCGCCGGTGCTGCGTGATGGCGAACCGGTGCGCCTCGTCCCGCACGCGCTGCAGCAGGTACAGGCCCTCCGAGGAGCGCTGCAGGATCACCGGGTAGTCCTCGCCGGGGACCCACACCTCCTCGAGCCGTTTCGCGAGCCCGCACAGCGCGACGTCGGTGACGCCCAGCTCGTCGAGGGCGCGCTGCGCCGCCGCCACCTGCGGCGGTCCGCCGTCCACGACGACGAGGTTCGGCGGGTACGCGAACCGCTTGCGCTCCCCCGGCTCCTCGGCGGGGACCTCGCCCGAGCGCGGACGGGCGGGGACGCGCGCGGGCGCGCCGTCGCGGCTGTCGTCGCTGTCGTCGAGCTCCACGTCGCCCGACGCCAGCCGGTCCGCCAGGTACCGCCGGAACCGCCGCGTGATCACCTCGTGCATGGCCTCGGTGTCGTCGCGCGCCCCGTCGCCCTCGGGTCCGCGGATCGAGAACGTGCGGTACTCGCTCTTGCGCGGGAGCCCGTCCTCGAACACGACCATCGACGCCGACTGATACGTGCCCTGCGTGTGGGAGATGTCGTAGCACTCGATGCGCAGCGGGGCGGACTCCAGGCCCAGCGACTCCTGGATCTCGCGGAGCGCCTGGCTACGCGTGGTGAGGTCGCCCGCCCGGCGCGTCCGGTGCAGGTTGAGGGCGTGCTCCGCGTTCGCCTTCACGGTGGCGGCGAGCTCGCGCTTGTCCCCGCGCTGCGGCACCCGCAGCTCCACCCGGGCGCCGCGCAAGCCGGTCAGCCAGGCCGTCATCTGGCCGGGGTCCGGTGGCAGCACGGGGACCAGCACCTCGCGCGGGACGGCGTCGCGCGTCTCGCGCCGGGACGCGGCGCGGCCCTCGGCGTCGAGGTCGGCCTCCGCCGCCGCCGCGCGCGCGTCCTCGACGGCGCCGTACACCTGCTGCAACAGGTGCTCCACGAGCTCCGCGTCCGTGACGTCCTCGACCTTCTCCACGATCCAGCCGCGCTGCCCGCGGATGCGCCCGCCCCGCACGTGGAACACCTGGACGGCGGCCTCGAGCTCGTCGCCCGCCAGTGCGAAGATGTCGGCGTCGGTCGCGTCGGGGAGCACGACGGCGTTCTTCTCCGTGGCGCGACGCAGCGCCTGGATGTCGTCGCGCAGGCGGGCGGCCTGCTCGTACTCCATGGACGCGGCGGCCTCGTTCATCCGCGCCGTCAGGCGTCGCTCGAACCGCTGCGTGTCGCCCGCCATGAAGTCGCAGAAGTCCTGCGCCAGCTGCTTGTGCTCGTCGATACCGATGCGGCCGACGCACGGCGCCGAGCACTTGTCGATGTAGCCCAGCAGGCACGGGCGACCGGTCTGGTGCGCGCGGCGGTACACGCCGGCCGAGCAGGTGCGGACCGGGAAGACCCGCAGCAGGAGGTCCAGGGTCTCGCGGATGGCCCACGCGTGGCCGTACGGCCCGAAGTACCGGGTGCCGGGGCGCTTGGCGCCGCGCATCACCTGGGCGCGCGGCACCTCCTCCGCCATCGTCACCGCGAGGTAGGGGTACGACTTGTCGTCGCGGTACTTCACGTTGAACCGCGGGTCGTACTCCTTGATCCACGAGTACTCGAGCGCCAGCGCCTCGACCTCGGTGCCCACCACCGTCCACTCGACCGAGGCAGCCGTGGTGACCATGCTCTGCGTGCGGTGGTGCAGGTGCGCGACGTCCTGGAAGTAGTTCGACAGCCGAGCCCGCAGGTTCTTCGCCTTGCCCACGTAGATCACCCGGCCGTGCGCGTCGCGGAACCGGTAGACGCCGGGCGACGTCGGGATCTCCCCCGGCTTCGGGCGGTAGGTCGCTGGGTCGGCCATGCCGTCAGCCTAGGTCAGGCCACCGACGCCCCCGACGCCGCGCCGGAAGGGCGGCGGGCCGGCGGCGGCTACTTCGTCGTGCCCGCCGTGACGGACCCCTGGAGCTGGCGCTGGAAGATCAGGTAGGCGATGAGCACCGGCACGATCGTCACCACCACCGCCGCGAACATCGCGCCGAAGTCCACGGCGTACCCCGCCGACGACACGAAGGCGGCCAGCCGCTGGGACAGCACGTAGTTCTGCTGCTCCGGGTTCAGCGCGATCGGCAGGATGAACTGGTTCCACAGACCGAGGAAGTTGAAGATCGCCACCGACGCCATGCCCGGCCGCGCCATCGGCATCATCACCTGGAAGAAGGTCCGCCAGTGACCCGCGCCGTCGATCGCCGCCGCCTCGGCGATGTCGTCCGGCAGCCCCCGGAAGAACGCGTAGAGGAAGAACACGGTGAAGGGCAGCGCGAACGCCACGTACACGACGATCAGCCCTGGCAACGTCCCGAGCAGGCCGGCGTTCTGGAGCACGAAGAACAGCGGGACGATCGCGAGGAAGACCGGGAACGTCAGGCCCGCCAGCATGAGGTAGTAGATCGCCCGGCGCCCGGGGAACTCGAAGCGGGCGAGCACGTAGGCGCACATCGCCCCGAGGAGCATGACGAGCACCAGCGCGGTCCCCACCACGATGATCGTGTTCACGAAGGCCCGGCCGATCTGGGCGTCGACCCACGCGTTCTCGTAGTTGATGAACGACCAGTCGGCCGGCAACGAGAACGGCGAGGCGAAGATCTCCGCGCTCGTCTTGAAGGAACCGATGAACACCCAGATCATCGGCGCGATGACGAGGATGCACCAGATCACGAGGACGGTGTGCGAGACCCCGGCGGCGAGACGGTCACCGCCGGACGCGCGGGCGGCCCGGGTCTGCGGGACGGCGCGTGCCGCGCGGGGCATCGCCTGGGCGTGGGCGGTCATCCCCGACCCCTTTCGCTGCGGCCGCCTGCGAGGCGGTTCACGGTGAACACCAGCGCGGCGAAGACCAGGGTCACGATCGCCATCGCCACGCCCATCGCGCTGGCGTAGCCGAACTTCCCCTCGGTGAACGCCGTGCGGAACAGCTGCTGGGACATCACGAGCGTCGAGTTGTCGGGGCCGCCCTGAGGGTTGAGCGCCTGCACGTACACGAACAGGTCGAGCGCGATGATCCCGAGGTAGATGTAGGCGGTCTGCACGTTGTCCCGGATGAGCGGCAGCGTGATGGACCACGACGTGCGCCACCGTCCGGCGCCGTCGATCCGCGACGCCTCGTAGATCTCCGACGGCACGCCCTTGATCGCCGCGATGAACAGCAGCATGTAGAAGCCGACGAACCCCCACACGACGACGAACATCGTCACCGGCATCGCGGTGCCCACGTTCCCCAGCCAGGCGAACGACTGGAAGCGGTCGAGCCCGAGCCCCGTGAGGATGCCGTTGACGAGCCCGTTGCTCGGGTCCAGGATCAAGCGCCACATGATGCCGACGGCGATGGCCGGGATGACGTAGGGAAAGAGGGAGACCACGCGGTAGAAGCCGGCGCCGCGGACCCCGCGCACCTGCCCCATGCCCGACCCGCCGACCGTGATGAGGATCGCGAACGTCAGCGCGACGGCGATGGTGATGAGGGGGATGAACAGGCCGAACATCACGCTGTTGCCGACGGCGTTGACGAACCGCGGATCCTGCAGCAGCGTCGTGAAGTTCGCCAGCCCCACGACGTCGAACTCGGTCGTGAAGCCCGACCAGTTGGTGAGCGCGTAGAACGCGGCCTGGACGAACGGCCAGATCACGAAGACGAGGAACAGCGCGAGCGGCAGCCCGAGGCAGACGACGAAGAAGCTCACGCTGTCGAACGACCACCCACCGGCCCGCCGCCGGCGGGGCCCGTTGCCGGGCCCCGCGGCAGCCCCCTCGTCGGTGGGCAGGATCTGCCCCGCGCCGGGGATGGCGGTCATGACACCTCGATCTTGTCGATCGTGTCGTCGTTCGCGATGCGGTCCGTGATGGCCTGCAGCTCCTTGGTGAGGTCCGCCACCGACTTCTTGCCGTCGAGGAAGGAGTTCCAGATCGGGAGCTGCTCCTGGTTCATGCCGTACGTGTTGACGAAGTTGAACGTGAAGATGTCGGTCCCGGCCGCGCTGAGCATCTCGGTCTGCGACACCAGTGCCGTCGACCCGAACCCGTCGGCGGGGACGATGTCCTTCACGATCGTCGGGGCCAGCTTGGTCTTGGAGAAGTTCGTGGCCGCCTCCTTCGAGAGCATGACCCGCAGGAGCTCCTTGCCGCCCGCGACGCTCTTCGCCTGCGAAGGCACGATGAACGGCTCGCCGGCGGTCGAGTGCAGCGCGGTGGTCGGCATGGCCGGGCTCGCGGTGACCGAGAAGCTCGGGACGCCCTTCATCTGGAAGTCGGGCGCCGTCTGGTCCTTCATCTCGTTCTCGATCCAGGACCCCGACGGGTAGAGCAGCGCCTCCTCCTTGTTGCTCCACTGCGCCTGGGCCGCGGTGAACTGTGTCCCCGACCCGCCGGGCTTGAAGTACCCGGCGTCGACGATCTCCTTCATGATCGTGAAGGTGGCCTGGAGGGAGTCGTTCGACCAGCAGTCGGGCTCGAGGTTCTCGAGCGCCAGCCGGACCTCGTCGCCGCCCTCCTTGATGGCCGACTCGATCGCGAGGGTCTGGTAGTAGGTCGCGGCCTCGGTGCCCCACAGGAAGAGGTACTTGCCGGCCTCCTTCGCCTCCGCGCCGAGCGCCTTGGCCTCCTCCCAGGTCGCGGGAGGTGTCCATCCGTTCTTCTCGAACAGGCTGCCCGAGTACCAGACGCCGTAGACGGTGAGCACGTAGTTGAGGGCCGCGAACTTGTCCCCGTAGGTCCCCGGGGCGAGGACGCCCTCGTACAGCGTGTCGCGGATGGTCGTGCCCTCGACGTTGGGCGCGTCGATGATGTCCGTGAGGTCCTCGAGCTGGTCGAGGATCGTGTTGAACCCGATCGACTGGGCGCCGGAGTTGTCCACCAGGTCGGGAGGGTTGCCTCCGACGAACCGCGGCTGCAGCTCCGTCGCGATCTGCGTGGAGGGCGAGACCTTCACGGTCGAGCCCGCGTGCAGGCCGGCGAGGACCGTTCCGGCGAACTCGACGTAGTCGACGCCGTAGCCGCCGTCGAAGATCACCGCGTCGACCGTGGTGTTCTCGGCCATGCCGAACGGGTTCTTCGCGTCCATCTCGCCGCCGGGTGCGGCGCTGCTGGTCTCGTCGCCCCCTCCCCCGCCCGTGGCGCAGGCCGCGAGGGGGAGACCGAACGGGACGGCGGCGGCCGTGTACATCACGGCGCGGAGCACCGACCGACGGGAGGGCTGGGAAGGGATGCTGCTCTGGTCAGTGCTGAAGTTGTTGGTCATCGTCGTTGATGCCCTTCGTGTCAGGGTGCGTCGGTGGACGCCCCGTCAACCGTGCTGCTCTGCCCGCTCGGGCCCTGCGCCGACCTCCTCGTCTCGCGCCACGGTGAGCCGTTGCGGCGGGTTCCGCACCGCTCACGGAAATATCTCCCATCCACCACGGGGATGGAGTGGAAAATATTCACGCACGGTCGCCACGTCAACAGTCGACACGACAGTGTGACCGGACTGGTATAGATCACCCGCTCGCGTGCGGGTGGCCCCTTACGGGGTCGGCGCCGCGAGCCGCACCGGCGCGGGCTCCACGAGGACCGCGAAATTGACCGACCGTGCGATGAAGCACAGGGCGTGCGCGCGGTGGTGGAGCTCCGCCACGGCCTCGTCGGTCGCCTGCGGGCCCGCGTCGACGGTCACCCTCGGTCGCAGCGTGACGTCCGTGAACTGCCCCTCGCCCCGGGACTCCACCCGCATCGTGCCGGTCGTCTCGTCCACGTACTCGCGGACCACGAGGCCGTGCTCGGCGGCCAGGTGCAGGAACCACAGCATGTGGCACTGCGCGAGGCTCGCGACGAACAGCTCCTCCGGGTTGTACCGCGCCGGGTCTCCGCGGAACGCCGGGTCGGCGCTGCCGGGCAGTGGCGGCTTGCCCACGACGCGGACCGTGTGATCCCGGGAGTACGACGTGTAGGACGTCGTCCCCTGCCCGCCACCAGGGTCGGAGGCACCGACCCCAGAAGCATCGGGCCAGGCGACGGTCACGGCGTAGTTGTGATGCGCTCCCATGGCCACACGCTAGGGCGTCAGGCGGCGCTGCGCTTACCGGGACGCTTCGACGTGCCCTTCCCCTTCGTCGTCGCCTTCCCGGAGCCCTTCGCGGAGTCCTTCGCGGACTCCTTCGCCGAGCTCCGCGCACGCGGCGCCGACGACGCCGACGTCGCGGCGGCGGACCGCGCCCGGCCGGCCGGGGCCGCGGTCGGCACCGTCGGGTGCTCCTGCAGGATCGGGGCGAGGAACCGGCCCGTGTGGCTGGCCTCCACCCGGGCGACCTCCTCCGGCGTACCCTCCGCCACGACCGTCCCGCCGCCGGAGCCGCCCTCCGGACCCATGTCGACGATCCAGTCCGAGCTCTTGATGACGTCGAGGTTGTGCTCGATCACCAGGACGGTGTTGCCCTTGTCCACGAGCGACTGCAGGACGCCGAGCAGCTTACGGATGTCCTCGAAGTGCAGGCCGGTGGTCGGCTCGTCCAGGACGTAGATGGTGCGGCCCGTGGAGCGCTTCTGCAGCTCGCTCGCAAGCTTGACCCGCTGCGCCTCTCCGCCCGATAGCGTCGGCGCCGGCTGCCCGAGCCGGACGTAGCCGAGGCCCACCTCGACCAGCGTGGTGAGGTAGCGCGAGATCGCGGGGAACGCGGCGAAGAAGTCCGCGGCCTCCTCGATCGGCATGTCCAGGACGTCCGCGACCGTCTTGCCCTTGAAGTGCACCTCGAGGGTCTCGCGGTTGTACCGCGCGCCGTGGCACACCTCGCACGGCACGTACACGTCGGGGAGGAAGTTCATCTCGATCTTCAGCGTGCCGTCGCCCGCGCACGCCTCGCAGCGGCCGCCCTTGACGTTGAAGGAGAACCGCCCGGGCCCGTAGCCGCGGACCTTCGCCTCCTCCGTCTCCGCGAAGATCTTGCGGATCCGGTCCCACACGCCCGTGTAGGTGGCCGGGTTGGACCGCGGCGTGCGCCCGATCGGCCCCTGGTCGACGTGCACGACCTTGTCGAGCTGGTCCATGCCCGTGACCCGGGTGTGCCGGCCCGCCACCTGGCGCGCGCCGTTGAGCTCGTTCGCGAGCACGGTGTGCAGGATCGAGTTGACGAGCGTCGACTTCCCCGAGCCCGAGACGCCGGTGACCGCCGTGAGCACGCCGAGCGGGAACGACACGTCGATCCCCCGCAGGTTGTTCTCCCGGGCGCCGACGACCGTGACCTTCCGGCCGGGGTCGGTCGCGCGACGCTCGGCGGGGAGCGCGATGCTGCGCCGGCCCGCGAGGTAGGCGCCCGTCATCGAGCCCTCGGCCTCGAGGAGCCCGGCGTAGTCGCCCGAGTGCACGACGCGGCCGCCGTGCTCGCCCGCCCCCGGGCCGACGTCGACGATCCAGTCGGCCGCGCGGATGGTGTCCTCGTCGTGCTCGACGACGATCAGCGTGTTGCCGAGGTCCCGCAGGCGGGTCAGCGTCTCGATGAGGCGCCGGTTGTCGCGCTGGTGCAGGCCGATCGACGGCTCGTCGAGCACGTACAGCACACCGACGAGGCCGGAGCCGATCTGGGTCGCGAGCCGGATGCGCTGGGCCTCGCCGCCCGACAGGGTCCCCGCCGGGCGCTCGAGCGAGAGGTAGTGCAGGCCCACGTCGACGAGGAAGCCGAGCCGGGCGTGGATCTCCTTGAGCACCTCGGCCGCGATGGCGCGCTCACGCTCGCCCAGCTCGAGCCCGTCGAGGAAGTGCTTCGCCTGGTCGATCGGCAGCCGGCACACGTCCCAGATCGACCTGCCCCCGACGGTGACCGCGAGCACCTCGGGCTTGAGCCGCGCCCCCGAGCACACGGGGCACGGGACCTCCCGCATGTAGGCCTCGTACTTCTCCTTCGACCAGTCGGACTCGGTCTCCCGGTGCCGCCGCTCCAGGAAGGTCACCGCGCCCTCGAAGCCCGTGGAGTACTGCCGTTCGCGGCCCCACCGGTTCTTGTACCGCACGTGCACCTGGTGGTTGCGACCGAACAGGATCGCGTCGCGGGCGCGCTGCGGCAGCGCGCGCCACGGCACGTCCATGGAGAAGCTCATCTCCTCCGCCAGGGCGGTGAGCACCCGCTCGAAGTACTCCGACGACGTCTGCGCCCACGGCACGACGGCGCCGTCACGCAGCGTCCTCTCCTCGTCCGGGACGACGAGGTCGGGGTCGACCTCGAGGCGGAAGCCGATGCCGGTGCACTCCGGGCACGCGCCGTACGGGGCGTTGAAGGAGAAGGTGCGCGGCTCGATCTCGTCGAGCGCGAGCGGGTGGTCGTTGGGGCACGCCCGCTTCTCCGAGAACTTGCGCACCCGGTCGAGGTCGTCGATATCGGCGTCGACGAGCTCGACCATGACCAGGCCCCCCGCGAGCCGCAGGGCGGTCTCCACCGAGTCGGTGAGGCGGCGCTGGACACCGTCGCGCGACACGAGGCGGTCGACGACGACCTCGATGTCGTGCTTGAGCTTCTTCTCGAGCGAAGGCGGGCTGGTCAGCTGCACCACCTCGCCGTCGACCCGAGCGCGGGCGAAGCCCTGCGTCTGCAGCTCGGCGAACAGGTCGGCGTACTCGCCCTTGCGCCCGCGCACGACGGGAGCGAGCACCTGGTAGCGCGTGCCCTCGGGCAGCTCGAGGAGCTTGTCGACGATCTGCTGCGGCGTCTGCGAGCGCACCGGCTCCCCGCACACGGGGCAGTGCTGCGTCCCCGCGCGGGCGAAGAGCAGGCGCAGGTAGTCGTAGACCTCGGTGATCGTGCCGACCGTCGACCGGGGGTTGCGGTTGGTCGACTTCTGGTCGATCGACACCGCGGGCGACAGGCCTTCGATGAAGTCGACGTCGGGCTTGTCCATCTGGCCGAGGAACTGGCGCGCGTACGCGGAGAGCGACTCCACGTAGCGCCGCTGCCCCTCGGCGAAGATCGTGTCGAACGCCAGGGAGGACTTCCCCGATCCGGACAGGCCGGTGAAGACGATCAGCCCGTCGCGCGGGAGGTCGAGCTCGATGTTGCGCAGATTGTGCTCGCGGGCGCCGGAGATGACGAGGCGGTTGCTCACCCGGGCATCCTACGTCCGAGCGCCGACATTCGTACAGGCGTTCTATGCGAAATCCGGTGCCTGACCGGTCACACCCGGGCGACCTGACGCTCCCCCGGACCGCTCCTGGACGCCCACGGCCGGTGCCCGACCGGGGTGCTTGGATACCGCCATGTCCGTCTACGCCGTCACGTACGTCTACGTCACCGACCCCGACCGCCTCGCCGAGGTCCGGCCGGAGCACCGGGAGTTCCTCCGCGACCTGCACGAGAGCGGCGCGCTGCGCGTGTCCGGTCCGTTGCCCGCCACGCCCGACGGCGAGCCCGGTGGCGCGCTCCTCGTCGTCGAGGCCGACGACGCGACCGGGGCGCTCGAGCTCCTCGCCGCCGACCCCATGCGTCGCGAGGGCCTTGTCGCGCACCGCGCGGCGCGCGAGTTCGTCCCCGTGATCGGCGGCTTCGCCGCCTGACACCGGTGGACGAGCGCGGGCCCGGACGGCATGCCGTCCGGGCCCGTGCTCGCGTCGTCAGCGCCCCGGGGCCTCCGGCCCGGAGGAGGCGGACGTGGAGCGGGGCTCCGACGTCGCGTCCTGCGCCTCGGGCACCTCGCCCGCCGGCGCCGTCTCCGGCGTGGCCACCGCGGCGGTGCGCCGCGTCTTCGCCAGGCTCGCGACGGTGGCGATCGCGATCGATCCGAGGATCACGGCCAGGGACAGCCAGATCGGGATCTCGGGCGCCCAGGCGACGTGCTCGCCGCCGTTGATGAACGGGAGCGTGTTGGTGTGCAGCGCCTCGAGGATGAGCTTGACGCCGATGAACCCGAGGATGACCGCCAGGGCGATCGGCAGGTAGACCAGCCGCTCGAGCAGGCCGCCGAGCAGGAAGTAGAGCTGCCGCAGCCCCATGAGGGCGAAGATGTTCGCGGTGAAAACGATGAAGGGGTCCTTCGTCAGCCCGAAGATCGCCGGGATCGAGTCGAGCGCGAACAGCAGGTCCGTCGAGCCGATCGCGACGAACACCACGAGCATCGGGGTGAACAGCTTCTTGCCGTCGACCACCGTGCGCACCTTCGCGCCGTCGTACTCCTTGCTCACCGGCAGCACGCGGCGCAGCAGGCGGATCGCGACGTTCTCCTTGAACTCCTCCTCGTCGCCCCCTCCCGCCACCAGCTTCACGGCCGTGTAGATGAGGAACGCCCCGAAGAGGTAGAACACCCACACGAACTGCTCGAGGATCGCCGCCCCGGCGAGGATGAACGCGCCGCGCAGGACCAGCGCGATGATGATGCCGACCATCAGCACCATCTGCTGGTGCCTCTTCGGCACCGCGAACCGCGACATGATGATGACGAAGACGAACAGGTTGTCCACGCTCAGGGAGTACTCGGTGAGCCAGCCGGCGTAGAACTCCCCGGCAGGGGCGGTGCCGCCCACCGCGAGCATGATCAGCCCGAACACCAGCGCCAGGGCGACGTAGAAGCCGACCCACAGGCCGCTCTCCTTCATGCTCGGCACGTGGGGGCGCCGGCCGACGATGGCGAGGTCGACGGCGAGCAGGACGATCAGCGCCGCGAGCGACGCCCACTCGAACCAGAGCGGAAGCTCGTGGATCATGCATCTCCTTCGGAGGACGTGGTCGCCCCCGCGGAGACCCGACGGTCACGGCGGTCCTTGGCCAGGGAGGCGACGGTCGTGATGGCGAGCACCACCACGATGAAGGACAGGGACAGGCTGGTCGAGATCTCGGGGATGGCCTCGACGTGGTGCCCGCCGTTGATGAACGGCAGCTCGTTGGTGTGCAGGGCGTGGATCACCAGCTTCACACCGATGAAGCCGAGGATCGCGGCGAGCCCGTAGTTGAGGTAGACGAGCCGGTCGAGGAGGCCGTCCACGAGGAAGTAGAGCTGGCGCAGGCCCAGCAGCGAGAACGCGTTGGCGGCGAACACCAGGTACGTCTCCTGGGTGAGGCCGAAGATCGCGGGGATCGAGTCGACGGCGAACAGCAGGTCGGCGCTGCCGATCGCGACCATGACGATGAGCATCGGCGTGATGTACCGCTTGCCGTCGATCTTCGTCGTCATCTTGTCGCCGACGTACGAGTCGGTCGTGGGGAAGATCCGGCGCGTCAGGCGCAGCACGCCGTTCTCGTTCCACTCCTCGTCGTGGCTGGTGCCCGAACGCGCCTGAGCGATCGCGGTCCAGATGAGGAATGCGCCGAAGACGTAGAAGACCCAGGCGAAGTTCGCGATGATCGCGGCGCCGGCGACGATGAACACCGTGCGCAGCACCAGCGCGATCGTGATGCCGATGAGGAGCACGCGCTGCTGGTACTCCCGGGGCACCCGGAAGCTCGTCATGATCAGGACGAAGACGAACAGGTTGTCGACGCTGAGCGACTTCTCGGTGATGTACCCGGCGAAGTACTCGCCGCCGTACGTCCCGCCCCACACGATCCACACGATCACCCCGAACACGACCGCGATCGCGACGTAGACCAGGGACCACGTGGCCGACTCGCGCAGCGTGGGGGCGTGCGGGGTGCGCACGTGGCCGACGTAGTCGACCGCGAGCATCGCGAGGATCACGCCGACCGTGACGACCCAGACCCAGACGGGCACATCCATGGAAACTCCTCCGGTACGTAGCACTGAGCACCGGAGGTCTTCCCCACCCGGAGCGGCTGCGAGCCTGGCGTCCGGGCCGACGAGGCCGGTCCGGCATCTGTGCCGGACGTGATGACGACCTCACCGTGGGCGGGGTACTCCCCTCCAACCCGCACACCTTACATGAGACCTCGGCCGCGCCATCCGCGCATGTCACGACGAGATCGCCGCCCGCCTCGGTGCCCGGGTCGCCTCCACGCAGGTGCGACGCCCGCGACGCTCAGGCCGTCGCGGCCTGGATCTGCCGCAGCTCCTTCTTCAGCCCGCCGATCTCGTCGCGCAGGCGCGCCGCGACCTCGAACTGCAGCTCCGCCGCCGCGGCGTGCATCTGGTCGCTGAGCTCCTGGATCAGCTCAGCGAGCTCGCCCGCGGCGGCGCCGGCGAGCCGGTTACCGGTGGTGGCGCCCTCCTTCGGCGAGCCCGGCACGGGGGCGCGGCCCTTGCCCTGCGCGGGCGCCGAGGCCTTGCGGTACCCGCCGGACAGCAACTCCTGCGTGTCGATGTCCTCGCGGGCGAGCATGTCGGTGACGTCCGCGATCTTCTTGCGGAGCGGCTGCGGGTCGATGCCGCGCTCCTCGTTGTACGCCACCTGCTTCGCGCGACGGCGGTCGGTCTCGTCGAGGGCGTACCGCATCGCCGGTGTGATCTTGTCCGCGTACATGTGCACCTGGCCGGTGACGTTGCGCGCCGCACGCCCGATCGTCTGGATGAGCGACCGCCCGGAGCGCAGGAAGCCCTCCTTGTCGGCGTCGAGGATCGCCACCAGAGACACCTCGGGCAGGTCCAGGCCCTCGCGCAGCAGGTTGATCCCGACCAGCACGTCGTACTCCCCCAGCCGCAGCTCGCGCAGCAGCTCGACGCGGCGCAGCGTGTCGACCTCGGAGTGCAGGTACCGCACCCGCACGTCCTTCTCGAGGAAGTAGTCCGTGAGGTCCTCGGCCATCTTCTTGGTGAGGGTCGTGACGAGCACGCGCTCGTCCTTCTCGACGCGCTCGCGGATCTCGTGCAGCAGGTCGTCGATCTGGCCGGTGGTCGGCTTGACGACCACCTGCGGGTCGACGAGGCCCGTGGGGCGGATCACCTGCTCGACCACGCCGTCGGACATGGACAGCTCGTAGTCGCCCGGGGTCGCGGACAGGTAGACCGTCTGGCCGATCCGCTCGACGAACTCCTCCCAGCGCAGCGGCCGGTTGTCCATCGCGCTCGGCAGCCGGAACCCGTGCTCCACGAGCGACCGCTTGCGGGACATGTCGCCCTCGAACATCGCGCCGATCTGGGGCACGGTCTGGTGCGACTCGTCGATGACGAGCAGGAAGTCCTCCGGGAAGTAGTCGAGCAGGGTGTTCGGGGGTGAGCCCTGCTCGCGGCCGTCGATGTGCCGCGAGTAGTTCTCGATGCCGCTGCACGTGCCGATCTGACGCATCATCTCGATGTCGTACGTGGTGCGCATGCGCAGCCGCTGCGCCTCCAGCAGCTTGTTCTGCCGCTCGAGGTCCGCCAGGCGGTCCGCGAGCTCGGCCTCGATGCCGCCGATCGCCCGCTCCATGCGCTCCGGTCCCGCGACGTAGTGCGTGGCCGGGAAGAGATAGACGCTCTGCTCGTTGCGGATCACCTCGCCCGTGAGCGGGTGCAGCGTCTGGATCGACTCGATCTCGTCGCCGAACATCTCGATGCGGACGGCGAGCTCCTCGTACACGGGGATGATCTCCACCGTGTCGCCGCGCACGCGGAACGTGCCACGGGTGAACGCCATGTCGTTGCGCGTGTACTGCATCTGCACGAAGCGCCGCAGCATGTCGTCGCGGTCGACCACGTCCCCGACGTCGAGCCGCACCATCCGGTCCACGTACTCCTGCGGGGTGCCCAGGCCGTAGATGCACGACACCGATGCCACGACGACGACGTCGCGGCGGGTCAGCAGCGACGACGTCGCCGAGTGCCGCAGTCGCTCCACCTCGTCGTTGATCGACGAGTCCTTCTCGATGTAGGTGTCCGTCTGCGCGATGTACGCCTCGGGCTGGTAGTAGTCGTAGTACGAGACGAAGTACTCGACGGCGTTGTTCGGCAGCAGCTCGCGGAACTCGGTGGCCAGCTGCGCGGCGAGCGTCTTGTTGGGCGCCATGACGAGCGTGGGCCGCTGCAGCTTCTCGATGAGCCACGCCGTCGTCGCGCTCTTGCCGGTGCCCGTCGCACCCAGGAGGACGACGTCCTTCTCCCCCGCCTGCACGCGGGACGCGAGGTCCGCGATGGCGGTGGGCTGGTCTCCGGAGGGCTCGTAGTCGGACACCACCTCGAAGGGGGCCACCGCACGCTGCAGGTCGGTCACGGGTCGCATGGCACCACCGTACGGCGCGCCTCCGACACCCACGTCCGCCCCAGGGAGCGCCCCGGACAGGGGGTGAATGTCCGACATTTCTTTTGTAAGGAGAGAGTAGTAACCCCTAGGGTGTCGGCGAGCCCGTGCCCGGGCGTCGAACAGTCCGCACGCACCCCGCGTCGCGCCCGAGTCAGTGGAGACCCATGCCTGCCGCCGCCACCCGCTTCCTCCTTCGCCGCCCGCTCACCCTGGGTGCGTGCGCGGCGCTCGCCGCCGGGCCAACCCTGGCCCCTGTCGGCGCCGCGGCGACGGACGGTGCGGCGCCGGTCGCGTGGTGCGCGGACCTGGGGGTCGACCGCCCTGTCGGCGTCTACGACAAGGCCGCCGTCGTGGACGACGGGGTCGGCATCTACGTCGGCGGCGACCTCGCAGTCTCCCGCGCCAAGGAGCTCGAGGGCCGGGTCGTCGTCGCGGGAGACGCCGACCTCGCCCGTGACGGCGGCCCCGACTCCCTCAACGTCGGCACGGCCGGGGGCGGCGGCTCCGCGATCGCGCCCGCGGGCGCGCGCGACCACCTCGTGGTGGGTGGTGACCTCGCCGCAGGGCCGCGCCTCCAGGTCGGCTTCAACACGCCCGGCGGCGGCAACGTCGTGGTCGGCGGGAGGATCTCCGGCGACGTGAGCACCGAGTCCTTCGTCGACCGCGACCGGGGCACCGTCCGCGAGGGCGTCGGGCGCGCGGCCGCGCTCGCCGCCTACACCGGCTACCCCGCCCTGGCGCGCGGCCTGTCGGACCGGGCCGCGACGTCCGCGACCGACGTCGACCTCGAGGGCGGGACGCTGACCCTGCGGGCCCCCGGTTCCTACCGGATCACCGCCGCCGAGGCGCGCGGCCTCGAGGTCCTCAGGGTCGACGGGAGGGCACCGGTCGCGATCACGGTGTCGGGCGCGGCGGTCTCGATGACGCTCGACCACGTCGAGGTCGCCGGCGAACGGGTCCACCAGGCGACCCAGTTCCTCGGCAGCTCGCTCCTGTGGTCCTTCCCCGACGCCACCTCCGTCGACCTCGGCACGAACGGCCAGCTCCCTGGCAGCCTCGTCGTCCCCGGCACGGACAGCACCCTCACCGTCGCGACGAGCACGAACGGTCGCGTCCTCGCCGCCGGCGACGTCGCCTACACCGGCGGCCACGGCATCGAGCACCACAACTACCCGTGGACCGGAGAGTGCGTCGACGTCCCCGCGGTCACCCCGCCGGGCGGCACCACCGAGGAGGGCGACGACGACCTGGAGGACGACGGCGAGGACGGGCTGGTGACGCCGACGCCGACCACGGAGCCCTCCCCCGCGGTCACCGAGGACTCCACCACCGGCCCGGCGGCGACGTCGCCCACGCCGGAGGCGGAGGGCGAGGACCCCGTCGACGGCCCGGCTCCCGTCGACGAGAGCGACGACGGCGCGGGGCTCCCGGAGGACGACCTCGTCGCCGCCGCGGCCGCGGGCGGCTCGGAAGAGCCGGCGCCGTCGTCGGACCGACCTGCCGGCGAGGACGCGCTGCCCCGCACCGGCGCACAGGTCGGCCTCGTCGCCGCCGTGGCCGCGGCCCTCCTCGGCGCCGGCGGGGTCCTCGTCATGCTCCGGCGCCGGACGGCGCGACGCACGCCTCGCGGCTGAGGGCCGCCCCGGGGTTCCGTCCCGAAGCGACGGGGCCCCGGGCAACCGTGTCGGCGGCCTCACAGGCGCCCCGCCGCGCGCACGCCGGCCCACGTCGGTAGCGTTTCGGCGAATCGTCTGACGAAGCGTGGAAATTCCGGGTCGTCCTGGTCTCGGGGGCTCCGCGCCTACCCGCAGGAGTCCCGGATGAACACCCCTCGCGGCGACCGCCACAGCCGCTCCACGACGACCACCGGCGCCGCGCAGGCCTCCCGACGGCGCGGGCGCGCGGGGGCCTCCACGGCCGTCGCGGCCCTGCTCGGCGCGATCGTGTTCAGCGGGTCCGTCGCGCTCCCCGCCGGTGTCGCCGACGCCGCGCCCCCGGACCTGGTCCCGCCCGCGCAGGGCATCCTGCCGGGCCCGGCGGCGGGCGGCGACACCCCCGGGTCCTGGGGGCCCTGCGTGCCGGACCCGGACGCGGGCGACAGCTGTACGGGATGGCAGTGGCCGCCGGCCACGGCCGGGTCGCAGGGCACGGACAACGCCCCGAACGTCATCGTCGGCGGGGACTTCACCGCGACCGACGGCGCCGCGGAGAGCGAGGGCCTGCACGTGGTCCAGGGCGACGCGCTCTTCGAACGCCGTCCGTACAACGTCGGCGTCGTGGGCGTCGGCTCGCTCGTCACGCCGGCCGACCGTGCGGACATGCTCGTCGTCGGGGGCGACCTCACCGTGGCGAACCCGTCCGTGAACCTGGCACCGGACCCGGCCAACGTCATCGTCGGGAGCTCGATCCCCCCGTACCGCACCGGGACGATCCGGGTCGGTGACGCGCACAACTTCCGCGACCCGTCGTACGACGCCTCCAGCAGCCCGTTCGGACAGCTCGGGGAGCTCGACACGGCCAACCAGGACCCGCCGTCCCAGTTCCAGAACCAGCTCTACGACGACGTGAGCGTGCTCGAGACGGACCACTACACCGATCTCTTCGGGACGACGGGGAAGATGGCCCGCTACTCCCAACAGTGCTACGCCGAGCTGAGCACGACCGACGCGACGTCGGTGCTCAACGCCGGCGGCACGCTCTCGCTCGAGCACGGCACGGTCACGCAGGCGGACGGCACCGTCACCCTCGCGAGCGACGGCTCCGGCGACCTCATCGTCTTCGACCTGCCCGCGACGCTCGGCTCCGGCACCGCGGGGGTCCACGTGGACGTCGCCGGCGTCGCCGACGGGGCCACGGTGCTGATCAACACGCTGGCCGACGGCGCAGTGCGCCAGGTCATCGGCAGCGTCACGTGGGACGGGCTCGACACGCCCGTGTCGCACCTTCGGTCGATCCTGTGGAACTACCCGTTCTCCACGGACCTCACGCTGGGCGGGGGCGCCCAGCTGCCCGGGTCGATCCTCGTCGGCAGCGCCGCCTCGACGTTCGACCAGAGCTACGCAGGCGTCAACGGTCGCACGTACACGCCCGGCGACCTCACGCACTCGAACAGCCTGGGCGGCTCCGGCAAGGAGTTCCACGCGTACCCGTTCGACGGCGCGCTGGGCTGCGTCCAGGCTGCTCCGGGCACCTTCGAGGTGTCCAAGACGGTCACCGGCGACGGCGCCGACCAGGTCCCCGACGGCACCACCTTCACCGTCGGCTGGGAGGTCACGGGTCCCGCGGGCTCCGCGAACCTCGGTGAGACCGGAACCCTGGAGGTCGCCGCGGACGGCACCCCGGTCACCGGCCCGACGGGCGACGACGCGCTCGCCGAGGGCGACGTGGTCACCTTCTCCGAGCCCTCGTTCCCCGACGTCGACGGCATCGACTGGGGCGACCCGGTGATCTCCCCGAACCCCGTGACGATCGGGGCCGCGGACACGGTCGCCGCGGTCGGCGTGACCAACACCGCGACGCTGCAGCGCGGCGGGTTCACGGTCACCAAGGAGGTCACGGGAGACGACGGTGCGTCGACCGCGGAGTTCGACGTCGTGTGGGAGTGCTCCGCGCCGAACACGGACGGCGACGACTCCGGCACGGTCACCCTCGAGGCGGGCGGGAGCGCCGCCGTGGACGGCTTCCCGGTCGGCACGGCGTGCACGTTCTCCGAGGAGACCCCGAACGACGACAACGGCACCTGGGCGCCCCCGACGATCGACCCTGCGGAGATCACGATCACCGAGGGTGACCCGACGGGCACGACCGTGACCGTCACCAACACCTTCGCCAGCACGGTCGGCGCCTTCACGGTCACGAAGGAGGTCACGGGCGACGAGGGCGCCACGGCCGACGAGTTCACGGTGGACTGGGTCTGCACCGCACCCGACGGCGCGGAGACCAGCGGCAGCGTCACCCTCGCGGACGGCGAGACGTCCGATCCCGTGGGAGACCTCCCCGTCGGGACGACCTGCGTCGTCAGCGAGCCCGAGGTGGACGACCCCGCCGGAACCTGGGTCTCCGACATCACGCCGGACGAGATCACGATCGGCAGCGACGACGTGACCGAGGTGGCGGCCGTGACCGTGACCAACACGTTCAGCACGGAGCCGGTCGGCGGGTTCACCGTGGCCAAGGCCGTGGACGGCGACGCCACCGGCGCCACCGTCCGGGACTTCGGCGGCGCCTGGACCTGCTCCGCGCCGAACCTCGCGGGCGACGACACCGGCACGTGGACGCTCGCCGACGGTGAGCAGGTCGTCGTCGACGGCTTCCCCGTCGGCACCACCTGCGCCGTGACGGAGGACGACGTCACGGACGGCGGCGGGACCTGGACGTCGGCGATCGACCCGGACGGCGAGGTGACGATCACCGAGGACGGCGCCGCCGCCACGGTCGTGACCGTGACCAACACGTTCACGCCGACGGGTCCCAGCCCGTCCCCGAGCCCGTCCCCGAGCCCGTCGAGCAGCACCCCCGCACCGAGCCCGAGCACCCCGACGACCCCGGCCACGCCGACTCCGTCGGACAGCTCGCCCGCGCCGGTCCCCGGCCCGGACGACGGCACCGGCACCCTCCCCCGCACCGGGGCGCAGGTCGCGACGGCAGCGGCCCTCGCGGCACTCCTGCTCGGCGGAGGGACCGTCGCGATGCTCGCCGCCCGACGGCGCCGGGCCGACGGGCAGGGCTGACGGGCAGGGCCGACGGGCACGGCTGACGGACACCGCTCGCCCGCACGACGAAGGCGCCCGCCCGGGTCGGACCGGTCGGGCGCCCTCGTCGTCGCGTCCCTTCGACGCGGTCAGGCCTCGGCCGCGGCGTCGGACTCCTGCTCCACCTCCGCGCACAACCGCTGCCACAGCGCGTCGACCTGCTGGCAGAGCCCTTCGTCCGTGCCCGTGCCGTCCAGCACCACGTCCGCGACGGCGGTCCGTTCCTCGTCCGTGGCCTGCGCCCCGACCCGCGCCCGCGCGGCCGCCTCGTCGAGCCCTCTCCCCCCGACGAGGCGCGCGACCCGCTGCTCGGCCGGCGCGTGCACCACCACGAGCAGGTGGAACCGGTCGGCCTGCCCCGTCTCGATCAGCAACGGGATGTCGTGCACCACCACGGCACGGTCGTCCGCGGCCCCGGCGAGCGCCTCCCGTTCGGCCGCGATGCGCCGGATCTCCGGGTGCAGGATCCCCTCGAGTCGCGCTCGGGCCGCGTCGTCGTCGAAGACGAGGCGCCCGAGCGCGGGCCGGTCGAGGGAGCCGTCGCCCGCGAGCACGCCGTCGCCGAAAGCCGCGACGACCTCCTCCAGCCCCACCGTGCCGGGTCCCACCACCTCCCTGGCGAGGACGTCGTGGTCGATGACGACGGCGCCCAGCTCGGCGAGGCGACGCGCGACGACGGACTTGCCTGCGGCGATGCCGCCCGTGAGGCCGATACGAAGCATGGGCCCATCCTGCCCCCGGCGTAGGCTTCCCGCCATGAGCGCCCAGCGGCACCGGGCCGGGGCGGGCCGGGAGGTGCCATGGCGGGCGGACCGACGATGCGGTCGTACCTGAACGACGCGACCGTGAAGGACCGCCGGCTGGCGGGACCGACGCTCCTACGCATCCTCGGCTTCGCGCGCCCGTACCGGGCGCAGCTCGCGGCGTTCGTCGGGCTGCTGGTGCTCAGCGCGGCCGCGGGCGCCGTGACACCGCTCCTGTTCCGCCGCCTCATCGACGACGGCATCGCGACCGGCGACCGCACCCTCGTCCTGGCCCTCGCCGCGGCCGCCGCCGGGATCGCGCTCGTCACAGCAGCCCTCGCCGTGGCCGAACGCTGGCTCTCGTCACGGGTCGGCGAGGGCCTGATCCTGGACCTGCGCACCGCCGTCTTCGACCACGTCCAACGGATGCCGCTGGCCTTCTTCGCGCGGGCGCGGACGGGCGCGCTCGTCCAGCGGCTGAACGGCGACGTGCTCGGAGCTCAGCAGGCGTTCACCTCCACGCTGCAGACCGTCGTCTCCAACGGGCTGACGATCGCGTTCACTCTCGCCGCGATGGTGGCGATGTCGTGGCAGCTCACCCTGGTGTCGGTGGTGCTCGTCCCGGCGTACAACAACCCCGCCCGATGGTTCGGCCGCCGCCTCTAGGGCCTGGCGCGCACCGGGTACGACCTCAACGCGGACGCCGGGCAGATGATGAACGAGCGGTTCAACGTGGCCGGCGCGCACCTGGTCAAGGTGTTCGGCGACCCGGAGGCGGAGAGCGCGCGGTATGCAGCCCAGGTCCGCCGGCTGCGCGACCTCGGCGTCCGCACGGCGCTGCTCGGCACGTGGTTCCGTGTCGGCCTGACGACGCTCGCGTCCCTGGCGATCGCGGTCGTCTACGGCCTGGGCGGGCTGCAGGCGATCGCCGGCGAGCTCACGGTCGGCACCGTCGTCGCGCTCACCGCCTACCTCGGCCGCCTCTACGGGCCGCTCACGGCGATGTCGAACGTCCAGGTCGACGTCATGACCGCGCTGGTCAGCTTCGAGCGGGTGCTCGAGGTGCTCGACCTCGAGCCCGCCCTCGCCGAGAAGCCCGGCGCGGCCGACCTGCGCGCGGCCGTGGCCGCCCGGGGCGCCTCCGTCGAGCTGGACCACGTGACCTTCCGGTACCCGCGGGCGGACGAGGTCTCCCTCGCCTCCCTCGAGTCGGTCGCGACGCTGCGCTCCGACCCCACCGGGGACACGCTGCGCGACGTGTCGTTCTCCGTGCCCGCCGGCGCGATGGTCGCGCTGGTCGGGCCCTCCGGAGCCGGCAAGACGACCGTCTCCCAGCTCGTCTCCCGCCTGTACGACCCCACGTCCGGGGCCGTCCGGATCGCCGGCGCGGATCTCCGCGACGTCACCGCCGCGTCGCTGCGCGGCACGGTCGGCGTGGTCGCCCAGGAGGCGCACCTGTTCCACGACACCGTCGCCGCGAACCTCCGCTTCGCCCGTCCCGACGCGACGGACGACGACCTCGAGCAGGCTCTGCGACAGGCCCGCATCTGGGACCTGGTGGCCCGGCTGCCCGAGGGCGTCGACACGGTCGTCGGTGACCGCGGCTACCGCCTCTCCGGCGGGGAGCGCCAGCGCCTCGCCATCGCACGACTGCTGCTCAAGGCGCCCGACGTCGTCGTCCTCGACGAGGCGACCGCTCACCTGGACTCCGAGTCCGAGGCCGCCGTGCAGGTGGCGCTTCACCAGGCGCTGGCGGGCCGCACGTCCCTCGTCATCGCCCACCGGCTCTCGACCGTCCGCGCGGCGGACGCGATCGTCGTCCTCTCCGACGGCGGCGTCGTGGAGACCGGCACGCACGCCGAGCTGCTCGCCGCACGCGGCCTCTACGCCGAGCTCTACGCGACGCAGTTCGCGGACGCCGCTGCCACGCCGGCCGAGTAGACCGTCAGCCGAGCGGACCCTCGGCCCAGCAGACCCCGGCCGACGAGAAGCGACCGCGGGTCGGCCACCGGCCGACAGCCGTGCGGGCAGCATCCGGAACGCACGACGGCGGCCCGCCACCCCGAAGGGTGACGGGCCGCCGTGGGCTACCGGTGGGTCGCGGACGACCCGCGGCGTCAGACGCCGATCAGTTGCCGGTGAGCTTCTCGCGAAGCGCGGCGAGCGCCTCGTCCGAGGCGAGCGTGCCCGCGGCCTCCTGCGCCGGCGGGGCCGACGAGTAGGAGGAGGAGGACGACGACGACGAGCTGCTGGAGCTGCCGCCGGGGACCGCGTCGTTCACGGCCGCGTCGGCGTCCGCCGCGATGGCCGCACGGACCTGCTCGCGGTGCGACTCCCAGCGGGCGTGCGCCTTGGCGTACTCCGCCTCCCAGGCCTCACGCTGCGTCTCGAAGCCCTCGAGCCACTCGTTGGTCTCCGGGTCGAAGCCCTCGGGGTACTTGTACTCGCCGTTCTCGTCGTACTCGGCAGCCATGCCGTAGAGCGCGGGGTCGAAGTCCTCGGACTCCGGGTCCATGCTCTCGTTGGCCTGCTTGAGCGACAGCGAGATGCGGCGACGCTCGAGGTCGATGTCGATGACCTTGACGAACACCTCGGCACCGACGCTGACGACCTGCTCGGGCAGCTCGACGTGGCGCACGGCCAGCTCCGAGATGTGCACCAGGCCCTCGATGCCGTCCTCGACGCGGACGAACGCACCGAACGGCACCAGCTTCGTGACCTTGCCGGGCACGACCTGGCCGATGGCGTGCGTGCGGGCGAAGGTCTGCCACGGGTCCTCCTGCGTCGCCTTCAGCGACAGGGAGACGCGCTCGCGGTCGTGGTCGACGTCGAGCACCTCGACGGTGACCTCCTGGCCCACCTCGACGACCTCGGACGGGTGGTCGATGTGCTTCCAGGACAGCTCGGAGACGTGCACGAGGCCGTCGACGCCGCCGAGGTCCACGAACGCACCGAAGTTGACGATCGAGGAGACGACACCGGGGCGCACCTGGCCCTTCTGCAGCGTCTGCAGGAAGGTGGAGCGGACCTCGGACTGCGTCTGCTCGAGCCAGGCACGGCGCGACAGGACCACGTTGTTGCGGTTCTTGTCGAGCTCGATGATCTTGGCCTCGATCTCCTTGCCGACGTACGGCGCGAG